>Ga0326728_10017765_pt1 | contig 14161 bp, 9 predicted proteins | sample MB3enrmetagenome_FD_207602 | JGI IMG/M metagenome (GOLD analysis project Ga0326728, IMG submission 207602) | Lab enriched peat soil microbial communities from McLean, Ithaca, NY, United States - MB31MN | ecosystem: Environmental > Terrestrial > Soil > Wetlands > Peat | place: USA: New York...
CACCCGTCCGCAAGGCAAGCGATTTGGCCTCTGCCGCCGCGTCGCCGAAATCCTTGTCCCGTGTGCCCATAATAATGAGCGCCGGCTTTTGGACCCGGCCGAGGATTGCTTCGGTATCGGCCTTCGACAGTTCCACCATGGTTCGAAGTGCGTCCATCCGGCCCGGCTCATGGAGATTGGCGGCGAGCGCAGCGCGATAGGCTTCATGATCGGCAGGTTTACGCATCGTGAATAAACTATCCCAATACCAGGTCCAGAAAGAAACGCGCCAAGGACCGGCAAACCCGATTGCAGCCGCGGCCCTTAGGTAAACCGGGGCCGGGTAATCGCGCAGCATCGGGCCGATCATGACGATTCCCCTGATCTTGTCCGGTGCGTCGTGAGCGGCCCAAAGCGCCGAGCCCGCGGCAAACGACGTGCCTATGACGGCAGCGGGTCCTGCGCCGAGCTCATCGATAAGGGCCAGGGCATCTTGTCCAACGGCGTGAGCGGAGAAGTCGCTCCAGCGAACGCTCGATTGTCCGTGCCCGCGCACGTCGAACGTTACCACGCGATAGCCTGCCTGCGCGAGGAGCGGCCTCAGGTAGCGGTACTCGCCACGGAGATCTCCCATACCCGGTATAGCGATGACCAAGGGCCCCGTGCCACCCGTATCGTCGTAGGCAATGCGTCCCTCCGGCCGGGTAAGAAATTTGGCGGGAAGGAGATTGTTCACGGGGGGCGTTTCGGCAGGAGCGCTCGCGCAGCCCGCTGTCATAAGCATCAAAAATGCGGCGATCGGCAAAGCCGGCTTCATAGTGCCTCCAAAAACTAACGACAGTAGTTTATTAGCGTCTATGAATAGTTTTGGCAAGCCATATGTGCGCTCGTGATGGTCCTTTATATGCAAGCGCCCAGGTGGCCGAATGCTCCCGCCGCCGCCCTTGGCGGCGCGCGCTAGAGCGCTATCGCCTTTGATGGAATCAAAGGCGATAGCGCTCTAGTTTTTGTTTCCGCATGATCTTATCGCAAAACCGGTATCCACTTTTGCGGATCATGCTATAGAGTTCGGTGCGTTCAATTGGGCGCGGACGTAAGCGCGAGGCGGCTGCTCGCCGCCGCGATGACGGCGATTCAGCTGTAGCAGCCGCCGGATTAAAACGTCGCGAGGAACTCTTTATAATTCGGGTTCTGCCGCAGCAGGCTGCCCGCCGACGCAATAAGCAAATCGACATCGTCCTTCGGCAATTTGAATCGCGTCGGAATCCGGTCGAGCCGCGCCTTCACGCTCTGCTCGCGCATCGCCTCGAAGCTCACTTTCGCGACCTGCAGCGAAAGATCGTGGCAATCCCAGCCCTCGGTCGAGCCGCGCAATGCCACCACTTCCGGCGGTGTGAGCCCGCAGCGGTACTCGATAAGCCTTTCGCGCCATTTCTCCATCTCGGCGACGAACGCGTCGTAGGCCGCGCGCACATTGGCGTCGACAGCCGTGTCGGAGACGGCCTCTATCAGCTCCATGATCTCGGGCGACTCGGCATTCTTGGCGAGGTTGCCTCCGGGCGGCCGTCCCGCATCGACGACCACGAAAAGAAAGCGCTTGAGGTTAACCGCCTGGCGCGGGGTCAGCGGCTCGTAAGGCTTCGTCGCCGCCGCAAGCTCAAGCACGAAACCGCTCAAGCCGAGATTGTCGGTCATGCCGCCGTCGAGCAGTTTGACGAATTTGACGTCGCTCTTCTCGCGGTAACGCTGGATCGCGGCAGCCGAGGCGCGCAAGATCGCGGGCGCGCCGGACCTGTCCGCGGAGTAGACCCAATCCGGCGCATTGAACTGGCACCTGTCCGCGTAGTTTTGGACGACGATGGGCGCGAAAATGAATGGCACCGCGGCGGACGCGGCCACGGCCTCGGACAGGGGATAGCTGCGCAAATCGCTGCACAAGGCGCCGAAATTCACCGTGTTGTAGATGAACGTCGTGCGGTTGAAGATATCGGATGCATTGATCCAAAGCTGTGGATGTCCGGGCTTCAGCACGTCCGCGTAGGTTGCGCCGCGAAAGAGGTTCTGGTCGAGCCAAGTTGGCAGGCCGCTGCGGTCGTTGACGCCGCCTTTCGCCATCAGCATCAGGTTCGTGACATTGACCGACGTGCTCAAGGACGCTTCGACATCCTGAATGAGAAAGCGCTTGCGGAAATCGGACAGCGTATCGCGCCCATGCAGGGCGAAATAGGCGGCGGTGACCGATCCGCCGGAGACGCCGGACACGAGCGTGACCCGGTCGATAAGCGGCGCGCGCGCTCCGCTCCGCGAGGCTTCCTCGGTTTTCGCCAGCTCCTGCAGGACCCCGAACGCGAAAGCGCTCGCGCGCGTACCGCCGCCGGAGAAGCTGAGCCCGATGGCGGTTTCGGCTGTGTCTTGGGCTTGGGGATCGCCTAACGCGCTTTGCGCCGCCAGGGATGGGTTATCGGTTAATGCCGAGTTGATGGGGGCGTTGCGCAAGCCGAAACCGGCACAGCCTGCCAGCGCAAGTGCGGTACCGAGATAGACCGCCGCCGCGCAGGCGCGCCCGAGCTGCCGCAAGAAAGCCGCGCTATTATATCCGATGAGCATCAAAATATTCGTCTTGCGCCTCAAACAGCGTCTGCCAAGTCTCATGCCTGAACGCTTACGATGGTTTTCCCGCAAAGAGTGCGTCGCGGACTCAAGTTTACCGCCGCGGGGAAAAGAGCGATGTCCCAGAACGGGGTTGCCTCATCGGCGCGTCAGAAATGTGGCGTGCCTTTCGCATCTGCGGGAATTTAGGCTCGAGAATTCAGGCTTGCGCAGGCCAAATAGGCAATACAGGCTGCACTGCAAGTTTTGGGATGTGCCCGAATCCCCTTTCGGTTAGAGTGCGCCCATGTTGAAACGCCCTATCGCGGTCTGTCTTCTGGCAACCTGCCTCTTTGCAGGGCTGCCGGCGGCTGACCGGCACGCGTTCGCAGGCACGCCGCTGCAAGACGCGATCGCGAAGCTCACGCCGGAACAGCAGGCCAAGCTCAAGGCTTATGAAGCGGCCCGGCTCGCTTTTCAGCGCCGCACCGATCAATATTGGCACCAGATCGAGCTGAAGCGCAAGAAACGTAAAGCCAAGTTCGCGGCCGGCACCGCCGTCACCGCGGCGGATTACGTCAAAGAGCAGCCGCCGGTTTATAAAGGGCCCGCGCGGCCCGACGAGATCATGGCTCTTTTGCCGAAGCCCCCAAAACCGCCGGCAGAGTACCGCGAGCCGGTTCCGGTCGTGGCCGATTTTCTCCGCAACGCCGAGGATGTCTATGGCTTCAAGCCAGACCGGGTGAGCGAGGACGATTTCATGATCTTCTACGCCATGGAAGCGATCAAGCTCGGCCTCACCAGGGATCAGGTGGTCCGCGTTTACGCGCTGGAGACGGGCGGAATGGGGACGCACGACCTGCAATCGGGCTTCAATCCGAGGACCGGCCGTGCCGCGTCCACAGCGCTCGGCTACGCACAGCTGCTCGCGGCCAACACCATCGAGCAGATTAGAAAGGACGGCGCGGATTTCGCGGCCCGGCTGGAGCGCCAGGCCGGGGAGGTGGGCATTTCCGAAAGCAAAGCCAGCTCGCTCCGTGCCAAGGCGGCGATCCTGCGACGGATGATCTCGGACGCCCGGACGGTCCGCGACAACTGGCCTGCGCATATCGCCTATGCGAAAACGGCCAAGGGCCTTGGAATGCACGCTCTCAACCTCGACGGTGAAGTTGGGCCTTGGCTGCAGGTCGTTAAGCTCAGGGGCATAACGGAGTTCGCCGCAAGGAAGGGCATGGGAACCCTGAGCGGAGCGCAGCTCGAGTTGATGAACCTTGCAGGGCCCGCCCACGGTTTCGAGATGATGCAGCCCATAGCGCGCACGATGCCCACCTCGAATTTTTTCGAGCGCAAGGGCTATGAGCGCAATCCAATCGCCGCGGGCAGAACCGGCGCCCAGCTTCTCGCTAAGATCGACGAGATCATGGACCGCAATGTGCAAAGGACGGGCGCTCAAAGATTTGCGCGCATTTTCGATAGCATTGCACAGCGCCTCGCGGCTGGCCGGCGTGTGCAATCCTCCGCACAGCCCGCAGCGCAGCCTTTCAGCTTTTCCGGCGGGAGATAAGGCACTGCTTCGCTTAAGGTTTCCGCCAAAAATCGCACTCGCTTGAACCAAAACTGCGCGATTTTGCACTAAAGCTCTAGGCAAGCGGGGAGTTTCATATCAAATAGGTCTTGCAATGTGTCCAAGCTGCGATGTGGCGGCGCGGGCGCACCTGTCATGAAGGCCTCCTCCCGGAAGCGGCTGCTTTCGCTTGTCCCTGTTGGTCTTCAGCGTTCCAGGAGGTCGTATGGTTCGGCACATCGAAAGGACAGCACGGATATCCATCCTTGCCCTGGGTTTGCTTCTGAGCGCGGCAGCCGTTGCGGCGCCGGAGAGCGAGGCACAAGAGGCGCAGCCGCCGGCTCCCCAGGCAGAATCTGGCGACAAATCCTATTTGCCGCCTTGGATGCAAAAGCAGGAGGTCGCGGGCATTAACGGTGCGGCCGATACCAATAATCCTGCCACGATACAAAAAATGCCAGCATCCGGTCAGGCGCAGCGGCCGCAGCGCCGGCATCGCAACGACTTTTTAACTTGGCCCGGTTTCGGTATTTTCGGCCGCTAAGACCAAACGGTCATCCTTGCTGCCGCCGGCATCTCCGCTCCGCGCGCAAAAATGCCAGAATTATGGCTTTGCCTCTAGCGGCTAGCACCCCTCTCACCCCATGAAGGCTTATGAGAATATTCGCGCTCCTTAAGGCCAGCGCCGCCATATTGGCGGCCGCCTTTGTTTCGGCCGGCCTCGCCTCCGCACATCCGCATGTTTGGGTCAACGTCGAGACCGAGGTCGTGACCGGGCCCAACCAGGAGATCACCGGTTTCCGGCACAAATGGACCTTCGATGAGATGTACAGCGAGTTTGCTGTCCAAGGGCTGGATACGAATGGCGACGGCATCTATAGCGAGGAAGAGCTGCGGCCGCTTGCGCAAACCAACGTCGAGGCGCTGAAAGAATTCGAGTATTTCACCTTTGCGTTTCTCGGAAATGACAAGCTTGCGCTGAAAGATCCAACGGCGGACTACCGGCTGGTATACAAGAACAAGCTGTTGACGCTCTACTTCACCTTGCAGCTCGCAACGCCGGTCCCGCGCGATAAAATCAAGCAATTCAACTTCGCCATTTACGACCCTGGCATGTATGTGGCCATGACCTTCGATAAGAAGGCGCCGGTGAAAATTGCCTCTGCAAAGCCTCTGCCCTGCCGCGCCCATGTCGGGGACCGCCCCTCCGCGCAGGACGCGAACGCTGCGCAGCTCGGCGAGAATATCGATCCGGCCAGCAATCTTGGGCTTCAATTCGCCGAGCGCGTCACAATCGATTGCAAATAATAAAAGCCGCGGGCAAGATCTGGTCAAAGGGGCAAAAGCTCCAGAATGAGGTTGAACCAGGAAAGACGGTAGATCACATGACAGCGAGCCATCCGGTTAAGGCCTGCGTTTTCGACGCATACGGCACCCTGTTCGACGTTCATGCCCCGGCGGCGGCGCTTGCCTCAGAGCTCGGCGAGCGGGGTCCGGCTATCTCCGCGCAGTGGCGGGCGAAGCAGCTCGAATATACTTGGCTCCGTAGCCTTATGGGCCGCTACGCGGATTTCGCGCAGGTGACGGCGGATGCCCTCGACTACACGCTGGCGGCGCATGGCCTCTCCAGCTCTTTGGTGCGGGACCGGATGCTCGCACTTTACCATTCGCTAGCAGCCTATCCCGATGCCCTGGCCTGCCTTCAGGCGCTCAAAGGAGCGCGCGCGCGAACCGGCATATTGTCGAACGGCTCGCCTTCGATGCTGACGGCCGCAGTGGCCTCGGCCAAGCTTGGGACATATCTGGACTATATCTTATCGGTCGATACCGTGCGCATCTACAAGCCGAGCCCCGAGGTCTACAAGCTAGCGCCGAACGCTTTTGGCGTGGAGCCGGCGCAAATCGCCTTCGTATCGGCGAATGGCTGGGATTGCGCAGGCGCGGCCGCCTTCGGATTCCGGGTGATCCACGTAAACCGCTTCAATCAGGCCGACGAGCGGCTCGGCGCAGGCCCAGAGGCGCATGTGGCGAACCTCAGCGAGGCCGCCGCGGTCATCGCCTCTATGCGGGGATAACCGGGTATCCGGGCTGTCATGACGGGATCGGGCGCAGCAACCGGCCCGGCACTTTTCTTCATAACCGCGCAGGCGCGCGTGCGGGGGCGGCGCCCGGACCGGTCAAGACTTCCGGCGCTTGGTATCATTATAAGCACCGCCATCGAATGCTGCGGCGATTTCAAAACCTGACATTAAGCTTCTCGCGTGTTAATTCGCGGATAGGGATTAGAACGCAGGCAGCGATGTTCAACGCGATCAAAAACTCATACCGCTTGACCAAGGCGGGCCTCACGCTCGCGTGGCACGGCGCAGGCTTCATGCCCGAATCGGTCTCCCTGCCTGGGCCGTTGCGCGTTTTGCGCGCGGGCGAGGAGGGCGGCGCCGCCGCAAAGCGAAAGGGGGAGCGGCTTTCCCGCGCAATCAGGGCGCTGGGGCCTACTTATATCAAGCTCGGTCAATTTCTCTCGACACGCCCCGATGTGGTGGGCACGCATCTTGCCAGCGCTCTGGGTGCGTTACGGGACCGGCTCCCGCCCTTCCCTGCGGACAAAGCCAAAGCGGAAGTCGAGGCGGCATTCGGAAAACCTTGGAGCGAGGTATATGCGGTGTTCGGCCCAGCCGTTGCCGCCGCCTCCATCGCGCAGGTTCACAAAGCTGCCGTGCAGTCGAACGGCGCGGGCCGGGCGGTTGCGGTCAAAATCTTGCGGCCTGGCATCGAGAAGCGCTTCGAGCGCGACCTGCAAAGCTTCTATTTCGCGGCGCGCGCAGCAGAACGGTTTTCGCCGCAATCGCGCCGCCTGCGCCCCGTCGCAGCGGTCGATACGCTCGCGCAATCGGTGCTTTTGGAGATGGACCTGAGGCTAGAGGCGGCCGCGATCTCGGAGATGTCCGAGAATATCGCGAAAGCCGGCGATCTCGATTTCCGCGTACCGAAGGTGGATTGGGAGCGCACCGCCAAGCGCGTGATGACCTTGGATTGGATCGACGGCATCCCTTTGACCGATCTGGCGGCCATCGAAGCGTCGGGCCTCGACCGCAAGGCGCTCGGACTCAACGTCATCCGCTCCTTCCTCAAGCATGCCATCCGCGACGGCTTCTTCCACGCCGATATGCACCAGGGCAACCTCTTCGCCGATCCGCGCGACGGCGCCCTGATTGCCGTCGATTTCGGCATCATGGGCCGCATCGGCCCCAAGGAGCAGCGCTTCCTTGCAGAAATCCTCTACGGCTTCATCACCAAGAATTACCGGCGCATCGCCGAGGTGCATTTCGAGGCGGGCTATGTGCCGCCAACGCAGGATGTCGCCGCTTTTGCGCAAGCTCTGCGCGCCATCGGCGAGCCGATCATGGGCCGGCCCGCCGCCGAAATCTCCATGGCGCGGCTTTTGACGCAGCTCTTCGAGGTGACGGACCTGTTTCAGATGCGCATGCGGCCGGAGCTTCTGCTTTTGCAAAAGACCATGGTCGTGGTCGAAGGCGTGGCGCGCTCGCTCGATCCCAACCTCAATATGTGGATCGCCGCCGAGCCCGTCGTGCGCGAATGGATCGAGCAGCAGCTTGGGCCGGCTGCGCAAATGCGCGATGCCGTCGCGAATGTGGGAGCATTGGCGGCCGTGCTGAGGCAAGCGCCGCAGCTCATCGAGAAAAGCGCGCGCATCGCGGACGCGCTAAGCGAGGAGCAGCGGGGCGCCGCTGCGGCCGCCCCCAAAAGCCGCCTTGGGGTTTCAATCCCGCTTTGGATCGCCGCGGCGGCGCTGATCGCAATCGCGGTCAAGCTTTTGCTTGGCTGACTGCCGGTAAGCTTGAAAACTCCGCCCGCTCTTGCTTCCGCCCGCCGCATCGACTAAGGATGGCCGCGTTTCGCTAACCTGTGACGAGGGCGTGTTTTTTATGTCTGGCGACTTAACCGTCCATCTTTCCAAGCAGCGCAACCCCGCCACCAGCACCCAGGCTTACCGGCCGGATATCGACGGACTTCGCGCTCTGGCCGTCTTACTCGTGGTCTTCTTTCATGGCGGGCTCGGCGGAGTTACTGGCGGCTTTGTAGGGGTCGATATTTTCTTCGTCATCTCGGGCTATTTGATTACGGGCATCGTTGTCCGCGAGCTTGACGAGGGGCATTTCTCTTTCGCTAACTTTTACGCCCGCCGGATCAAGCGCATTTGTCCCGCGCTGTTTGCCGTGCTCGGGCTTTCTGCCGTTGCGGCGCTTTTTATTCTTATTCCCGACGATCTGAGGGTTTTCGGCCGCTCGATTGTCTCTACCGTTTTCTTTTATTCCAATTGGCTATTTTATTCGCAGGTTAACTATTTCGATGGACCGGCGATAGATAAGCCGCTTCTTCACACTTGGTCGCTTGCGATCGAAGAACAGTACTACGTGATCTGGCCCCTAGCGCTTCTGGGCCTCTACCGTGCCGCTAGCCGCAGAGCCTTGCCCTACATTGTTTTGGCGCTGCTTTGCCTGTCGCTTGCAGCTTCTCAGGTTGTCCTTGGACCCGACCAAGCCCAGAGCTTCTACCTTCTGCCTTATCGCGCTTGGGAATTATTATTAGGAGCTTATCTCGCAGTTGCTCCCCTTCCGTCTTTTTCACGGCTCGCAGCGAATTTAGCAGGGCTGGCCGGATTTGCCGCGATCGCCTATGCGGCGTCGAGCTTCCACACCACAACGCCATTTCCAGGCATCAATGCACTCTTCCCGTGCCTTGGCGCGGCAATGCTCATATCCGCGGGTTTGCGCCAGCAGGCATTGAGCCGTCGCGTTCTCAGTTTCGGCCCCTTACGATTTGTTGGCAAGATTTCTTATTCCCTCTATCTTATCCACTGGCCCATCTTTTCCTTTGCCCACATCGCTCTCGACCGCGAGCTCTTTCTTGGGGAGCGGCTCATGATCGTCACCGTGAGCCTTGCGCTGGCCGCGCTGTCCTATTGGTATGTTGAAACGCCTGCGCGGCGAGCTACGCGTCCTTTCCCAAAACTCGCGCGGGCAGCAGTTTCGGCGGCGGTGCTTCTTGCGCTTTGCGGGATCCTCTATCAAGCCTCCAACGGCCTTCCCGGGCGCGCACCGGAAGGCGTTCAAAGAGCCTATGCCGCAAAGCAACATGGATCTGGTGCGCAAGATAGAGCCGATTGCACCGACGATGCGAGGCCCGCGCTCGTTCATCGCCCGTGCCCGATTGGCGCCCCCGCTCCGGATTTGCAGTACGATTTCGTCATATGGGGCGACTCGCATGCACGCCATTTTGCGTCCGCTTTTGCAGACCAGGCGAAGTCGCGCGGCCTCGCGGGGCTTGTTATATGGGAAGTACGCTGCCCTCCGTTGGTCAAGGAGAACCGGGTCTCCGCCAAATGCAAAGAGGCAAACGCAATAGCCCAGGAGTGGATCGCAACACAAACAAGGCTGAAAACAGTTTTTCTAGGCGCGGTCTGGAAAAGCTACGTGAAGCGCGGCCTCTTAGGGTTTTCTCAAAAAAATGGCACAGACACCGGTAATCCGGGTGCAGAGCGAAGCGAATCTCCCGGTCAATTCGGGCTTGAAGATACGATAAGCTTGCTTCGCACACGGGGCCTAGAGTTGGCAATCGTTGAAGACGTCCCTTCGTTCCCGGTGGACGTCCCTAATTGCGCAGCGCGGGCGCGCATGTTCGGACGCTCCGATGAGCGCTGTTTTACGTTTCCGCGCCGTGACATCGAGAAGGATGGGGAACAGGCCTCATCAATCCTGAAAGAAGTGAGCCGCCGCTTCAGCATTCCCATTGTGGAGACCGGCGCTGCCTTTTGCGAGGGAGAAACGTGCCGGTCGGGAAAGGACGGTGTGATTTTCTACGCGGACGATAGTCATTTGAACACGGCAGGCGCCCGCTACTTAGGGACCCGGCTAAACATCCCGTGGCCCGTTAACCCGGCATCGCGAGGCGATACGGCAGCGTTGAAAGTGAGCACCGGCGAACCCTAATCTAGGGAACGGGATGAAACCGCCCGAGGGTGTTTCACCGCCTTCCTCTTTTTTGAACCGGTTTATTCTGGAACCCGCGCAAGTTTCAGCGGCCAACTCTTGCGCTAGGTCCGCGACAGGAATAGCGTGGCGCCGCAATCCCATCTTGGAGTTGAGACCATGGCCTTCCTATCGGACGCGCTTGCGCGCGTGAAGCCCTCGCCCACCATCGCGGTGTCGTCCAAGGCACGCGATCTGAAAGCGGCGGGGAAGGATGTGATCAGCCTCGGCGCGGGCGAGCCCGATTTCGACACGCCCGAGAACATCAAGGAAGCCGCGATCAAGGCGATCCGGGACGGCAAGACGAAATATACGAACGTTGACGGCATCCCCGAGCTGAAGGACGCCATTTGCAAAAAGTTCAAGCGCGAGAATGGGCTGGACTATAAGCCGGCTCAAGCTTTCGTCGCGCCCGGCGGCAAGAAGGTCATCTTCAACGCCATGATGGCGACGCTGAACCCCGGCGACGAGGTGGTGATCCCCGCGCCCTATTGGGTGTCCTATCCCGATATCGTGCTTTTGGCCGGCGGTCAGCCCGTTTTCGCCGAGGCCGGAATCGAGACGAAGTTCAAGCTGAGCCCCGAGACGCTCGAAGCGGCCATCACGCCGAAGACGAAGTGGCTGATCTTTAACCACCCGTCGAACCCGACCGGCGCCGCCTATAGCCGCCGCGAGCTGAAGGCGCTCACCGATGTGTTGATGCGCCATCCCCATGTGTGGGTGCTCTCCGACGACATGTACGAGCATCTCGTCTATGACGGCTTCGAGTTCACCTCGCCCGCCCAAGTCGAGCCCCGCCTTTACGAGCGCACGCTGACCATGAACGGCGTCTCCAAGGCCTATGCGATGACCGGCTGGCGCATCGGCTATTGCGCCGGGCCGGAGCCCCTCATCAAGGCGATGACCAAGCTGCAATCGCAGACGACGTCGAACGCGACCAGCATCAGCCAATGGGCGAGCGTCGAGGCGCTGAACGGCCCGCAGGACTTCTTGAAGACCCGCGCGCAGAGCTTCAAAGAGCGCCGCGACCTCGTGGTGTCGATGCTCAACCAGGCGAAGGGGATCGAATGCCCAACGCCCGAAGGCGCCTTCTACGTCTACCCCTCCTGCGCCGGGCTGATCGGCAAGCGCACGCGGGCCGGCAAGGTGCTCGGCAATGACGAGGACGTGGTCACCGCGCTGCTCGAGGACGAAGGCGTCGCGGTGGTGCACGGCGCGGCTTTCGGGCTCTCGCCCTATTTCCGCATCTCCTACGCCACCTCGGTGCAGGAGCTTGAGGAGGCCTGCCGCCGCATCCAGCGCTTCTGCGGCGGCTTGGATTAGGCCGGGAATTTGTAACACCCTCACCCCACCCCTCTCCCGCAAGGGGAGAGGGAGCAGGCTGCGGCCTTTCAACAACGTCCCTTCTTCCCCTTGCGGGAGAAGGACAGAGCCTGCACCCGCGGAAGGCGGGTGATGAGGGGTGCGCCACGCATAATGCGCCTTGGTATCTGTCCGCGCCAGGGTCAGCGGCGCGCTTCCTGCGGCTGCGTCCACTCCGGCACATCCCATAGCTTGAGGGTGCCGTCCCAGCCTCCGGATAGTGCGAAGCGGCCGTCGGGGGAAAATGCAACCGAACGGACAGCGTCCGTGTGTGCCGTGAGGATGCGAAGCTCCCCGCCGCTCGCCGCATCCCAAAGCTTGAGCGTCCCGTCATAGCTCGCGCTCGCAAGCGTGCGGCCGTCCGGGGAAAAGGCTACCGATCCGACAGATTTCGTATGCCCGGCAAGGGTGCGAAGCGCCCGGCCGCTCGCCGCGTCCCAAAGCTTGAGCGTGCCGTCAGCGCTCGCGCTCGCAAGCGTGCGGCCGTCCGGGGAAAAGGCTACCGAACGGACCTCGCTGGTATGGCCGGCGAGGGTGCGCACTAGGCGTAATGCGGGATCCTCATACCGAATCGCGGGCGGCACGGTTGTCGGCGCCTCCCCCATTGGCCTTGCCGCCGCGATTTTGTGGCGCTTGATCTCGGCAAGGCGCGCGTGGGCAAAGTAGCCATAAATCGTTTGGCCAAAATGCTCGATGAACGCCTCCAGCACCGCTTCGCTGTCCGAGTTTTGCACCGTGCGCCAGACTTCCGCCGGCTCGGAAACTTGCGGCAGCAGCGAAACTAGCGGCAGCAGCGCAAACTGTGCCGCCGGGGCTGGAGCGGCCGGCTCGGGCGCCTTGGCGGCCAAATAGATGCGCGGGATATAGTTCAGCGACATCCACGGCTCCTGATGCATCGCCTCTTTCACCCGCACCTGTACCTCGCGGAAGACCGCGAAGGCCTCGACGCCGGATCTCTTCGTCCATCTGCGCCTTGCTGGCATTGGCGAGCTTGGTGACGCTAAAGCCGAGCTTTTCGAGCGCCGCGCCGACAAGCTCGATATCGCGCAGCGGGTTTTTGAGCGGGCCGACCTTGGCGGTGTAGTCCTGATTGCCGATGAGCAGCGCGAGCCGCGGCTCCGCCTGCGCCGCGAACGCTGCAAAAAACATCGCAATCGCAACTATCGCGCGGATCGCCGCCACATCCGGGTTCCCCTGTCCAGCTTTTCCCCCCTTCTGTCTATATCAGATGAGATTGGAGGATGGATAGTCCGAACCCGTCCATAAACGTGCTCTCAATCGCTCGATACGGTGGCGGGGGCGGGTTCGGCCGCCTTGAGCCGGTTCGGCTGCAATTCGCCCGCGCGCTCGAGCACCGGATAGGCCACCGAGCAGATGTGCGAATGAATGCGTTTCAAATCGCGCAAGATATCGAGATGCAGCGAGCTCGACTCGATGCTCTCGGGCCGGCCCTCGCGCAGGCGTGCCAAGTGCTGCTCGGCCGCAAGGAGCTCCGCGTTGCGCAGCTTGGTTTTCTCGGCGATGAGCTGGCGCGCAATCTTGACGTCTCCCGACATGAAGACGCCGAAAGCAAGCTTGAGATTTTCCAAGACCTCCTGATGGAACGCGGCAAGCTCGGCGGCGCCCTCAGCCGAGAATGCAAGCCGCCGCTTGATCTTCTTTGAAGCCAGCTCCATCAGGTTCTTGTCGATGATATCGCCGATATGCTCGAGATTGATGGAAAAGGCGATGATCTCCATCGCACGATAACCGTCGCTCTCCTCCAGACTTTCCCGGGTCAGTTGCGTCACGTAAAGCTTAACCGCCTCGTCCAAACGGTCGACGGTGTTGTCCATCCGGCTGATCGCAGCAACAAGCTTGCGGTCGTTGCTCATGAGCGCAGTCATCGACTGGCTGAGCATGGTTTCGACAACGTCGCCCATATGCAGCACCTCGCGCGCGGCGCACGCCAGCGCGACCGGCGGCATGGCGATCGACGCTTCATCGAGATAAATCGGCAACGCTGGATCGGCGGCCTTTTTTTGCTCCGGCAGCAGCCGCGTCAGCAAAGCGGCCAGGCGCTCCAAAGGAAAAATGAAAACAAGCGCGATGGCCACATTGAACGCCAGATGAAAATCCGCGGCCATACGCGACGGGCTTGGCTCGATGCGTAAAAGCTCACGGGCTATGGGGTCCAGGAACGGGAGCACCAGGGCACAGCCAACCGATCTCATGAGCAGGTTGCCCAACGGAACGCGCCGGCTCGCCGGGTTCCCGGCCCGGCCGCCTTCCAGCATCGGGGTGATCGCGCTTCCGAGATTGGCGCCTACAACAAGCGCCAGGGCCGCCGCCGGTGTGACGAAATTGGAGAAGGCCAAAGACATGATGAGCAAAACTACCGCAACGCTCGAGTGAGCCGCGAACGTAAGCGCCGCGCCAATCGCGGCGCTAAGAACGGGCTCCCGTGTGATGAGCGCAAGCAGGCTTCGAATTGCAGGGGCCTGCTCCGCCGGCGCGAGCGTGTCGAGCAGAATATGCAAAGACAAGAGCATCAAACCGGCGCCGATCACGGCGCGGCCTACATCGCGGGTGCGCGTCCGCTTTCCGCGCCTGAAGGCGATGAGCCCCACGATGAAGA
>Ga0326728_10017766_pt1 | contig 14161 bp, 13 predicted proteins | sample MB3enrmetagenome_FD_207602 | JGI IMG/M metagenome (GOLD analysis project Ga0326728, IMG submission 207602) | Lab enriched peat soil microbial communities from McLean, Ithaca, NY, United States - MB31MN | ecosystem: Environmental > Terrestrial > Soil > Wetlands > Peat | place: USA: New York...
CGACTCCGATAAGCCCGAGGCCGACGAAGATGGCGACGATGATGAGAACGATCTTGAGTGCGCTCGGTCCTTTTTTCGGCTCGGTGTAGATCGTGGGCGTGTAGGGCGGGACGGGCGGCAGCGTGGTTGGCTGCGCAGGATCGGTCGAAAACGGCGGGGGTGGCTGGTTGCCGGGAATCTCGGTCATGGTTTCATCCTTGTCTGCGGATTTTTCGTAACGCTGCGGGGTCACTTTCGGAAGTTGCAGACACTATACAGCATGGGCCGGCAACGGGGCCGCACGACGTAGGAGAGTTTCCGGATCGCGGCGGGTTCCGAATCGGGTGAGAGCCGGCGATGCTCCGCGGGAAGAAGCGGACAATTCCCGGCCGGCGGCTTTACCATCGAGAAAGTAGATACTTTGGCTGAGGAGCTCCCCATGAAGATGCGGCCAGGATCGCAGACGGGATTTCTGCTGTGCGGCAAGGAATGGACCGACGGCGAGGCGATGGAAGTGCGCTCGCCGTGGGATCAGGGGCTGGTGGGGCGGATCACCAAAGCGACGCGCGCCGACGCGCGCCAGGCCGTGCATCACGCCGTGGCCAGCCTGCGCAGGACGCGCGCCCTGCCGCGCTGGAAGCGGCGCGAGATTCTGGAAGACGTGGCCGCCGCGCTGATTGAGCAGAAGGAGCGCTTTGCGCAACTGATTGTGGCCGAAGCAGGCAAGCCGGTGCGGCAGGCGCGGATCGAGGTGGATCGCGCGGTGCTGACTTTCAAGACCGCGGCCGAAGAGGCGGCTCGGCTGGGCGGCGAGAGCATTCCCCTGGACTTGACCGAGGGCAACGAGGGCCGCTGGGGGCTGGTGCAGCGCTTTCCCATCGGTCCGGTGCTGGCCATTACGCCGTTCAATTATCCGTTGAACCTGGCCGCGCACAAGGCAGCGCCGGCCATGGCGGCGGGATGCCCATTGCTTCTGAAGCCCGCGCCGGAGGCCACGTTTACCGCACTGGCGCTGGGCGAAGTGATTCTGAAAGCGGGTTGGCCGGAGGAGGCGCTGGCCGTGCTGCCGCTCGATAACGCCGACACGGCGTGGCTGGCGGAGAAGGAAGATCGCATCAAGCTGGTGAGTTTCACGGGCTCGGCCAAAGTGGGCTGGGAATTGAGGGCGCGCTCGGGCCGCAAGCGCGTGCTGCTGGAACTGGGCGGCAACGCCGCGCTCATCGTACATAGCGACTGGAAGGACCTGGACGACGCCGCGCTGCGCACCGCGCATTCGGCCTTCAATTACGCGGGGCAATCGTGCGTCAGCACGCAACGTGTCTTTGTGGAGCGCAGCATCTTTCAGACCTTCCTGTGGAAGGTGGTCGACGTTGCCGGCAAGCTGACGCTTGGCGACCCGTCGCATGAGGCGACAGAGGTTGGTCCGCTGATCCGGACCAGCGAAGCGGAACGGGTGGAGGCCTGGGTGAAGGAGGCAGTGGCCAGCGGCGCCAAGCTGGTGGCGGGCGGCGAGCGCAAGGGGTCGATGATGACGCCGGCGATTCTGACCGCGACCGCGCCCGGCATGAAGCTTCAGGACGAGGAGGTCTTTGGGCCGGTCCTGGCGATTGAGCCGTACGATGATTTCGAAGATGCGCTGGCGCGTGTGAATCACTCGAAGTTCGGATTGCAGGCCGGGCTGCTCACACACGACTCCAGGCGCATTCTCACCGCCTATCGCGAGCTCGAAGTGGGCGCGTTGATCGTGGGCGATACGCCGAGCTGGCGGCTGGACCCGATGCCCTTCGGCGGGGTAAAGGATTCCGGGCTGGGACGCGAGGGCATCCGCTCGGCCATCGAAGAGCTGACCGAGCCGCGATTGTTGGCGATGACATCGCTGGGATAGAAGAGACGTTGCAGTTTCCGCACGGAGGGGCGCAAAGAGCGCTGCGCCCCTGGTGTAGAGTTGTGTGCGTCAGGAACCTGTCCGGCTTTGTTGCCGGATGCTTGCGATCTCCGCCGCCGGAATGTGCAGAAACTCCAGGAATTCCTGGTGTTCCTGCGGAGCGGAGCGCTCGAACTCTGCGTGCCAGCGATGCATCTGGTCGGTGCTGAATCCGCACGCCTGCATGATTTCAACCCACTTTTTCTTGGTAATCATCTTCACCTTTCCGAGAGCTTTGTGCTCAAGTAGTTTGAGAATTGCCTGTTGATGCGCGCGGAGAGCGCCGATTTCAGCGCCGATTTCAGCTAGCCGCCGCTTCAGCACCGCGGATGCGTTGCCTCCGGGGCGATCGAGCAGTTCGCGAACATCTTCGAGTTTCAGGCCTGCGTCGCGGTAAGCGCGGATTTGCATCAATCGTTGCAAATCCGCCTCGCCGTAACTGCGGTAGTTTCCGCCGCTGCGCGGCGGCGGAGGCATCAAACCGATCGATTCGTAATACAGAAGCGCGGTGCGGCTCAAACCGCATCGGCGAGCGAGTTGGGTCACCGTCAACATCGTTCCACTTTACTGTGAACCCGCTAGCGATAGACAGGTCAAGAGGAAAAACCGGCGATGCAGGCGGCGCATGGCGGGGGTTTGCGCGGGGGGCGAGTTACTTCACGCACATATCGAGCATGGCTTTCACGTCGGCGGCGTGAGGGCCGTCGGGGGCAAGCTCTAGATACTTCTTCAGGGCCTCAAGGCCTTCTTGAGTGATCGCAACCTTGCGGTTGGAATCGATCGGTGCGTTGGCGAACAGTAAAGACCCTAGCACAAACCACGCATTTGCATTCGTTGGGTCAGCCGCCGCGGCCTTGCGGCAGGCGGCGGGGCCGTTCACCGTGTCCCCGGTGTTGTAGAGCACGGCACAGATGTTGAAGTACGCCTTCCCGGGAGATGAAGACATCTCGGCGGAATGGCGATAGGCGTCGATCGCCTCCGCATTGCGCTTCAATTTGAGCAGGGCATGGCCCCTCCCGATATAGATCTTCGCGACGCCGTCTTTCCAGGCAGTATCCGGCTGGCCCTGCGCAGGTTTCTCCTGCTCGGCCGCGGCGAGTGCGCGGTCATAAGTGGCAAGAGCCGCTTCCTCCTCGTCAGTGGCCTTTGCGGCGTAGAGCTGTGCGTTTCCGAGCAGGAACAGATTGGCCGATGTGGCGTTCGCGTCCACCAACTGCTGCGCAGCCGCTAGCGCGGCCGGCCAATCCTTCGCTTGCATGGCCTGGTCGTAAGTCGCTTTCAGCGCCTGGGGCGTGCTTTGCGCGCTGGTTTGGGCCGTTTGCGCGCTGCCCTCGACCGCCAGAAGGAAGGCCAAAAGGGCTGTTGCGGCAATGGAAAGACAACGGCGCATCGCGCACCTCCGCCCCTTCGGGTTCATTCGACGAATGGTAACAAATTAGCCTTGTGGCGTGGCGAATGCAAGGCTGCGCGTCATCAACTCCGAAGGGCCGTCGAAGAGCCGGACCCGGCGATGCGCAGATACAGCTTTCCCGCGCGGCTGAATAAGCCGATCGTCGCGTGGGGAGATGCGACAGAAATTCCGCTTGGGGCAGATGCCGGATGAGGTAGCAGCGCCGGGGAGTGTACGGCGCAAACTACCCTTCAGCCTTCAGGAAGGGGGGTCCTGTGGCAAATCTACTGCGTCCTGCAACAAGCTTCAATGCGGTTCGAATCGCCCTTGTATGTCTAGGCCTTTTGCTTCGCCTTGGCCTTCTGCGCTGCCCAGCGCCTGTGCTGCGCGTCGGCAATCTTTTTGCGCGCTTCGGCGCTTAGAACGCGCTTTTTTCTGGGCTTGGCTATGGCCAGCGCTTTCTTGGTTTTGCGTTCGGCCTTGGTGGGTGCACTGCCGAGCGTGGCCAGCAGAGCGCGTGCCCGCTGCAGCCTGGCTATCTCGGAGTCAATTTCGGCAAGAATGTTTTCAATCGCCATGAAATGAGGATAATGCAATTCGTTTGCCGAGGAAAGACCTGGAGCAGGTATTTTCCTTTGACTAACAAGAAATAGCGGAGTTAGCGGCGTTAGCTGGGTTAGCGGAGCTAGACCGGTAGGGGATCGCTCTTCGTGGGCACAGGCCGGAAGATCCGGTGGGGGACTTAGAGAAGTAAGTTGGAAGATAAGAGGCCGCACTTCTGCAGCAGGGCCCGACTGGGGAAGATCTTTCCGGGGGTTGATAGGGTATTTACTTCAGGCGCCGTTCTGTCTTTGCCTGATTCCCATAGCAGAACATGCTGAGTGCGGCATGCGCATCGCGCATATCAAAGGTGCGTGCGCCCGGACGGCGGCCGAACGCCTCAAGAAATAGCGGCGGGACAGATATTCTTCCCGTCCCGCCACAATTCTTTCCTTATTGCCTGCGCTTGCGCAGGAACAAGCCACCTACGCCCCAAGATACATGACATGCACATAGACGCCGAGGCGCACGTTATAAGCCAGATACCAGCCGATGTGGTCCGGATCGTCGTAGATGACGATCTCATCGGAGCCCCAGAGCCAGCCGTCGCAGAAGGCGATATCGGCGGGCGCTACCGACCAGTACCAGTTGTTGAACCAGAAGCGGTCAGGGCCTCCGCCGGCAAGATGCCAGACATGCTTGGGACCGAAACCGCCGGCGAAGCGGCCATGCGCCCAGGGGTTATCGACGTGATAACGCGAATCGTTGGGTCCGGTGTCGTGGCCCACCCAGGTTTTGCCGTTATCGACGTGAGGAGCGTTGGGATGGCCGGGCTGATCGGAATAGTTGCGGTGCGGATCGGGCGCTTGCGGCGTGCCGTGGAAGGGCGCCGGCCCGTGCTTGGGCGCCTGTGGATGGTTGCCGCGATCTTGCGCGATGGCCGGCACAGAGAAGACGAGCAAAGCTGCGATTGCAAGGTGAAGAGATTTCATCCATACCTCCTGTTGACCGAACGGCGATGGACCATCCAGAGTTCCTTGGATGGTCATCGGCAACGGTTGGTTGTCCTTGGGGCATTCTTGCACAGGTGGACGAGGTCCGGCACGCAAAATCTTCCCGCTTCGTGGGGTCTTAGAACCTATCCGTAAATGGGTAGCTCCGACCTCCAAGCCCGCAGATCGCCGCTGGCGGCGTGGACGCCGCCAGTACAGCCGGTCAGGAGACCGGCGCTACCGGCATCACGCGATTCGAGGATAGGCCCTAGGTTTTGGACGAGTTCCCGTTACGCGCTAACCGTGGCAGGAGCGCGTCGCCGTGCGTAGAGCGGGAACTGATTGGCGAGCTCGGCCACTTCGCCGCGAATGCGGGCCAGCGCGGCCTCGTCGTTGCGTTGTTCGAGGGCCTTGGCGATCCACGCGCCTATGGTGCGCATCTCGGGCTCCTTCATGCCGCGCGTGGTGAGCGCGGGCGTGCCAATGCGAATGCCGGAGGGCTTGAGCGGGGGATTGGTGTCCCAGGGTATGGAGTTCTTGTTGACGGTGATGCCGGCCTTGCCAAGCGCCAGTTCAGCCTCGGAGCCGAGGATCCCTTTCTCGAAGACGTCGACGAGCATGAGGTGATTGTCCGTACCGCCGGAGACGAGGCGAAAGCCTGCTGCACGCAGCGCCTCGGCAAGCGCCTTGGCGTTCGAGACGATTTGCGCCGCGTAGACGCGGAACTCGGGGCGCAGCGCCTCAGCAAACGACACGGCCTTTGCGGCCACAATGTGCACGAGCGGCCCTCCCTGCTGGCCGGGAAAGACGGCCTTGTCGACCGCCGCGGCAAGATCCTGCTTGCAGATAATGAGGCCGGCGCGCGGGCCGCGGAGGGTTTTGTGCGTCGTGGTAGTGGTGATGTGCGCGTGCGGCACGGGCGAATCGTGCACGCCGCCAGCGACCAGTCCGGCGATGTGCGCCATGTCGAAGATAAACGTCGCGCCCACCTTGTCGGCGATCGCGCGCATGCGGGCGAAGTCCCAGAAGCGCGGGTAGGCGCTGGCGCCGCCGATAATGACTTTGGGCTTTTCCTGCTCGGCGACTTTTTCCATCTCGTCGTAGTCGATGGTCTCGTTGTCGCGGCGGACGTGATAGAAGGTAGTGCGGTAAAGCTTGCCACTGAAGCTGAGGCGATGGCCGTGCGTGAGGTGGCCGCCGTGCGAGAGATCGAGGCCGAGAATGGTGTCGCCGGGCGCGAGCACCGCCGCGTAAGCCGAGGCGTTGGCCTGCGAACCGGAGTGCGGCTGCACGTTGATGTGCTCACCGCCGAACAGCTGGCGGGCGCGATCGCGGGCCAGGTTCTCCACGATGTCGGCGTACTCGCAGCCGCCGTAGTAGCGGCGTCCAGGGTAGCCCTCGGCATATTTATTGGTGAAGACCGAGCCGGCAGCTTCCAACACCGCTTCGGAGACAAAGTTTTCGCTGGCAATCATCTCCAGCCCCTCGTGCTGGCGGAGGGTTTCCTGATCAATGGCGGCGGCAACTTCGGGATCGGCCTGGGCGAGCGGCAAAGACATGCGGTCAGTCATATTTAAATTCTAGCTGTTTCCCCGGCTGGTTGAAACCGCTTCTGCAAGGGCGGCCGTTTGCGTACACTGGAAGCACCGGACCTGCGGTGCGGGTTTGCGAGGCGCTTGTGTCGATTGAAGGCAACCATTTGGTTCCACTGGCAGTGTTTCTCGGCATACTGGTTCCTGCGGCGGCGCAGAGCGCCGGTATTGACGCGGCGCTGCTGGCCAGGGCGAATGCCGGCGACCCTGCAGCCCAGGTAGCCGTGGGCGAGGAGTACGCGCAGGCGGCCGCCACCGAGCATGACAAGTCGCGGATGGCGGATGACTACCGGCAGGAACTGAAGTGGTACCGCAAAGCCGCGGATCAGAACTACATTGGCGGAGAGATGGACCTGGCAGCGCTCTATCGCGACGGCGGGGGCAAAACCGTTCCGCGCGATATGGAGCAGGCAGCCGTATGGTACCGCAAGGCCGCCGATCTGGGCGATCCGACTGCACAGGCAACGCTGGGCTTGCTCTACTCGATGGGCCAGGGCGTGCCTCACGACGATGTGGAGGCGTATTTCTGGCTGGACCTAGCCGCGAGCGTGAAAGGACCCAACCAGGAAAAGTACGCCGTCAATAGCCGGTTGATCGGCGAGCGCATTACTGCCGACGAACTCTCCGATGTCGAGGATCGCGAGGCCGCTTGGAAGGCCGCGCATCCGCGGCCCGACGGCACCAATTAAGAGTCTTGTTTCAGAGCCAGCATTGAACACGAATGCTTGCGGAAAAGTTGCACGCAAACTGCAATGCGTCCGCGGAAGAATCTGCGCGAGGCGTGGCGTCCCGCTTTCGTTGCAAGGGTTGCGAAATCTGCACAACTTGTTTCTTGCGACGCGGGTCAGGAGGCGCAATGGGCAGGAGTGACCCCCAAACGGGGTCTGCAGGCGTATAGAGACAGCAAAGCGGCGTTGCTCTGGGCGCACTACATACCGTGCGCCAAAGGCGTAGGTGAGACTGGCGATCGATGAGGGACTTGGGGAACAGTCGGGTGAACTGGCGGAAAGTAGAAGAAGCAGAAGGGGCGCAGGGAATGCGCCCCTTCTGCTTCCATCATGAAGAAGCTTGCCGAGCTATTGGCTACAGCAGCTTAAGCAACGGAGCCGGCGCGTGCGGTCCGGTTGCGGCGGAAGAGCAGGAACGCTGCTCCCGCCAGACCGGTGCCGAGCAACACCAGGGACGAGGGCTCTGGAGCGACATCGATGCTGTCATTAAATTCGCTGAAGCCAGCGTCGGTGACGTCCTTGTCGATGTAGAACGTCGAGCCTACAGAGATGGACGGCGAGTATTCCTCCACTCCACTGGTGTTTAAGGCCATGGAGTACAGAACATCGTCGCAGGCCGCGTCGGCGCAGATCACCTCTGAAATACTGCCGGAGCCCCCCGTGAACCCATTGTCAAAGACGTACGAGCCGGCCGGTCCAGTCACCTGATAAACCTGGTCGATGTCTACAGGATAGGTCGCGGTCACTTGAAAACCCAGGGTAACGTTGGTGCCGCTGCCACTGGTTTTAAATGAGTTGAAGCCTGTGGTCCCGTTTGCCTGACTTATACCGGTACCGGGTGCGGCCCAACTGAAGCTGAAGCTACCATCCGTGCAAGTCGTACTGCCGGAGGTAATTACCGCCGTCGCAGAGCACGAGGTGGCCATCGCGGCCGGGACAATCGCAAAGGCCATTGCCAATGCGAGTACAACAATTGTGATCTTCTTCATGATTTTCCTTAACCTCCGAGGCTCGCCTTGGCGGGCGGAGCACTCAAGCTTTGGCCCACGGGGCCGTTCCTATCGTTTACTTGCGCACTTGATTCGAACCGAAGAGCCAAAACCGCGGATGCTCCCAACGAGCGATCAACCAATCCGGGAAAAAGGGACTTAGGTAGAACGGCAACGGCGCAAGTTCCACAAGGGGCGCAGACAACTCGCCCCGCCTTCTAAAACTTCAGGCACTCTTGACATAAGCACTTTGCGTGCCAAAAAGATTACGTGTTAAATCAATAAGTTACAAAAGCGTCCACAAGCGATTGCGCAATCATTTGCAAGGGAAATTCCCCTATATTTCCACTTTTGGGGCAACTTTCTAGAGGGCGTTTGCGGCTGGAAATATCCTCGCCGCGAAGGCACAGGCCGGCGGTCCTGGCCGGCTCGACGAGGATGGCCTAACGGGTCCCCGAGCGTGCGATGGGTACACAGGCTGCGGAATAACGGCGAACAGCGGACGAATTCTTGAGGGAAGCACCCGCAGGGGCCAAAGCCCCACGCACATTCTGCGGCACTTACGGCACCACCGAACAGCTTGCTGAAGAAGGGGGGACCAAGTCGCGATTCGTCGCGCGAAACTCCCGCGGGGGCTAAAGCCCCGCACCGGTTTTGAATCGGTTACGGCACGAGTAAACTCGTGCCCTTTCGCGTTTTGTCTCGCTTTCAGAGTTCTTTAGCAAGCTCTGAAGTCGTGCCCCCTCGCGTTTCGCCGCTCAACAAGAGTTTTTCCGCAGCCTGTGGAGACCGGAAATCTCCGCTATCCTGAGATCCATGCAAGTTCACCGGCCGGGCTCATGGTTTGGATATTCCGTTCTGGTGCTTTGGGCAAGCGTGGCGGCGGCGATTCCGGTGCGCGCGCAGACGTCCGCCGTGACGCTCGCTCCGGCCGAGGTTGAGGCGGGTTCGCCGGAGCTGATTCGCGTGGCCGCGCCGGCCGGCGCAACGCTTGAAGGCGAGTGGCTGGGAGAGAAGCTCGCATTCTTTCGCGGGCGCGACGGACAGTCTTGGTATGCGCTCGCCGGCGTGGACGTGGAGTGTGCCGTGGGCACCTCTTCCCTTCGGATCAGGGCGATGCCGAACGGAACAGGCGGCGGCACGCCCACGCCGAAACCAATTGACCTGAGCCGCAGCATTGAAATTCACGAGGCGCACTACCGCACCGGCACGCTCACCGTAGCGCCCAAGTTCGTAGCGCCGGGACCGGAAGCACTGAAGAGGATCGAAGCCGAAATCGAGCTCAAGAAGCGGGTCTTTGCGGCAAGCGCGGCCGAGCCGCTATGGTCGGGCGATTTTCGCGCGCCGGTCGATGCTCCGCCGACCGATAGTTTCGGCACGCGGCGCGTCTTCAACGGCCAGCTCGCGAGCGTGCACAAGGGGATGGATTTTCGCGCCGTCGTGGGAACGGTGGTGCGCGCGGGAAACAGCGGCGTGGTGGTGCTGGCGCGGCCGCTCTACTACGAGGGTAACTGCGTGGTCATCGACCACGGCCTCGGTCTGTTCACGATCTCCATGCACCTGAGCCGCATCGATGTGCGCGAGGGCCAGTATGTGAGCCTGGGCGAGCCTATTGGGCTGAGCGGAGCTACGGGGCGCGTCACCGGGCCGCACCTGCACTGGGCCGTGCGCTGGCAGAATGCGTATCTGGACCCGGCGAAGTTGTTGCAGATGGATCTGGATGGCGTGCGCTAGCGCGAAAGCGCCTCTTCCTCAACGCCGCTTGAATGCGTCGCCTCCGAGCTGGCGCGCGTCGCTTTCTCTTCCCGCAGCGCCTTGAAGGCGCGATAGACGAACCAGCCCATGTACCAGCCGTCGATGTATTTGTAGGGGCTTTCGCCGGTGGTGTAATGGCCGCAGGGGAGCACGCGGATCTCGTGGCGCACGCCGGAGCGGCGAAAGGCGTCGGCCACCTTGAGCGAGTACTCGCGCGGGAATGTCAGATCGTAGTTGGCGTAGACCACGAGTACGTTTTTGCCGCCGCCGTTGGCCTCGGGTCCGCAGAACTGCTCGTAGTAACTCACCGGGCTTACGGCGGCCCATAGGGCGCGCACGCGCTCCTGCGTGAGACCTGCCTCCTGCACAGCCTGGCGGATGTGGCGCGTCGATTGCCCGGTCCACACCACGTCGCCGAAAGCTGTCGATGCATGGTTGAAGGCGTTCACCCTGAGCCGCGCGTCGTGCGCGCTGGCCAGGTACGCGTAGCAGGAGCCGAGGCTCGTGCCCAGCACGCCGAAGTGCTCGTAACCCTGCTCTTCGAGCCAGTCGAGGCAGCAGCGGATATCGACCACGGCCTGGCGGCAGGCGGAGATGTTACGGCCGACGTTGGCGCTGACGGCGTAGTCCGAGCGCTCCAGTTCTTGAGGCCGGCGAATGTCGTGATAGGGCATGGAAAGACGCAGCGCCGAGATCCCCATGCGATTGAAGATCGTGCACAGAGAGTTGTGGCTGAAGCCATCGGCGTTCCATTGCGGCAGCACCACGATGGCCTGTTTGGGCCGCGCGGGATCCTTGTGGGCGGGCGCGGGATACCAGCGTGCATTGGCCACGTCGTTTTCCGGATGCGGCGTGCACTCCGGCGAGGTGAAGCGGAGGTATTGCGCGGGCGCGAGCTTGCCTTCGGCGGCCTGCTGCTTGAGCGCGGCATCCTGGGCGAGGGTTTCCGGGCGAACGTTGGTGGGAAAGAGCTCGGGATGGCGCTTCTCAAGCCGAAAATCCGTGGGGCGCTCATAGCCAAAAAAAATGTTGCTGTGGCGGATAAGGAACTGGTTGATGCGCACCATCGCGGCTTCGGCGGCGGCGGGGTCGCGCTCCACTTCGGGGCCGGGCACAACGGAACCAAAACCATGCGCCTCGAGGAAGGGCACGATCCACTCGAAGCCCCACTCCAGCGGCCGCACCACGCGATTTTCGTCGCGCGTCGTCAGCCGCGTCTCCCACGCATACATCCAGCGCGCATACCAGTCTGTGAACATGAATCTGACTCGATTTTATCAGCGGGGACAGGCAGGGACCTGGAAAGACTGCGAGGGCTCGGGCCTGAAGGCCCTGCAAATCCGCCCTTTATCCGGGGGGCTGAAGCCCCCTGCTTCCTCCAAAAGCCTTAATTTACAACTGTGGCACTATGAACTAACTTCACGGGCAGCACGCTTGAGCGCGATATATTCGGCCGCAAACCAGGCGAGGCTGAACAGCAGGGCAAGTGCGATGATGGCCTGCGATATGGCGCAATAGAGGCACCAGACGCCGAGGCCGTATTGCTCAATCATGGAAAGGCGGAACGCGAAGAGAAATCCCAACGAGGCCACGAGAAATGTCAGGAAACGCTGGCGCGCGAGGCTGAGACAGCCGAGCAGCAGGTACCCGGCGATGCCGAGGACGGCGACCGGTACGTGGGCGACCGTAGAGAAGCTGCTGTGATTCACGGTGCCGCAATCCCAGCGTGCGTTGATGTCGCAGGGCTCGGTGGCGGTGGAGTAGTGAAGGGGCAATGTCAGCGCAGAAACAAGGACGCCGGCGAGAGAGAGACAAACAAGGAGATATCGCATAGTTGGAGGGGCCGATCGGAGGTTCGATCCTGGCTTCTATCTTAGACGATGACGCAAGGGGCGGGTGAGCTTGCCGCGCTCGATCGTGGGTTCTGTGGGCTTCGCGGCCGGCGCGATACGATGAAGCCATGAACCAGCCCGGCAAAGGCGGATCTCTGCGGAGCGGCGAGGCGCTCGGGAGCAGCGGATTGCGCGTGGCCTTCTATGGTGGCAGTCGCGTAGCCTTCTTCGGAGGCAGTTTCGATCCGCCGCATCTGGGCCATTTGGCTGCGGCGCGGGCGGCTCGCGCGGCGTTTGCGCTGGACGCGGTGCTGTTTGCGCCGGTGGGCATGCAGCCGCTGAAGCTGGAGGGATCGGCCGCGAGCTTTGAGGACCGGCTGGCTATGACGCGCCTCGCGATTGCGGGCGAATCGGACTTCGAGGTCTCGCTCGTGGACGCGCCCCGGCCGGCGCCGGGCCGCAAATCGACGCCCAACTACACGATCGACACTCTGGAAAGCTTGCGCAGCTCTCTCGCGCCGGGCAGCAGGCTCTTTTGCCTGTTGGGCGCGGACTCATTTTTCGGGCTGCGGCACTGGCATCGCGCCGCGGAGATTCCTTTTGTGGCGCCGTTGATCGTGGCCTCGCGGCCGGGGCAGCCGTTGGAGGGCCTGACGAATGCCTTGCCGGCAGGGCTTGCGCTGGAGCCGGCGCCGGAGGAAGACAGCACAGAAGCCGGCATTGAGGTACGCGCCTTTGTCCTGGTGAATGAGTCCGGGAAGCGCGCGCCTTTCTACGTGCTGCCGGGCCTGAATGTCGGGATCAGCGCGTCGGAAATTCGCGCGCAGATGCAGGCGGCTCGCGCCGGCGCGGCGGCGGGAGCCGATCTTGTCCCGGCGGCGGTTCGCGACTACATCGCCGAGCACAAGCTGTATGGCTCGTAGGCGCACGCGCTGGTCTTCCCTTTCTCGAGGTGCTCCGATTTCCTGCTCCCTTATTCCCTTGGTCCCTCCCGGGGCCCCCGGCGGGCTATTTTTGCCCGCTGGGGTGGGTTGTTCCCTCCTTTTCCCCGCTTGCGCCGCGCCGAAGCGGCGGGCTACGATGAAGCCTGGAGAACGTTCTACCGCATGAAAATCACGCCAGCGCAGAAGCAAACGCGCGCCCTTGTACAGGCTGCCGCCGCCGTTTGTGAAGACAAGAAGGGCCAAGACACGCGCATTCTGGAACTCGATCCCGCCGACTCGGGCTTGAGCGACTTTTTTCTGGTTACCTCGGCCACGAACGACCGCCAGGCCGTTGCCATCGCCGATGAAATCGAATTGCGCCTCAAGCGCGAGTTCGGCGCGTACGCGCAGTCGGTGGAAGGCCGGCGCCATGGCGAGTGGATTCTGCTCGACTATGTGGACTTCGTGGTGCACGTGTTTCTCGCCGAGCGCCGCGCCTTCTACGACATCGAACGGCTGCGCAATTTGGCGCGTCCGCTCACGCCGGGCGAATTCGACGCGGAGTTGAAGGCCGCGCTGGCGAAAAAGACCCGCGCCGTGCGCAGCAAGGCGCGCAAGGTTGAACCGGCAGGGCGCAAGCCAGCGCGAAAGCCGGTTGCGAAGAAAGATGCGAAGCGGACCAAAGCCACCGCCAGGAAGGCCCCCGTCAAGAAGGCTGGAACCAAGCGACGCACTGCGCCGAAGGCCGCCAAACGCAAAGGCGCGAAGAAGTAGCCTTTCTCAGAAGCCGCCGAGGCTAGACGCGTTTGTCGAGCCGCGTCTTCCTCCGTTTCCATTGTTTCCAAAGCAGAGATCGCGGCCTGCGGCCGACTCCAAAAAGGGCTAGGTTGAGGCGCAAGAAAGGCGCCGGGCCGAAGCCGGATGCCTTTTTTGAACCCGGCTTTGACAGGCCACGGAAAAGCGACGGACAGCGAACGAAATCTTGGGCGAAGCGCCCTCGGGGGCTAACGCCCGCCATCATTTTTGCGCCGTTTACGGCACGAGTGAATTCGTGCCCGTTCAAAACAGTTTCAAGCTGACCCACTACCGCGACGCGTCGAGGTTTTCCCAGGGAGCCCATTGCGGAAGCTTCACGAATCTTGCAATACTAGCGGCCATGGTTGGGAAAACTGTTCTCTGCGCGTTTGCCATCACTGCCGGGCTGGCCTTTTTGGCCGCTGCTTCTGCCGTGGCCGACGATTCCGCTGCCTCCATCGCCGCTGGTGGCCTTGTCGCGCGCCGCGAAACGCGCATCGTGATGGCCAAAGAGGTCCTGCGCATCAGTCCGGACAAGATCGTCGTCGATTACGACTTCCGCAACGACACGGACCAGGATGTGACGACGGAGGTGGCGTTTCCCATTCCGCCGTATGCCTACGGCCCCGACGGTCCCGCGATCTCCGATGCATCGTTCTCCGGCTTCCAGCTTCTCGTCGGCGGAAAGACCGTCGCCTTCCAGGCCGAAGCCAAGGCAACCC
>Ga0326728_10017768_pt1 | contig 14160 bp, 7 predicted proteins | sample MB3enrmetagenome_FD_207602 | JGI IMG/M metagenome (GOLD analysis project Ga0326728, IMG submission 207602) | Lab enriched peat soil microbial communities from McLean, Ithaca, NY, United States - MB31MN | ecosystem: Environmental > Terrestrial > Soil > Wetlands > Peat | place: USA: New York...
AATCCGCATGTGACCTGGCATGTGGCACCGGAACAACGGCCCTTGTGCTGGCGCGCAATGGCATCAAGATGTACGGCGTGGATCTCTCCCCAACTATGTGTCGGTTGGCCCGTGAGAAGTCTCGACATCTCGGCCTGCCACTTCGCATCGTCCGCGCTGACATGCGGCATTTCCGATTGCCGGAGCCGGTCGACCTGATATTGTGCGAATTCGATGCGCTCAATCATTTGGAGCGAAAGGGCGACTTGGCAATGGTCGGCCGTGCTGTTTCACGCGCCTTGCGCCCCGGCGGCTACTTCTATTTCGATGTGAACAACTCCCTTGGGTTCGAGCGATACTGGTCGGGCACCGTCTGGTTCGAGAAACCGGGCGTGGCGGTGGTGATGCGCAATGGGCATAGACGCCACGCCGACCGAGCATGGAGCGACATTGAATGGTTCATCCGGGACGCAGGCTGCTGGCGAAGGCACCACGAACGGGTGGAGGAGGTGTGCTGGAGTTCCTCCGAGATCCGCCGCACATTGCGTAAGGCTGGCTTCGACCGGATCAGCGCATTTGACGCGACGCACTTCTTTACCGGCGATCCTAAAGTACACCCCGGCTGTCGCACATTTTACTTGGCGCGGAAATCCCGCCGACGATATTCACGCAGGATTGCCGCTTGACTCAATGAATTGCCGCAATGCTGACGTCATCAAGTGTCTCGGGAACCGGTCAGAAATAAAACTTCAGCGCCACCTGTCCCACGCGCTCGCCGCCGGAGCCGGTGACAAAACCAAAGACGGAATCGTTGATGTTGCCGTCCGGGTTCCCGAACTGAGCGTGGTTGAAAACGCTGAAGAACTCGGCCCGAAACTCGAGCAGCTTCGACTCGGTCAGTTTGAGGTCTTTCAGAAGACCGATGTCCCAATTATTAAGTCCCGGCCCGTGAAAGAATCGCCGGTTGGCCGTCCCAATCTGCCCCACAATTCTGTTGGTGCATCCAGATCCGCTCGATCCGGTGGGCCCGGAACCCGCAGGGCAGCCTTCGAGATAGAAAAGCGATGCCGAGTTCGCGAGGTAGGGGTTCGTCAAGTCATTCAGGTTCTGGTTGCGGGCGTCGATGCGCTGAATGGGGCCGGGGGTGAAGTTGGGCGTATCCGAGTCGCTGCCTGTCGGACCGGTGGAACCGCTCCCCAGCGTCGACTGGTCATCCTGCTCGGTAATGAACACCGGAAGGCCGGTGGCAAAGTGCGTGATGCCGGTCAGTCTCCAGCCCTGTGTAGCGCGATTGGGGTGGAGGAACTTATCGAAGGGAAGCTCATAAACGAAACTAGCCACGAAATTATGCGTCAAGTCAAATGCGGAGAGCGATTTGCCGAGCTTCGGATTGACGGGGTTAATGATCTCGACGCCGGCGACGCCGGAGCCAGGCCCCCAACTCGAGGAATTGTCCATCGCTTTGCTGTACGTATAGCCAACCAGGAATTGCGCCCGGCCACTCGTATGCCGAAGGCTCGCCTCGAAGGCGTTGTAGTTGGAATTGGCCATGGTTGAAAACAAGCCATCGCTGCTGAAATTCGGTCCAAACGGCCCGCGGGTGCTATTGATGACGCCACCGCCAACGGGATAGAACACGCCATTCTCGTTGAATGGGCCGCAGGTCAGCGTGCCGGGCATAACTTCGCTGGGCAGGCTCACGCTGGCGCAGAGCGCGGGGTTGCCGGGATTGGCTTCCTGGTCGGCCAGCAGGCGATGCGCCTGAGTTCCGACGTAGCTCAGGCTGAACATGGTATCCGCATTAACCTGGCGTTCGAAAGAGAACATGTAGTGCTCCGCGTAAGGCACCCGGTTGGTATGGTTGAAGCCGGGCGAGCTGCCGATGGGCTCGAGCACGGACCAATTGATATTAGGATCGGGATGTGACGGCGAGACGTTGAGAGGAGGAATTGGCGCGGGGAACGGCTGACTGTGCACGCCGCCATCGGGCAGATTGATAAACGGATTCGCAAAAAGCGTCTCCTCGGGATTCACGTAGTAGTAACCGAAGGGAGCGTCCCCGACCGTATTGAAACTCGTGGCGTCCTCGAAGGCTGTGTAGAACATGCCGAAGCTGGTGCGGAAGCTGGACTTACCGGGGCCGCCGAAGAGCTTTCGGGAGATTCCTCCCTCCGCCTTGGGCGAGTAGGCCAGCCCGATTCTGGGCCCGAAATTGTTGTAGCGGACGGGGGAAACTGTGTGCGGGACGGTGGGATCGGTGGGAACGACCCAGCCGGTGGGCGCGCCCGGAAAAGCCAGGGATTGCACGCCGTAAACCATGGTCTCGAGTTGGTTGTGTTCCTCGAACCAGGGTGTGCTGACCTCCCAGCGGAGGCCGTAATTGAGGGTCAGTTTGGGCCGGGCCAGCCAACTGTCCTGCGCGTACAAAGCGTAGTACCGGGTGCGCGTGTATTCGGGCAATTGTTGTCCCTGGTTGTAGGTGTTCACAGCGCCAAGGAGAAAGTCGGCGAAATCTGACCCGGTCTCTCCCCCCGTGAAACTCCAAGTGCCGTTGCCCGCGCCATGGTCAAACAAATTGATCTCGGCGGAATGGAATTCGCCCCCGAACCTCAAGGTATGCGTGCCCAGGACCTTGGAGAAATTGTCAATCACCTGATAGGTGTTGTTGGCCTGCTTTTCGGCCCAAGGGTAAACACCGAGGCACCACTCGTTCGTGCACACGTTGGGGACGCCCTCATGGGCCGGATCGGCAGCATAAACCCCAGTGATGCCGAAGGAAGTGAGGCTGGGTCCTACCCCGCCTATGGCCTCTCCGGTCCAGAAGGCGTATCGCGTAAAGTTCAAGCGCAGCTCATTGACCGTGGTGGGTCCGATGGATTTCGTATCACTTAGGTTGATCTGTTGCGCCCGCCCCGGGACGGCGCTGGAAAACCCCGGCAGATTGCCGCCTCCGTAAGGGTTCACCGTGTAATAGTCGTCGAAGAAGTAGTAGGCGGAAAGCATGCCCCAGCGGGAATTTGCATCGAGGCGGGAGCTCCATTTGTCATCGCGCAGAGTGCTCTTATAAGCCGAGCTCGCGTAGAATGCGCCCGCATTGGCGGGAGGAATGTACCCTCCACTGAGCAGAGCCTGAGCGGGAGCGGATATTGCGGACTTTGGGATGACCGCGTTGGGGAAGACGCATTGGGAGGAATTCGTGCAGCCGGGTGCGTAGTAAGGCTCGCCGACGCTCACGGTCCCGGCCGGGTAACCGAGCTCGGAATTGAGCGTGTTGGCCCAGTAGGGACCGGAGACGGTCCCGGTGAGTTCGCCGCTCATGTCGGACAAGCTGCCGGTGCGGTCGGCGCCCGAGGGAACCAGGACAAGGTTTGGTTGGCCCTCGACCTGGCGCGTTCCCTGATAGTCGCCGAAAAAGAAAACCTTGTCGCGAATTATGGGTCCGCCGAGCGTTCCTCCGAACTGGTTGCGATGCAGCACCGCGCGCGCCGAGCCTGGAATCTCCGCGCCCGTGACGGGGTTGGTCTGGTCGTAGGAATAAAAGTTGCGAGCATCCAGGTTGGGATTGCGCAGAAACTCGAAGAGGTCGCCGTGGAATTGATTCGTGCCAGACTTCGTAACCACGTTGACCAGCCCGCCGCTATAGTTTCCGTACTCGGCATCGAAGTTGTCTGTCTGAATTCGGAACTCGGCGATCGAGTCGAGATCGGGAATGACAGCGGCTCCGTTCCCACCGCCCTCTTCGACGTTGCCCCCGTTCACCATGAAGCCATTGGCGTCCTCGCGCTGCCCACTGACCGACAGATTACCCGGGTTCAGCTCTCCGGAAGGCGACTGGGTGCTGTACTCTCCAGTTGAAACCGGCACCACGCCGGGCTGCAGCGACATCAGGTCGGTGTAGCTGCGGCCGTCGAGCGGCATGGCGACCATGTGGTTGCCGGTGATGACTTCTCCCATCTCGGTGCGCGTGGTTTCCACTTGTACGGGGTTGCTGGAAACCGTGACCTCTTGCGTAACGGTACCGATTGGCAAGGCGGCATCCACGCGCCGGGCTGCGTTCACATCGATCACCACGCCGGTCTTCCGAACCTCAGTGAAGCCAAGCTTGTGAAAACTGATGTCGTAAGTCCCCACCGGCAGGTCGGGAAACGCGTAAAACCCTTGCGTGTTGGTCGTGGCGGTGCGGCAAACTCCCGTCGAAATGTTGACGGCTCTTACCGTCACTTCCGGAATGACCGCTCCGCTTGGGTCGGTGATCACGCCGGAGATAGTCCCAGTATCAGTGGCCCAGGCGAACATGGCGAGGAGCAAAAGCAACGCCAGCGTGGTCAGGATATGCCTTTTCATGGAAGTCTACCTCCGCCCTCGGGTTTGCTAGCGGCGATTATAGGCTCGGCAAAGCTTACTTTGCCGGAGGGCTGGAGGAGGGCGCGGCTGACTGAACTTTCGCGACGGCGTCCTTCATGCCGGTCACCCACTTCTCCGTCGCATCGTAACCGAGGCCTTTCAGGCGCACGACGCCCTCCGCGTCGACAATCCAATTCGACGGGATTCCATATACCTTGAGCGTCTGCCACACATAATTGGACGCCGGAATGACAGTGAACGCGAGCTGATGCTCCTTCATGAAGGGCGCGACGAGCCCCGGGTTCTCGTCAGCGTTAAATGAGATGAACTGAACGTCGGTGCGATTCTTGTATTGGTCGATGAGTTTTTGTAAGCGAGGCAACTCCTCGCGGCATGACCCTCACCAGGACGCCCAGAAGTTCAGGAACGTCACCTTGCCTTTCAGCGCGGCCGCGTTCCAAGTCTTGCCGCTGAGGTCCGCGAGTTCAAAGGACGGCAGGGGTAGGTTGGCATCCTCCCACGTCAAGCCGGATTGATTGGCCAAGGCGTCGGCGCGGCGGCCGTACCACAGCCGCCAGCCTTCGTCCGTGCCGCCGAGGTTGGCCCAGAGTTGGTGCGCACTGTCTGCGAGCTCATCCTTCTTTCCGGTCTCGGCTTTCTGCTCGGCGTCGAGCCGGGTGAGCAGCGCGTTCTCGTAGAACCCCATCGCATCGAGCTTGCGCCCGCGGAGTTCCGCTTCGCGCGCCATCTGCCCCCAATAGGCCGAGAGCCTGCGGGCATAGGATTTCTTGTGGCGCTGAATGTCACCCACCTGCGACTTGAGATCCTGGAGCCACTCGTCCATCTGCGTCAGCGCGAGCTGGGCCTTGTCCGCCTGCTTCAATTGCAGGTAGCCATCCACCTCAAATTCCAGCATCTGAATGCGTGAGTAATCCTGATTGTATTTGAGGTTGTCGAGGCTTTCCTTGTCGATGAGATCGTAGGGCGGCGTCTTGGACTCGAGTTGATATTGCGCGAGCCCTTTCTGCGCCCACTCCACCTCACGCTCCGGCTCCAGATGCTTCTGGGAGAGGACCTCGACCAACTCGGAGTAAACATTGGAGTCCGGGCCGTCGGGCCCGGCGTTGCTCATGGCAACTTTGAGCGCCTGGTCGACCCCCGACTTCACGTCAGCCGCGGGCACATCTTCAAGCGCTTCGATGGCGTCGAGCCGGTAATACCACATATTGAAAGAGTTGGGACGCTGCTTGATCCACTGGGCGCTCTCCCGCAACAGGTCATGGTAAAAGGCCTGTTTCACGGCCGGCATCGCATCGTCGCTCGGCCAGTGGTGGTCTTTTTCCCATTTCGTCATGGCAGCCAGCTCCCAGGGTTGTGGGAAACGCGTCTCGGCCTGCTCCTGCGCCCAGTCGGACTGCTTCTGATCGTTCACCAGCTTGTAACCGTCCTCGAGCGCCTCGTACCACTGGCGCTTGTCCTCGAGTTTAAGCTGGCGGAGGCGTTCGATGTCCTGGCCCACCTGCCGGCGCAGCGCGTCATATTCAGACGCCGGATGCGCCTTGAACTCGAGCGACCAAAGCGTCCGGTAGGCGCCCACGGCCTGGGGGTCGCTGCGGCTCGCGAGCAGGGTGCGCAACGGGGCGGCGTAGGGGCGCAGAAGGTCCTTGTCGTCCATGCGGGTTAGCGCCTCGTAACCGTCCAGCGCGGCAGGGCAAGCGTCGAGGAAGGCCCTGAGGTGTGCGGCACTTTGCTCTTTATTCAAAAATACCGATGAGTTGTAGATGGTCACAAGCTGAAGATGCGGCCAAGGGAATTTCGGGTCTTCCTTGAGAGCCGCGCTGAACAGCTTGATGGCCTCCGGCGATTGGCGTCCCACCAGCGTCAAGCCGTAAAGGTACGCCGACTGCGGGTTGTCGGGATTCCGCTCGTAGCGCGCCTTGTACTCGGCAATCACCTTGTCCTTGTCGGACCTGCCGCTCATCGAGTCGATGTACGCCCGCTGGACGAAGACATTTTCGGGGTACTGGCGCAGCAAGGCTTGAAGGGCGGCGGCGGTTTGCTCGTGAAACTGCCAATCCGTCAGTGCCGGGGTCTGCTGCGGCAACTGGTCGAGGGCCGCCTTGACGGCCAGCGCGGGGCCGCACACCTCTGCTGACTGCGCCGATGCGTTGCCCGACGCCAATCCTACCCACAGCAATGAGAAGCAGAGCCAAACCCTTAGGTAGCCCGTAAAGGAAGATTTCTGAGTTCCCATCGAACCCTCCGAACTCGCGAGTTTCCCGTCTTTCTGTACCTGGACATCTAAACCCTGTTTAATGCTTCCCGGCAGCAAACCCCAGCAGTATACACCCACGGCTCGTGCGCAACCGCAATTCCACACTTCAGGCGCCAGCGCGCCATCCGGCGGCCAGGTGCGCGCCTTCAGGATGGAGTCAACCGGTACCCTGTAGGGGCGGCCCTTGTGGCCGCCCTGGGGCAACCACAAGGGTTGCCCCTACAACGAGGGTGCGTTACCAGGAAATCTGGGGTGGGAAGCATTCGGCAAGTTGCATTCCAAGTCGCTGCCAGCTTAGACTAACAATTTCCCCCAGGCGGGCGAACATAATGATTCGATACTTCTGCACCTTGTCGCTCCTTTGCTCCTACTCTCTGTGCGCTCCGGCCCGCTGCGCCACGCAGTCGCTGGACGGCGATTGGCATTTCCTGGCCGATGCCAGCGGGGCCTTGAAAGTGCAACAACTCTCGACGGCGAAATTTGTGCGCCCGACGCGCGTGCCATCGTCGTGGCAGTCCCAGTTCGCCGATCTGCGTGACTACGCCGGGGTAGCCTGGTATTGGCGCGATGTGGACGTGCCATCACCTCCGGCGGGGCAAGTCGCATTGTTGCGCTTTGGGGCGGTCGATTATCTTGCGGAGGTTTACGTCAACGGACAGAAGGTTGGGAGGCACGAAGGGGGTTACATTCCCTTCGAGTTCGACATCACCTCCCTGCTGCGGGCAGGCGCCAACCAGATTGCGGTGCGGGTGGTGGACCCGGGGGCGAATCCCAGCATCGTGGAAGGAATCAACTACGCGGAGATTCCCCACGGCAAACAGAGTTGGTACGTGCAAACCAGCGGCATCTGGCAGAGCGTGGAAATCCAGATTCGGCCGCGCGTTCGCCTGGGCGCCGTCCACATCCTGGCGGCCGCGAATGGAAGCTTCAAAATCAGCGTACCCGTGGTGAAAGGGGCCTCGCCGGCGCCGACCGGCGGCCCCACTAACGTCAATGTAGAAATCCGAGACTGGACCGGCAAGGTTGTCTGGCAAGATTCCCGAGGGCTGAACGATCCCGAATCGAACGCCGAATTCACGGGAAACCTCGCCAACCCGAGGCTGTGGAGCCCTGCCGATCCGGCGCTTTACACGCTTCGCGCCAGCCTCAGTTCCGGCGACTCCGGAGACTTCGCCTTCGGGTTTCGCACCTTCGAGACGCGGAACGGGAAGTTCTATCTCAACGGCCAGCCCATTTATTTGCGCGGGGCGCTTGACCAGGATTTTTATCCCGACACCATCTACACTCCTCCTTCGCTCGACTACATCAAGGACGAGATGCGAAAGGCTCGCGCCTTAGGGCTGAATCTGCTTCGCTGCCACATCAAGGCGCCGGACCCGCGTTATCTCGAAGCCGCGGACGAAATCGGGATTCTGATCTGGTACGAGATCCCCAACTGGGACAAGCTCACGGACAACTCCAAACGCCGCGCAATCGAGACGCTCGAGGGCTTGGTGGAGCGCGACTGGAATCATCCCTGCCTGGTCATCCTCAGCCTCATCAACGAGAGCTGGGGAATCAACCTCAAGGAGGCTGAGGACCGAGAATGGCTGAAGCAAACTTACGAACAAGCAAAGAAGATCGTCCCTGGTTGGCTTGTGGATGATAACAGCGCGTGTTATGACAACTATCATGTTGCCACAGATATTGCGGACTATCACACCTATTCCGCCATCCCCGACCGCGCCGAAGACTTCGACCACTTTGTAGCCGATCTGGCCCAGCGCCCGAGTTGGCTCTTCAGCCCATACGGCGACGCCGCTCCCAAGGGTGACGAGCCGCTGCTGCTCTCCGAATTCGGCAACTGGGGATTGCCTCGCATTCCCCGCAACAAGCCCTGGTGGTTCTCCAGGCACGGTGGCGACACCGAGGTTACGAAGCCGGAAGGGATCGAGCAAAGGTATGCTGACTACCATTACCCTGCCCTCTTCCCTGCCCTGGACGCCCTGACGGACGCTTCGGAGTGGCACGAGTACAATTCCCTGAAATACGAGATCGAGTCCATCCGGTCGCATCCGGAAATCCAAGGCTACGTCATCACCGAGTTTACGGACCTGAATTGGGAGTCGAATGGCTTGCTGGACATGTGGCGGAACCCCAAGGTTTTCGCCGGCGCCCTGGGCAAGCTCCAGCAGGACGATATGCTGGCCATCCGAGCCGAGAAGCGGAACTACGCTCCCAACGAGACAGTGACGGTGGTGGTCTCGCCCTCGCACTACGGCCCGGAACCTCTGGACGACGGCAGAATCACCTGGAAAGTGGAGGGGACGACACTGGAGGGAACGCTCCTGCTCCCCAGCCTCCCGGCAGCCTCGGTTGGGCCGAGCGCCAAGATCGAGTTTGCGGCTCCTTCCGCTCCCGCCCCCCGAAAGAGAGAACTTAAGTTGGAGATGCTTGGGGAGGGCAAAAGCCTGGCGGAGAATTCCCTGGCGTTTTACGTCTACCCGGATCAACAACTCGAGCTGCCTCCTCCGGTTACGTTCTATGACCCAACGGGCAAGCTGCGGCGGCTAGTCAATGCCATGCGGGTTCACAGCTACCTTCCGGCGTCCGGATCTGAGGCAATGCCCGTCCTGATTGCGTCAACCTTCGACACGGAGGTCAAGAAGAAGCTGCAAGCTGGGGCTCGAGTGATCCTGCTCTCGAGCGAGCACATGACCCTGGCGCCGGGCATTGAGATCGTCCCTCGGGCGGGCAGCATTTACGAGGGAAACTGGATTTCAGATTTCCTCTGGGTCCACAATCCCCATCCGCCTTTCGCTGCGATTGGATTTGACACCATGCCCGGATTCGAGGTCCAGGGCCTCACCATCCCCGCTGTCGTGCAAGGCATTGCGCCAAAGGACTTCAGCGATGTGCTGGCGGGAATGTTCTTCGGCTGGATTCACTCGAACGTAGGCGTGCTGGTGCAGGCCAAATGCGGAAAAGGTACCCTGCTGATCTGTACGTTCTCGCTGGACACTACCTACGGAACCGACCCTTATGCCACAGATTTGCTGGATGAGTTGGTGAACTACCTGGTGTCTGGGTCAGCGCCGCGGTTCGAGATACCGGTGTCGTTCTAAGAAGTGCCCCCTCACCCGTCACGCTCCGGCTGATGAAAGCGCCGGAGCGCGCCACGCTCTCCCCATGGGCTGAGCGTTCTCCATATCTTTGGCTGGACACCGGGGGCGAAGTCGAAATCATAGCCCTCTCCCTTGGGGAGAGGGTGTCCGGCGACGGCGCTTTCTCCAGCCGTCGCCGGACGGGTGAGGGGTTGCTTCCGTTCCCGAACCACCTTGTCCGGCTAAAGCTTCGCATCCGCTATAGTCCCCCCGTGCCCGTGCGGCCTGCCCCTTGCGGCGCAACCCAACCGCAGCTCAAAACGCCACATCGTCCTCGTTGCGCGACCGGAGGCTGAAGGTAAAGGTCCGCAAAGCGGAAGAACAAGTCAAATGGCAAATCGCAAATGTCAAAAGTCAAAGGTACGCGCGATCGCTACTTTTGCCTTTTGCGTTTTGACTTTTGACTTGCTCTGTTGACTCGTGCAAGAGACCCCTCACCCGTCCCGCTCCGGCTGGTGAAAGCGCCGGCAGCGGGACACCCTCTCCCCAAGGGAGAGGGCAGTCAACTCAACGAGAGGGCAATCAATTCAACGAGAGGGCAATCAATTCAACGAGAGGGCAGTCAATTCAACCCCCCAAGGGAGAAGGCAATCAATTCAACGAGAGGGCAGTCAATTCAACCCCCCAAGGGAGTAGGCAATCAATTCAACGAGAGGGCAGTCAATTCAACCCCCCAAGGGAGAAGGCAATCAATTCAACGAGAGGGCAGTCAATTCAACCCCCCAAGGGAGAAGGCAATCAATTCAACGAGAGGGCAGTCGATTCAACTCCCCAAGGGAGAGGGCGGTCAATTCAGCCCCCCAAGGGAGAGGAACACCAATTCAACTCAACTCATTTCCCGCACATTGCAAATTTCGCGGTTCCCGTCAATAACTGCCGATAAATCGCGGCGTCGCGCAGGACCGCCTCCACGTAGGCGCGGGTGGCGTGAATGGGGATAGCCTCGAGAAATTCCGAAGAATCGCGGAAGGAATTACTTTTCGTCCAGTCCCTGACGCGGAAGTCTCCCGCGTTGTATGCTGCCAGGGCCAGTTCCGGCTTGCCGCCGAAGTCTTTCAATAGACTTCTCAAATAGGCACAACCAAACCGGATGTTATAGGTGGGGTTATAGAGGCGCTCGCCGGCGTAGCGAATCCTGGAGGCGCGTTTGCTGCGGCTGGCAGTTGTAGGCAGGATTTGCATCAGGCCGTGAGCGTTGGCGGATGATGTGGCATGAGCATTAAAGGCTGACTCCTGGCGTATCAAGCCCATCACCAGATACGGGTCAAGCCCGTTCGCGCGCGACTGACGTTGCACCAGCCTCCAGTAGGTTTGCGGAAACAGCAGGTCCCACATTTCTTTGGGCAGTTCCGAGAATTGGTAAGAGGGGTAGTCAGGCACGATCTTGCCGGCGTCGAAGAGCCCGGCGCCGACATCGCCGCGACCTGCTTCAAGCCTGCTGAGGTAAAAACGCAGTTGCGGCTGCTGCGGCCGCGCTTCCAGGGACACCCGAAGATACTCCTCGGCCAGGCCGTCCAAGCTCAGAGCTCTAAGATCGAGCGCCGGCTGCAACACCTCGGTGGGTTCGTAAGATGAGCAGGACGGGATGGACGGGGAGTTACGCGGAGGAATCGCTTGCGCCACCTGCCAAGCAATTGAAGTTGGCGCGGGCATTCCAGCGGGGCGTCCGGCAGGGAGTATGCGCTCCCGCAAGCTGGCCTGCTCCGAATAAAAGCCGTGCGCAAAGCGATTCTGGAGGAGCGAGTAGAGCGCTTGAGCATCGCCGCCCTCGCCTTGCTCTTCCTGCAACCTCCCCAGCCAGTAAAGCGCCGCCGGGGTGTGACTCGAGCGGGGGTATTGGACGATATAGGCCTGAAAGGCTCGCCGGGCCTGGTCGTGCTGTCCTGCCAGGTAGTAACACCAGATCAGCCGCCACCCCGCATCCTGGGCGTGGCTTCCTTGCGGGAAAGACTCCACCAGAGTCTGGTACTGGCGGCCGGCGCTTTGCCAGTCGCCCAGCCTGAAGAAGAGGCCCCCGGCAGAATAAAGCGCCGACTCGTAGGACGTTGAATGCGCGTCGATAGCCTGAATCTGCGCAAGAGCCGCAAGCGTGGAGCTCGGGTCATCCCCGCGCACGTAAGCCTCGACCATCAGGGCAAGGCGCTCCGCGTTCCAGGCGGGGGTGGCGAAGTTGGCGGAGAGAATTGCGACCGCCTCGGCGTCGCGCCGCAAGCGGAGCAGGCAGCGCGCCCTGCCTAACTGCCATTCACCCGCATGGGCGCTGGATGGCTGGGACGCGCGCAGCTCTTCATAGCCCTTAAGGGCCTCCGTAAATAAAGATGCTTTGAAGAGCAACTCGAGCCGGGCGGTTTCTATTTCCTCCGTGGCTTGAGGAAAATTGGACCCCAGGGCGGAATGGAGACGTTCAAGAGCCTGGCCCGCCTCCTGAGCCTGAGGGAACGCAGGAAAAGCATAATAGACATCCTGGAATGCGCGCGCGGCCTGGAGGCGGTCGCCAGACTGCTCGTAGGCCTGGGCCAAGAGGAGGAAAGGCTCCGGATGTTGCCGAACGCTGGGTTCTGCCGTAAGGACCTGGATTGCCTCCTGAGGCTTCTCGGAACCCATCAGGGCCTGGGCCAGCAACTCCAGGGCCTGGAGGCGCAAAGGGCTCTCGGGAAAGCTGGTCGAGAACTCCCGAATGGTCTCAGCCGCCAGGCCGGGATCGTTGGCTTTGAAAGCGGCAGAGGCCGAGTAATAGGTTGCATAGTCAGCCAGGGAAAATTGGGGCGTTGTCGATTCCCGCAGGTCATGCGCCGCCTCGCGGTACTCACCTTCCTCGTATTCGCGGTAACCTAGAGCGAAGAATGCCAAAGCGCGCGGTCCAGGGGCTTTCTCGGACTCCGCGTAGCGGCGCAGCTCCGGCCAAGCGGCCGGCTTCGCAGCGCGAGCCGCCAACTCGCGAAGCGCTGCGGGGACAGGCTCAACCGCTGCCCGCGCGACTGCCAGGACTTGGACGGCGAGGAGCGTCCGGCAGGCAGTCGCCAGAATTTTGAAATGGATTCTCACACGGAAGGACAATCCGAGCCGAGGAGGGACGGATCGTTGCCCGCCAGTGTCCTCACCAGCTCATCGTGGAAATAGTCGAACTGCTCATCCACAATAGCGCCGAACCGCTCTCGAAAAGTTTGCCGGCTGCGCTCGATATCGTCTTTCAGCCGTTGGTGCAGATCTTTGTTCTTGCGGCCCTCGATGACTTCGGCCTTGTTGTAGAGTTCGATCTCAAACACCAAAAGTCTCGCCAGCCGGCGCGCATCGCTGTTTGTTTGGCGCTCCGAGTCGTTAAGTTGCGAAACGTCTGCTCCCGTTCCGGGGCCCGACTCGAGTGCGGCGCCGACTGCTGCTTGATTCTGCTCAGTGTGCTCGACGACATCTGTCGCTGCTTCCGGGAGACTGAGGTTCAACCCGGACGGCGCTTCCTCGCCAGTACTCTTGCTCTGCCCTGCACTTGCCCTGTCCGCTTTCGCCGTCAAACGATCGAGCTGTGCCCCGGCGAGTTCGACCAAAAGCTGAAGAGCGTTTTCGGGCAGCGACCCACCGCTCGCCCCGGAATCAGCGTAAAGGACTGCGGATACGGCGCCTGCGGAACGAATCGGCAAGAGCAGAATTGAGCAATTGGAATCGGGCTTGAGCCGGTTCAAGACGTTGGGGTTCTGCTTCAACGCATCGGAATTCCCCGCAAACGGCTCGCTACGCTCAAAAACCTGGCGAAATGGCGTATCTACGTTCAGGGGTACCACCAGCGACCGCAAGATTTGCTCGCTCAGTTGAGGTCCAAATCCGTGTGCCGATGCTGCCCACGCCGCTTCGCCCCTAACTTCGAACGCCGCTGCCCGAACACCCAGCCCGCAAGCTTCTTCGGTCAGATTGCTGAACACCTGCCTGGCAGAAGTTGCCGCGAAGAGGTTACGTGCCGCCGCGAGCACGGCCTCGAGTGGCGTAGGCGGGGAGGACAATTTGGAGGCGCCTAGCGCCTCCAGTCGATCCCAGAGCTCCTCCTCCAGCCGCTCGTGCTCGACGCGTGTTTGCCTTAAGCCCTCTTCAAGCCGTTGCAGTTGCTCGGCTTGAGCGCGAAGCTGGCGCCCGAGGTGGTCCCGCGTCTCGCGGACTTGCATCACTAATGCACTATTGACGTCTTCTGGCAGGGCTACATCCTCAATCAGAATCAGTTGATCTCGGGTTAATTATGGTACAAAGCAACTCGCGGTGCAACGGATTTCAGCTCTCAGCCGTCAGCTATCAGCTCTGCCTTAGGGGCTCAGTAGGATAAATAATCATTCGCTGTAGGTGGAGGAGGTCAACTCGCCGCTGCGACGTCGGCCTGCACCAGCCCCAAGTAGCGGGACAGTTTGCTGTAGCGGCGCGGGCCCAGCGCCCGAACAA
>Ga0326728_10017769_pt1 | contig 14160 bp, 7 predicted proteins | sample MB3enrmetagenome_FD_207602 | JGI IMG/M metagenome (GOLD analysis project Ga0326728, IMG submission 207602) | Lab enriched peat soil microbial communities from McLean, Ithaca, NY, United States - MB31MN | ecosystem: Environmental > Terrestrial > Soil > Wetlands > Peat | place: USA: New York...
TCAATCGGATGGGACGCATGGCGCTTTTTGGGGGATTGGTGAAGGAGAAGATTCCGTTGTTTTTGCTTTCGCTGGGGTCATGCGTGGCGACGGTTCTTGTGCCGGAAAAAGTGACTGGCTCAGTCCGACTCTCGTTTCTTGAACGCGTCGGAAATGCCGTGGTTTCTTATGGAGTTTACCTGCGGCAAATGGTTTTTCCGTCGGGATTGGCCATCCCTTATCTCAATCCGCCCAACGGTCTGCCGTTCTGGGAGGTGGCCCTGGTCTTTGTCCTGCTGGCGGCGATCTCCATCATTGTGGTGGTGTGCCGGAAAGGACGTCCGTACCTGTTGGTGGGCTGGCTCTGGTATCTGGGAATGCTGCTTCCGGTGATTGGGATTATTCAAATATCCTACTATGCGCACGCGGATCGTTACACCTATTTGCCCGGAATCGGGCTGGTCCTGGCCGGGACATGGTGGGTGGGGGATTGCAGCTTGCTGTGGCAACATCGGCGGGCGGGACTGGGCAGTTTGATGGCTGCCGTGATGGGCATATTGATGGTCGGCGCCTGGAAACAGACCGGGTATTGGAAAAGCAGCGAAACCTTATGGACCCACACGCTCGCCTGCACCACTGGCAATTACATGGCCCACAACAGCTTCGGCAGCGCTGTTCTGCAAGACGGAAAAGTGGACGAAGCGATCACTCATTTTAAAATCGCCGTGCAAATCAGCCCCGGCTACGCATTAGGCCACAACAACCTCGGCAAAGCTCTTCTACAAAAGGGCAGAGTGGACGAAGCGATCACTCAGTTCCAAGAGGCCCTGCGAATCGACACAAACTTGGCGTTTACCCACATCAATCTTGGCCTCGGTCTTTTCCAAAAAGGCAAGGTGGACGAAGCGATCACCCAATACCAGGAGGCGCTCCACATCAACCCCGGCTTCGTCACAGCGCAGAACAACCTCGCCTTCGCGACAGCGCACAACAACCTCGGCAAAGTTCTTCTGGAAAAGGGCAGAGTGGACGAAGCGATCACTCATTTCCAAGAGGCCCTGCGAACCGCCCCAAACTTGGCGTTGACCCACATCAATCTTGGCCTCGGTCTTTTCCAACAAGGCAAAGTGGACGAAGCCATCACTCAATACCAGGAGGCGCTGGAAATCGAAGCAGACAACGCGGATGCGCAGGTCAACCTAGGCAACGCTCTTTCACAAGAGGGCAGAGTGGACGAAGCGATCACCCAATACCAGGAGGCGCTGCAAAGCAAGCCCGACTACGCGGATGCCCACAACAACCTCGGCATCGCTCTTATGCAAAAGGGCAGAGTGGACGAAGCGATCACCCAATACCAAAAGGCGTTGCGAATCGACCCAAACTTGGCGTTGGCCCACATCAATCTTGGCCTCGTTCTTTTCCAACAAGGCAAAGTGGACGAAGCCATCACCCAATACCAGGAGGCGCTGGAAATCAACCCCGATTACGCGGATGCCCGCGTCAGCCTCGGCAACCTTCTTCTGCAAAAGGGAAGGGTGGACGAAGCGATCACCCAATACCAAAAGGAGCTGCAAAGCAAGCCCGACAACGCGAAAGCAGAAAACAACCTTGGCAATGCTCTTTTGCAAAAGGGAAGCGCGGGCGGGGCGATCGCCCACTTTCAGAAGGCGCTGCAACTGGAACCAGCCCAACCAACGGTCCAAAATAATCTGGCCTGGCTGCTGGCCACTTGTCCGGAGGCGTCGCTGCGCGACGGCAAGAGGGCGGTGGAACTGGCCCGGCAGGCCAATGCGCTGACCGGCGGAGAAAACCCGACCATTCTCCGCACCCTCGCCGCCGCCTTGGCCGAAGCCGGGCGGTTTTCCGAAGCGGTGGAAAGCGCGCAGCGCGCGTTGCCGCTGGCCGGGGCGCAATCCAACACCACGCTGGCCGGGCAACTTCAAGTTGAGCTGAAACTCTACCAGGCAGGCAGCCCATTCCAAAGCTCCGAACAAATGGAAATTAAGAAGTAAGAAACATGAAATTATGATCGGCCAACAATCTTCGCTGGAAATCCCCATCGGCGCGGGCCGCCGGGATCAACGCTGGCAGGTGGCAGTGCTCTGCCTGGCGCTGGCCGCGATCACCTTTGCCGTTTTCGGACAGACGGCGGGCTTCGGGTTCGTCGACGTCGATGATAACGTCTATGTCTATGAGAACGCGAAGGTCGCAGGCGGCCTGAGCCTGAAGAGTCTCGCCTGGGTTTTCACCCATGCGGACTGCAATTTTTACCACCCGCTGACGATGCTTTCACTCATGGGAGATTATCAACTCCACGGACTCCACGCTGGCGGGTATCATTTCACCAATGTGCTGCTGCACGCCGCATCGGCCATCCTGCTGTTTCTCGTTCTGCGGCAGATGACCGGCGCTCTTTGGCGCAGCGCGTTCGTGGCGGCGCTGTTTGCCATTCATCCGTTGCGGGTGGAATCAGTGGCTTGGGTGGCGGAGCGCAAGGATGTGCTCAGCGCCTTTTTCTTTATGCTCACGCTTGGCGCGTATGCCCGCTATGTCCGCAAACCAAATTCACTGGCTCGTTACCTGATGGTTGCCACCGCGTACGTCCTGGCGTTGCTGTCGAAGCCGACGGTGGTGACGCTGCCGTTTGTGCTGTTGCTCCTGGACTACTGGCCCTTGCGCCGGTTCGAACAGCCCCAAAAGCTTTCGGGGTTGATCCTGGAAAAGGTTCCGCTGCTGGCGCTGGCCGCCGGGGCGTGCGTGATGGCTGTTCTGGCGGAGGGAAAATGGGTCACCCCCAACGCCCATGTTTCCATGCCTTCGCGCCTCGGCAATGCATTGGTTTACTATGCGGTCTATCTGCGCCAGATGGTTTGGCCGGAAGGACTGGCGGTTTTTTATCCACTTCCGGCGAAGGGTTATCCGGTTTGGACAATAGGGCTTTCATTCCTCTTGCTGGCGTTGATTGCTGGAGGGGTTTTGGCTTTTCAGCGGAAGCGCCGCTGGCTTTTGGTCGGCTGGCTTTGGTATTTGGGAATGTTGACGCCGATGATCGGCATTGTGCAAGTGGGCATACTCGCACATGAGGATCGATTCACTTACCTGCCGCAAATCGGGATTTATCTGGCAGTGGCGTGGCTGGTGGCGGAGTGGGGCTCAAAGCTGCATGTGGGCCGCATGGCGATTGGGGGTCTCATGACCACCGTGCTGGGAGTGCTGATATTCTGCGCCTGGAAACAGACTGCGTATTGGCAAGACAGCGAAACCTTGTGGACCCACACGGTCGCCTGCACCACAGGCAACTTCGTGGCCCGCTTCGCCCTCGGCAACGCTCTGGGCCAAAAGGGAAACTTGGACGAAGCGATCACCCAATTCCAACAGGCGCTGGAAATCAAGCCGGACTACACGGATGCGCAATACAATCTCGGCATTGTTCTTCTGTGTAAGGGAAGAGTGGACGAAGCAATCACCCAATTCCAACAGGTGCTGCAAATGACGCCAGACTTCGCGGAAGCCTGCAACAATCTGGGCAACGCTCTTCTGCAAAAGGGAAGAGTGGATGAGGCCATTACTTATTTGCTAAAAGCGCTGCAAATCAAGCCCGACTACGCGGAAGCGCACTACAATCTCGGCAACGCTCTTTCACAAAAGGGCAGAGCTGACGAAGCGATCACCCAATACCAGGAGGCGCTGCAAAGCAAGCTCGATTACGCGGATGCCCACGTCAGCCTCGGCAACCTTCTTATGCAAAAGGGAAGGGTGGACGAAGCGATCACCCAATACCAAAAGGAGCTGCAAAGCAAGCCCGACAACGCGAAAGCAGAAAACAACCTTGGCAATGCTCTTTTGCAAAAGGGAAGCGTGGGCGGGGCGATCGCCCATTTTCAGAAGGCGGTGCAACTGGAACCAGCCCAACCAACGGTCCAAAATAATCTGGCCTGGCTGCTGGCCACTTGTCCGGAGGCGTCGCTGCGCGACGGCGCCAAGGCGGTGGAACTGGCCCGGCAGGCCAATGCGCTGACCGGCGGGGAAAACCCGGTCATTCTCCGCACCCTCGCCGCCGCCTTGGCTGAAGCCGGGCGGTTTTCCGAAGCGGTGGAAAGCACGCGGCGCGCGTTGCCGCTGGCCGGGGCGCAATCCAACACCACGCTGGCCGGGCAACTTCAAGTCGAGATGAAGCTCTACCAGGCAGGCAGCCCGTTCCATAGCCCCGAACAAATGGAAATTAAGAAGTAAGAATTATGAATTAAGAAACATGAAGAACAGCCAACAATCTCGGCTGGAAGTCCCCGCTGGCGCGGGCCGATGGGGTCAACGCTGGCGGGTGGCGGTACTCTGCTTTGTGCTGGCCGCAATTACGTTTGCTGTCTTCGGCCAGACGGCGGGTTTCGGGTTCGTCAACATCGATGATAACGTCTATGTCTATGAGAACACGAAGGTCGCAGGCGGCCTGAGCCTGAAGGGCCTCGTCTGGGTCTTCACACATGCGGATTGCAATTTATACCACCCGCTGACGATGCTTTCACTCATGGGGGATTACCAACTCCATGGACTCCACGCCGGCGGGTACCATTTCACCAATGTCCTGTTGCACACCGCATCAGTCATCCTGCTGTTCCTCGTTCTGCGCCAGATGACCGGCGCTCTGTGGCGCAGCGCGTTCGTGGCGGCTGTGTTTGCCATCCATCCGTTGCGGGTGGAATCGGTGGCCTGGGTGGCGGAGCGCAAGGACGTGCTCAGCGCCTTTTTCTTCATGCTCACGCTTGGCGCCTATGCCCGCTATGTCCGCAAGCCAAATTCACTGGCTCGTTACCTGATGGTTGCCACCGCGTACGTCCTGGCCTTGCTGTCCAAGCCGACGGTGGTGACGCTGCCTTTTGTGCTGTTGCTCCTGGACTACTGGCCTTTGCGCCGGTTCGAACAGCCCCGAAAGCTTTCGGGGTTGATCCTGGAAAAGATTCCACTGCTGGCGCTGGCCGCCGGGGCGTGCGTGATGACTGTTCTGGCGGCGGGAAAATGGATCACCCCCAACGCCCGTTTTTCCATGCCTGCGCGCCTCGGCAATGCATTGGTTTACTATGCGGTCTATCTGCGCCAGATGGTTTGGCCGGAAGGACTGGCGGTGCCTTATCCCTATCCGCACAACGGCTTGCCGCCATGGGAAGTGGCGCTGGCGGGGGCGCTGCTGGCCGTCCTTTCCGCGGTCGCATGGGGAGAGCGGCGGAGGCGGCCGTGGCTGCTGATCGGCTGGCTTTGGTATCTGGGAATGTTGACGCCCATGATCGGCATTAAGCCAGTAGGCGCATTCGCGCAGGCGGACCGATACACCTACCTGCCGCAAATCGGGATCTATGTGGCAGTAACGTGGCTGGTGGCGGAATGGCGGCTGAGCCGGGTGGCCTTTGGGGGCCTCATGGCCGGCGTGCTCGCCGTGCTCATGGTCTGCGCCTGGAAGCAGACGACGTATTGGAAAAACGATGAAACCTTGTCGAGCCACGCGCTTGCCTGCACCACAGACAACGACATTGCCCACAACAACCTCGGCCTCGTTTTTGTGCAAAAGGGAAGAGTGGACGAAGCGATCACCCATTACCAAGAGGCATTGCAAATCACGCCCCTCTACACGGAAGCCCACAACAACCTCGGTATCGCTCTGTACCAAAATGGAAGACTGGACGAAGCGATCGCCCACTACCAAGAGGCATTGCAAATCGTGCCCCACTACGCGGAAGCCCACAACAACCTCGGCATCGCTCTTATGCAAAAGGGAAAAGTGGACGACGCGATCACCCATTTCCAAAAGGCGCTGCAAATCAACCCCGACGACGCGGAAGCACACAACAACCTTGGCAACGCCTTTTTACGAAAGGGAAGCGTGGACAACGCCATCACCCAATACCAGCAGGCGCTGCAAATCAGGCCCGACTATGTGGATGCGCAATACAACCTCGGCACTGCTCTTCTGCGCAAGGGAAGCGTGGACGAGGCAATCACCCAGTACCAAGAGGCGCTGCAAATGAAGCCAGACTTCGCGGAAGCCTGCAACAACCTGGGCAACGCTCTTCTGCGAAAGGGAAGAGTGGATGAGGCCATTACTCATTTGCTAAAAGCGCTGCAAATCAAGCCCGACTACGCGGAAGCGCACTACAATCTGGGCAATGCGTTTCTGCAAAAGGACAAAGTGGACGAAGCGATCACCCAATACCAAAAGGCGCTGCAAAGCAAGCCCGACAACGCGAAAGCAGAAAACAACCTTGGCAATGCTCTTTTGCAAAAGGGAAGCGTGGGCGAGGCGATCGCCCATTTTCAGAAGGCGCTGCAACTGGAACCAGCCCAACCAACGGTCCAAAATAATCTGGCCTGGCTGCTGGCCACTTGTCCGGAGGCGTCGCTGCGCAACGGCAACAAGGCGGTGGAACTGGCCCGGCAGGCCAATGCGCTGACCGGCGGAGAAAACCCGACCATTCTACGCATCCTCGCCGCGGCTTTCGCCGAAACCGGGCGGTATTCCGAAGCGGTGGAAAGCGCGCAGCGCGCGTTGCCGCTGGCCGGGGCGCAATCCAACACCACGCTGGCCGGGCAACTTCAAGTTGAGCTGAAACTCTACCAGGCAGGCAAGCCATTCCACAGCCCTGCACAAACACATTAGCAAAAACAAGAATCGCGCAAAACCATTAATTCCATTGGATAAAATGGAATGTGGTCGTGGGTGATGGATTCGAACCATCGAGGCAGTCCGGCCCAGTTCGCGCGGCGCTGGCGCGGGGTTGCCTGCAAACAGCCCACCTGCGCTTGTGCAGAAGAATTACGGCTTGCGCCTGGGCGGGGCGTGAATGGCGTCACCGTGAATGGTGTGCGCCGACTCCATCCAGGCTTCACTGAATGTTGGATGCGCGTGAATGGTGCGGCCCAGTTCCCGCGTGGTCCACTCGGCGCGGACGGCGATGGTGGCCTCGGCAATCAGTTCGGTGGCGTGCGGGCCGACGGCGGCGGCACCCAATAGTTGATCGGTGGCAGCATCGGCGATCCATTTCACGAAGCCGATGGTCTCCCCTGAGGCGAGGGCCTTGCCCAAGCCAGCGAAGCGGAACTTGCCCGTTTTGACCGTGCGATCCGCCTTTTTGGCGTCGTCCTCGCTCAGGCCAACGGTGCCGACCTCAGGGAAGGTGAAGATGACGTTGGGCACGAGGGTGTCGCAAGCATGGGGTTTTTGAGAGACAGCATTCTCGGCGGCGGCCAGACCCTGCGCGGTGGCATAGTGCGCCAACTGGGTTTTCCCAGTCACGTCGCCGATGGCAAAGATATTGGCGGCTTTGGTGCGGCAGTAGTTGTCCGTTTCAATGAAACCGCGTTCGCCGGTTTTCAACCCGGCGTTTTCCAGTTTCAAACCGTCGGTGACCGGCTTGCGGCCGACGGCGCTGAGAAGCAGGCCGGCCTGAAGCGATTCCCCGCCGAAATCGCCGGTCACGCCTCGGTCGCCAGCCTTGATGTTCTCCAAGGCTTTGCCGGTGAGGATACGGATGCCAAGAGATTTTTCCATGTTGGCGCGCACTTCGTGCCGCACATCGGGATCAAGCAGCAGGAGAATGTCTTCCAGCAATTCCACCATCGTCACCTTCACCCCTAACTGCGCCGCCATGCAGGCCAGTTCGCAACCAATAAATCCGCCGCCGAGGACGAGCATGCTCTCGGGCAGCCTGGTAATGTCAAGGAACCCCCGGCTTTCCACTACGCGCTCATGCCGGGGAAGAAAGCCGGGCATGGCGGAGGCCGAACCCGTCGCGATGATGACTTTTTTCGCCCCGATGACAGTGGCGTCGCTGATGGCGATGGTGTTGCGATCCTTGAAGGAAGCGACGCCGGTGAATTGCTTCACGCCGTTGGCCGCGAGCAGTTGTTTGATGCCAGCTTTGAGTTGGCCGACAATTTTATTTTTTTGTCCGATCATCGCGGCGTAGTCCACGGACACGCCGGAGAAGGTGATGCCGAAAGCACCGGCGTGTTTGATTTTGGCAAGGGCATCGGCAGCGGCGATCAGCGCCTTGGTGGGGATGCACCCCCAGTTCAGGCAGGTGCCGCCCAGTTGTTCCTTTTCCACGATGGCGACCAACGCGCCAAGCTGGGCCGCGCGGATGGCGGCGGGATAGCCGCCCGGTCCTGCGCCTATGACTACGACGTCAAACGTTTCCATAATTGCATGTCCTCAAGTTTGGCCTTCACGACGTTGATGAATTGCGCGCCTTGCGCGCCGTCAATGAGCCTGTGATCCCCGGAGAGCGTTATTTTCATGATCTGGCGGATGACGACCTTGTCGTCGCGGACGACGGGTTGTGGCATGATGCTGGCGACGGCGAGGATCGCGCCTTCGCCGGGGTTGATGATGGCGGAGAAGTTCTCGACGTTGAGCATGCCCATGTTGGAGATGGTAAAGGTGCCGCCGGTCATCTCGTCGGGGGTGAGTTTGCCGGCGCGAGCCTTGTCAGCGAGCCGCTTGGAGGAGGCGCTGATTTCCAGAAACGTCAGTGATTCGGCGTTGTGGATCACCGGCACGACCAGGCCACCCGGGATCGAGACAGCAAGGCCGAGATTGACATGGCTGTGCCAACGCGTGGTCTTGCCGTCGGTGCTGCTGTTGACCAAGGGGAACTCCAGCAGGCTCAGAACAACAGACTGGGAGATAAAGTCGGTGATGGTGTACGGCGCTCCTGCTGCTTTGAGTTCATTGCGATACACAACGAGGCCGGTCATGTCCACCGAAACGGTAGTGTAGAAATGCGGCGTGTCGCGGGAGCTCTGCGTCAAGCGCTGGGCAATGATCTGCCGCATCCTGGACATCGTCTTTGGTTTCCCGGCCATGGCGCGTTGAACGTCGGCGACGGTGATGCGTCCGCCGTCGCTTGGAATGACCCCAAGCAAATCCACGTTTTCTTTGGCGGCCAGTTCTTTGGCGACGGGACTGACGCGGAGATTGTTGTAGCCGCGCGATTCCAAGTATTGCTTGACGTCGCGTTCGACCACGCGGCCCAGAGGGCCGGAGCCTTTGATCGGCGCCGGGTCAATCGCGCACCGCTTTGCCAGGGCCGCCCCGCGCGGACTGATGCGGAAAAGAGCGGAAGCTGATGGAGCCGGGGCGGGAAGGGCAGGAATGGCGTCAGGGACGGATGTCCCAGCCGCTCGCGCTGTGGCGACCGGCGGCAATGGTGGCGCGACGGGGAAAAGGCGCGCAGCTTCCGCGAGCTTGGGAGGCGGAACGGGCGCGGGCGCCGCGGGAATGGCTTCACCCGGCTTGCCGAGAAAACCAACGATGCTCTGCACCAGGACGTTGACACGCGGGGGCACGACGATTTTCAGCAGCGTGCCCGCCTCGAAACTCTCCACGTCCATGACCGACTTGTCGGTTTCGACGGTGAACAGAATATCACCCTTGGCCACATTGTCGCCTTCCTTTTTGAGCCATTCCACGATGGCACTTTCTTCGGTCATTTGCCCAAACTTGGGCATGATGATTGGGGTAGCCATGTTGTGCCTTACAGGATCGAGTTGGCGGCGGCCAGAATATCGTCCACGTTTGGCAGAAACGCCGCTTCAAGAATGTGCGATTGCGGGGCGATGCCGTTTTTCGCGCCGACGCGTTTGACGGGCGCGTCGAGGTAGTCAAACGCGGCATCCGCGATGGTGGAGGCGATTTCGCCCGTGTAACTGCCGATATGGATGGCCTGGCTGGCGACGACGCAACGGCCGGTTTTTTGGACGGAGCGCAGTACCGTGTCCAAATCCAGCGGCACGAGGCTGCGCAGATCAATGACTTCGGCGCTGACGTTTTTGCCGGCCTTCAACTGGTCCGCGGCCTTGAGGCAGTCGTGAACCAATGGACCCCATGCGACGAGTGTAATGTCGGCGCCTTCGCGCTTGATATCGGCGACGCCGAGGGGAACGAGGTATTCGCCGTCGGGCACCGGACCTTTCAAAGCGTACAGCCCCTGCGATTCGACGAAGAGGACGGGGTTATTGTCGCGAATGGCGGATTTGAGCATCCCTTTGGCATCGTAGGGTGTCGCAGGGTAAACGACATACAAGCCGGGGATGTGACAGAAAATGGATTCAAGGGTCTGGGAATGCTGACCGCCGTAACCCTTGCCTGCGCCGGCAGAGGCGCGGATGACGAGGGGGATTTCGGTTTGGGCGCCGCTCATATAATGCCATTTGGCGGCCTGATTGCTGATCTGGTCGGAAGACATCAGCGCGAAATCGAAGTACATCAGTTCGACCACGGGCCGGAGTCCGTTCATGGCTGCGCCGCAACTGGTGCCGCAGATGCAGGCTTCGCTGATGGGGGTGTTGAAGACGCGATCCCGGCCGAAGGTTTCGAGCAATCCTTTGGTGACCTTAAAGGCGCCACCGTAATCGGCAACGTCCTCGCCATAGAGGATCACACGCTTGTCGCGCGCCATTTCTTCGACGAGCGCTTCTTTGAGGGCGTCTTTGTAGGTCAATTCGCCGTTGACACGCTTGATTTCCGGCAGCGGCCCAAAGAGATCAACTTTGGCAAATTCAGGGGGGACGGTCTCGCACTTGGTGTCGGTGTACATGAAGGTGAGGACATCCTTGATGTCTGGATCGGCGGCGGCGGCGGCGCGCTTGGCGGCGCTGGCGTTGCGGTCGGCCACGCGTTTTTCCACCGCGGCGAGGCCGGGAGCGTCGAGCAGCCCGGCTCCCAGCAATTCTTTCTTAAACGCCTCGATGGGATCAATCGCTTTCCAGGACGCCTCCTCTTCCCTGGTGCGGTATTCGTTGCGCGGGTCGCTCAGAGAGTGGCCCCAATAACGGTAGCAACTCACATCCAGGAACACGGGGCCTTTGCCTTCGCGGCAAAGTTTGGCGGCGCGCAACACGGCGTCGCGAACGGCCAGGACGTTCATCCCATTGACGATCTCAGAGTGCATGTTGTTGTCGGCAAAGCCGGCCGCGCGGCGGGCGATGTGGGCCACGCCCATTACTTCGTCATCGCTGCGGTGGGTCATGCCGTAATGGTTGTTGCAGACCAGGAAAATAATGGGCAGGCCGGATTTGAGGCCGGAGGCCAGGTGGTTGGTGAACTGGGCTTGGACGGAGAAATTCAAGGATTCCAACACCACGCCATTGGCGTAGGCGCCGTCACCGGCAAAACAACAAACCACGTTGCCGCGCTCGAAATAACGGTTGGCCAGAGCGGCGCCGGTTGCAATCGGCACGCCGCCGCCGACTATGGCGTTGGCGCCCAGATGGCCCACGGTGAAATCAGCGATGTGCATGGAGCCGCCGCGACCGCGGCAATAGCCGTCGTCCTTGCCGAAGAGTTCGCAAATCGTGCGATAGACGTGTTCTTCGAGCGCGGCTTGAACCAGGTCCTCGTGTTGGGAGGATTGGCAGTTGGGAACGCGCCGGCGGAGCTGTTCGTCCGTCATCTGGCGGATGGCAACGGTTCCCTTGGCGAGACTTTCGCCATGGCCCCGATGAGTGCTGGTGATGTTGTCGGGCAATTGCAGGGCGCAACAAGCGCCCGCCGCGGTGCCTTCCTGGCCGACGGAGACATGGGTCGGCCCGCGATAGTTGTAGTCGCGGATGGGGTCGTATGCTCCCGACCGAAGCTTGACGATCATCTCTTCCAACTCGCGAATGATGAGCATGTCTTCGAGGATCGCCACCGCTTCCGGCGGCGGGAGGGTCCGGGCCTTGAGTTCGGTCTTGAGCGTGCCGTTGTAGCGATAGGCGGGAATCCTGCCGCAGTCTATTTCAAAGGGGGTGAATTTGGGGCGCGAATCGCTGAGATAGGCGGTCGATTTTTTCATCTGTTACTTTTTGTTGGAGGCTCGGACAATTTTAATGCCTTTGTGAACCAAGGCGCTGGCAAAACTCAATGGCTTGTCGGTGATCAAAACGTGGACGCCCGCCCAGCGGCCGGCGCTGGCGAAAGAAACTTTGCCAGCCTTGCTGCTGTCGGCCAGGAGGATCACCTGGCGCGCCTGGCTCATGGCGGCTTCCTTGGTAAAGGCCTCGCTGGGGTCGGTGGTCGTGAGTCCTTCTTTCAAAGCAAATCCAATGGTCCCCATAAACGCTTTGTCCAGATGCAGTTCCTGGAGGACCAGACGCGTCAGCGGTCCCACCAGGGTCTGACTGAGGCGTCGCAATTCGCCGCCGATGACAATCAATCTCGGCCCGCGTCCGGCCAGTTCGTGCGCGGCGTGCAGGGAATTGGTGACCACGGTCAGGTTGCTCCGTTCGCACAGCAGGCGTGCCAGCTCCAGCACGGTGCTGCCGCCGTCGAGGTAGATGGTATCGCCCGGCTCGATAAATTTTAAAGCGGCCTCGGCAATGCACCGCTTCTCGCGCATGGCCAGGGAGGTCTTGTCCTCGAAAAGCGACTCGTCCAGCCGGTTTTCCATGCTGACTGCGCCGCCATGCACCCGGCGGATGGCCCCCCTGCGCTCCAACAGGTCCAAGTCCCGCCGCACGGTCGCGGCCGAGACTTTGAGCCAGCGGCAGAGATCCCCAACGCGGTTCAAGCCGTTGTCGCGGATCAAGGCGCGCAGGTTGTCCAAACGCTGGGGCGCAAGCGCTTTCTGGTCCAATTCCGGGTTGACTATTTTTGATCGAATATGATTGATTTTAACATGCAATTGGTGCAAATCAATCAATTTATTGCAAAATCTTTCATTGGGCATCCTCCTCTTCGGGAAAAGTCCCGGTTGCTTGCCAGAGGAGCGTTACATTTTCAACACGCGTTGACGGTAAGCCTCATCGGGACGGTCGGCAATGCGCGCGATGTTCTCCCTGGAGAAAAACACGGGGCCGCCAAGGGCGGCGGCGCCCATGAAAATTTTGGCCGCTTTCTCGGCCATAAGCGTGGAGGAAAGAACGGATTGCCAGGTGCCCCCAAGTGTGATGAGGCCGTGGTTTTGCATCAGGATGACCCGTGGCTGGCACTGTTGCTTTTGAACGAACGCTTCGGTCTCCCGACGGATGGCCTGCGCCAGTTTCAGGCCGGGATCGGTGAAGGGGACGAAAACCGAGGCGGGGCCGCAACAGACAATTTCGTCCGGAACCATCCGGTGTTCGCCAAAATCCCTCGAACGGGGCGAACAGAGGATTTGGTTGACAGTGGTGGCATGGGTGTGGCCGGCGAATTTGACGCCGGGCAGGGAAAGCGTCCAGGCATGGAAGACGGCTTCGACGGAAGGTTTTTTCGCCTTGGGATCAACACGGGCGGCCAGCAGGGCGTCATCCACCTGCTGGTCGGTCAGGCTTTCTTTTTCCAGCAGGGGCAGCAGGGCGGAGTAACGGCACTCGACAACGTCGTCTTCTTTGAGAGTGCCGAGGCAGGTGCCGCTGGCTTTGACGAGAAAGGTATCGTCGCCAAGACGCGCGGAGGTGTTGCCTTCGCCGAGCATGGCCAGACCGCGGTCTTCTCGGCCAAGTTCGTGGGAAAGGGTGAGGAGGTCTTGAAGGATTGGATTTTTCATTTTAATTAACTCATTTCCTGGCCACCGGTCACGCTCAAGGCAATGCCGGTGATGTAAGAGGATTGGTCGGAGGCGAGAAAGACGACGGCGTTGCAGACGTCCTCATAAGTGCAGCCCCGTTTCATGGGCACTTGATTGACGTAGGCCTGGCGGACCTCGGCCAGGTTTTTGGCGCCGGGGACTTTGCCGGCGCGAAGGTACTGGGCAAACAAGCCCTTTTCAGGATCGGTCCAAAGCGGGGAGTCGAGCAGGTTGCCGGGGCAAATCGCGTTGCAGCGGACTTGGAACGGGGCCATTTCCAGCGCGACGCTCTGGGTGTGGCCGATGCCGCCGAACTTGCTGGCGGCGTAGGCGGAGTTGGCGGCGCTGCCCTTCTTGCCGGATTTGGAGTTGATATTGATGATCGAACCACCCCCCTGGCTCTGCATGAGGCGGCAGGCATATTTGGTGACCAGGAAATAACCGAAGAGGTTCACGTTCATGACCGCCCGCCATTTCTCGGCGTCCGCGTCGGCAATGGGTTCGGCAATCAGGATGCCGGCGTTGGCCACGACGATGTCCACGCGGCCGAACTCCTGCACCGCGCGATCGAAAAGCATTTTGACGTCACTTTCCCGGGTGACATCCACCTTCACGCCGAGGACGCAGCCGGCCGTTTCGGCGGCGATGGCGGCGGCGGCTTCGG
>Ga0326728_10017770_pt1 | contig 14160 bp, 10 predicted proteins | sample MB3enrmetagenome_FD_207602 | JGI IMG/M metagenome (GOLD analysis project Ga0326728, IMG submission 207602) | Lab enriched peat soil microbial communities from McLean, Ithaca, NY, United States - MB31MN | ecosystem: Environmental > Terrestrial > Soil > Wetlands > Peat | place: USA: New York...
GGTTCAGCCAGGCGGCCCACCAGCTAAAGGTGCTGTTGGCGATAATGTTGTGATCGCAGCGGCTCATGAGCACGAAATCCTGAACATCCGTGTGCCCCTCCGAAAAGAACAGGTTGGTCCCTTTGAGGTTCCACCGGCACCACTCGCGGTCGGCCTTTGAATCTGAAAACACGACGAAGGCCGCGCTTCCGTCGAAGCGGCTCATGGCCGCCTGAATGTACTCGCTGCTTGCCGCCCGCGAAGTGAACAGGTCGGGCTTGCCAAGGACGTCCGCGGCGTAAGCTCTTTCACCACGCCGGACGTGGACCCCCACGATCTGGCTTGCCCTGCTGTGAAGCCGAGCCATGTAATCCGCAGCGTACTCAAGGACCCCTTTGTCTCGCGGTTCAAGGTCGGACCGGATGACATCCCCTATGTCTGAAAAGTATTTCTCGGACTGCCAGCTACCAACGAGATACGTGTTGTCCGCCAGGTCCAAAACGGCGGGATCGAAGGTGTAGCCCCGCTCGCGAAACTGGGAACGTGGCGCCAAGCTGGGCCAGGCTTGCCACAGCCAGCGCACCAAACGGTGCCAGAGCCGCCGCTTCGTAAACCTGTGCCCCACCCGAACACAATCATCGGCGGAAGCCACCCGGGCAGCGACCCGGAATTCGAATAGCAACAGAGGGTGGGCAAACGGGCGCACCTCCGCCCTTCGCTCGCGCTCCCGGCCATCGACATACTGGCCGGAGACATCGAGCGCCAACTCGCTTCCCCGCCGTATGGCCAAGCGCCGCCCTGCGGCGTATTGAAACAGTTGGTTGCCAAGGCCCCCGCAGACAAAGGACACGATCATCGCTAGGGACGGTTCCTCAGTGCCCGCTGGCCTCGCCCGTGCTGGCCAGGACTGGCTGGGCGACAGGAGGCATGGCGGCGATGCGCTGCCGGGCTTTCAGATTGATTGACACGGCGGCCCCGACGAGCAGCCAAAAGGACGTTACGTGGGCGACACGGCCGAAGAACACGCTGGTGAGTCCAGCCACGGCCAAGGCCGCAAGGACGGTCAAGGCGGCGATGTTAACCACGACAAGCTCCTGGGGCGCCCGCTTGAGCCCTGCCCCCAAGATGGAGCAGATGCTCCCCAGGGCGGTAAAGAACGCGGCCGCGCCTATCCAGCCAGCCCCCAGGAGGAGCCAAAGGTACAGGTTGTGGGGATTGCGCATCTTGGTTGGGTCGAAATCGGCAAAGAAGCCGGAGCCGAGCGGCTTGGACATGCCCAGGTCGAGGGCGTACTTCCAGAGCTCTATGCGTCCCTGGAAAGTCTCATCCTGATCCGGTTTCGCCATCGCTGCGGCCCGGTTCCGAAGCGATTCGCCCGCCTCGCTTGCCCGAAACCGCTCCAGCGACACCCACACGACGAGGATCCCCAGGACGCCGAGGATTGTCAGTATCCGTCTGGCGACTCCTGCTCTCCACCTTGACTGCGAGTGCAAGCCTGTCAGGGTGGCGCTCAGCGAGGCGGCCGCTGCCGCTGCGATGATGGCCCCGCGGGCCTGGGCCAGCACGATCACGCACGTCAACAGGGCTGCGAAGCAGCCCGCCGTGCGCCGGGTGGCCGGGCGGGGGTGCCCGAGGAAGTAGGCGATGCTGCCGGCGAGGCCAATCAGCGCAAATTCCCCCAGTTCCGGCGCACCCATTACGATGTCCAGCCGTAGCGGCCCGGCCGGTGTGCTGGGCCAGTAGGCGAGCAGCGCGGCCCCGCCCAGCCTCCCGCTGCTCTCCCACCAGTTGTCCTGATAGGCGCGGATGGCCTGATTCTCCTTTGGGAGGCCGATGTAGATGCAGGCGGCCGTGACCAGGGCGCTCGAGCAGACGACCCACAGGAGCCGGTCAAATTCGCGGGCCTGACGGAAAAAGACGGCGGCCACTGTGACCGAGATCAAGCTCAACCCGCACACCCTTTCCCAGAAAAAGATGTTCCACAGGGAGCCGCTGCCCTCCCCCCCAACTACACTGCCCATGGCGACCAGGAAACCTGCGCCACAAAAGCCCACAAGCCCCAGGGCGGCGACGCGCCCCAAGGGGAGGTCCTGGCGTCCTGTCGCCACGCCGACCACGGCCCTGGAGCACAGGGCAATCAGCCCGAGCCCTGCAGGTCCGAGGGCGCACAATCCCCTGGAGATGGGCGTTTGGTTCGCCATCGACAATGCCTCCACAGACGCCAGGGCGACACACAGGCCGAGCAACTTCATCTCGGCCGAAGGCGGCATCGTTCTCCAGAAGACAACGGCGGAGACGGCCAGCAGAGCCCACAGGCAATAGACTTCCATACCGACTCAATAAACCGATTTTACCGCTCTCCCCGGCGGCGGCGTGCCATAAGCTCCGTCAGGATCTCCATGAACCGGGCACGGAAGCAGGACCATCTGTGATTCTGCTCGATGTAGGCCCGGGCGGCGAGTGCAGGCCCTTGAAGCTCATCTCTTCGGCTGAACCAGTACTCGAGGGCCTCGGCGAGTTGCTCCGGGGCATCGCGCGCCACATACCGGCAGAACGTCTCGGGAAACTCGAAGCCCGACTCGACAGTCGTGATCACCGGCAGACCGCACGACGCCATCTCGAGCAGCGCGGCAGGCTGCGCGTCCTCGAGGGTCGGAAAAACGGCGACGTGGCACGAAGCGACGAAATCAATGACTGGTCTGTACTGGCTGGGGAACACGCCGAGATTCAACCTGAGGCCCGGCGCTGGCTCGCCCTGAGTGAGGCGGCCGAACAACCGATCGGACACGACCGTCGGGATTCCGATCAGCCACAATTCCGCCCCCTGGCCGCGATACCATTGGCGCCAGGCCGAAACCAGCGACGGCAGACCCTTGCGGAGCCCGTGTGAGGACGACCAGCAGACGAACGTAAACGGTTGGCGCTTGACTTTCGCGGGAACCCAAATATCCGTATCCGTCGCGTTGTTGTACCTGAGTATTTTGGACGCCGGCACGCCGCGCCGGGTGTAGTTGGCAACCCCCGCATCGTTCTCGACTATCAGCAGGTGGTCGGCGAGGCGGTAGGCAGCTCGAAACTCCCAACGGCGCTTCTGCACCGCAAGCTTCATCAGGCATTCCACCATGCGCCTGCCGGCTCGAAACGGATACCCGTTGGCCCAGTCCTCGCACGGCAAACCCCACCTCTGCGCCGACTCGCGCAGGCGCTGCTGCCTCTCCTCGATATGCGTGCTCACGGTGCAATACACCTTGGTCGAGCGGCTGAACGCAGGGAGCCTTTGCAGTACTTCAGGATGCCAGGTCACAATGATGTCCGCCCCGGCAATCTCGGGCGCGTAGGCCGCGCTGCGCCAATCCGCAAAGCCGCACCGCAGCCCGGCTGACTCCATGCACCGGAAGATCTCCCCCTGCGTCAGGCTCGGGCCGGACCTGCGTAGAGAGGCGTCCGCCAGGTATGCCTCTTGACTGATCAACGCACCGGTCGCGCAATCCGGCCTGCGAGGCCTGAGCCGCGAAAGCGCCGCGGCACACGTGCCGCCCGGGGCCTGCGCCATCAATACCCTCAGCGCCCGCATTCCGACCAGCCAGTAGCTTTCCAGAACCCCAACTCGCGGCGCCGGCACGGCTCGGCGCCAAAAATCTTCTCCCTCCGACATGCGGTCCTAACTGCTTTCCGCAGCCCTCAGTGTGCCTCTTTGGCCAGCACCTCCCTATAGATGAGGGCCAAGCCGGGGAGCGTGAAGAACGCGGCGTACCCCAATGCCGTTCCCAGAGGCGCTCCTGCGCTATCCATGCGGCCTACCAGGATAGTCTTCGCCGCCAGGGCGGCCCCGCCCCCCAGGAGGCTGAGGACCACCTGGGCCTTGAGGAAATGGCTGGTCGAGAGAATGCTCACTAGCACGTCGTTGAGTGCATATAAGACGCCCAGGAGGGCGATGGCGCAGAACAAAAGCAGCGAAGGCGTTGCCCGGCCCTTGAGCCAGAGAAGAACGACGGTCGGCCCCAGCAGGCTCAGCAGCAGGCCAGTCCCCAGGGAAATGGCGCCAGCCAGCAGCAAGGACTTCCGAACGGTCCTGCGGACCCAGTCATGGTCGCCGCGCTGGATGGCCTCACCAAACGCCGGCCAGAGCGGCTGAAAAATCAGGCTGGCCAACGCTGTGGTCGTGTACAGCTTAGCCACGATTGAATAGTCCGTCACGGCCGCCGCGCCGAGCTTGTTCGAAATAACAAGGGCATCGGTGCCGGTCCCGACAATGTTCGCCAGTGATACAGTAGCAAAGAGCAGGCCGCTCTTGACCATGCCCCATCCAATAGCCCAGTCGAAATGACTCAAGCTCGGGCGCAAGGAGGGGTGGCCGTATATAAACTCGGCCACCCAATTGAGCCCCTGCGTGAGCGCGGCGGTGGCGGTCATGGCCAGCACCAGCACGGGCAGGCTGGCGCGCAACACCGCCGCTGTCACCACGCAGATGAGGCCCAGCACGCTGCCGATCATGTTCCAAAAGTTTCTCCGGTAACCCTCCTGGAGCCCCATCTGAACCCGTTGCGCCACGCCGAGGGGCATTGTCAATGACCAGCAGCACACCAATGCCAGAGTGGCCGGACCCGACTCGCGCATCGCCTCCGCCGAGCTGACGTGGTACAGCTTGGCCCACGGCACGAATGGGTAGGCCAGGCAGAAGCCGGCCGCCACCAGGCCCGCAATTCCCATCAGGAAGAAGAACGCGCTCGAGGTGGCCCGCCGGCCCGCCTGGCTGTCCTCCGCCCCATGGGCTTGGGCGACCGCATTGACAAGCCCATTGCCCATCCCCAGGTCCGTAAACTGAAGCATCACCGCCAAGGAACTGATCGCGCCCCAGAGCCCGAACCGCTCGTGCCCGAGATAGGAGAGCGTCAACGGCACTGAGATCAACCCCGTAAGTACGCCGATAGCCTTGGCTGCCACGGACGACAGCGTCGTGAGCGCCACGCGCCGATAGCGCTCCTTCGACCGGCCCTCGGGAGTCGAGCAATCGAAGCGCCCGCCTCTCAACAGCGCCAGCGCCTCGCGGGCTCGACGCCACAGGGCCTGGATTGGCACAAGCCCTGAGTTTGCGGTTGGGAAAGGCGGGGGCACGGCTAATAGTCCCGCCGTAGAATCCGGTGGAGGAGCTTTTGCGGCGGCGAGCCAAGCCAAATGTCGAAGATTCGGCGCAAGACACTCTCCGGAGGGATCGGCGGCAGGCAAGACTTGTCTTGCGCCAGCACGAGGTGGAAGCTGCCCGGGGCACCGAATCGAGGTCCCCTCACGAAGTGCCCATGGAAGTAGCGCACGTGCGGCTCCGAGTGGTAGAATCCCAGTTCGGCGAACTTCCTGATCCACCAGGCCCTGCGCTTGACGGTCTGGTGGAGCCTGGCCCCGCGCTTAACCTCCTCGTGCCTTGAAACGCTCATGATCCAAATCCCATCTTGCGCAAGGTGCCTCCTGACGTTGGCCGCGACCTCGTTGAGGCCCTGCTCTGTGATGTGCTCGATGACCTCCCAGCAGGTTACGACGTCGAAACGGAGGGGTTTCAATTCGGCTCCGTTTCGAACGAAGATTTCAAATCGCTCGGTGATGTCGCACGTGAAGAGATGCTCCGGGATGAACCGCCATTCCGCACGGCGATAGCGTTTTGAACAATCGCTTCCCTCCAGCCCCACCGCCAGGCACCCGTCGTCAAGGCACGTCCTGACGAAGCCTCCGCCAGCGCAGCCCAGGTCCAAGACCTTCAGCGGCTCCGCTGTCCGAGAGATCCCTCCGTAGTATTGCGGAACCAACCTCGAGGCGCCTCCGCTCGAGTTCTTGAGTTCTTCGGCCCACCGGTACATCGCGTAAAGCTTGTCGTTGAAGCGCCGGTTAATGCTGCTGTCGTTCCAGGTCCCCACCATCACCAAGCTGTCCGGGGAGTCGGCCGCCACCTCCCGCTCGGCCTTGAGCACGATCTGGGGCGGCATTGAGTAGGGCGCCTGGCCTGGCGCTAGCGCGCCGGCTTCGGGTTCAGTCTTATTCAGGTCGTTCGACGACATAGGTAAGCCCGGCGCGGTGGCCGATCGGCTCTAGACAGGCTGGCGGCCCAGGGTCGACAGCCTGCCAAGTGCGGAAGGCGGAATGCGGAGTGCGGAAGGCGGAGTTCAAAGCGATACAGGACCACGGACTCCGGGACCACTGACTGCGGACAAAGGGGCAGTGACGAGGGACGAGGGACGAGGGAGCGGGCGTAGACGAGGGACGAGGGAGCGGGCGTAGTTCAGTGGTCCGTGGTCCGTGGTCACTGGCTCATTCGTCAGGCATGCCCAGGAAGCCCAGGGAGCGGAGACGAGCCCGGTTTGCTTCACCCCTCACCCAGCCATTCCTGCGGCGCGAAACCGGGGTGAGTCTAGCCACGGGACGGGGCCCCAATCTGGTTCAGGTTCATCCGTGCCAACTCCGGTATTTCCAGCCCGAGGCGGAGTCGGAGCGCGAGCCAGTCACTCAAGGCCTCGCGCAGTTCTCGCTGGCACCCGGCCAGCGTGTGGTCCCTGGCCCACACCCCCTGGAGGCCGGGGACCTCGCCCCAATACGCAGCATCGTCCTCAATGATCTCGTATTTGGCCATTTCCATTGCAACGTCAAGGTAATGTGCGAGCATAAGCAGGTCGCGGTCAGGTGACTACGGACAAAGGAGCAGTGACGAGTGACGAGTGACGAGTGACGAGTGGGGGGGCGCAGTTCAGTGGTTGGTGGTCAGTGGTCAGTGGTCTGTAGTCCCTGCCCCGTGGGCCGGGCTCTGCGGTCCGGAGTCGGTGGTCTGTGGTCCGTGGACCGTGGTCGCCGGCTCATTAGCCGGCGGGGCCTGGCCGGTTGGCGGGGTTTCGGTCTTTTTCCGCCGCCGACCGTAGTAGCCATGGCGGTCGTAGCGGTTGTAATGGCCGTAATAGTAGTAGTCGTTGTAGCGGTAGTGGTAGCCGCCGGTGCGGGTGGCGGCGGCGCGGTTGAAGATGAGGCCGAGGATGTTGGCCTTGCGCTGGCGGAGTTGGCTGATGCCCTCGCGGGCGTTGCGGGCGGAGGTGAAATCGGCGCGGACGATGTAAAGAACCGCATCGATCTTGGGGGCGAGGTTGGCGGTGTCGTCGGTGGCCAGGACGGGGGCGCTGTCCAGGACGACATAATCATAGTGCTTGCGGAGGCGGCTGAGGAGGAGCTCGCAGCTTGGGGCGATGAAGAGTTCGCCGGGGTTGACGGAGCCCATGCCGGCGGGCAGGAGCCAGAGGTTCTTGATGTTGGTCTGGCGGACCAGGTCCTCGTAGGAGGCGCGCTGCTCGAGCACGTCGGCCAGGCCAGTGTCGCCGTCGACGCCGAAGAGTTCGTTGAGGCCGGCGCGGCGGAGGTCGGCATCGATGAGCAGGACGCGGGAGCCGGAGAGGGCGAGGGTGACGGCGAGATTGGAGGAGATGGTGGATTTGCCTTCGACCGGGACGGAACTGGTGACGAGGAGCATCCTGGGCTGCTTGGATTTCTCGCAACTGAACAGGACCCAGGAGCGGAGGTTGCGGAAGGCCTCGGAGAAGGCGTGGCGGGTGTCATCGGCGCCGATGAGTTCGAGGCCGGCGCCGCTTTTGGGGGAGCGCATCTCGGGGACCTGGCCGATGACGGTCTCGGAGACCTGGTTGGCCAGCTCGGTGAGGGAAGAAAAGCGGTCGTCGAAAAGGCTGACGAAATAGAGGAGGCCCAGGCCGAGGAACAGGCCGGCGGCCAGGCCCAGGCCCAGGAAGAGGGCCGTGCGGCGGACGGGCTTGGGCTTGGAGGCGGCGTCCATGACGCGGACCATTTCCTGGTCGAGCGTGCGATTGACATCGACCTGCTGGATGACACCGAGGAGCTTTTCGAAAAGGCCCTGCTTGCGCTGGACATCGGCGCGGAGGCGGTCGTAATCGGTCATCCGCCGGGTGGCGTCCAAGGCCTTGGCTTCCCATTCTTTGGTTTCGGTTTCCAGGCTCTTGATCTGAAGCGTGATGGCAGCGCGGCGGTTGGCCATCTGGGTGAGGCTCTCTTTCTTGAACACATCGATGATCTTTTCCTGCTCCGCGATCGTTTCGTCGTATTTCAGGATCTTGGGATGGATGGGCAAGAGCCACTCCAGGAGTTCATCGCGCTTGACCTTGAGCAACTGGATTTGCTGCGAGGCGCGGAAGAAATCGGCCTGGGGGCCGGCCAGGGTGTCATTCAACTCCTTGGCGGTGCCCTGGACGGCGGAGGGCTCGTCGGAGGGGAGCAAGAGGGACTTGTGAGAGGTCTGGGCGAGGAGCTCGGGGGTGATGAGCTCGAGGAGGTTCAGCTCGGTTTTCAAGGAGGTCAACTGCTTGTTCAGGTTGGCGGCGATGGCGCCCGCGCTGCTGCCCGCTTCCTGGAGCAGGACGACATCGTTGGTTTTCAGGAAGGCCTGGAGAAGCTCCTGCATTTTCTTGACATCCTGCTCGGCCTTCTTGACATCATCCTGAATGGCGAAGAGGGTGACTTCGGAGGTGTTGGTGCGGACGCCTTTGCGGAAGTTTTGGTACTCTTCCATGAGCGAGTTGATGAACTCGGGGACGGCCTCGCGTTCCTTGCCCACGCCTTTGACCTCGATGACGGCGGTTTTGGGAAAGTCGGTCACGGTGAGCTTGAAGGGGGAGTTGGCTTCCCCAGGAACGAAGTTGGTAATGACGGACCTCAGTCCGGGGTGGTGGGCAAGGATGTTGGTGAGCGCGCGCGCATAGACGGTGGCGCTCTTGAGCAGCTCGACCTGCGTGCCCATGAAGCTGCTGAGTTCCTCGCTGTAGAGCTGGTTCTCCTTGATGTCGAGCTTGCCGGAGAGCCAGAGCTTGCCGGTGGACTGGTAGGATGCCGGGGTGGTCAGGATATGGTAGGAGGCGGGGCCGAGCGAGACCAGCAGGGCCAGGGCGAGTATCCACCAATGCTTGCGGAGTGCCAGCTCATAACGATGGAGCCTGGCCATGAGGGCGGAGGTCTCCTGGAAGCGGTTCCTGGCGCCCAGGGAGCCGTAACCACCGTAGCCGCCGCCGTAGGGGTCCATGCCATATTGGGCGGCGCGGGCGGCCTCGAGGCCGCCGCGGGAGCCGGCGCCATCGCCGTTCTGTGGGGCGGGGGTTCTCCCGCCAAGGCGAGGCTGCTCGGGTGGATTCGGGGAGTTGTCCTGGTCGTTCATAGGCCACTTAGAAGTTCACGGTCTTTTTCGGGACGAAGATGATGTCGTCCGCCTGGACGGGCACGTCATTGGCCGTTTTGCCCTTCTCCCAGATGTCCTCTATATTGATGACCCGGGTGTTTTCGCCGGGGGTTCCGCCTTGGATGCCGGCCCGGATGAGGCGGACCTTGCGCTTGTCGGCGAAATCGCTGAAGCCGCCGGCCTTGAGGATGGCCTTGCTGACCGTAAAGACTTCGTCGTCGGGGATTTCCTGCGAGCCGCTTTGGCGGACTTGGCCGGAGACGTAGATTTTGCCGAGGATGCGCTTTTTGTTGATCTCCTGGAGGTTGATGATGACGGTGGCGCGGCGATAGCTTTGCTTCTCGAGGCGGGCCTTGATGTCGAAGGCGAGCTGCTTGGGGGTCTTTTTTACCGCTTGGACGAACCCCAGGTAGGGGGCGTCCAGGTCGCCGGTGTCGCTGATCACCAGCGCCTTGGTCTCGTCCTGGTCCTCGAGGACACGATAGGTGACGATGTCTCCGGGGCCGAGCTTCTTGGTATCATCCAGGGCGGCCATGAAGGCGGCGACGGCCTTGGGGTCGCGCAGGATCGTAAGCGGAGTAGTCGTTTGTCCGGGGAAGAGGATATTGGTCATGGCGGCGGCGGCGGCCGCGGAGCGCGGAGCCCGCAGGGCGGAGTCGGTCAGAATGGAGGGCGCCATGGCGCCGGCCGGGTCAGCAGCCTGGGCGTGGAATGTCAACGCCAAAAGGGTGAGGAAGGACCACAGACCACGAGACCACGGGACTACAAGACTGCGGACCACGGACCACAGGCCACGGACCACGGACCACGGACCACGGACCACTGACAACTGACAACTGGCAACGGACAAATCATGGAACATGGCGCACATACGTCTGGAAGATAGGAAATTGGCTGGCATAGGCAAGGCAAGTTAATCAGAAACGGTAGGCGACGCCGCCCGTGAGGCGGTTGCGGTATAAACCGGCGTTCAGCAAGTCGGAGTCCTTCTGGAGGTACTCGTAGCGCAAGTCCGCGGCCCAGCGTTCCCCAAAATGATAGACCAGCCCGAGCGAGGCGTCGAACCAATCGTAATTCTCGTGATAGAACTGCCCCGTGTAATAGGGACCGGATTCCTTGCCCAGGCCGTAGAGGAAGCCGGGGTTCAACTCCACCTTATCGATGAACCGGAGGGAGGTCGAGAGCCCCACGTAGGTGGTCGCCAGGTTGGCGGTGTTCCAGCCAACCTGGTTTTCGTGGGCGACGTTGAGGGAGTAGCTGAGCCAATCGTTCACGGTGTGGTTGGCGCGGAAGTAGGCGTAATAGGGGGTGTAATCGGTCGCGAGGCCGGCCTTGCGGGGGATGAGCGGCTCGTCGTAGCCGCCGCCGGCGCGGAGGGAGAGGTGCTGCTCGCCTGGGCTGAGGTCCACAAACGGCCCGACGCGCGCCCGCCAGTTGTCGGGGATTTGCTCGGTATCGTAGGCGCTCCAGATTGCCCTGCTTTCGAGGCCCGAGCGAAACTTCGGGCCGAGGACGACGTCGGCCTCCAGCGAGAACAGCTCGGAGGCGCGGGTCAGGTAATCGAGCGGGGAGAGGGTGGAGATGAAGTTCTCGTGGTCGTAGCCGAAGGAGAGGACGATGGTGTTCAGGTCCCAATCCGAGGTGAAGCCGGCGAAGTTATCGATGCGGCCAAAGGTCCCGAGGTTGACGAGGTTGATGAACTGGCCGAGTTGCTGGGAGTAGGTAAGGCCGTAGTAGAGGCTCTCTACATAGGAGAAACGCTCGTGGAAACGGAAGCGGAAGTTCTTGACGTAGAGGAGCAGGGCCAACTCCGAGCCGGGGCTGATGAGCGGGGTGTCGGGATTGAGCTGGGTATTCTTGACGAAATACATGTAGCTCAGGCCGAGAGAGAATGTCAGGGCGTTCAACTCCGTGAGCGGCCAATAGGAGCGCAAATCGATCTCGGGCGTGATGATTTCGTCGGCGCTGCGCTTGATGCCCGAGTTGATGGCGTTGTCGGTGAACTCGACGTGCAGGGACGACTCGAGCTGGAAGGAGACCGGCCCGTAATGGAGATTATAGCCCTGAAGGTATTCTTGGGTCTTGGCGGCCTCGGCGGATTGCTCGCCCGCCAAAGAGCTCCGGGACTCTTGGGCCGGCGCGGTGCAAATGCTGCCCGCCAATGACATGGCCGCCAGGCCGATGGGCAGGAGAGCGCGATAGGTTGCGGAGGGAAACCTGGCTAAAGCCGCAAGGATGTTGTTCAGGCGCACTTCGTGCCCGTCAGTTCGCATTTGCGATCCGACCCGAGACTCCCCTCCACCCCGAATCCAATCCGCTCATCTTCAACCCCAAACCTTCACGCCCTCGGCTAGAGGCTCAATGCCCACCCCAAAGCCAGAAGCCGCAAACGATAAAGTTCGGCTCTGCGAGGCCCTTGAGCCCGAGTTCCGCCCATCCATGGATGAGGCCGGCCTATCAGGACGCCACGCGGCCTCGGTTTATCAAACCCACCCGCAACCGGCCAATCGCTGCATCGCTGGAGTCAGGAGGCGAACTCATTCTCAGGACGGGCTTATACCACATCCAAACACGCGGTCAATTTTTTTTTCGAGCTTTAACCGCTTTCGACGACTTTACCCGACTTCGGCGGGTTTATCTGCCTCCCGCTCCAATCCTGGACCAAGGCGGGCAGGCGGCAGTCTTGGCAGGTCGCGTTGGACTGGTCGCAGAAGTCGCGGACCATCTGCAATAACCCCTGCTGGGCGGCGGCGCTCGGCAAGGTCCGCGCCGGGGAGCCGCCCAGCAATCGCTGGCGGGCCAGGCGCAGGACGGAGTTGTCCTCGGCGGGCGGCCAGGCGAAGTAACGGCGCTCGAGCGCATCCCGCATCGCCGGGTTATTGCCTTCCGCCGCCCGGACCCACAGCCAGGGCAGGACCACGTTCACCGCCAGGTCGGCCACGCGGGTCAGGCCCAGCAGCGGCTGGGGATGCTCGAGCCGGCGCGACCTGAAGGTGTAGTGGCGGGACCAGAACTCGTGAGGTTCGGTACGCAGCGTTTCGAGCAGGGAATTGGCCAGGGTGTGGTCGGGCCAATCGGCGGCGCACCAGCGCCCGAGCCGGGCGGGCAAGTCCCCGCTGGCGGCCCATTGGGCGGCCAGGGCCAGGCGGCGCTGGGGGTGGTTGGCCGGACGCAGGCCGTGCAGCCGCCAAAGGGCGCGCGGCAGGGTGCAATCCGAGAACGCATCGCGCTCCCGCCACCATCGGTCCCAGATGCGCCTCAGGTAATCGTCGGCGTCCGATTCCGAGCGGGTCAACTCCGCGGGGAGCAGCCCGCTCATGCCAAAGAGCCGGGCCTCGAGGGCCAGCGGTTCGGCCGCTGGCGCCGACCAGCGCGGACGCAACTCGGCCAACCGCTGCATCGGCCAGAGGTTGTGCTTGTAACCCAGGGCGCGGAAAAGCCCTTCCCACAGGCACTGCTCCCAGCCCGCATGGCGGGCGCGCGCCTGGAGCTGGGCGGCCTTGCCGCGGAGGCGCACCTGGGCGGCCTCCCGGAGAAGCTCGAGCTGCTGGCCGGCATCGAGTTGCCGCAAGGGCGCGCAGCACTGCCCGCGAAACTCCTCGGGCAATCCCCGCACCGCTTCGCCGCCCAGCCACAGGCTCAATTCCCCCGGCGGCGCGTCGAGCACCGGCCTCAGCGCCAGCGTAGGCGGCGCTCCCGCCGCCGGCCGCTCGCACTCCCACACCACGTGCAGGATGACCCCCTTAAAGGCCGGATTCCGGTCATGGCCATGGGCGCGCCAGCCGCTCGAACGCAGGTCCACTTCCACATCCCCCGAGCGCGGGGGCGAGTCGCCAAATTGCAGGCTCGCCTCGCGAAAATCCGGCCCGCCCTCGAGACTCTGAAAACCGGGATGAAGCACCCGCAAGGGCTGGCCGTCCACCGTTCTAATCTGGTCCCGGAGCAGGCGCTGGTGTTGCCAGACCGCCTGAAGCAGACGTTCGGGCGGGGAGTCCCCCTCTTCGCGCAGCACCGGGACGACGCCGTTGCGCGCGCGCCATTGGGCATAAAAGCTGGCCAGCACCGGAAACACCGGGCCAGACTCTTGCGGCTGGACCGGGGGAAAGTCAAGCGTGAACAAAGGCGGGGACGGGCGCATCTTGCTTGTACCACTACTGGCGCAGGCCGCACGAGTTCGTAGCGCAGGTTTCCAACCTGCTGTATCGCCGACTTCCAGTCGGCGGGGCGCGGGAAATGGTTGAGCCTGCGGGTTGGAAACCCGCGATACGGCAGACTTGGAAGTCTGCGCTACGGTGGTGCTGTTGAGATACGCCCGGCGGGGACCGCCGTTGATCTTTTGCCTTCCTCGCGCCTCGTTCCGGGTGTATAGTGCGGTTGATTTTGGAAGGGCGGAGGGTCGCTCCCGGCCGAGGCCGGGGGAGGAAAGTCCGAGCACCATAGGGCGCGATGCCGCGTAACCCGCGGGCGCCTTCGCAAGAAGGCCGGCCCGGGGGATACACGCGGGGGCCAAGGCCCAAAGGCCTTGGCAACGGAAAGTGCCACAGAGAACATACCGCCCAGCCCTTCCTGAAGCCGGCGGCGGATAGGCAATCCCGGCCCGTTCGCGCCGCCTGGCCTCAGGAGGGGTTGGGTAAGGGTGAAAAGGCGGGGTAAGAGCCCACCGCTTCGGGCGCAAGCCCGGAGGCATGGAAAACCCCATCGGGTGCAAGGCCAAATAGGGGACAGCGGGGCGGCCCGCCCCAGCCCCGCTCTTTTCAGGACTCGAGGCCCGCTGAGGCCGGCGCCCCGCGCGGGGCCGGCCCGGGTTGGCCCGATGACCGGAGTTCTGAAAGGAGCGGGGTGAGTCCCGGGTACCGGCTGCTGAGACAAATGATCCTCTCCCCCGCCCTTTCGAGGGCGGGGCAGACAGAACTCGGCTTACAGCCCTTCCAAAATCGCCCTCCCTAAAACCTCGC
>Ga0326728_10017771_pt1 | contig 14159 bp, 12 predicted proteins | sample MB3enrmetagenome_FD_207602 | JGI IMG/M metagenome (GOLD analysis project Ga0326728, IMG submission 207602) | Lab enriched peat soil microbial communities from McLean, Ithaca, NY, United States - MB31MN | ecosystem: Environmental > Terrestrial > Soil > Wetlands > Peat | place: USA: New York...
TCGTCCTGTTCCTCCCCAACGCGTCATCGAACTTCGCAAGGATCAATGACGATCAAGGAGTTTCAGGACGATGCCCCCTTTTCAACTGCTTCCAACTGAGCTTTTCGGGCTCAGCCTGAAGCTGGAGCACGGTGAGGCCTTCGCCATGGCGAGCAGCGACGCGGAACTGCTCGAAGGTGCGCATGCGGATTCGATGCTCTACGTCTTCGACGAATCGAAGGCGATCCCGGACAAGACCTTTGACGCCGCGGAAGGTGCGTTCTCTGGTGCCGGCGGCGATACAGGCCGTGAGGCCCACGCGCTGGCCATCTCAACACCAGGGGAACCGGTCGGCCGCTTCTTCGAGATCCACAAGCGCAAGCCTGGTACCGAGGACTGGTGGCCACGGCACGTGACGCTTTCCGAGGCGATCGAGGCCAAGCGCGTGAGCCAGGAGTGGGCCGAGCAACGTAAGCGCCAGTGGGGTGAGAAATCGGCCGTCTACCAGAACCGTGTCGAGGGCAACTTCGCTGCGTCCGAGGAAGACACAGTGATTCCGTTGATCTGGGTAGAGGCCGCGAATCAGCGATGGCAGGAGCGCGTTGACCGCGTCGATGCCGGGATCGAGCCGCTACCAGCGCTGACCCGGCTCGGGCTCGACGTCGCCCGCGGCGGCAAAGACAAGACTGTCCTGGCCCGGCTGCATGGCGCGCACATCCGACCACTGGAACGGTTCAACTTCGAAGACACCATGGAGACGGTCGGGCTCCTGGTGGGCATCCTCAAGGCGCACGAAGACGTCAAGGCGTGGATCGATCTGGTAGGTGTCGGCGCCGGCGTGTTCGATCGGACTCGTGAACAACGGCCGGATCAAGCCCTCCCCTTCAACGCCGGCCTTCACACCGACGCCCGAGACCGTTCTGGAGAGATCGGCTTCAAGGACACCCGCTCCGCGGCGTGGTGGCACCTGCGTGAGTTGTTAGATCCCGCCTTCGGTGCCGTTCTTGAGTTGCCGGCGGACGATGAACTGATCGGCGATCTGACGACCCCCAAATACAAGTACATCAGCGACGGCCGCATCCAGGTCGAGAGCAAGGACGAGCTGCGGAAGCCCGAGCGCCTCGGACGTTCCACCGACGCCGGCGACTCAGTGATGCAGGCGTGCTGGGATCAAGCGATCCAAGTCGAGGTGCTGTCGGAGCTGCACACCGAGCCCCTGGTGGACGGCGAGCCGCGGATGGGCAGCGCTCGCTACCAACTCGAAGCCGCGATCCCAGCACTCGAGCGCGACCGCCAGCGTCGAGCCGAGGATGCAGTGCTGAACTGTGGTAACTGTGTCTGGCGCGAGCTGCAGAACGGGAGTCCATATTGTGTCGCCCAGGGGCTACGAGTAAAGGACAAGCAGCCCGCGTGCGACTTTCATCAGGTGGTATGAGGGTGAGGCGATGCAATCACGCACTCCAAGTCGTGCGCATGTGTTGGAGCGCGCTCGCCCTTTCGAGGACCACAAAGACCTCGACGCGCGCGGCGAGTGTAGAAGGGGAACCGAGGAGCAGGCCACTGCCAGCCTGACAACGGAACTGCTCGCGTCTTGTGGAATGGCGTTCTCCTTCAAGGCCACGACTGCGCCGCCACAGGACCGTAGCCAATAGAATTGAAGAGAAGGCCAAGCGGCGCGGGCTGGGGCTATCGTCCTGGCTGCTGAGCCTTGGCATGAGCGCGCCAGAAGTGCCCAATACCTGAAAACAGACCTCAATGTATGCACCTGCATAGACAAACAGTCACCCGTCAATTAGACTGCATACAATGACATTCAGGGAGGCAACAGACGAGCTTTTCGCAGCCGTTGAACACGCGAAGCTGGCTCGGGCATTGGGTGTGTCTGTTGCGGCCATTCGCCAAGCCCGCTTGAAGGAATCAGCAAAGGCATATCGTCCGCCGCCAAAGGATTGGGAGCACGGCGTCATCCGGCTTGCAGAAGAGCGGGTCTGGCACTACCGACAGCTGATTGAGAAGCTTCGAAATCCGCACGAATAATAGGGGGTGACGGAATGACTTCCGGCATTTCTGAGTCGCCAATAGTGGGATTGGGTAAGCTACTGATCGATCATCGCCTACAGGTCCCGCGTCACCAACGCGATTATTCCTGGAACGAGGATCGGATCAAGCAGCTCTTCGATGACATCGACGAAGCGATCGAACGCAAGGATCAATTCTACTTCATCGGCCTTATGGTATTCCTCCAAACGGAGTCTGGAACTCCGCTTACTGTTCTCGATGGACAGCAACGCCTAGCCACGGCGGTTATCTTTTTCTCTGCCGTCAGGAACTGGCTGCGACAGTATCAGGAGTACCAACAAGACGCCGCGTATATCCAAGAATGGTTTGTCGGTCGGGCAAAACTCGGAACGCGCGAGCCGACATCGCGGCTGGTCCTGAATGCGGCTAACAATCCGTTCTTCACCGAGCATGTAATCACTGCCGTTCCTATAGAGGAGACGAAAGCGGCGCTATCGAAACTGAAGCGCTTTGACCGAAACCGTCGACTGCTTGAAGCGACGGTCTACTGCCATGATCGGGTTGCGAGGATTGTGAGCGAATCACCTGATGCTGCGACCGCCTCTAGACGCTTGTTCCAGATCGTTAGCTTTATGGAGGAATCGGTAAGCGCTGTGCGCTTGGTTGTCCAAAGCGAGGGCGCGGCATACACGATATTCGAGACACTAAATGATCGGGGCCAAGATCTGTCCCCCCTCGATCTCGTGAAGAACTACATGTTCGGCAAGGCAGATCAACTTTCACCGACAACACTACGTGATTTGGACGCACGATGGGCGCAAATGATGGCAACCCTTCCCAGTGTACGGCCAGACGCATTCCTGAAGGCCTTTTGGACTTCTCGTAACGGGCGAATTCAGACGCCCAACCTTTTTGACGCACTAAAGAAAGAATACCGAGAGCCCCCCAAATTGATAGACCTCTCAATTGACATGCTAGGGGCCTCGGAGCAGTACGTGGCAATTGACACCCCGGAGGATGTTGCCTGGTCTTCATATTCACCGGCCACTCGCCAGACGATTCAAAACTTTAAAACCATTGGCTCTCAGCAGATCCATCCCATAATCCTCGCCGGCTTAGCGCGGTTCAAAGGGCGAGAACTTGAACGTCTCATACGCCTTCTCGAAGTTCTCTTGGTCAGATTCCAATTGATCGGGGGCGGACGCACGGGACGGCTCGAAATTTCATGCGCTCGCTTGGCCCACCTAATCTTTCAGCAGAAAGTAACCGATGCGTCTGCGGCGTTCCGGGAGCTTAGCGATATCTATCCCGAGGACGATGAATTTCGCGATGCGTTTTCCAAGAAGGACGAAACTAGCAACCAGAAGATCCAATACATCTTGAAACGCCTCGAAGAAGAGGAGAGGCGACTGGCTCATGGGTCGATGTCGAAAGAACTCGAACCGGGCTCATCACTAACAGTGGAGCACATCCTTCCGCAGCATCCGGGGTCGGCGTGGGATAGCGTAATTCGTGCAGACCCGGAAGTCGTAGAGGATTGCGCCGACCGACTAGGAAATCTGTGCCTGCTGACCAAGGTCAACCGTGAACTTGGCAGGGCGGGTTTCGATACAAAAAAAGAAACGTATGCCAAGAGTGCCCTTCTAATTACCCAGAAGGTTACCAATTATGGAACGTGGGGCCGCGCCTTTATTGAGAAACGACAAGCGCATCTGGCAAAGCTCGCCGTAAGCGCCTGGCGATTTCAATAGCGGAGGGCTGAGGGCAGGTTCATTCCTGCGGGTAGGTGCTCGGGACGTCGCCAAATTCGGATCGAAGGAGGTAACGCCTATGAGCCAAAAAGCCTGGGTCTTCGTCGGTTGGATTGCATTTGTGTTGAGTCAGATCATCGAGCAACCAGTTGCAAAGTTATTCCTACTGGCGACCTCTCGGGGCCTGCCCTGAGCCCTCCCGTTTTCAGATTGCCGAAGGAGTGTTTCGGGCAAAATCCACAACCGGGTAGCCGTCGAGAGCCGCCACCGACTTGGTTCGCTGTGCCCTCCTCAGCAAGCATCGCCACGCCGAAATCATCTCCGAAGTACGGGCGGCCCAAACAACATGCAGCGTTCGATTTACGCTGAGCGTTTGGGTATTGAAGGTCTGGCCATGTCACTCACTGAAGACCAGACGCGGACGCGACTGATCGACCCGGAGCTTCGACGCGCTGGATGGCGGCTCGACGATCGAAGCCGGGTGCGCTTTGAGGTTCCCGTCGACGGCTATGATGCGGAGCCGTGGAACGGTGTGACCGACTACTGTCTGTACGACGCAACCGGCAATGTGCTGGCCGTCGTGGAGGCCAAGCGCACCTCCCGAAGCCCACGCGAAGGTGAGGAGCAGCTCCGGCACTATCTCACCGAGATTGCAAAGCATCAGGCTTTCACTCCGTTTGGCTTCTTGTCGAATGGCGTCGACACCTATTTCTGGGAAATGGGCGTCAGCAATCCGCGGATGGTGGCTAGCTTCTTTTCACCGGCCGACTTGGCGCGCTTGCTTTTCATTCGACAGAACGGTCGACCGCTCGAAACGGTCGCGATCAACACCAGCATCGTCGAGCGCCCCTATCAGCACGAGGCAATCCGGCGGGTGACCGAGGCGTTCGCTGCCAACAAACGACGTGCGCTGCTGGTGATGGCCACCGGAACGGGCAAGACGCGCACGACGATGGCGATCATCGATCTGTTCCTCCGAGCACAGCAGGCGCAACAGGTGCTCTTTCTCGCCGACCGCGACGCGTTGGTCGACCAGGCCCTCACCGACGGGTTCAAGGCACATCTTCCGAACGAGCCTCGCGACCGCATCTACACGTGGAAGGTCGACACCACGAAGCGCCTCTTCGTTGCCACTGAACAGACGATGAGCCTGTGCTACCAGAAGTTCACGCCGGCCTTCTTCGACCTCATCGTTTTCGACGAAGCGCACCGCTCCATTTTCAAGCGGTTCACGGATGTCATCGAGTACTTCGATGGCCGGATGATCGGTCTTACGGCGACGCCGGCCAATTTTATCGACCGCGACACGTTCCGTGTTTTCCAGTGTGATTCCAACACGCCGACGTTCCTGTACGAGTACCAGCAGGCCGTGAAGGACAAGTTCCTCGTTGACTTCAGCCTCTATCAGGCGCAGACGGGCTTTCAACGCAAAGGCATCAAGGCCGTCGACCTTACGGAAGAGGACCGCAACGCGCTCATCGAGCAGGGCATCGATCCAGACTCCATCGACTATGCCGGCACCGAGATCGAGGTTGAGGTCAGCAACCGCGACACGCTGCGTAAGCAGTGGGAAGAAATCATGGAAGCCTGCCTCAAGGAGCAGTCTGGGCAGCTCCCAGGGAAGACCATCGTGTTTGCGATGACCAAGAGTCACGCCGAGCGCATCCGCGATGTATTCGAGGAGATGTATCGGCAGCACGTGGGGTTGGTGCAGGTCATTACGTCCACCACCGAGCACGTCCGCGATGGAAGCTACGGCGATGGCCTCATCACGAAATTCAAGAAGAACGATCTGCCGCGCATCGCAATCTCGGTGGACATGCTGGATACCGGCATCGACATCCCCGAAGTGGTCAACTTGGTCTTCATGAAGCCGGTGCAGTCACGCATCAAGCTGTGGCAGATGATCGGCCGCGGCACGAGGAACCACGCCGTCTGCAAATACTACGACCGGCTACCCGACGGCCGGAAGACCGAGTTCAAGATCATCGATTTCTGGCAAAACGACTTCAATAAGCAGGCGGACGACAAAGTACCGACGGAGATCCCGGTGCTCGTGTCGGTGTTCAACACGCGGCTGAAGCTGCTCGAAAGCCAGCTCCCCGATCATGGGTCCGGTGTCTTCAAGCAAGCGGCCGCGGATTTGCGCGCGCAGATCGACCGCATCCCGCGCGATTCGTTCCCGGTGAAGAAGGTGCTGCCGGAGATCGAGCAAGCCTGGCATGACGGTTTCTGGACGCTGGTCACGCCCGCCAAGGTCGATTTCCTCCGCGTCAAGGTCGGGCCGCTGCTGCGATTCGCCGCCAACGTCGATGTCGCTGCCGAAACGTTCACCAGCAAGGTTGAGCGCCTCAAACTCCAGACCCTCCAGAGGGGACCGACGCCTCAGCTCTTGCAGTCGATCGCGGAGGATGTGAGCCTATTGCCGGAAATCGAAACACTCGTGCAGGCCGTGCCCAGTGCGAAGCTCGCCCTCTCGAATAACCTGGCGACTGCCACACCGGAGCAACTCACCCAGGTCATTCGCGACCTCGCGCCACTGATGAAGAACCGACGCAACCGGCCGAGCGCGTTTCTCAAGATCGACCTGCCGGACTTCATCGAGACGCGCGGCTACATCTCACTTGGCGAGGGCGGGCAGCAGATCTACGTCGAGGAGTACCGCCGGCGGATCGAGGGACGTATTCTGGAAATCGTCGAGAATCATCCTGTGCTCGAAGCGATCCGTCAAGGGCGAGAGGTCAGCAGCGAGCAGCTCGTGGAGCTGGAACGCACGCTGCACCGCGAACTCGGCGGCTCGGAGATTCAGCTCTCAAGCGACAACATCCGCAAGGCCTACGGTCTCAAGGTCGACAGCTTTCTTGGGTTCCTCCGGCACGTGCTGACGCTCGACGCGATTCCCGACTACACCCAGGTCGTGCAGCGGGCCTTCGAGGGTCACATCTCCGCGCACGCCTACAACGCCGACCAGATTCGCTTCCTCCGGTCCGTTCAAGAGGTGTTTTTGAAGAAACACGCACTCGCCGAGGCCGATCTCTACGAGCCGCCGCTGACCATCTTCGGCCGAAACGCCGTGGACCGGTACTTCACCCCGGCGGAAATCCGTGATCTGCTCGACCTCGCGCAGCGCCTGGCTGCTTGACCTATGCTCACAGATAGCACCCTTCGATCTCAGGTCGACGCCCTGTGGGACAAGCTCTGGTCCGGCGGCCTTTCGAATCCGCTCGACGCGATCGAGCAGCTCTCGTTCCTGCTCTTCTTGAAGCGCCTCGACGAGCGCGAGCAGGACAACGAACGCGCCTCCAAGCTGCGCGGTAAAAAGTTCACGCCCCTCTTCACGAAACCCGAACTTCGCTGGTCGCACTGGACCAACCTCAAAGCCGAGATTGCCCTCAAGCGCGTCAAAGAAGAAGTCTTCCCCTTCATCAAAACACTCGGTGGCGCGGGCGGCTCGTTCGCCGAGCAAATGGAGAACGCCGAGTTCAAGATCAACAAGCCCAGCCTGCTGATCGAAGCCTGCAAGGCGATCGACGAGATGCAGATCTCGGCGCACAACCAGGACGTGCAGGGCGATCTCTACGAGTACCTGCTCAGCAAGCTCAATACGGCCGGCCAGAACGGACAGTTTCGCACCCCGCGCCACATCATCCGCATGATGGTCCAGATGGCCGACCCGCGCCCCGGCGAACGCATCTGCGACCCAGCGGCCGGCACGTGTGGGTTTCTCGTCAACGCATACCAGCACATCCTCGAAATGCATACGCGCCCCGACGTCCTCACGCGCGATGAGGATGGCTACCCACACTTCCTCATCGGCGACAATCTCAGCCACATGGACCACGAGTTCCTCCAAACCAACGCCCTCACCGGCTACGACAACGACTCTGGCATGACCATGCTGCGCATCGGCAGCATGAACCTGATGCTGCACGGCATCGCCTCGCCAAACTTCCGCTACGCCGACACGCTGTCGAAAGCCTTCAACGAAGAGGGCTGCTACGACGTCGTGCTCGCTAACCCGCCGTTCAAGGGCGCTATAGACGCCGCCGACGTGAACCCGTCGCTGCCGGTGAAGTGCAAGAAGACCGAAATACTGTTTCTCCACTTGTTCCTGAGGCTGCTCGAAAACGGGGGCCGCGCTGCCGTCATCGTCCCAGATGGCGTCCTCTTTGGTTCGTCGAAGGCCCATGTCGAGATTCGCCGGAAGCTGATCGAGGAGAACCGGCTCGACGCTGTCGTCTCCATGCCCTCAGGCGTGTTCCGTCCCTACGCCGGCGTCTCGACGGCCGTGCTCCGCTTTACCAAAGGCGGCACCACGGAGCGGATATGGTTCTATGACATGGAACACGACGGCTTCTCGCTCGACGACAAGCGCCAGAAGGTACCGGAGAACGACATCCCCGATATATTGGAATGCTGGAAGCACCGCCGCGATGCGGAGTTTCAGCAGCGGCGCGCTCAACGGCTCGCCGAGTTGAAGGAGCAGATCGCCCCGCTGAAGGCGGACCGCCTCCAGTACCACGCCGCAATTCACCGCCTGCACTTCGAAGAGGTGGTCGCGGCCAACAGCGACGGGGGCGCAGCCCGAGTCGCTCTTGAAAAGGCCGAGGCCGAACTCGCCGAACTTCAGTCCCGCATTGCCCCGCTGCAAACGGAGATGAACCAACTCGGCCGCCAGTTCTGGGTAAGCAAGGACCAGGTGAAAGCCAACAAGTACGACCTCTCCGCCAGTCGTTACCGTCACATCGAACAGGATGAAGAGTTTTATGAACAGCCGAAGACCACGCTCGAACGGCTGGGGCAACTGGAAGCCGTGGCGGCCAGCGAAGTCGCGGCACTGAAAGAATCGCTGGCAAAGTCGTGAAGGCGCGCACGATCCAACTCGGCGAAATGGTCTCAATTGTCGGCGGCGGCACACCGAGCCGAGACCGGGCTGACTACTTCGATGGCGAGATTCCGTGGGTGACTGTCAAGGACTTCAGCGATGACTTCTTCATCCGAGGTTCCAGGGAACGTATTTCGCGACTCGGGCTGGAGGACTCCGCTTCTCGACTCATCCCTGCGGGCAACGTCCTTCTGGTCACCCGAATGTCAGTCGGCAAGGCGGCCATCAATCTCGTCGACGTCGCCATCAATCAAGATCTCAAAGCTTTGTTCTGCAATCCTCAACTCGACCCTCGCTATTTGACGTTCTTTCTGACGCTCGCATCCCCGCGCCTTGAGGCCCAAGCGAGCGGTGCGACTGTCAAAGGCATTACGCTAGACGATGTGGAGGCCCTTGAGATTCCGCTGCCCGACCTGTCCGAGCAACAGCGGATCGCGGCACGATTGGAGCAGGCGCACCGGCTGCGCCGCACCCGCCGCTACGCCCTCGAACTCAGCGACACCCTCCTCCCCGCCGCCTTCCTCGAACTCTTCGGCGACCCGATCACAAACCCGTTGGGTTTCCCTATCGCAGAACTCGGTGACTTCCTTTCGTTTGTCACGAGCGGCTCGCGCGGCTGGGCTGAGTACTACGTGACCGAAGGAGCCAGATTCATCCGCTCACTCGACGTGCGCATGAACTACATCTCCGATGAGGACGCCGTATTCGTGAACCCGCCACAAGGTGCTGAGGCTGATCGAACTCGTGTGAAGGCTGGTGATGTCCTACTCACAATCACTGGCTCCCAGATTGGTCGCGTCGCGCCCGTGCCGGATCGAGTGGATGGCGCTTTCATCAGTCAGCACGTCGCGATTCTTCGACTGAAATCGGGACTGCTGCCTGTGTTCCTATCGATGTTTCTGTCGCTAGGCGTTGGTGGGCAGCGAGAAATCGCACGCCTCCAGTACGGCCAGACAAAACCGGGGCTGAATCTCGACCAGATTCGCGAGTTTCGCATCCCAGTGCCACCGCTCTCCCTCCAGCAGAAATTTGCGGGATTGGTGGAGCGAGCTGAGCGCCTGCGTTCAGTGCAGCGGGAGTCGTTGCGTCAGGCCGAGCACCTCTTCGCCACGCTGCTCCACCACGCCTTCGTGATGGAGGCGTGACGGCCGTGCCCAACCGCCAACTCACAGGTAAGGAGACTCGACCGCAACAGGTGGAGGTGTGACATTGGGGACGAAACGCCCCGCGCGAAGACGTGGCTCAGGCAGCCACAAGGATATGTCTGCCGAAGAGCGCAAGGGGATCGCCTTCCTCAGGGACCTGAGCAAGGATCAGAGCCCTAAAGGACAGCAACGCAGATTGTTTGTCGCGTTGGACTTCGCCAGAAGAACCGGACCATTTGTGATCGCTGATGACGGTAGTGTGGCTACCAACATCCCCCACCCGGCGTCCTCGCAGGCGACAGCCGAGGCGGTGCTTGAACGAATGTTCGAGCTTCGCGCGTTGCGGCTACGCGATTTCATTGAACTGGCCGAGAAGAAGCTGGAGAGGCCGGTGGATGAGCGCTTCACGATGATGCAAAAGGCACCGGCGAAGCTGGAAGAGGAACGCCGGGCTAATGAGGCTCGCTGGCTGCCGTGGCGCGAACATTTGCGGCAGTGGCTGAACGTCGAATGGCAGTATGCTGAAACGACATGGGGCTGGGCCACGACCGACTTGGAATGGTCGGACACGACGCGATCGGAAGCGCACCGTATGATGCTCGCGCGGAATCCGGTATCTGAGGAACGGTTTGCCGTGGAGTTGCGCGATCTGGCGCTGCACGCCCTGCGTGTGCGAGACGTGGATCATGTCATGTGGCTGGACCCGTGGGTCGATCGTTGGGCACTTGCGGTGGCGGGCAACCAGGAAGCGCGAAAGAGGATTAGCGAACAGGCAAGGGATGCGGTCAGCAGAAGATACGAACGCCACAGGGAGGCTAAGCAGAGGTATCGGGCAGCGGCCACAACCGCATGGGCAGCTCAGCCGACACTCAACATCGAGGAGATGATAGAGACACTCCCTCCGCCTGCTGACGTGGCTGTCCGGCGCACCACATTGCGTCAATGGATCAATTCTCTCTGTCCGGACCGGCGGCCGGGGAGGCGGCCGAACGCCCGCAAATAAGCACGCTACGCGTAGATAACAGTATACTACGCGTAGCGTAAGTTTTTCTTTGCGTTGAATGGCGCAATATACCTCGACATGAGGTTTCGTGTCGAGGCTGAGGGCAGGCTCCTGCATAACGCGGCAGTGCCCAGGAGCGTGCCGTGCTGAGCGTTCCAGATTGCCGCCGGCTTCTGGGTCCCCACTCCTCACCGGCGGACAGCGAACTGCAGGCGATCCGAGATCAGCTGTATGCTCTCGCGGCTGTGGTCGTGGGCGTGCGTCTCGAACACGGGCGCCACCTGAAAGAGAAGCGCCGGAGCACCGCTTGTGCAGTTGAGCCGACGGAAGGGGTTGCAGCCAAGCCCTTCAGCACAGCGCTCGCCATGCTTGACGAATGGGAGCGGGAACGCGTCGAGGAGCGTGCTGCCATTCTCGAATACGAAGCTAACCTCGACCGGGACACGGCGGAGCGGAAAACCGTTGCGGACTGGCTTGCAGGTCAACGGTAGCTGTATTATGCGCGAAGTGATGCGCGCGGTCATCTATTGCAGGGTCTCAACGAAGGAGCAGACCCAAAATCTCAGCCTCCCGACCCAGCGGAAGGCGTGCATCGAATACTGTGAGCGCAACGGGCTCACCGTCGATCGCATCTTCGTCGAAGAGGGCGAGTCGGCCAAGACCGCCGACCGGACCGAGTTTCAGAAGCTCATTTCGTACTGCCGCGAGAACCGGAAGCGAATCCAGTTCATCGTTGTCTACTCGTTGAGCCGGTTTTCGCGGGACCAGTTCGTCCATGTGACTTTCCGCGCCCTACTGAAGAAGCACGGAGTCACGTTGCGGTCGGTAACCGAGCCGATCGACGACACCTCCACCGGTCGCCTCATGGAAACCATGCTCTCGGCGATCGCGCAGTTTGAAAATGACGTCAAAGCGGATCGCACGAAGGCGGGAATGCAGACGGCGCTTGAATCCGGCCGCTGGACGTTCGGAGCGCCCCTCGGTTACGTCCGCACGGGCGGGCGCGGCTCAACCATCGTCCCCGATCCGGAACGCGCCCCACACGTCCGCAGGGCCTTCGAGCTACTGGCCTCCGGGTTGCACAAGAAGCGCGAGGTCCTGCGCATCCTGAACGCGGAAGGGCTTCGCACCCTGAGGGGCAAGCCGGTAAGCGCACAGACCTTTCAAGCGATGGTTCGTAATCCCATCTACGCCGGCTGGATGAAGGTTAGCGGCTGGCAAGACCTGCCGCCCATGCATGGCGATTTCGAGCCGATCGTTAGCCGAGAGCTCTTCGACCAAGCCCAAGCCGTCCTCGACGGCAAGCGCCTCACAGTGACGGGCTACAGCCGCAACCATCCAGACTTTCCGCTCCGCCGCTTTGTGCATTGCGAGACTTGTGGAACTCCGTTGACGGGGAGCTGGTCGAAAGGGCGGAGCCAACGTTACGCCTACTACCGTTGCCGAAATCCGAAGTGCCGGGCCGTGAAACTGTCCAGGCAAACATTGGAGGCACGCTTCATGGAGTATCTGGAGGCTATGAAGCCAAAGCTGGAGTACGCGCGCTTGTTCCGCGAGATCGTCCTCGACGTGTGGCATGACAGTCAAAGGGAGATCGTCAACACGCGTAGGCGCCTGCAAGATCACCTCGACACCCTGCACGGCAAGAAGGACAGGGTTGTGGAGGCTTTCTTGCACCAACGGCTCATCGACCAAGCCACCTATCAGCGGCAGGTGGTGAAGCTCGACGAAGAGATCGCCAGCGCGGAGGTCGCGGTTCACGAAGCACACGTCGACGAGCTGGACGTCGAGGGCGTTCTGGGATTCGCCGAGCATCTACTCTCGGACCCGGCGCGCATGTGGTGCGAAGCGTCACTCGACCAGAAGCAGCGGTTGCAAAAGGTCCTCTTTCCGCAAGGAGTGACCTACTCGCCGGACGGCGTATTTGGAACCGCCGAAACGTCAGTAATTTTCAGGCTTCTTCAGGTACTCCCCACCGAAAAAGCAAGAGAAGCGTCCCCGACGGGATTTGAACCCGTGTCACGCGGGCTCGCGCACGGAGCCCTCCCTCTCAGAAAGCGTAGCGAAATTCGCGTGCTACGCAGGACTTTGGGGGGGTGGTTGCCGTGGATGCAACGCGCAAGTTAGCGCACTTTCGACCATCTAGGCGCGGCGAAAACGCAATCGAATTGCGTTCGCCCACGCAGGGGCTGCTGGCGCAACGGCCCAGTGCAACACGCGGCAATGAGCGCTGCGGGCACAACGCCCCCACGTCGGCGCCACGGCGGCCCACAGCGCCGCGATCGCCGCGCTCTGGGCCTCAAGGTCCGGAGACCGGCGTGCCCGCGGCTGACGCGCCCCGTGTGCGCATGTTGCCGGCCGGCCATCGACGCCGTCCCATTGTGCCGGCCATGCGGGGACGAGCACCCGACGACCTGGCGGACAAGAATCTACAGCTGTCAGATACGCGCGCCGTGCAAGCTGAGCTGCTGTCGCGCGGGCTCTCGCGCAGGCGCCGATGAGCACATCGGGCGTCTCTCCGAAGTGCGTGGGCACGGCCATGAATCACATCGTCTCGATCGACGGCTGCGTCTATCACGTCGATGGGCGCACCGCGGCGCTGCTGGAACGGATCGTCCGGCGGGCCGAGAAGATCGAGCGCATCCGGATCGGCGAGATTCACGTGAAGTTCCACAACGACCGCGTCCGCAGTCTGCTGATCACCGAGAGCGACGACCCGAGCCCGTGAACGCTGCAAGTGTTCGGCACGGCGGCTTGCGGGTGCCAAAAAGTGCGCCGCCGGTGGCGCGTATCCGCTCGAACGGTGTCCGGCTCGTGCTCATCGAGCGCGCGGACCGGCTCGCCCGCGACTTGATGGTGGGCGAAGTGCTCCTCGCCGAGTCTCGGAAGCTTGGCGTGACCTGGGACCGGTCGCCCTGAAGCTCTACGACAAGTTCGGCCGTGTCTTGCGCATCGAAACCACGGCCAACGACGTCCCCTCAAATTGTGTCGGTACCGATATCGCTAACTGACCAGTCCGTCTCGCTTCTGCAGCAGCTCGTTCAGGAACCAGCGGTTCTTTTGGTACGTCTGGACAAGGCGTGTGTAAAGGTCAGCGGTTCCGATGTCGCCCGCCGCGCTTGCGACTTCGGTGTCCTCGTGCATCTCGCGGATGATCACGTCCAGAGTGTTGCGGGCCTCCTCAATCATCTCACGCATCGAGAGCGTGCCGGCGGACGGCTTCACCGTCGCGCTCCCGAGGTAGTCGGCCGGGTCGCCGATGGGCGTACCACCAATCATGATCGCGCGCTCCGCAAACTCGTCGATCGTCTCGTATGTCTGCGTGGCCTGCTCGTCGAGCAGCAGGTGGATGTCGCGAAAGAGCGGCCCGTACGTGA
>Ga0326728_10017773_pt1 | contig 14158 bp, 14 predicted proteins | sample MB3enrmetagenome_FD_207602 | JGI IMG/M metagenome (GOLD analysis project Ga0326728, IMG submission 207602) | Lab enriched peat soil microbial communities from McLean, Ithaca, NY, United States - MB31MN | ecosystem: Environmental > Terrestrial > Soil > Wetlands > Peat | place: USA: New York...
TCAAGCGCAGGGGAAATATCCTCTCGTTTTGCAGGTACCATCGGTCACCCTCCTTCGAGTTTGTAATGCTTGCCGATGGTACCGCACTATGGGGGATCATTTCACGCAGGCTAGCCGGAAGGACACGGTAGGACTAACTTGTCGATCAAACCCCTGGCCCTTTCTTGTCAGTGACGCCGCGTAGCCCGCTCATCAACCTTCGTGTGCGTCAGCTCCTTGCGGTTGAACTTGTGTGGGTTGAAGTCCTAATTGTTGTTGAAATGGCGGAGGGGCCACGAGTATTTGCTGCGCTTGAAGTATGAATGCCATGCCATTGTGGTTTTCGATAATTTTGAACGCACCCGTGCTTCCAAGGGTGTGAAAATAAATGTGATGGACAGAAAGCACTTTGTCTTGAAGTTCCTGGTCGGATTCGAGCTCCTTTACTTTCAGACCGATCTCCTTGCATTTTGTTAGAGACAGATGTCTGTTGTGCGCGAGGCTCACCGAGTGGTCGCCTAGTTCGTGAATAATATTACCGACGATCGCATCCACATTTGGTTCTCCAGAAAGCATGTTTCTCTTGAGCCATCCGTCTACTAAGCTGTTTGACCATTTCACGGCCTTCTCACACTCGCCTATGAACGCAGGAGAATACTTGGCAATGATGGGTTGCCAGACCGGAATTGTCCTGGGATCATTCACGATCTCTTCATGTGCCCTCTGGAACTCTTCAATCACCCCATGCGCCGGGACCCCTCCGAATTGAGGGTCGATGGGACCAAGCGAGGATTGTTTTCCCATCCATATTTCTCGACAAGAGCATGCAATCATCGTTCCCGAGGACATTGCCATTTGTGGAACAAAGCAGCGTATGTCACCAGAGAACTTGCTCCACAAATAGTCCACAATTGACTCCGTAGCAGCGGTATCGCCGCCCGGGGTGTGAAGGATTAGGTCAAGCCCTTTTCGTACGTCAAGACCGTTGATGGTCGTCATCAACCCGTTCTTGTCGGTATCGTTAACCCCAACGGCAGCTCCCAGCTCGGGCTTTTGTAGCCATCCGCTATAATAGCAGATTACATTTCTTCCGGTATAATTGGCTAATTCGGTAACATACTTGCGGCGAAGAATGTCAAAAGGACTACCCAGTTGCCCGATTTCTTTAAGCAACTCTGACCAATTAGGCATCTTGATCCTCGCGATTCACCACCCTGCGTTGACCATTCTCTATAATGAGCGTTTCTACAATCACCCGTGCCTGTGGTGGTTTCTGGAGTGGGAAGCTAGAGTCCGACAGGCGCAGCAGATGACGCCGAAGCTCCTCGTCTAAACGAAAGAGTTCATATAGCTCTTTTATCTCTTTCATTAGCACCTCCCCGAACCGCGGGCGCAGAATAAGACCCAGGCGCGGACGTGATAATAAGGCTTAAAGACATTCCCAGTTCTGCATTCCACAGACTGGTGCCGCTATATCCGTTGAGTACCACTTAGGATCCGTCATGTCAAGCGCAAAACGGCGGATGCAATAGGGCGGAAAACTTAAGGCGAAATGAGCCATGAATTATCACATACTTTTGACCCCATCTCCGCAAAAGTTGACCCCATTCTTACATCTGTGTGGTCAAGAAGTTTTTATTGCTAACGCAAGAGTGCGACCGCACCCCCCTGCAAGGGGGTAAAAGTATATGGCAACCTACAGCTCATAAGGGCGCAATATCGAGATGGCACCATTACCAGTCGGAATATTGGTCTTTCTTTATAAGCATTGGCCTGACCCTTTCAGGAAGACATGGGCTTCCACGTTTCTCCATAACGTCTTCCATATTACATACGGGAGGTCGTAACCGGGCAAGCCATGTTTGGTGAACATTTCTTGCGGTAATGTGTTTTCCTAACAGCTCAAGCGGAAAGGCCAAGCGGACACAAGGCGGATTGACAATACCTTAACCAATTATTTCAAATACTTACACATATTGTTTGGGTTCTATTCTCACGGGCTACCGGTTCTTCCCGAGGTCCTCGGCCGCCCGCTGCACATCCAGGCACGGCATGTGGGACTATATTGAGGAAAGAGCATGCAGCAGACGATTTTTCCGAGGATGAATGAATTGGGCAGGCTGCTCATGGTGAAGTTGCCGCTTAGTGAATTTGGATCAGTCGAGGCGGTCAGCCGGAGGATGGAATGATATGATACAGGGCATCTCTTTCTTGAATTTGTATGATGGGGGAACATGAACAGCCATCTAGGTTCTCCCTGTGGTCCGGAGTGGCATCTCTATCTCTTCACAAATGCTATCTGCGATTTACTAACCCTCTCCGCAAAGCCTTCGTCAATCAGAATTGGGCAAACATAGCATGCTACCGCAGTCTTCGTGAGATTCGCCCGCAACCATTCTCCCACGCTGTGTGCAGGCGGATCTATCGTTGATGCCCCTGCATCCACGGTCATGCCCTGAAAGTGGTCCAGCAAGGAAGAGTAGACCTCCGGCGTTACAAAGATGAGGTAGCCCGATCTGTAAGAAATCGTCGTGCCAGTTCGTACCGACCCAGCATAGCTGAACCTGCTCTTTTGTCCCCATGTGAGCAGGGTTTTCATTTTCCGTTACCCTCCTTTGGCTGCCCCGCTGTTTTCTCAGAGCCTCAACGGCGGCTTCAAGTCTCTGACTTCTTGCTCTAACCCATCGACCTTCCGTCTCAATTCTCTGCTGGAAGTCGATGGGGACATGGAATGGCACATCTGTTTCTTCCATCGTACAACGGTCAGAGAATACAGCGGGACGCCACGGGCGTCCACCAGGATGTTGACGCTTGCTTCCCTTTTTTCCCCCGATCTGTCGGGTTTGAACCAGGTGCTTCTTGCGCGAGGGGTGCTTTGATCATGGTTCCCTCTATGCTCTGCCACTTCCAGGCGATCCCCTCCATCTCATCGTACTCGGCAAGACCGGCAGGGGGTGACCGGATTCATCGGAACAGGGATTCTGCAATGATTTCTTCAGGCTACGCGATCTTTCAACAAGGAATGTGGAAAAGATGTCGATAACCCGTGTAGAGCATGCTCCAGTATCCGGTAATCAGGGGATTTCCTTCACTTTGCCCACTTCTTGGGCAAATAAGAAAAGCCAACAATTTCATGGCCGATTGAAAACAACTGAGACGATAAGTGCTGATTCTAGGTGCCAGGTATTCAATAATAATACTCAATTAAATCGATAACTTCCCTGTCACCATTTTCTTAGCTCCTTTTTATGGCATAGATCGCGGCTTTTCAGGGTGGGTTTAATGCTAAAGATTTTTTAATGGAAAAATCGCGCAAAGGTCGGCGTTCAAGAGCACCATAAGGTAAATGGCTGGTACTTCCATCAGGGGAAGTGTGAACTTTGGAGGATAGGGACCGCAGAAATGGCGAGGTTGGCACCCCGGACCTCATTCTTCGGAGGCGGATCAAAATTATAGGCGAGAGGCGATAGAATTCCCCTTTTCCCAAGGGACCCTTTTTCTTCTGGCCTATCAATAAACACCGCAGATGCCGTCTACCGTCAGATCTTCTATCTCTATCTCCTCGAGGATGTCAGCGACCCCTGCTGTTTCTTCCTGCCTTGTGATCTCCAAATCCTTTTCGTTCACCTTAACCATTCTCAAGTCCTCCGCTCGAATAGCATTCCTCGCAGGACCTCCAACGCAAGCTTCCGTCAAGGCATTTGTCAGCCCCAGGGCGGTTAGTCCCATGCGCAGACCCAGCGGCCTTGGATCTGCCTCTTGTACATCTTGTCTGCCACATCGTTGATGTCCTCGAGCTTGAACTTGTTGGTGACAAGCTTATCAAGCTTGAGGTCATGGGTCGTTGCCATATGAATGAACCTGGGGATATCCAGGTGATTGGAAATCATGCCATAGCTGCTTCCGACTATGGTTTTTTGATGGAATGTCAGTACCTGAAGCGGTAGGTTCGTCGTTTGGTCATGAGGCGTAAGGCCCACAACAACGAGCTTTCCCGCCGCTCCAATGGACCAGTAAGCCTGGATTATAGCCCCGGGGTCCCCGATTGCATCAAACGCAAAATCTGCACCTCCGCGTGTGATTTCCTGAATCCTGGGAACAGGGTCCTCATTCTGATTGCATATGAAATGTGTGGCGCCGAACTCCTTCGCAAGGTCCTCCTTGCTTTCTTCCAGATCAACCGCTATAACCGGATTTGCCTGACGCAAGACGCAGGCGCGAAGGATATTCAAGCCTACTCCGCCAAGTCCGTAAACCACTGCCTTGTCACCTGGTCGAATTTTGGCGCAGTTTGTTACTGCACCCCATCCGGTGGGTATGCAGCATGCCATCAGACACGCATATTGCAGGGGAAAATCTTTTGATATGGGTACTAACCCGCCCTCAGGCATGACGGAGTAATTGGAAAAACCTGATACGAAATTGCCGTGGCGCACCATCCTCCCATCTTTGTCTTTAATTCGAGATGTTCCGTCCATCAACAACCCCTCTACAAAGTACGGAGACGTGCCGCTACAGATATATCCCATGCCTCTTTGGCACTGGGGGCATTCTCCGCATGGCACCATGAAGGTTGCAACCACGTGATCTCCCTTTTTCACCCTAGTGCAACCCGGGCCAGTTTGTTCCACGATACCTGCGGCTTCATGCCCCGCCACGAGCGGTAGCCTCATTTTCACGCTTCCAAGCAGGTTGTGGAGGTCAGAGTGGCAGAAACCGGTGTAGACGTACCGGACGAGAGCCTCCTTTTCCTTGGGCGGTTCCAGTTCCAGTTCTTCAATGCTGTATGGCTTACCCGGCTCCCTCAAAACAGCGCCTTTGATCTTCATGCCTTACTCCTTTCTCTGTCGTCCTTTTCTCGAAGTTTCGTCAAGTCTTCTTGAAGTCCCGAAACACCGCGGCCTCTGTATCAGGCATTTAATCGAAGCACCGGCTCCGGGAATACTCGGCGGGCCTACGGACGATAGAGATGTCTTTCAGCGCGCCCAATGATACCTCAGAAGGACCGGGGAAGTCCGAAGGATTCTGCAACCATGTTCTTGCATGATTCATTATTAATTGGTGCGAAAGGAAACTGCTTCGCATCCCTCAGATAGCGCTGCATGTCATATTCCATGCAGTAGCCGTATCCCCCCAATATTTCCATTCCATTGACGGCATGGACGACCGCACGGTCAGATGCAAACTGCTTAGCCATGACGGACTCTATTGCGTAAGGCTTGCCCTGATCAGCCAACCAGGCACATTTATATGTAAGGGTGCGGGCTAATTCGATTTCAATTGCCATGTCTGCAATCATGTGCTGTATAGCCATGAACGTGCCGGAAGGCTTTCCGAAAATGTATCGCTCTTTGACGTAGGCAACGACGTCCTCCAGGACCGCCATGGATATCCCGATGGCATTTGCCGCCACGCTGATCCTTTCCGGATTCAGCGTAGAGAGGAGTTCATACCACCCTTTATTTAGCGTTCCCAGCAGGTTCTCTTTGGGGACCCGCACATCATCAAAAAAAACCTCACACGCCGCGCATGCGTGATTCCCGAATTTTGGAATTTGTCTTATCCTGATACCCGGAGTCTTGGCATCCACGATAAAAGTGGACAACGCCTTTGATTTTTTCGGTGCCTTTTGATCAGTAATCGCGACAGTGTTGATGTAATCTGCCACATGGGCAGCACTTATGAAAGTCTTTTGGCCGTTGATGAGATAATGATCTCCATCCTCTACAGCCGTGGTGGAGATTGCCCCCAGTATATCGGTTCCGCCTGCCGGCTCGGTTAGCGCCATGGCCCATTTCAAATCGCCTGAAGCGATGCGTGGAAGAAACTTCTCTTTCTGCTTCTCGTTCCCGAGCTCGGTTAGAGTTCTCTGGCCAAGAGCGAGGTTAACGGCGACGGCCACTCCAACGGAACTGCAAGCCTTTGATAGTTCCTCGAGGACAATTACCGCCTCAATATAACCCAATTCTGCTCCGCCATATCGTTCGGGCACAATTAGCCCATGAATGCCTATTGCAGCCAGCTTTTTCCAGATATCATCAGGGGGAAAATCACAATGTTCGTCCAGCCATCTCACATATTGTTTCGTCAATTCCTTTTCGCAGAATTTCTTGATCGTTTTTTGGATATCCTGTTGCTCTTTGGTGAATTCAAAGTCCATTTTCCCCTCCGCCGAACCCGAGAAGCGTAATCCATATATTCTCTCTCTCATTCCCTGCGGCATGGTCTAAACATCGGCAAGCTGAATTCATCCGTTATGTCCCTGAAAGCAACTTCGACGTCCATACCTATGAATACGTCTTCAGGCTTGCAGTCCACGATGTTGGTCATCATCCTCACACCTTCAGCCAAGTCAACCAACGCAAGAACGTATGGAAGATCTTGTGAGAATCTTTCTTCTACCCCTGCCATAGTAACTGAGTACGAAAAAATGGTTCCTTTGCCGCTGGCTTCGCTCCAGCCGAGGTTGGGGGACCAGCAATCGGGACAGTTCTTCCTGGGATAGAAAATATTGACCCCGCACCTGTTACATTTTTGAATAAGCAGATTGTGTTGTCTGGCAGCCAGCCAGAACTCCTGGCTCCATGATTGAACAACCGGCAAGGGCTTCTCGTATCCGCTCACGCTATTCTCCTCCCCCAAATTGTGACCGTTGCGTTCATCCCTGACCCTCCAGCGGCCGTAGCCAGTACGTAGTTGCAGTCCGGAACCTCTCTCTCTCCAGCCAAGCCCATCAATTGGCGGGCACACTCTATGTAGTTCGCCATACTGACACCCGAGCCGGTATGGCCGCGCCCCACAGCATCTCCTATTGTCGCACACGGGACTTTTCCTCCCGGAGACGTGTGACCCTCCATAATAAACTTTCCCGCCTTCCCTACCTCACACACGCCAACCGCCTCGAGCATGACGCACTGGTTAACGGGATAAGCGCCGTAGAATTCGAAGATATCGATGTCGTCCTTCGTAAGGCCGGCTTGATCCAATGCATCACTGGCCGCTTCGCGCCAACCTTCTCGAACAAGGAAGTCCTTCCGCAGTACTGGACAGGCTCCAACGTATCGCGCGCCGTGGCCTAGCTTGTATACCGGGGAATCAGTTATTGTTGAGGCGATCTCGGCGGAAGTCACTATCATCGCTCCACCGCCGTCCGCCAAGACATTGCATTCCCTGGAATGAAGGGGTGCACTGACCATCTTCGAGGAGAGCACATCATCGAGAGACAGGGGCTTCTTGTAGAACATGGAATTGGGATCCAGTGCCGCCCATTTCCTCAGCGCGACAACGACGGAAGCTAATTCCTCCACTGAAGTACCAGTCTCGTGCATATATCTTTGCATCACCATACCCATTATTGCATTGTATGTGGTCCCAAAAGGGTATTCCCACTGCAGGTCCATGCCTGCCGTACCGAAAAAGCTGATCACTTCCTGAAGATTCATGGTCGATTGCACGGTAACGTGTGGAATAAGAACGATTCTTGCTAGTCCGCTATTAATCCATTGCTCAGCAAGTCGTAAACAGTTAGTCGTGGAGGCACCTCCGGCATTACATATGCAGACGTCCTTACAGCCTCTAAGCCCGAGTTCCTCTGGGATTTTTCCGAAAGATATTTCGGATGTAAGGCGGGGCTGGGCCTGTGGAGCGACGGTAATTACCCCTTCGATGTCGTTTTTGTCAATGCCTGCACTCGCGACTGCCTGAAGTGAAACGTCGTAGATAATGTCCCAGCTCGACCGCTGGGGATATCTGCCCGTAGGAACCTCACCAACACCAATGATAGCAAGTTTTGGTTTCTCCATAAGTTGTCTCTGACCTCCTCCTCCGGTCGACCAGCGCCCTTTTCCGAATCAGGGACACACGAGGCTTCCCTGCCATATACCGTTAAAGCATGAGCGGATCCTCCTATGCCGGATTGTCAACAGGCAAACCACCGAGGCCGACTTACCGCGCTTCTCTATCAGGAATTAGTCAACTCAGCGCTTGCCTTAGCCGAGGTAACTCGTGATACTTTTCCCAAATGAATGAAGAATTGTCCATAGGGTGACTTTCCCGACAGGACCGGATCTCCATCGATTCGAAGCGTCACTTTGTCGCCGTTTTGCATGCTCACTGACGTAGTGATAGCGGGGGCACTCTTAAGGATAGCGATCGAGGCGATATCCCGAAGTTGAACCCACAGGTCTCCTCCTCCTATCTTTCCGACGATACGCGTATCGCCTCCAATCGTCATATTCTCCACGGCCATGTGGTTTCCTTCTGAGTCCACAACGTCCCACTGTACGGTCCCCATATCGGAACTTCGTGAATCCTCTGAGCCCGATTTGAGTATTCCCTTTCCTATGAAGTCCAGGAATAATTCCACTCCCTCTTCTATGGTGTAGCGTGAATCCATCATCAGGGCATACCCCAAGCTTTCGGCGGCTCCGACGATGAGGTGACCGATCAGATTTTCATCCATTTCCCTTACCATGCCGTCTTTGACTGCGCGCCGCAAGTCTTTGATCGCTGGACGGTCAATTGTTCTGAATGTATCTCTGGCTTTGCGAGCAAGCTTCGCGTCGTTACCACGTAGCGCTATCCTCAGCGAATTAAGGATGCCGCTGAAGTTCGGAAAAGCCTCAAGGAAGGCGATTCCTCTTTTGCGCTGTCTGCCCATGTAGTCGGGTTCACGGCGAATGTCGTCCCAGGCGGCTTCAGGCACGATGATCATGGCCAAACGATCGGCGCATTCCATGAACAAGTCTTCCTTGCTCTTGAAATAAAAATAGAAAGTCGCCTTTCCGAGGCCTACGGCATCGGCGATATCACTTATCTTCGTGTTCACAAATCCATTCTGAGAAAACATCTCCACGGCTTTGTCGATAATCTGTTGTTTCTTGTGTTCCTCACGTTGGCTGGTTTGCATTACTGGATTGACTTCATCTTTCAACAAGCCTTTGATTTCTGCAAGGGGAACCTTCTTCGCTTCCTTAAGGCGGTGGATTTGCCGCAATCTTTTCAGATGACTTTCATCGTATAGGGAGACGGTTCTACCCGTTTTTGAGGGAGGCTGAAGCAGTCCTAACTTGAGGTAGTGGTGAATAGTGGAGCTCTTGAGGCCCGATTGCTTTGAAAGCTGAGCCATTTTCATTAAGGCTGGGCCGGCGTCATTCAGTCTTGGTCGCGTCATTTGAAAGCTCCATGTATCATTAGAGAACCCTATGGTCGACTTGTAATGTACCAATCTTCCGAATTTCTGTCAACAAAAAAAGAAGGCTAACTGCATACCGTCTCCTTCAGCCACTTCACAGATATTAGGTTCTCTCGACGACCAGCGCAAACCCTTGGCCACCGCCCGCGCAAAGGGTGGCCAACCCACGGTGCAGGTCCCTTTTGATCATTTCGAACAGAAGGGTCACCACGATCCTGGCCCCCGTACAGCCGACAGGATGGCCAAGCGATATTCCGCTCCCGTTGACGTTAACGATGCCACGATTCCATCCCAGTTCCCGTTCGCACGCCAGGTACTGCGCTGCGAATGCTTCATTGATCTCAACAAGCTCGATATCATCAAGCGTCAGGCCGGCCCTTTCCAAAGCCTTCCTGGTGGCCGGCACTGGACCTATACCCATGTAGGCGGGGTCGACCCCGACCACTGCATAGCTCACGATGCGAGCCATCGGCTTCAAGTCAAGCTCTTTCGCTTTTTCTCCAGTCATCAGGATCAAAGCGGCCGCCGCATCGTTGATACCGCACGAGTTGCCTGCCGTGACCGTTCCACCCTCCTTGAATGCAGGGGGAAGCGCGGCGAGCTTCTCCATGGTCATATCCGGTTTCGGATGTTCGTCTGTATCACAGATTTTCAGCTGTCCTTTGGGCTGGGGGACAGGTATGGGAGTTATCTCGTCTGCGAAGCGCTTTTCTTTGATCGCCCTACCTGCGTTTTGCTGGCTCCGCAACGCAATGACATCCTGTTCTTCTCTTGGAATACTGTACCGGCTGGCCAAATTTTCCGCAGTCTGGCCCATACCACCACCTATGGGATGCTCCTGCATGGACTTCCAGATAGTATCGATCGCCTGGTGATGCTGGAGCCTGAAACCCCACCTAGCGGTTTGCAGCAAGTACGGGGCGGTGCTCATGCTCTCCACACCGCCTGAGATAACGCAGCTCGCGTCATTGTCTCGGATGCTCTGTGCCCCTGAGATTATGGCCTGCATACCGGACCCGCAGGTTGCAACTATATGAAAACCGGTTGTCTCCGGGGGAAGACCTGCCTTGATAAGACCAATGCGAGCTATGTTGTGATCGACTGGCTCGTAGCAGTTGCCCATGATTACTTGGTCGATCATGTTCTTCTCGATCCCCGTCCGCCCAATAACCGCCTCAATTATGAACCGTGAGAGATCGATTGCCTTGATGTCTCGCAGAGAACCTCCGAACGCTCCTATGGGTGACCGTGTAGCACCTACAATTACCACCTCTTTCATGGACAACCTCCTATTATTATTGGTCCGCGGCGCACCAGACGTCTATGCAAGGTCGCGCACGCCCAGGCCTAACTGAGCTACAGAAGATTTTCCTTGACATAGAGCGCTCCATTGAATATACCATATAGTAGACTAACAGGTCGAGTTTAAATGTTACATGGCCGATGATTGTCAGAATCCGAAGAGGTGGGCCAGATGGACAGGGAGTACAAGAGACTGACGTACGTCCGAAAGGGCAAAGATGGGGAACTGCTGTGGTTGGCTTTCGACCACGTGGAGAAGCATAACGCCTTGGGCGATGAGATGCAGCTGGAGCTGATAGATCTCTTCGAGAAGATCGCTTTCGATAATGACATCAGGTGTGTAGTTTTGACTGGGTCCGGGGAGAAGGCTTTTTCTGCAGGCGGAGACATAAAGTACTTCCAGAGCCTGAACCCCGTAACATTCCATGACTACCTCTATCACCGTGGAGCCCACATACAGCGGCTCATGAACTACATGGAGAAACCGATAGTCGCTGCGGTCAATGGCCTATGCCTTGCGGGCGGGATGGAACTAGCGCTTAGTTGCGACATGATTTACGCTTCCGAGAACGCAAGGTTCGGCCTCACGGAGATAAATATCGGCGGGGTGCCGGGCTGGGGAGGCACAGCGCGTCTGCCCCTGAAGATTCCCATAAACAGAGCGAAAGAGATGATTTTCAGGGCAGAGATCATTAGTGCGCAGGAGGCGTATAGGCTTGGTTTGGTAAACCGCATTTTACCGACGATAGAAGCGCTCTACAAGGAAGTCGAAACTGCGTGCCTAGAAATGCTCGCAAAGCCGCCCCTGGCGCTGAAGGCAGCGAAGAACGTGATAAACAATGCTGTGACGTGCGACAGTATTGAGGCTGCTCTGGCGATCGAGCGCAGTACTTGCGTATATCTGTTCGGCACGGAAGACAATAAAGAAGCCGTTGCCGCGTTTGCGGAAAAGCGGAAACCGACGTTTATTGGGAGATAGCCTTTGTATACGCTCGGGGACATACCACGCAGCGGGGCGACTTTTTTTGCAGAAAAAACTGCCATCGTGTTTGAAAACAAGCGTCTCAGTTACAGAGAATTGAATGAACGGATCAACAGGTTCGCCAACGCTCTCATTAAGCTTGGTCTGAATAAGGGTGACCGCATTGCCGTGCTTTCTGAAAACAGCGATAGATATGTGGAGGTATATTATGCAGCCGCCAAGGCTGGAGTGGTGGTGACGCCACTTAATTTTAGACTTTCAGAGGCGGAGCTCGTCACTATCGTCGACGACAGTGGATCAGCGATCTACATTGCGGGAGATGGGTATGAGGAAAAGTCCCGAGGACTTAGGAAAGATCTGAAGAATATTAGGCAATGGATATCATTGGACAACGAGGCCGACGGGTACGTCTTTTACGAAAGCCTATTGAGGAATTCCCCGAAGAATGAACCTGAGATTGCGGTTGACGAAAACGAACTGGCTGTGCTCCTGTACACCGGAGGCACCACAGGGTTGCCAAAGGGCGTCATGTTGTCCCACAGAAACCTCTTAACCTCTGCATTCTCGATAAACCTTTCGTACAGCTTTACCCGCAATGATTCAGCATGTCAGGTTCTACCCCTTTTTCACGTCGCGTTCTGGACCATATTCTCCCTACTTATCGTTGGCGGAAAAGTTGTCATTGTCCGACGTCCCTATGTGGAAGAAATCCTGACCGCCGTCCAGAACGAGAGGTGCACGCACGTCAATTTGGTGCCGACACTCCTGAGCTGGATACTTGATCATCCGAGATTCGATGAATTCGATCTCTCTAGCTTGAGGTTGCTTGCATACGGGGGAAGTCCGATCGCGCCTGAAGTATTGCGGAAAACTTTGCAGAGGCTCCCAACTACCTCTTTCGCTCAAGGTTATGGATTAACGGAAGCTGCGCCATTTGTCAGCTGGTTAAAACAAGAAGATCACGATCTGATTATTCAGGGCAAGAGGCCAGAGCTGACGAGGAGCATTGGGCAGGGAGCACCATTTGTTGAAATCAAGGTGGTAGACGAGAATGACGTACCCGTAAAGGTGTGTGAAGTAGGAGAAATCGTGGCGCGCGGAAAGAACATCATGATGGGCTACTGGAAACAACCCGATATCACTGCTAAAACGTTGCGGGGCGGATGGCTTCATACGGGCGATATGGGAACCATCGATCAGGACGGATATGTCTATTTGATGGACCGCAAGGCGGACATGATCATAACAGGCGGAGAAAACGTATACCCAAAAGAGGTTGAGGATATCTTGCATGAACACCGTGCAGTACTGGAATGCGCCGTAGCATCGGCGCCTGATGAGAAGTGGGGCGAACGCGTTCAAGCTGTGGTGGTTCTAAGAACAGGCGAAAGGGCCACGGAAGAGGAGATCATCGATTTCTGCAAGAGCAGACTATCACATTATAAGTGCCCAAAGCATGTGGAGTTTTGGAAAGAATTGCCGAAAACGCCAGTTGGCAAAATCACACGTAATGCGGTGAAAGCACATTTTTGGAAAGACTATGATCGAAAGATCGCCTGACCACCGATATGAACCGGTTTTTAAAAAAGGAGCCGGGAAGGAAAATAAACAAAAAACCTAATGAGGACCAGAAGGAGGGCAGGAAAGATGGCAGAGAGGAGCAAGCAGGAAAAGAAGAAGGATCAAGTGAGTTTCAGTGAACTATTCAGGCCTATCAAGATCGGAGATTGCGAGATAAAAAACAGAATTGCCGTTGCACCTATGAACATGGCTTATTCCACTCAGGATGGATACGTGACGAACCAGGACATCGCCCATTTGGCCCGCAGAGCAAAAGGCGGATTCGGTCTAATAGTGACCGGCGCCGTAATCGCGACTAAGCTATCCGCCCCCTTCGTGTGGCAGAGAAACCTGCTTTTGCATAGTGATTCCTTTATTCCCGGAATGAACACGCTCGTAGATGCATGCCATAATTTCGGAGCAAAGGTGTTCTGCCAGCTTAGCATAGGCTTTGGAAGGGGCGGACACTCGATCGATGGGAGTCAGCCTTATGCGCCTTCCGCGATCCCGGAATTTAGAACCCTTGAGACGACGCCAAAGACTATGTTCGATGGTTTCAAACGTATTATGGCGGCTCATCCAGGAGCCATGGTCGAAACTCCCGGTGTTCCAGGAGAATTGCAGACCGGCGATGTGCCGCGAGAGATGACCATTGAGGAAATAAGAAGCGAGCAGATTGAGTTTGCAACAGCATGCACGAGGTGCGTGATTTGTGGTTTTGACGGAATTGAAATTCATGCCCCTCACGGGTATCTTGAGCATCAGTTTCTTTCTCCCCGGTCCAACAAGAGGACGGATATGTATGGCGGGTCTCTGGAGAATAGGATGAGGTTTGTGCTCGAGGTCACGGAAAGGGCGCTTGAAGCGGTCAGGGGTGCGGTCCCGGTGGGCATACGCCTTAGTGCAGATGAGCACTTACCTGGGGGAATTACTCTCGATGAGGTAAAAGAGGTTGTCAAGAAGCTGTCAATCTTGGGAATATCCTTTTTGCATTTGTCAGACGGCGCTCATGAAAATGAAAGAGCGTTTTTCCCCGAGTCGATGGAATGGGTTGAGAAACATGGTTTGAGGGAGGCAAAGGAGTTGAGGACGTGTACAAAGGCACCTGTCATCACGCCGAGCGTTCACGACCCTGACCGCGC
>Ga0326728_10017775_pt1 | contig 14157 bp, 13 predicted proteins | sample MB3enrmetagenome_FD_207602 | JGI IMG/M metagenome (GOLD analysis project Ga0326728, IMG submission 207602) | Lab enriched peat soil microbial communities from McLean, Ithaca, NY, United States - MB31MN | ecosystem: Environmental > Terrestrial > Soil > Wetlands > Peat | place: USA: New York...
ATCCGTGACATCCAGGCATCCACTGGATTCGACACTTACTGGAAGCTGTACTTTCTGCTCACGGGGAGCGGAAGGAAGTGACCATGCCGGAGATCGGCATCGTGATCGTCACTTATAACTCGGAGGCGGAAATCGGGGAGTCGCTGGATGCCGCGCTGCGCACGGGCGCGGACGTAGTGGTGGTGGACAACGCATCGGGCGACGGGACCATCGCGGAAATCGCCCGCCGCGGCGCGCACTTGATCGCCAACCCGTCGAACCGCGGTTTCGCTGCCGCCGCCAATCAAGGTTTTGCCGTATTGACCTCTCCATATATTCTGCTATTAAATCCCGATTCGGTGCTTCAGACCGGCCTGGAAGCCCTGCGTGAAGCGTGCGACCTTCCCGGCGCGGCCGCCGCGGGCGGAAAGCTGGTGGATGCCCACGGACGCCCGCAGGCTGGTTTCATGGTGCGGCGGCTACCGACAGCGGCGACCCTGATTGCCGAATCGTTGGGATGGAACCGGCTGTGGCCGAACGGGCGCATCAACCGCCGTTACCGCGCGCTGGACCTGGATGTTTCGAAGGCCCAGCGCGTGGAGCAGCCGGCAGGCGCATTCCTCATGGTGCGGCGCGCCATTTGGCACGAATTAGGCGGCTTCGACGAGGGGTTCTTTCCCCTCTGGTTCGAGGACGTGGACTTCTGCCGGCGCCTCGCCGGCCGCGGCTATTATGTATATTACGTGCCGCAAGCGGTGGCGAAACACACGGGCGGCCACTCCCTGGTGAAATTGACACTAGAGAAACGGCGAGTTTATTGGTATCGTAATCTACTGATATATTCGGCCCGGCATTTCCGCCCATGGGCTTTTCGGGCAGTCTGTTTGGCCGTGGCGGCTGGCGCGTTTCCGCGGATGATCGTGGAATCGGCTAGCAGCAGGAGCACCGAGCCCATGGCGGCGTACGGAACCGTCATGCGGCTCGCCGGCCGGTGTTTTTTATTGGGTGGGAGGGCGGATGCGTTCGGTCCGGCCCTCGGATCTTAGGGGTAGTCGGATGTACAAAAAGTTCGGGCTCTCAGGTTCTGGTTCATGCCTCACACCGACTTTGTCACCGTCACGATAGTCACATACAATAGCGGCCGTTTCATCAAGCGCTGCCTCGAGTCGGTGCTGGCCCAGAGGTATCGGCTGAAGGAAATCATCGTCATCGACAATGCCTCCACCGATGGCACCATCGATATCCTGGAGCAGTTCGAGGATCGCTGCCAGGTGTACTACAACGAGGAGAACGTCGGGTTTGCGGCGGCGCAAAACCAGGCCATCCGGCTGGCCGGCGGCGAATGGGTCCTGACCCTGAATCCCGATGTCCTGCTGCTGCCCAATTTCATTCAGTCCCTGGTGGATGCCGGGCAGTTCGATTCGCGCATCGGCACGGTCTGCGGCAAGCTGCTGACCATGTCGGCGCATTTCGAGATTCCGGAAAAAGCGGTCGTGGATTCGACCGGCATTTACTTCAACCCCATGCTGCGCCACCTGGACCGCGGCAGCCAGGAAGTGGATAACGGGCATTACTTGCAATACGAGTATGTTTTCGGCGCCACCGCGGCGGCCGCGCTGTACCGCCGCGCGATGATCGAAGATATCTCGCTCGACGGAGAGTTCTTCGACACCGACTTCTTCGTGTATCGCGAAGACGCCGACGTCGCCTGGCGCGCCCAGTTGATGGGTTGGAAGTGCCTGTACGCGCCCTACGCCCGCGGCTACCATGTGCGCAAGGTCCTGCCGGGCAACCGGCGGGCGCTGCCGCCCGAAATCAACATGCACTCGGTGAAGAACCGCTTCCTGATGCGCATCAAGAACATCTCGCCCGATCTGTACCGGCGCAACTGGTTCTCGATTACCACGCGGGACGTGGTGGTGGTGATGTGCTGCCTGCTGTGGGAGCACACCTCGCTCAAGGCCTTCTGGCTCCTGGGACGGAACATGCGGCGGGTGTGGGCCAAGCGGCGGCTCATTCAATCGCGGCGGCGCGTGGATCACGAGTACATGGCGAGCTGGTTCCACTACGCGCCGGTGAGCAAGCAATCGCCCAAGAAGATGGCCCGTCTGCGCTCGCGCTCCGAAACCGCGCGGACGTGACGGCGGGGCCTGGCGGATGCGCATCGCGCTTCTAGGCACGCGCGGCATTCCTGCCAATTACGGAGGCTTCGAGACTTTTGCGGAGGAACTCTCGACGCGCCTGGCGGCCCGCGGCCACACGGTAACGGTCTACTGCCGCGAACGCTTTCCGCAGAAGGAATACCGCGGCGTCCGCCTGCAATACCTGCCCACCATCCGGCATAAATACCTGGACACCCTGGCGCACACGTTCCTCTCCACCCTGCACCTGATCGCGCATCGCACGGACGTGGCGCTCTATTGCAACGGCGCCAACGCCATCTTCACGCTCTGGCCGCGCCTCTTCGGCATGCCCGTGGCGCTGAACGTCGACGGCATCGAACGCCGGCGCAAGAAGTGGAACCGGCTGGCCAGGGCGTGGTACCTGGTCTCCGAATGGCTTTCGACCTTCCTGCCTTCGGCCATGGTCACGGACGCGAAAACCATCGAGCAGTACTACCGCGAGCGGTACGGAAAGGCCAGCACGTTCATTCCCTACGGCGCCGAAATCGGGAAGGTGGCCGGTTCCGGCGAATTGGCGAAGCTGGGGCTGGAGCCCGGCAGGTATTTTCTCTACGTCAGCCGGCTGGAGCCCGAAAATCATCCGCTCGAAGTGCGGGAGGCGTTCCAGCAACTGGCGACGCCGCTGAAACTGGCGTTGGTCGGCGATGCCCCATATGCCCGCGCATACATCCGCCAACTGCGCGCCACCTGGGACCCGCGCGTGGTGATGCCCGGCGCGATTTATGGCGAAGGCTACCGGCAGCTCGGTTCGCACTGCTTCGCGTACATTCACGCCACCGAAGTCGGCGGCACGCACCCGGCGTTGATCGAGGCCATGGGACGCGGCGCGCTGGCCTTGTACCGCAATACCCCGGAGAACGCGGAAGTGGCGGGCGACGCCGGCATTCCATTCGGGCCCGCGGAACTGGCGGCCAAGATGAGGCTGGTTCTGGACATGAGCGACGCCGAGCGGCAAGCATTCGGACGCAGGGCGATGGAGCGCATCCGCGAGCGGTATTCGTGGGAGTCGGTAACTTCGGCCTATGAGGAGCTGCTGCGGAAAATGGCGCGCCTCTGAGCCGCGCGTAGCACAGCGCGGCTTCGCCCGAAGCTTTCAGCGGTCAGCTTTCAGCGATCAGCTTCCGATTTGTGACAAATTCGCCGGTTGGGCATCGTGGATGTCCTTCAGCGAGCCGGAAGTTCCGGAGGTTTAGCGGCTGAGCGCTGAGGGCTGATCGCTGATCGCAAACCCGAGAATCTTCGCGCGCCGCGAAGATTCTCGGGTTTCGTAATACAGGCATTCGTGCCTGTGTTCTTTTCACGCCTCGCCCCCCACCACCACCCCATCCTCCGCACAATCGTGTTTTAATCGAGGAAACCGCTAAGGTGAATCGATTGGGCGGCGGCAGGCGCCCGTATCGGAAAAGGAGACCTCATGTTCGGAAGACTGCTTCTCACGGCCCTGCTCGCGGCCACCATGGCCTCGGCGCAGCGTAGCGGCGGTGGCGGCGGACGGAACAGCGGAATGGGCGAGGGAACGGGCAGCTCCATGATGCAGCGGCGCCAGAGCAAGCTCGAACTCTTTGCCGAGAAGCTCAAGCTGAGCAGGGAGCAGCGGGAGGAGACCAATTCGGCGCTGGCGGCCGCGATGGAGGAATCCGCGCCGGCCCGCGCGGATATGGACAAGGCCCGCGTGGCCTATGCAACTGCCCTGCTCGACGGCAAGAGCGCCGACGAGGTCAAGAAGATTAGCGACGACTACACCTCGGCCGCTGCCAGGATGGCCGCCATTGAGGCCAAGACCTTCTCCAAGGTGTACGCGTCGCTCAAACCCAACCAGCAGTCCAAGGCCGGCCAGGCCTTCGAACTGCTGGCGGAGGCCTTCGAACAAGCGGCCGCCGGCGGCGGGCGGGAAGGCCGGGAGCGCGGAAGGCAGGGGAGGTGATCTCATGTTATTTAAGCTGTTCTTAACTGGAATTCTGGCGTCTGGTTTCGCTTTTGCCCAACGCGGCGGCGGCGGCGACATGGGTGGCATGGGCGACATGGGTGGCATGGGCGGCCGGAGCGGTATGGACACGCCTTCCGTGGCGCAGTCTCGCCCCAGCCGGTTCGACCGCATCTCCCAGATCCTGAAGCTCAACAAGGACCAGAAAAAGGACGTCAAGAGCATTCTCGACCAGGCGCAAAAGGAAGCCACCCCGGTGCGCGATCAGATCGCCAAGAGCCGCCTCGCGATCGGCGACGCCGTTCAGGCCGGTAAGGGCGAGAGTGACCTCAAACCGCTGGTCGAGAGTGAAGGCGCGCTCGAATCGCAGATGGCGGCGATTGAACTCAACGCGTTCGTCAGAATCTATAAGGATCTGGACAAAGATCAGCAGGGCAATACCAGGGCGGTGTTCCAGATGATGAAAGGCATGTTCAACGGCAAAAACTGGAACGTCGAGGAATAGAGCGAAACCCGCTAAACTACCCTGGTGCCCTACCGTTCGTCTCTTTGCCTCATGGTCTCCATGGTGCGCGACCGGGCCCTCTCGCCCGTGGAGCTGGTGAAAGCCCACTTACAGCAGATTGAAGCGCGCAATGCCGCGGTGAATGCGTTTGTCACGGTGCTGGCGGATCAAGCCCTCGAGGAGGCGCGTGCGCGCGAAGCAGCACTGGCCCGTGGCGAGCCTGCCGGCCTGCTTGATGGCATTCCCGTAACCATCAAGGACAGCTTCGATGTCGCCGGTCTGCCCACGAGGGCGGGCAGCCGCTTGCGCATGGGACCGGCCGCGCGCGAGGATGCCGCGGCGGTCGCGCGCCTGCGCAGCGAAGGCGCCATCGTACTCGGCAAAACCAATACTCCCGAAATGCTGGCGAGCTATGAGACCGACAACTTCATCACCGGGCGAACCTCGAATCCGTGGGACCTGGAACGTACCCCTGGCGGATCGAGCGGCGGCGAGGCTGCGGCGATAGCGGCCTGCTTCTCGCCCGGCGGCATCGGGAGCGACGGCGGCGGGTCCATTCGCCTGCCGGCGCACTTCTGTGGCATCGCCGGCCTCAAACCGACACTTGGCCGCATTCCGGCGACCGGCCACTTCCCCTCCCTCAACCACCCCGTCGGCCTCGTGACCGTCGCCGGGCCGATGGCGCGGAGCGCTCAGGACCTGCGGTTGCTCTTCTCCGCGCTCGTGGGCTACGATCCCGCGGACCCGTTCTCGACACCCGTGCCTCTGCGCCCGCCAGCGGTCGAAGGCCTGCGCATCGGCGTGTGGGAGCAGTTCTACTCCGTGCCGGTGGACGAGGAGATCCGCGCCGCCGTGCGCCAGGCGGCCGCGATTCTTCGGCAGTGCGGCTTCCCGGTCGATGAATTTGCGCCGCGTGGATTGGAGCGAGCGCCCAACGTCTGGGCTTTTCTGTTCAGCGAGTGGCCGGCCGCCGCCACGCGCAAACTGATCGAGGGCCGTGAATCCGAGGCGCACTGGACCTTGCTCGAGACGCTCAGCACTAAACAGACTACCTCCGAGCAGGTGCTCGCCAACCTGGCGGCGCGCGACGCCCTGCGCGCGTCCCTGCTGCGCCAGATGGAAAGCGTGCAGGTCCTGTTGATGCCGGCCGCCGGAATCGCCGCGTTCCGCCATGGTGAGCGGAAATGGGATGTGGGCGGCAAGCAGATCGGCATCTTCCAGGCGTTGATGCCGGTAGTCTTGGCCAATGTCCTCGGATTACCCGCCGTGACGGTGCCCATGGCGCTCTCACGCGAAGGTCTCCCCATCGGCGTGCAGTTGGTGGGCCGTCCCTACCAAGACGAGTTGCTTCTGGAACTCGCCGTCCGCCTCGAAGAGGCGCGTGGACCATTCCCGCGGCCGCCGGCTGGCCGGGAGCCTCAGGTGATTTGATGCCGTTGACGACATAATGTCGTCCATGACATACTGGATCGTGGCATGGGACGTCGAGTTTACCAACGAGTTCTAGCAATGGTGGGACCGTCTTACCGCCACGGAGCAGAAGAGCGTCGATTTCACGGTCAGCCTTCTGCAGCAGGCTGGTCCGACGCTAAAGATGCCCCATTCTTCCGGAGTCGGGATGTCGCGTCACCCGCATATGCGCGAGTTGCGCATTCAACATGAGGGACGGCCGTACCGGGTCCTTTATGCATTCGACCCCCGTCGTGCAGCAATGCTGCTGATTGGCGGGGATAAGACCGGCAACAACCGGTGGTACGAGGAATATGTACCGCTAGCCGATGCAATCTACGATCGGCACCTGCGGGAACTGGAGAACGGATAGGGGCCGACAGCTATGGCGCGGAACTTCAGAGAGCTTCAAGCAAAAATGGATCCCGCGAGCCGCGCGGACAACCAGCGGCGCGTGCGCGAAGAACTAGGACGGATGGCTCTGGAAGAACTCCGCAGCGCCAGGCAACTCACCCAGGCCGATCTGGCGGAGATGCTGGACGTGCCACAGAGCTCGATCTCCCGCATTGAGCGGCGCGCGGACATGTATCTCAGTACACTGAGAAACTATATTGGGGCTATGGGAGGCGTGCTGCAGATCCAGGCGGTCTTTCCAGACGGCGCAGTGCTCATCGACCGCTTCGGGGACTATGAGAATCAGATGTGTGTGGTCTTGGCTCGCGCAGAGAGCCCCGGTGTCTACCGACTGCTTGCGCAGCGTCCACTCCCGCATCAGGAAGCTGTGCTGTCGACCAAAGCTCTCAAGGCTTCGGGATTTGTGAAAACTATGAAAGCTCTGAAGCTTTCCGAACCTCAGATTTCCGACATCCGGAAGAGCCTGGAAAATCTCGGTGAGGTCTTGATCGGCGGCAGAACCGGAGGGGATCGGCTTTTCAACCTTCCGGACTTGGTGGCGGCCGGTTTTGAGGCGACGAGTTCGGAACCAAGCGGCGGGGCGGCTGATCAATAGGCGGGATCGACGACGAAGGGCAGGTTACGTGTTCGAGGCACGGTCTACAGCCGCGGCAACGCGGTCCGCGCCTAAAGGCGACTTCAGTCTCTTGATCGCGGCGCTGACGTCAGGCGCACGGGTGCCTTGTGGCAGCGCTACAGTGGAAAACGCGAGAAAGTACACGCAGGCAAGACCAGGCCTGGCCGAGAGAACCGGCTTCGAGACCATTGGGTTTTTTCCCCATACTTGGCAATCTGGACGGAGATTAGTCTACCAGAATGTCCATCCCGGACTCGCGGTTGTTGGCGCGGGAGCCGCGCTCCAAGACCGCGTATGGTAAATAGCCGCAGAAGATTTTATGCCAAAAATTCAGAAAGTGACACACAGACCTAGACTTTGTCCGGCACCACAAACGGCTTGCGATACGTTCGCCGGAACATCCGGTTGGCTTCCGCGTCGCCCGTCACGCTGTAGCTCGCCGCATCGAAATGTAGGGTCCTGCCGAGCCGGTACGAAATGTTCGCCAGGTGCACCAGCGTCGTCGATATGGCCCCTTCCTCGATGGGCGCGTTCAGATCCTCGTGCTTGCGCGAGCGCACCGCCGCGATGAAGTTGGCCCAGTTATTGCCGACGTCCGACCCCGAAGGGCCAGGCGCCAGTTCGCGGCCCAGGAAGGTCTGATAGCGGCCGGCATCCTCGTTCCAACAGGCCAGGTTCCCCTTCGATCCATAAAAGACCGCGCCCACCGTGTTGGACGCCCGTCCGCCCTCGCCCATTCCCGACTCGTGGTTGGTGATCCAGTGGCGCACCTCGAACACCAGCATCTTCTTCTTCCCGTTGTCGTCGAATTCGAAGGCGGCGGTCAGGGTGTTGGGCGTCTCCTGGTCGTCATCGAACATGAAGTGGCCGCCGATGGCGCTCACCTTGGTCGGATACTTCACCCCCAGGCCCCAGCGCGAAACATCCATCTGGTGGATGCCCTGGTTGCCCAGATCGCCGTTGCCGTAGTCCCAAAACCAGTGCCAGTTGTAATGGAATCGATTCTGCGTGAAGGCATGCTCGGGCGCGGGGCCCAGCCACAGGTCGTAGTCGACCCCGGCGGGCACCGGCTCCACCGGCTTGCGGCCGATGGTATCGCGCCATTTGAAACACAAGCCGCGCGCCATGTAGACCTCGCCGATGAGGCCGTCGCGCAGGTGCTCGACGGCTTCGCGCAGGATGCTCGAGCGGCTGTTGGTGCCGTGCTGCACCAGGCGGTTGTACTTCTGCGCCGCCGCCACAATCTGTTTTGCCTCGAACATGTCGTGCGAACAGGGCTTCTCCACGTACACGTCCTTGCCCGCCTGGCAGGCCCATACCGTCTGCATGGTGTGGTTGTGGTTGGGAGTGGCGATGGAGATGGCGTCGATGGTCTTGTCCTCGAGCAACTTGCGCACGTCGGTGTATGCCGCGGGACGCTTTTTGCCGGCCTTCTCCACTTCCTCGATCCGGGCTTTCAGCACCGATTCGTCGATGTCGCAGATGGCCGCGATCTCCACGTTTTCCATCGCCAGGTACTTGCGGACATGCGTGTGGCCCTGGGAACGCACGCCCACGCAAGCCACGCGCACCGTGTCGTTCGGACTGGCCAGGGCGCTCGAACGCAATGCCGCGGCCGAGGCCACCGAGCCCATCAGGAAATATCTTCGATCCATGTCACCGCTCCCTGCGGCTAACCTATCACATCGCGTGGGCGCGAGCTATCGCCGCAACCCGGTACCATTCGGAGCCGGTCTCGTTCCGTAAACTCGAAGCGCGGTAGAGCCTGGCGGCTTCGGCGGTGGACACGTCGCTCTGCAGCAGAAAACCCAAGGGCCGCAGATACCCGGCCAAGGTATCGGGGTCGAAACCAAAGAGGAATGGCTCGCCCTGAAATCGAACCCAGAAACGCCACCGGCGAGCGCCGCGGAACGCACGGGATCCATCCAGCGCCGCTTGGTCCACGTAGGTGAGAATCAGGCGGCTCGTGGGCGCCAGGAGTCGGGCCAGAACCGCCAAATTGGCGTAGACGGCGGCCTCGCTCAGATAACTGACGACGCCTTCCCAGACGGCGACCGCAGGTCTCGCCGGGTTGAATCCAGCCGTTAGCAACGCGCGTTCGAGGTCGTCTCTTTCGAAGTCGACCTCGACGAAGTGGACCGTTGCAGGCACTTGTCCCAGCCGTAGGTTGAGGCGCTGGCGCTTCGCCCTTTGAGAGGCAGGATGGTCCACCTCGAAGGCCACGACCCCTTTCGCCTCGGGCAGGCGATAGGCGCGGCTGTCGAAACCGGCGCCCAGCAAGACCAGTTGCGCGGCGCCGGCGCGAATAGCCTCGCCGACAAGATCGTCGATCAGCCGCGTCCGCACTACGCCCGAGCTTCTGGTGTGCGGCCAGCCAAGATCCAGGAACGCCGGCACGAGTCTGCCGATCATGGGCCAACGCGCGATCTCCGCAAGGGCCTTGAGCGTCCCTGAAAGCAGGGCGACGGCGTAGGGGTCCTCGAAGAGACGGCGATCGGGCGGTTCGGCGGTTTCCACCGCTCGAAACAGAGCCATGTACCCGGCAGTCCGGCTTGGCCGTTCACTCCGCATAGAAAAGAAGACTGGATATTCCTTTATTATTCCCGCCCAGGGTAGACATCGCAACGGCGATCTGGTAACAAGGATGCATGCTGGAGACTCCGCTCCGCGTGATCGCCATTGGCGCGCACCCGGACGATTGTGAGGGCAAGTTCTCGGGCACGGCGGCCAAGATGGCGCGCGCCGGTCACGCGGTGAAATTCCTTTCGGTGACCAACGGCGATGCGGGCCATCACCAGCAGGGCGGCTTTGAGCTCGTCACACGCCGTGAGGCCGAGGCGCAGGAGTCCGCCCGCCGCCTGGGCATTGCCGCGTACGAAATCCTGGACCATCACGATGGCGAACTGGTGCCCACGGTGGAAGCGCGCCGGCAGATCATTCGCGCCATCCGCCAGTGGAGCGCCGATATGGTTGTGACGCATCGGCCCGGCGACTATCACCCCGACCACCGCTACACCAGCTTGCTGGTGCAGGATGCCGCGTTCATGGTGCTCGTGCCCAACGTCGTTCCCGACGTGCCGGCGTTGCGCAGCAATCCGGTTTTTCTTTACTATGCGGACGAATTCCAGCAGCCGGTTCCCTTCCGGCCCGATGTGGCCGTCGCCATCGACGACACTTGGGATGACAAGGTCGACTCGCTGGATGCGCACGTTTCGCAGTTCTACGAATGGCTGCCATGGCTTGCCGGTACGCTCGCCGAGGTGCCCCAGGATCCGGCCGCCCGCAGGCAGTGGCTCGCCCCGGCCGTGGCCCGGTTCGGGCGGATTACTCCCGCCGTGCGGACCGCGCTCGAAAAGCGATACGGCGTCGACCGGGCGCGCCAGATCCACTACGCCGAATCTTTTGAGTTGTGCGAGTATGGCCGCCGCCCGAATCCCGCGGATCTCGACGCCATGTTTCCGAAGTAAGGAGTCAGTGCATGTCTGCACAGACTCCCATCACGCGGCGTGCCTTTTGTCCCGCCGAGCGACAAAATCACCTTGGCCACCGCCGGTCTGGGCCGCCAGGGCCAGGCGGTCGCCATGAGCCTGCTGGCTCGTCCCGAAGTCCAGGCAGCAGATGTGAAGTTATTCTTGCGTGATCCCTAGGTGGCGAAGGCACTCTTGCCGCCGCACTTCTAAAGGCTCCCGATGAGTGTCATGGCCCGGCCGCCACATACACAACCTTGTCACCTCCCAAGCTTGCCTGACTAACCCTCCTCTCGAAAACTCCAGACCTTTTTGTCTGATATAGTAATTGTATGGCAGAGTCCGAGCTGCCGCCGGCCGGCGCGGTCATAGCGCCCTGCAAGATCAGCCAGGCCGCTGGCGAGATCAATACGTTTCGCGTGAAAGCGGCAGACCTGCCGGTCTCTGTGACGATCGAGAGCGATCCGGCTAGCTGCCAGTTCAAGATCGCGCAGATCGATATCTATTCGGGTGAGGCGAAAGTCGATTCCAGGCCGGGCATCAATGACGTTACCGCGAAACTGCCGCCGACAGCCGGAAAGAAACTGTCTGCCGGCACGTATGCCGTCTATGTAGCGCCGACGCCCGCGTCCGGCGCCCCTGTCGGCGATCCGTTCCATGGTGGAACCGCCCTGGTATTTGAAAGCTGTGACGCGAAGACCCTGCTCCTGATTGCGGACGCCAGTTTTCTCCTGCCGCACTTCAACCTCGAGGTGGTATAATCCCAATGATACGGCTCCTTCTCCTGGCGATGGCGGCCGCGGCATCCGGGTCCTTTGCTCAAACCGGCGATTCTCCCAAAGACTATTGCCGGGATACGCTGGAAGATATCGTGAACAAAGCCGGGGCGAATCCGGCCTCGGGCGAGCGGCTCATCGAGCAAGCCCTTGACTTCACTAACGCGCAGCCCTGCATGGCGCAGCTCTTCGCCGATTACATCAAGACCGCCCGCGTGCGTGCCATTCAGAAATCGTTGCAGGGAAGATTGAACAATCAGCAGCTTACTTCCACGACTGCGCCTCAGGGAACCACCAGCCCGATCTCGAAGCCCGCCACGTCGGCCTTGTCCCTCATTTCGGAATATGGCGGGGTTACCACTTCCACCCAGAATCAGACGGCCACCATTCAAATATCTCCATACAAGGTACCCAGTAACCTTGCCGCCAGCGGCTGGGTTCCGTACTGCGATCAATGGCTGGCAGTTACCCGCGAATGTATCTCCGGCGGATTACTCCAGCAAATGAACCGCCTGTCCGCGAGCATAACCGCCAATACCAACACGTCGGCCCAGAGCCTGGCCGCCGTCCCTGTGAGCGGCAGTACGAGTACCGGCTCCGCTCAGCCTGTAACCGCAACGGCATCCGGCAGCCGGGCGCCCAGCTTCGCCGGCGCCACCGGGAAATACGTGCTGTGGTACAACAAGGGCAAAGCGGGGAAGCTCGATTTCAGCAAGGTCGATTACTCCACCGCCACGGGCCGGCTCAACCAGCTCGTTCGGGATCTCGCCGGCAACCGCCTTTATGCTCAGTGGCAGAGCTGCCTGGCAGCCGATCTGAGCGCCATTTGGGTGGACCCGAGCGCTCCGCACAAGACGCTTCGCTCCCCGGCGGAGATCGGCGAGGCGATAAAAAACGCACTCGAGGATTACGTCAAGATCGCCGACATTCTGCGGCTTGGGGAGCCGCTCAAGAGTTGCCATGCCGCAATAACGTTGCCTCCAGCCGGCGACTTGAAAGCGGCCCGGGCTTCCGACCAGCAGTTCATCGCCGACCTGCCGGCGGCCATCGCCGCCCTGGACCAGATTCAGGCGCAAATCGACGCGGCCATCATCCAGACGATGACCACTCCCGCTTTGAGCGTGGAGTACGACTTCAGCGCCCCGGTGAATCAACCCACTTACTCGATTGCCAAGTTAGCCTACAGCTACACGCATCAGGGCGCGGAGCCGGCTTCTAAGACTGCCTGCCCCGCCAGCCCAACCGGCGCGGGCAAACCAGCGGGAACCGTGGCGTGCCCGTCGTGGACACTGACCTTGAACGCGGGTCTTTCGTGGTACAGCGCAACGCCGGCTTCCTCCATTCCCGGATCGAGTCTGCTCCGCGACCTTCAAGTGGGGATCGAATGGGACCAGCCCATCGCTTCCTCGCAGTGGAAGGCGATCGGGTCGTTGATCGGAGACACAACGCTCTCCGCAACTTATTATTATCAGGACCAGACCAGCCCGTCGATTCTCAAAGTGACTCCGGGCTCTCCCGTAGCCGGGATCACTCTTACCGGCCTCCCCGCAACGGCGACTCAGGTCTTCACCCAGAAAGGCAATATCCATTGCGCGCAGCTCAGATACGCATTTGGAACCGGGACCAACGTAAAGTTTCCTGTGGCGGTGACCTGGTCGAACCGCTCGGAACTGATCGCACGTCCAACCTGGGGCGCACAGTTCGGAGTCAGTTACGATTTTTCGTCTCTTCTTGGATCGCCAGGCGGCGCCAACAAGTAGTTCCACCCGTACCATCGCTCCCCTGCTATGGTCCTCATACTTTTCCGATTGCACACGCTTTCCTGCGATGCGATTCTGCCCGCGTATGAGGCCGCTAAGGCGTCCCGCAAGAATAACTTGGTCCGAAGCCGCGATCTCACCGCGGAGCAACGGAGACGCGGAGATCAGCGCGGAGGAACACCATGAGAAAAAGCGCAAGACGGATTGCGGCGGATGGCGGGCGTTTCCCATGCCGCCATTGGAGAACGCGGAGCGAGCGGAGAAAACTCCATTCCGGATCGGGATGCGTTCCCGTAAACGGCAAACCGATCAAGTTATTTGTGCGTGGGTCCTAAGGATCGTTTGGCTGTGCCGGCCCTGCTGGTGGCAGTGGGATTCGTTCCTGTGCCCCGCCGGATAACCGGGCGGCGCGCTCCAGATTGTCCTGGAAACACGCGCCGCGCAGACCCTGCAGACTACCATGCAAGCCGCCAGTCCCATGCTGCTTTCGGTGGATGATGGCGAGCAGGGCATTGATCTTCCGTGCAGGCACCGCGGAACTTCTACTTGCTGGCCGGAAGTGGCGTCTACGGCGCGTGTGCAACCGCCACCAAGACGCTGAGTGCCGCGCTGTCTTCCATCGCAAGACAACATTGCCTAATCGACCATCGGGACCCCATGCCGCGCGCCTGAAACGCCGAAAACGCCACCTGCTGGCCAAGCTTGGCATCCCCGCCGACGCACTGCCCGGCTGGCTTGTCCTAACCCATCGGCGCTGCGGCAAAGCCGCCTGTCATTGCGCCCACGGCGCTGGCCATCCGCTGTGCTTGCTCACGTTTATGGTCGACGGGAAGAAACGTGTGGAGTCCATCCCCGCCGACTGGATCGATGCCGTCCGCCCAGCCGCGGAGGCTGGTCGCACTCTCAAGGATGCAGTCGCCGAGTTATTCGCGATCCATGCGCAACTGCTGATGTTGGAACGTAACCAACGGCGGCGACCGCGTCCCGGCGCCCCTTCCTCGTCCGGGAGACTGCCGTGACGTCACGCCGTTAGACCCCGGAATCGTCCGCTCCGCCCGCGCGGCCATGGAGGCTCGCGCGGGCA
>Ga0326728_10017776_pt1 | contig 14155 bp, 15 predicted proteins | sample MB3enrmetagenome_FD_207602 | JGI IMG/M metagenome (GOLD analysis project Ga0326728, IMG submission 207602) | Lab enriched peat soil microbial communities from McLean, Ithaca, NY, United States - MB31MN | ecosystem: Environmental > Terrestrial > Soil > Wetlands > Peat | place: USA: New York...
GGCCGAGATGATTGGTGCCGAAGCTGACGGACACAATTTGATTCGTGCCGGGATGACGAATCCAAGCGTGTTCCAGCGGCCATTTAATGATTTGAACGACGTAATTGCCCGCAATAAGACAGAGCAACATGGCCAAGGCGAGCGCCACGATGCTTTTGATGAGCACCCAGCGGAAATCCTCGAGGTGTTCGAGAAATGTTTTGACCGGGCCGCCTTCGGCCTCGTCAGGGCGTTCCGTTTCGTGGTCGCCAGCCATGCCAGAAACCTTCCGCCATCAGGTTTTGGGCGGCGGCGAAGACTGCGAAACGGTCTGTGCGGGTTGCGGTTGATCCTTGACGGCGGACTTGTCCTGCGGCGCGGAGGTTTCGTCGGCGGCTTTCTGAACTTCATCCGTCACTTCGCGCGTAGCCTTCTTGAATTCCTTGATGCCCTGGCCCAAGCCCTTGGCCAGTTCAGGCAATTTCTTTGCCCCGAACAGAATCAGGACGACGGCCAGAATCAATACGATTTCCCAGCCGCCCAGCCAGCTTGCAAACATGACATTCATAATTTTGGTTTATCGAGCCTTTGAAAGATTACGCCCGGTCCATCCACTAGTAAAGCGCCAAAAAAAAGGCCGCGACGCGCGCGGCCCTCGAACTATTTCCAATTTTCCGCGCGACTACGCACCGGTCCTGGGATGCAACAGCACGAAGTCATCCCGGCGGTTTTGGGCCCAGGCAGACTCGTCGTGGCCGGGATCAACCGGTTTGTCCTTGCCGTAGCTGATGGTGCGCACGCGCGATGGATCAACACCCATGTTGGACAGAGCCTGACGTGCGGCCAGCGCACGGCGTTCGCCCAGCGCGCGGTTGTATTCTTCCGTACCGCGTTCGTCACAATTGCCCTCAATCAGCAGCTTGGTGCCGGGATTGGAGTTCAAGTACGACGCGACGGCCTGAAGATTGGCCCGCTCGCTATTCCGGATGACGGCGCTGTCGAAGGCAAAATGAATCGTGTAAGCCGCCAACGTATCACGGTCCATCGGCATGCCTTCGAAATTCTCCAAATTCGCCGTCTGGCCGCCGCCGACTGGTCCGCCCGTCATAGTGCCGCCCGGAGGCAGTTCGCCAACCTGGGCGCCCTGGCCCGGCGGGATGGGCGTGACCCCGTAGGGCCTATGGTTTCGGCAACCGGTGGCGGCAAGGGTGACGGCCAGTACAAACACCATTGGGTAAACCAGCTTCAACTTTTTCATAATTTTTCCTTCGGTTAAAAATTTGTTAAAACGGTTAAAATCATCTTGCCCATACCGGTTCGGAATCATTGCCCGAAATCTGGCGAATATCCTTGACTTGTTTTGTGTACACGTCAAGCAAAGACAGCACGTACCGGTAGGAGGGTGTGTGCCGCACAAAAATCAACGTCCGGGAGTTCGATGACCAGGATGGTTCTTCGCCCTGCACCAAGATGGTCGCGTTGCCGCCATCGGCAGGCACTACACAAATGTCAAACCCGCCCATCTGCGAAGTGAAGGCAATCCATTTGCCGTCCGGCGACCAGTTCGGTTCGCTCGGATTGGAAACGCCCACCGTCGCGATGCGCTCAATCTCACCGCCAGCCGCCGGCACCTTGGCCAACATGCGCCGCCCGCGCATTTCCGTCGCAAAACAGATCCATTGGCCGTCCGGCGACCAGCAGGGCGACGACGCCCCTTCCGGCATGGTGGTCAATTGTTTCAAACCCGAGCCGTCAGGATTGCACAGCCATACTTCCGGGCTGCCGCTCCGGCTCAAAATCATCGCCACCTTGGTGCCGTCCGGCGACACCGCCGCGCTCGTGTTCAGGCCGGAATAACCCGCGATGACACGGCGTTGGCCGGTGCTGAGGTTGTGATAAAAAATGTCCGGGTTGCCGAGCTTGTAAGAGGTGTAGTAAAGCAGTCTTCGCCCCGGCACCCAAGCGGGAGCGGCGACAATGGCGTGGTCACGGGTGACGGCCTGCGCGTTGTAACCGTCGAAATCCGCGATGTAAATTTCGCCGTTGCCGCTGGGCTGTTCCACTTTGAACGCGATTTTGGTCTGTGCGATGCCATTCTTGCCGGTAATAGCCAGCACGATGTCATCGGAAAATGCGTGCGCCTGCTGCCGCAACGTCGCGCCGGTGTAGGAACGCGAGAGTATCGTGTTTTTGGCAAAGCGATCTACGACCCGGCCGACAACCTCACCGGTGCTGCTGCCGCTGATTTGGTATTGCGCGGCGTCGGGGCTGACGAACGTGAATCCCTGGACGTAGAGATCAAATTTCAAAATATCCGTAACTTCGCTGCCGAAGCCTTCGATGGAAACAGGCACCGGCTTGGTGTTGCCGATACCGTAAACGGAGCGCGTGATGACAATTTCATTTTGATCATTCTGCCCGCGGGACAAAGTGACGGCCAGGACGGCAAACAAAACCGACAGACAGATTTTGATGCGATTTTTCATTCGAGCATTTGTTTAACTTGGGGATTAAAGTTGATGGTGTAGGTCCGCTGCTTGTCCGTGGTTCCTTCTGGAAACGGCGCAATGAACGTAACGCGCTCAAGTGTTCTTTGCACCGAGGCGTCCAGGGCGGAGTCACCCGACGGCTCAATGATGCGCGCGGAAACCACTGCGCCATCACTGGCGATGGTGACGCTCACTTTTACGTTTTCGTTGTCGCTGGCTATAGTATCAGGCAGTGTCCAAGCCTGGTCATAAACGCTTTTGACGGCGTCGGCATAATTCGCATAGGCCGCGCTGCTGTTGCCGGGCATGTCCACGGTCGTGCCCGGTGAAAAGTTATTTTTCAAATTGCGAATGGCATTGCGTAACGCCCGCGCCCGTTGCGAATCGTCCCGAACATTTCTTGGCGCGGTGCGAACCTCCGGTCTGAGGTTCGGCTCAATTCTATGTCGTTGGTCCGGAGTTGGCTGTGGTTTGGCGGCTTCGGGTTTTACAGTCTTCTCCGGCGACGGCGTGGGCGCGCGTGGCGTAACAACGGGTTGCGGCTGGGGAGCCAGCGGCTGGGGCACGGGTTGGGCAACGGGCGGTGGCGGTTGGGCATTCCGAACGCCGCTGTTGAACGCCGCATCAATCAGATTGGCCGGAATGACGTCAAGTATCGGCATGTTGTCCGCCGGGTGCCGGGGCTGGAAGAACGCCGGACCGACGAGCAAAATCACCAGCAACAACAGGTGAACGCCTGCCGTGGCCAGAACGCATTTTTTTTGCAGCCGGTTCATTTGGTCGGTTCGGTGCGCAGCGAGTAGCGCGTGATGCCATTGCGCTGGCAGCCGTCAATCACAGCGGCCACGTATTTGTACGGGTCGTCCTGATCCGCGCGGATGTAGACAATAATGTTCGGATTCGCCCGGAAGTCCGCCGCCAGTTGTGCAATCATTTCGTCGAACGGCATCCGCCGCCGGTCCAGCGCATACACACCCGTCGCGCTGACTTCGACGGTACGGATGTCGCGTTTGTTCACAAATTTGTCCGGCTGGCCGCCGCGCGGGAGCTTGAGGTTAATGCTTTGCTCCAGCAACGGCGTGGTAATGACGAAAATGATGAGCAGCACGAACGCCAGGTCGAGCAACGGCGTGATGTTGATTTCGCTCAACGTGATCAGATAGCTGCGCTGTGAAAATCGTCTCATGTTAGCCGGAGGTCGAGGGTCGAGGGCCGAGAGCCGGACCAGCACCTGCAATTCGGCGTTCGACTCTCGACATTCGACTCTCGACTGTTTTTCATTCTTCTTCCAGAAACTCCGATTCCATTTTGGAAACCAGTTCCTGCGCGAAATTGTCCAGTCCCACGGTGAACACCCGCAAATTGTGTACCAGCCAATTGTAGCCGAACATTGAGGGAATGGCCACGAGCAGGCCAGCCACCGTGGTGATGAGCGCCGCCGAGACACCGGGCGCCATCGCCGCCATCGTCGCCGAGCCTTGCTGCGCAATGCCGGCAAACGTGCTCATCACGCCCCAGACCGTGCCAAGCAGGCCGAGAAATGGTGCGCCGCTGACCGCGATGGCCAGCAGAATCAAACCGGATTCCAGTTTCAGCGATTCCTGTGCCACGACGTTTTCCATCGCGCGTTTGACGTGTTCCATGTTTTTGAGCGAGACGCGTTGCCGGCGCCGTTCACCGCCGGGACCGCGCAGCCGGGCATCAAGCTGCGTGCAGCCGGCCCGATAAACCTCGTAAAGCGGGCAGCCTTCGACCTGCAGTTTGCGGTCAAACAGATCAAGCACGGACTTTTGCGAGCGGAATTCCTCGTTGAAATAATAATTCAGCCGGCGCGCGCGGCGCATTTGAATGGCCTTGGAGGTCATCACTGACCAGGCAATCACCGAAAAGACCACCAGACAAGCGATGACGCCCTTGCCTTCTGGCGTCGCCTGTTTCCACACGTAGACGAGTTCCGCTTGATTGGAAGCGGCCCCCACGACAGTAAACGATAGTACGTTCATCATGCCGACAATTTTACCTGGTCGTGAGGAACCGATGTAGCGGCCAAGCGGCAGGCGGTCGAGCCAATTCCCTGCCCCCACAAATTACTACCCACCCGCCTGGAAATTGCAACGACTTTTTGCAGGAAAATTAAACTGCCGATGCCAGCGCTCGAAGCGTCCGGCACACCTGTGAATTCCCCAACCCGTCCGCCAAATCGAATTGCCCGCCCAGCCACGGCAGCGGGAAAATTCGTTTCCCATCGAAATGTTCCGCCAGCAAAATTGAATTTGTCCTTGTGGAAGCGTCCGACTTCAGCGGCCACATCAATAAGACGCGTGCTTTGGCCGCCGCGCCGCGCGGCAGGGCTTCGAGGGTCAATAAAACCTGGTTTATCGCGCCGAGCCGGTTCGGGCAGACAATCAGCGGTATAGCGCGCAATGCCGCAATCAAATCGCGCGAATCGAAATTTTCACCGAGCGGACTCAGCAAACCGCCTGCGCCTTCAACCAGCAAAACATCAAAACGTTTCTGCATCGCCCGGACATGCGTCAGTACGTCGGCGAACATGACGCGTTTATGTTCCCGCCGCGCGGCCAGCAACGGCGCAATCGGCGCGCGGAAATGCCACGGGTTAATTTCATCCAGCGTGAGCGCACCATTTGCCGCGGCATGAAGCGCGCGGGCGTCGTCGCGGCCGCCGGAACAAACCGGTTTGAGCGCCGCCGCGTTGAGGCCGCGTTCGCGCAAATATCGCACCAGCAGCGCCGTCAGCACCGTTTTGCCGACGCCGGTATCGGTGCCGGTAATGAAGAACGTGGTTCGTTTCATTCTTGCAACATCAAAGCGGAAATGCGGCTTTTAGGCCATCAAAACCATTGACGTTTCCGGCGCGGTTCACGTAAGCTACACAACTCGCTGACAAGCAAAAATCAAAATTATTGTGAACGTCACCGTCGAAAATCTGGCTCCGTGCAAAAAACTGCTGCGGGTGGAAGTGGACGCGAAGGCCGTGGACGAGGCCTTTGATTCGACGGCGAAGGAATTTCAAAAGCAGGCGTCGCTGCCCGGCTTCCGTCCCGGCAAGGCGCCGCGCGCGATGGTGCTCAAAAAATACGAAGCGGACATCAAAGACGAGGTCAAACGCAAACTCATCAATGATGCGTATCGCAAGGCGGTGGATGAAAAGAAAATCGCCGCGGTCGGTTACCCGGACATCGAGGAAATCCAGTTTGGTCCCGGCCAGGCGCTGCAATTTGCCGCGACGATTGAAACCGCGCCGGAATTTCAATTGCCGGAGTACAAGGGCCTGCCCGCCAAGCGCGAGGTAAAGTCGGTCACGGAGGCGGACGTGGAGCGTGCCCTGAAACTGCTGGCGCAGCAGCATACGAAATTCGAAACCGTCGCGCGAGAACTGCGGCTGGGCGACATCGCGGTGGTGAACTATACCGGCACGTGCGACGGCAAGCCGATCATCGAAATTGCGCCGACGGCAAAAGGCCTGGCCGAACAGAAAAATTTCTGGGTGGAGACCGGAACGGAAACCTTCCTGCCGGGGTTTGCCGACCAGCTCATCGGCGCGAAAGCCGGTGAGAAGCGGACCGTCAACACGGATTTCCCGGCCGATTTTGCCACCAAGGAACTGGCGGGGAAAAAAGGGATTTTCGACGTGGAACTGGTCGAGGTGAAGGAAAAGGTTTTGCCGCCGTTGGACGATGCCTTCGCCAAGAAATACGGCGCGGAAAACCTGGAAAAACTCCGCGCCGGGGTGCGTCGCGACCTGGAAAACGAATTGAAATACTCGCAGGCCCGGGCGGTTCGCGGACAGGTGGTTCGCGGCCTGCTGGACCGGGTGAATTTTGATTTGCCGGAGTCGGCGGTGGCGCATGAGACGCGCAACGTGGTGTATGACATTGTGCGCGAAAACTCGCAGCGCGGTGTGGCGCGCGATGTGATTGAAAAACAAAAGGACGAAATCTATTCCGCCGCGACGCGCAGCGCGAAGGAGCGCGTGAAACTGGCGTTTCTAATTCAGCGCATCGCCGAGAAGGAAAACATTCAGGTGTCGCAGGAGGAAGTTTTGCGGCGCGTCCAGACGCTGGCGGCGATGTACCAGATTCCGCCGGACAAATTCCTCAAGGATTTGCAGAAGCGCAACGGCGTGATGGAGCTTTACGACCAGGTGGCGCATGAAAAGGTGCTGGCTTTCCTGGAGCAAAACGCCAGAATCGAGGACGTACCGCCGGTAGCGGGCGGAACCGGCGCCTCCCCGAATTAACCGGATGGTTACCTTCGGGCGTACCGGAGCGTCTTGGATTTGACGGATCCGCGCCAGAACAGCAACCTTGGTCGCGGCACGGAGTTTATTGAACCAGCGCGGACTGCGAATTTTTGGCAAGATGAAAAGTTCAAGAGTTTTCTCGTTTTTATTCCTGGCAGCCCTCACGGCCGCTGCGCAAACCAGCACCAACAGCACCAACACCGTCGCGACGCGCGCGATGTCGCTGCAGGATTGCATCCAACAGGCGTTGCAGCAGAATTTTGATGTGCAAATCCAGCGTTACCAGCCGCAAATCTCGCTCTACAATTTGCGCGCGGCCTACGGCGGTTATGATCCGACCCTTAGCATTTCTGGACAGCATAATTATTCGGTGATACCGCCCCAGTACAGCACTACCACGGCTTCCAACACACTTTCCACAGTATCCGACGAGAACTTATTCGGTCCCGCCAGCGGCTCCGAAATCGGCGGCGTATTGCCATGGGGATTGCAATATGATTTTAGCGGCAACATTTATGAGCAGTATGGAAACCAAGCCGGGACCCCCTTTGACAATTCTTCGGGCGATATCCAAGTTAATCTCACCCAGCCTCTATTGAAAAATTTTTGGATTGACCAGACACGCCTGAACATTCGTGTCGCCAAAAACCGGTTGAAGTACTCCGAACAGGGCGTGCGCCTGCAACTCATCACTTCCGTCACCGCCGTCGTCAATGCCTATTACGAACTTGTCTTTGCCCAGCAGAATGTGGAGGTGCAACAGGAAGCATTGAACCTGGCCCAAACACAGTTGGATCAGGACAAACAGCGGGTGCAGATCGGCACGCTGGCCATTTTAAGTGTGCAACAGGATGAATCGCAGGTGGCGCAAGCCCAGGCCAATTTGATTGCCGCGCAGAGCACGCTCGACACGGACGAAGACACCTTGAAGAATCTGTTGACCGACAATTATCCCAAATGGCAGGACGTGGATATCCAACCCACCGCCACGCTGGAGGCGCCGCCGCAAACGTTTAACTTGCAGGAGAGTTGGGATAAAGGCCTGAATGAACGCCCCGATCTATTGCAAGCCAAGCTGAACGCGGAGCAGCAGGGCATCCAATTGAAGTTTGATAAAAACCAGCTTTTTCCTGAACTCGATCTGTTTGGCACCTATGGTTTCAACGGTGCAGGGAGGGAATTCAGCAGCACTTTTAACCAAATTAACGAGGGCAACGCCCCGTTTTACACTTACGGCGCGAAGTTGACGATGCCATTGAGCGACGTCGGACCGCGCAATCAATACAGATCCGACAAGGTGACCTTGCAGCAGCTCTTGCTGAAGCTCAAGCAGCTTGAACAAAATGTCATGGTGGAGATTGACACCGCCGTGAAGGTGGCAGAATCCGATTACCAAAGCGTGCAGGCCACGCGGCAGGCGCGCATTTACGCCGAGGCCGCGCTCGATGCCGAGCAGAAAACCTATGCCGTCGGCAAGGCCACCACGTTCGAAGTGCTGACATATCAAAACAATCTGACTGCCGCCCGTTCGCAGGAAATCCGCGCACTGGCCAATTACAACGAGGCGCTCGCCACTCTGGCGCAGCAGGAAGGCACCACATTGGAACGGAACAATATCAACCTCGAAGCGAAATAATTCCTTTCCGCTTTAACCGTAATCTTAAACCTGATCCTAATCGTCATCTTCTCCCACGTCAGATTACAATTACGATTAAGAGTTAATTTCTAGCGGTTCACCAGAACTGCCACGCGCCCTGCCACACGACCCAGATGCCGAGAAGAAAATTCGTAATCGCGTGCGCCGTCATCGCGTCACCCAGGCGATTCTTGCGCAGCACCAGCCATTGATACGCCATGCCGCACAGAATGCCCGCCAGCCATTGGAAATGGGAAAAACCAAAAATGGCCGCCGTTGCAAAAAATGGCAGCGGTAAAAACTGGTTCAGCGACACGGACAGGAAATTTTGTTTCGCGATGTAGCGATATAAAAACGAGCGGTAAAAAACCTCCTCCAAAGGCGGCACGACCAGCGTCGAGCCGAGAATGTGCGTTACAATCATCAGCCACGCCAGCGCCGAATTTTGGCCGAATTGAACATGCGGATTCCAGACCACGCCACTCTTGAATTGCGGGTAAAAACGATCCAACCCAACCCACAAAACAAACACGCCGACGCCGATGATCACCGCTTCCCAACTCACCGCCCAGCGCATTTCCGAAACCAGCGGGTACATCTCCCAAATCAGCCAGACGGCGACCAGAGTCTTGGTAAAGTAAAACCAATAGGCCGAGGCCACGCCGAATTGGCCCTGGCAAAACGTCAGTGCGAGAAAAACCACAAACGGCGCCACCCGGGCCATCAAGGGTGATGCCCCCAGGAGTTTTCTCAGGAATTGCACGCGGTAAAATGACGTGAATTCTATTGCGGACTCAAGCTTAGAACGTTTGTTTCTGTTTCGCTTTGCAGCGTGACGCTGTCTTTCGAAATTGCTGCCACGCGGAACTCACCCACAGGATCGCCGACAAAAACCGTCTTGCCGCTCACGATCGCACAAGGCCGCGTCGCCGCAAACAAAATGCCCTGCAACTTCGGTTCCGGCGGCTTCGGCGGGACCACCGCCACCGTATTCGTATCCGACGGGGGATTGGTAACCATCGGCGGAGTGATGGCGACCGACTCGACTTGTTGGGTTGCGGTTGTGATAACCGGCGGTGCACTGGCAGCCGGCGGCGCGTGTCTGGACAACAATAGCCCGACGAAAATTCCGGCGGCGGCGAGCAGCAGAATAATCACCACCGGCGCCAGCCAGCTTCCGCCCGCCTGGGAAGCGGATTCAACCGGCGACAACGGCGGAGGATTGGATGGCGGACTTTGTTGCTGTACTTGTCTGGTTTGCTTGAGCGCGTCGTTAATCAGGCTCATAGGTGTATGTCTCCTTCGAGTTCGCGGATGGCCCGACTGACCATCCGGTGGTTGATGCGTTCGGATTGCTCGACGAAACCAGCCAGCAGCGCCTTGTCGCAAACGGCGTTGACCAGCCGCGGAATGCCGCTGCTGTAATGAAAAATGCGCCAGAACGCGGGCTGCGTAAATTGCGGCGCGCCATGGGCGCCGGCCAGTTCCAGCCGGTGCTGAATATACTGACCGACCTCGGCGCGGGTCAGCGGCGCAAGATGATAACGCACCGTAATCCGCTGGCGAAGCTGGCGCAGGCGCGGGTGGTTCAGCCGGTCGCGCAGTTCCGGCTGGCCGAGTAAAACAATCTGCAACAGTTTGCGGTCATCCAGCTCGATGTTGGAAAGCAACCGCACCTGTTCGAGTAATTCATCCGTCAAATCCTGCGCCTCGTCAATGATGAGCACGCATTCCCTTCCCTTTTGTGCCTGAGTGAGCAGATGCTCGTTGATGGTGGCGATAATTTCCAGGCGATCGCGGCCCGCCACATTTAACCCGAACTCGGCGGCGATGGCCCGCATCAACTCCTCGGCGCTCATCACGGGATTGAGAATCAGCGCCGTGGAATAGCGTGGGTCGAGCTGTTCGAGCAACGCGCGGCACAGCGTCGTCTTGCCTGCGCCCACCTCGCCGGTGAGCTGGACGAAACCCTTGCGCTCGCGGATGCCGTAAAGCAAATGATTGATCGCCTCGCGATGTTTCGTGCTGTGAAACAGGAATCGCGGGTTCGGCGTGATGTCGAACGGCGCCTGCGTCAAACCGTAATAATCCAGATACATGCCCGGTTATGAGCAAAAATCGTGCTCACCGAAACGGGAAATTCCCTTTAAAATAAGGCTAGTCGGTCAGAATCTTCCGCGCCGCCTTGACCAAGGCCGCCACCTCCGCCGGCGTCCCGATTGTGACGCGCAGATAGTTTTTTACCTCCGGGAAATTGAACCAGCGGACGAGAATTTTTTCCGCACGTAACTTGTGCAGCCACTCTTGCGCGGTGAATCGCAACGGCTGGACGAGAATGAAATTCGTCTGGCTCGGAAACACCCGGAAACCCAGCTTCGTCAACTCGCGGCTCAGCCACTCGCGCGTGGCGACGATTTTTTTGAAACTTGTGCGGTAATACGGCAGATCGTCCAACGTCGCCACGGCGCCAGCCTGGCCGAGGCCATTCACGTTGTAACTGTCGCGGATTTTGTGCAGTGCGATGATGAGGTCGTGATGCCCAACAAAATAACCGACGCGCTGGAAACACAGCGAATAGGCCTTGGAAAATGTTCGTGCCACAATGACGTGCGGATATTTCAACGCCAGTTTCATTGCGTTCTCTTCCGCGAAATCCACGTAAGCCTCATCGAGAATGACCACACCGCGTTGCGCGCGACAAAATTTTTCGAGTTCCGACGTTTTGTATCCGCGCCCGCTCGGCGCATTTGGCGTCGTCACATAAGTCAGCGCCGCGTCGAATTTCCAGAGTCCACCGCTTTTCAATTCCACCACGCTGGGCAGACTGAAATCCGGCTTGAGCGGCACAGGATTCTTTGTCGCGCCATGAATATCCGCCAGCACCGGATACAGCGAATAACTCGGCGTGAAGTATTGGACGATGCAGCGTGGCACAGGCCTCTGGCCTGTGTTTCCTTTCCTAAACAGGCTGGAAGCCTGTTTCACATTCGACTCTACAAAGCATCTCGTCGCCAGCGCCAGCAATTCATCCGAGCCGTTGCCAACAATGATATTCTCCACATGGCAGCCGTGCAGCTTCGCCAACTTTTCGCGCAGCGCCTGGGCCGTCGGGTTCGGATACAGCCGTAATCGCCCGTCTACTGCTGCCTTAATTGCCGCCAATACCTTCGGCGACGGCGGATACGGATTCTCGTTCGTGTTGAGCTTGACCAGCCCTTTGATTTTCGGCTGCTCGCCATAGGTATAAGAGGCCAGCTCACGCACCAGCGGGCGGATTAATCGTTTCGGATTTTTCATTTTGCGGAACGAATCTCAGCAGAACGTCCATGCGCGCCCAGGCCTTCGAGTTCGGCGAATTTTTTCACCGCGGGCAGCGCTTTCTTGAGCGAGGCACGATTATATTCCACCACGCTGGTACGGCGCTGGAATTGGTCCACCGTCAGGCCGGCAAACGACGCGCCGGCACCGCCGGTCGGCAGTGTGTGGCTCGGTCCGGCCACGTAATCGCCCAGCACCGTCGGCGACCATGGACCGAGGAAGATCGCACCCGCCGTCAGAATGCCCTCGGAAATCTTGCGCGGATTGCGTGTCATCACTTCGCAGTGCTCCGGCGCAAGCTGGTTGGCCACCACCACCGCGTCGTCGAGCAACTTCACCTGAATCAGCCAGCCGTTGTTTTGCAATGCGCGCTGGATGAATGCGCGCCGCGCGAGCCTGGGCAGTTGCTTCGCAATTTCGCTTTCAACCGCCTTCAAAATTTTAGCCGAGGTCGTGACCAGCCAGACTCGCTCATGACCGGAGCCGTGTTCAGCCTGCGCCAGCAGGTCGGCGGCGATGAACTTCGGATTGGCCGTTTCATCCGCCAGCACGAGCAGTTCGCTGGGACCGGGCAGCAAATCAATCGCGACATGGCCGACGAGCAATCGCTTGGCCGCGACGACGTAGGCGTTGCCGGGACCGAAAATTTTCTGAACGCGGCGGATGGTGTCAGTACCGTAAGCGAGCGCCGCAATCGCCTGTGCCCCACCGACGCGATAAATTTCCGTCGCGCCGGCCGTGCGCGCGGCGAACAACAAGGCGGGATTGATGCCACCGTCCTTGCCGCACGGCGTGCAGACGACAATTTCCGGGCAACCGGCAACCTTGGCCAGCGTGACGGTCATCAAGGCCGTCGAGACCAGCGGTGCGGTGCCGCCGGGAATGTAAACGCCCACACGCTGAAACGGATCAAACTTCTCGCCTACGCTCGCGCCGTGCGAATTCTTCGTTTGCCAGTTCTTGCGCAGCGATTTTTTAGCGAACGCGGCAATGTTTTTCTCCGCTTCAGCCACTGCTTTGCGGAGCGATTCATCCGCCTTGAGCGACGCGGTCATGAGTTCGGCTTGCGTCACGGCGAGTTGTTCAGCGGTTAGCTTTGCGTCATCAAATTTTTCGGTGAATTCCAGCAACGCGTCGTCGCCGCGCAGGTAAACATCAAGCAAAATGGCGCGGGTGCGCTGTTCGATTTCCGGGTCGAACAGGCTGGAGGCGGCCGTCAGTTCGCGAAGTTTTTCGGCAAAATTCGCGTCGGTGTGGCGAATCACTTTCATAAGCGACAGGCTAGGGCAAAACAGAGGAATAAGGAAGCCGGAAGAACGGTGAGTAGTGGGTCACTTTCATTGGTAGGGACGCGTCGCCGACGCGTCAGGACGGCTCGGCGAACCGTCCCCCCACCTTCAGAATAGCCCACTACCGAACGGTGGGCAGCGTCCTAAATTTGAAGTTTGGAGTTCCGCGTTTACGCGGTGCCGGGCCGTCTAAAGACGGAACTCCAAGCAAATTTAGGACCGCACTGAACGGTAAGGTTGAAGCAAGAAATTGTCTTTTCCGGCGGCAGGTTTATCGTAATCTGGAGCTTGCATGGCACGCAATCCCATCATTGCCGCGCTGGATGTGCCGACGGCCGAGGCGGCCCTGGAGCTGGTCCAGAAAATCGCGCCGGTGGTCGGCGGCTTCAAAATTGGGAGTGAACTGTTTACCGCCGCCGGGCCGGACATTGTCCGCCGGATTCGTGGAACCGGCGCAGCGGTGTTTTTGGATTTGAAATTTCACGATATTCCGAACACGGTCGCCGGGGCCGTCGCTTCCGCCGTGCGGCTCGACGTGCAAATGCTCACTGTCCACGCCGCGGGCGGCGTGGACATGCTCAAGGCCGCCGAGCACGCTGCCCAGGAAACCGCCTGGGAGCTTGGGCATGCGCCGCCGCTCGTGCTGGGCGTGACCATATTGACCAGCCTCGATACCAACGCCCTGAGCCAGATTGGTCTCGACCCGAACGTGGGCCGCCAGGTGCGCCGCCTTGCCAACATGGCCACCCAAGCCGGGTTGCGCGGGCTTGTCTGTTCGCCGCTGGAAGTGGCCGAACTCCGGCAAATGCTGACCGCCGGCATTCAACTCGTTACCCCCGGCGTTCGTCCCGAAACTCATCCCGCCGATGATCAAAAACGCACGCTCAGTCCGCGCGAGGCGCTTGCCGCCGGGGCCAACTGGCTGGTGATTGGCCGGCCCATTTATGCCGCCCCAGACCCGCGTGCGGCAGCGGAGAAGATTTTGGAATCGTTAACGCAAGTCAGACATCTCGCCTGAGCAAAATTTTAAAGCCGGAGCCAAGTGAGAAACCTGTTTCGCCTTGGAACGTCCAACTACGCGCTAGAGCGTTTTCAAAAATTCTGTGGCCGCTGGAGAAATCCCACGGGTGTCGAACGGCGCGAAGCGTCTTGGACTGCGGCAGTCTTCTGCCGCTTTGGG
>Ga0326728_10017777_pt1 | contig 14154 bp, 10 predicted proteins | sample MB3enrmetagenome_FD_207602 | JGI IMG/M metagenome (GOLD analysis project Ga0326728, IMG submission 207602) | Lab enriched peat soil microbial communities from McLean, Ithaca, NY, United States - MB31MN | ecosystem: Environmental > Terrestrial > Soil > Wetlands > Peat | place: USA: New York...
TACTGTACCGGTTTATCGTACTTGGGTTCCTTAGTTACGCCCTCGAGCATATAGCAGCCGGGTTGTTCAGTCTTGTTACCTGTGTGCTCGCCTTCGGTATGTTCGTGGATCTCAGCTTGAAGAATCCGGACAGAGACAAACGATAGATGGCAACGCTTCTGGTGGTCGATGACGAACGGTCGATCCTGAAGATCATGGCGACTGTGCTCCGTTCCGATCACTCCGTCATCGCCGCCGAAAGCGGAATCGAGGCGCTCGCAATCTTCGAGTCCTACTCCGACCGGATCGATCTCATCGTGACCGACGTAACCATGCCGGGCATGTTCTGTTTGGAGTTGGTGGCGCGCCTGGAGTCGCTTCACAACCGCCGGCTGCCCGTGCTCTTTGTCACCGGCGCCTCCAAGTATCCTATCGATCCCGACCGGGCGGTGCTGCTCAAACCGTTTACGCCCCCAGCTCTGAAGGCCGCGGTCCGGCAAGTGCTTCAGGCCTTCGAGGATGGCGGCGATTCGTGAATGAACGGGTCGTCTCGGAAGTCTGTTACGAGCCGGCGTGGGCTAGCCGGTTTCGCCGCCCGACGAAGTTACGTTGGCGATGACTTCCATCAGGTGGCCGGGGCGGATGGGTTTGGAAACGTATCCGTCCATTCCGGCCTCCAGGCAGCGATCTTCGTCGCCCTTCATGGCGTGCGCCGTCATGGCCACGATGGGCACACGCTTGCCGGTCGCGCGTTCCAGGGCCCGGATGGCCGCCGTGGCTTCCAGCCCGCTCATGTTGGGCATCTGCACGTCCATCAGGACCACGTCGAACTCGCCCTTCTCCACCGCTTCCACAGCCTCCCGGCCATCCTTGGCCAGCGTCACCGAGTGCCCTTGCTTCTCCAGCAGCCTTATCGCCAGTTTCTGGTTGACGGCGTTGTCCTCGGCCAGCAGCACCCGCAGCTTGGGGCGCGACTCGTTCAGCGAGTGCCGCGTCAGCGAAGCCAGCCCTGGCGCTACCGGCCTCCCCAGCGCGCGTCCGATCGCTTCCAGCAGCGCCGACTGTTTAACCGGCTTCAGCAGGTAGACTTCGATTCCGGTATCCTTGCAGCGCGCGGCGTCGCCCCGCTGCCCCGCCGAGGTCAGCATGAACAGCCGCGTCGCTCGCAACTCGGGATGCGCGCGGATGCGCTCCGCCAGCGTGAAGCCGTCCATGCCGGGCATCTGGAAATCCAGGATGGCCAGCGGGAACGGGCAGCCCACCGCCCGCGCCTGATCGAGCATGGCCATGGCCGACTCGCCGCCGTCCACCGCCATGGGCCTCATCCCCTGGGCGCGCAGCATCTCCACCATGACCGCCCGGTTGGTCGGGTTGTCGTCCACGATCAGCACCGGCACGCCCGCCAGCGGCGCCACGGCCGATTGGGGCGGCGCCTGGCCCAAGGCCATGGCCACCGTGAAGTGGAACGCGCAACCCGGTCCGGGAGCTTCCCCCGTGAGATCCGCGCGCGGGCTCTCCACCCAGATGCGCCCGCCCATCAATTCCGCCAGCCGCCGGGAAATGGCCAGGCCCAGACCCGTGCCGCCAAACCTTCGCGTGGTGGATGCGTCGGCCTGTTCGAACGCCTCGAACACCGTCTTCTGCTTATCGGGAGGGATTCCGATCCCGGTGTCGGCCACTCGCACGTGCAGCATCACCGCATCGCCACCGCCGGCGGGTCCCACTGTGATTTCGACCAACACTTCGCCGCGCTCGGTGAACTTGATGGCGTTGCCCACCAGATTGATCAGGATCTGGCGCAGGCGGCCGGGATCGCCCACCATTTCGTCGGGCGCCTCCGGCGCCACCCGGCACAGCAGCGAAAGCCCCTTGGCCTCGGCCCGCTCCGTCAGCGTGTGCAGCGAATCGGCGACGCAGTCGCGCAGCGGGAAATCCACCGGCGAGATGTCGAGTTTCCGGGCTTCGATCTTAGAGAAATCCAGGATGTCGTTGAGCAGTGTGAGCAGTTGATCGGCCGACGTTTTGGCGGTGACCAGGTAGTCTTGCTGTTCGGCTGTCAATGCGGTTCCCAGCGCCAGGTCCGTCATGCCCATGATCCCGTTCATGGGCGTGCGGATCTCATGGCTCATGTTGGCCAGGAACGCGCTCTTGCTGAGGCTGGCCGCTTCGGCAGCCAGCTTGGCCGCGCGCAACTGCCGGATGTGCGATACCAGCAGCCACGCCAATCCCAGGATGGTCAGCGCGCTGAAACCGAGGATCGACAGGAATCCGGCTTCCCGGTACCACGGCACAGGCACCCAGAGCTCGAACACCGGAGGGTGCGGATCCACATTTCCGTTGCGGTCCATCGCGCGCACCTGGAAGCGATGCGCGCCCGCCCGAAGGGCCCGGAAACTGGCCCAGTTCTCCCCGGCGAACGGGCTCCATTCGCCCCCGTCCATGCGGTACGAGTAAAGTAACCGGCCGGCCGGCGTTTGCTTCCAGCGGTCCATCCCGCTGAATACCATGCGGACGTTCCCATCCGGAGACGTCTGACGCGAGTTGTCCTTCTCCGATAGAAGCGTGCGCGGCGGATCCACGTCCGCCTCCGGATGATACACGGAGAATCCGGCGCTGGTGGCGGCCCAGATCCGTCCCTGGTGGTCCTCGTAAATCGAGGTCGCCACCGGCGACGCCAGCCCTTCCTCCGCCCCGTGGAGTATGGCCACTCCGCCGCGAACCCGGAAGACGCCTACGGCGGTAGCTGCCCAGATCGTGCCGTCGCGGCCCGATATCACGCTGCGCAGCCGGTCCATTTTGCCGATCACAACCTTCCAGGACCGGCCGTCGTACTCCAGCAGCTTGTCTTTTCCGCCCACCATCAGCCGGCCGCCGGGCAGCTCGCATATGGCGTAGCCTCCGGCGGCGGTGTATCCTTCTTTAGCGCCCACTATGCTCGCCGTTCCGTTCCGGTAGCGCGCCAGCCATACCGGGTCGCCCAGCCACACCGTTCCGCTACGGTCCTGGTAGACGAATTTGGGATACTCCACGTGGAACGGAAGCACCGTATCCATCGCCGGCTTGAAGTTCTTCCCATCGAAAGCGTCCACTCGCAGTCGCTCCGCCTTCGACCCTCCCAACCGCACCCAGGCCGTTCCGCCCGGACCGGGCTCGACGCCCAGGATCGCATCCCCGCTTGGATGCGGCGTCTGGCGAAACGTGCCGTGCTCCGGGTCGAACTGCAGCATGAGATTGCGGTCGTCGGACAAGAACAGAAGGCTGCCGTCGCCCAGCGGAATCGGTCGGCTCAGGGTGGTGAGCCCGGTTCCCTTGGGGAGCGGAAACTGGATCAACTTCCCGCTTTCGAGACTCACCAGCCGGTCCTTATAACACAGCCACAGACGCTTCTTGCGGTCCTCGATAGCGCCGACGGCCGGCGAATCCGGGCCAGCCAGCGTGGGCGCCGCCTGCCACAGCGGCGGCGAGTACCGCGCCAGCCCCAGCGAGGTTCCCACCCACAGAACGCCTCCCTTCCCCGGTACCGCGTTGCCGGTGCCCAACAGGGCCTCCTGCCTCGGAACCGCTTCCAACCGCCCCTGCCGCAACCGGTAGAGGTGATCGAAGTTTTCCTGGATCCAGAACGTCCCGTCTCCCGCCGCCCAGCCGCGAAGCGGCCCTCGACCGCCTTGCCAGACCGTCCGCCAGACCTTGCCGTCGAAATCGAGCAAGCGCTGATCGCCCGTCTCCAACCCTGCGCCCGCCACCAGGAATCCACCCGCGCCATCCGGCTGCGGATCGTGGAAACGCCTCAAACCCAGTTGGCCCGTTCCATACCCCACGCAGCGAAGACGCATGGGGCTTCCACCGGCCGTGCACAACGCCACCCCTTGGTCCGCGCTTACCACCACCCTCCCGTCCGGCAGGGTCACGGCATCCTGAAAAGCCCCCAAACCCGTCTGCGCGGCCTCCAGGACTCTCGTGAACCGCCGCACGGCCGGGTTGTACTCGACCAGACAGTCGCCCAGCACAATCAACAGGCGCCCCGACCCGGATGCCCTGACCTTCGGCCCGAAGAACGGGTCGATCCCCTTGAGTCCGTTAAGCGGGTGCGATTCCCAAGCCTGCCCGCGCAGCCTCTGCAACCCCTCGACATCGAATGCCCACAATCCGTCCGGCATCCAGAACAGCGTTCTCGGGAAGCGTAATGCGGGAAGGTTCGTGTCCACCGAATAGCCGTCCATGCGGCTCATCCCGGAAGTGCCGTGGATCAACCAGACCGTGCCCGCCGCATCCACCGCCACCGAATTCACGTACGACTCCGGAAGCCCGTCCTGCGCCCCCCAGAATCGCCATCCCGCGGCCTCCTGGGCGCACAGGCTCCCGCCGGCGGCGAGCGCCGCCGCCAGCGCCAACTTCCAGGCGGGCAGTCTGGCTGCGAAGTGATTCACTCATTTTGCTCATCGGCCGGCTCCTCAACTGCTTGAGAGACCGCGGTCTCTTCCCACACCGCCGCCCGCGTCCAAACCCCTCTTCCCCGCATCGCCAGGTTCCCCACCTGGCCCGCCCGAGCCGCCGCGCTACTTGCCGAACCAAACCAGGATGTCAACCTCGCTGCCGGTTTCGTCGTCGAGGGGCTCCACCTTAGGCGCGACCCCGAACTCCGCCCTGAGCCGCCGCGAGATCTCGCGTGCAGCCGGCTCTGCGAGCTTTTGGTAGTGGATGCTGAGACCGCGCTCCTCCTGGTTGAGATCGTGGGCGACCTCCACCACCTGATAACCGCCTTTCTCGATGGCGGCCCTGCCCCGCTCCATGGCGTTCGTATTCGTGTTGGTGCTGAGGACGACGCTGTACGGCCGCTTCGAACCGATGCGACACGAAATCGGCGCGGCGGCGCCGGTGCGGTACAGGTCCACCGCCTCCACGCCGGCGTCCACCACGAACGCCAACTCGAAGTGAATCTGCCCGGGACCGGCATCCGCCTGGGCGTCGTCGCCCAAGGCGAAAGACACGACGCTCTCGCTTCCAGCCTCCGCCACGGCGATCCCCTCGCACTTGGACCGGTTCTCCACTGCGCCGCCATGGTGGTAGGCCAGAACGAAATCCGCGCCGTGCAGCGTCGTTCTGGCCGCCAGCTTGGCCGACAGCACCAGAATCAACATGCGGCTCTTGGCGATGTCCTCCGTTCCCACGAAGCGTTCCACGTTCTTGACGCCCGTGGAAAAGAAGTGCCTCACGATGGCGGCGTCCATAAGATCGCCGGCCGGCGCCGCCTGTCCCAGGGAAGCGAGCCCAGGGCACAAAAGCAATCCGCACAGGCCCGCACGGCTCGCGGAAGCGAATGTGCTCATCGAAGTTCTTTCCTGGGGCCCTACGCCTCCCGCGTCCAAACCCCGCTTCCCCGCATCGCCAGGTTCGCGATGTGTCCCGCATGCGCCGCCGCCACGCCCACTTCCACCGGAGCGTTCGGCGTCGCCCGCGTGCGCACGCACTCCAGCCAATTCTCCAGGTGGTCGATGGCGCCATCCCGCACCGACTTCTCCTTGAGCTTGGCCGGAGGCGGCTGGAACGCGTCGGTGTAGTTCGTAATCTCCCCGTACACCTCGAACCCGCTGCGGTGCAGCCGCATCGCCGCTTTGGTCCCGCGGATCATCATCCCGCCGCCTTCGATGTAACCCAGCAGCGCGCAATCGAACTCCACCAGCGACTTCGCGTAAATCAGCGCCGCGCTCATCGTATCCGGCGTTTGCCGCCGTTGCAACAGCGCCTTCACTCCCGACGCCGTCGCCCGCTGCGGTTTGTCGTCGTCCATGTACCAGTGCGCCACATCCACCCAATGCAGGAACAGGTCCGTCATCGCGCCGCCGCCGAAATCCCAATACCAGCGCCAGTTCTCGTACTGGTCCCTATCGAACGGACGCTCCGCCGCCGGCCCCAGAAACCGTTTCCAATCCAGTTTCCCAACCTCCGGACCCGGCCCGGCGTCCGGGTTCGCGGTGTGGTTCTGATACCAGTAAGTCCGTATCATCGTGACTTGCCCCAACCCGCCCGAGGCGATCAGTTCCTTGGCGTGCGCATAGTGTTTCCAGCTACGCTGCTGCATCCCGGTCTGCACCACCCGCTTGGATTCCCGCACCGCGGCCAGCAGCGGCTCTTCCTCGGCCAGCGTATGCGTCACCGGCTTCTCGCAGTACACGTCTTTCTCCGCCCGCACCGCGTCGATCGTAATCGGCACGTGCCAGTGGTCCGGCGTCCCGATGACGACCGCATCCACGTCCTTCCGGTCCAGCACCTCCCGGTGATCCAGGTATTCCGCAGCCGCCGGCGCGAACTTGGTCTTGGCCATCAGGCGATGCGGTTCGTATACGTCGCACACCGCCACGATCTCGTTCCCACCGATCCGCCCCAGCAGCTCCATCAGGTACTTGCATCGTTCGCCCGTGCCGATGGCGCCCACGCGAATTCGCTCGTTGGCCCCCCAAATCCGCCCATAGGACGCCGCCGTCGCCAACGCCGCTCCAAGAAACCCCCGCCGATTCGTCGTTACCATCGCCATCTCCTTTCGCCTCATCCTATCCTGCCAGACCGCATTCACTGCGTAAACTCCGCCTTCCGCGCCCCCGCCGGCGGCACGAACTTGAAAAGCGCATCGGGAAGCGCTTCGTTAAGCTCGATCGTGGTGTACACCGTGCTCGATCCGGCGTGGTCCTCGCGCAACACGCGATAGCGCCCCTTCTCGATCCACCAGGTGTACGCCGTCTTCCTTTCCCTTTCCGTAAACGTCACCACGTAGCACTCCGCCTTCGCGCCGCCGAAATCCATCGCCTCTTCCCGAATAATCCTGGCGCTCGCGGCATACTCCGCAGCGCCGCGGTACCGGATCATTATGAAACGATCCATGGCTTCCGGCCGCACATCTTCCAGATCGCCCGCGGCGTCCCCGGTCATGGCGCTCGCCGGAATCGAGCCGTACTGATTCGAGGCGGGCAGGTAGAACCACAGCGCCGAGCCGTCGTAAACGACAACCGCTCCAGTGGAGCCCGCCTCGTCCGGCATCAGGCCCGGTATCGCCCCCTCCATGCGATACCGATCCGGCGCTTTGAAGGCAAACCGCATGTGGCCCGTCGTGCTCGTGCCGTTTTCGACAACGGAAAGCTTGGCCGCCAGTTCGTATTGCGTCGCCGCCCGGTAGGTCTCGCCGACCTTCTTCAGAATCCCCCCAACATCCGGCTGCGTTTGCGCCACGGCCGCGCCGAGCAGGCATCCCAACACTCCGCATCCGATCGCCCGTCGCATCTCAAGCCTCACTTGAACGGCGTGTACAGCCGGTCGTCCCCCCAGAAGTACACCGCTCCGTCTCCCGCCATCGTCATTCCTACCACCTCCGCGCCGATCGGCATCCCGGCCGCTTGCCAGCTCTCGCCGCCGTCCAGCGTGCGGAAGCACGGCATCGGTCTCGACTGCACCAGGTTACTCGGAACCGCCCATCCGACCTTGCGATTCGCGAACCGAAACCCGTGCATCCTGATCAGGCGCTCGTTCCATCGTGGCGACGGCAATTGCCGCCAGGTCGCCCCGCCGTCGGTGGTGCGGAATAAGTCGCCTTCAATCGACCACCACCCGTACTCGGCGTCGAGTAACTGGCCGGCGGTAGCGTCAAAAGCGTTGCTCCCCAACTCGGCGGACCGCAGTTCCTTCGTTTTCACCTCGGCGCCGTACTGCGACCTGCGCCAGCTCTCCCCGCCATCCCGTGTATACAGAGTCGCGTTGAGCTCCATCGAAAGCCCGTGCCCGGCGTCCGCCATTTCGAGCCGGCCGGGCAAGCTCTTCATGTCCGGGTACGCCTTCTGTTTCCACGTCCTCCCGCCGTCGTCGCTGCGGAACAGCGCCGGCACGTACACCGAGCGCTCTCCCGCTATCCGATACTGGCTGGTTTCTTTCAACGGGTCTCCCGGCGTCTCCACCATCCCCAGAACCCATCCGGTCCTCGGCGAAGTAAACCGAAGGTCGTAAACCAGGTGCAGCGGAAGCCGCAGCTCGGTCCATGTGCCGCCCCCATCGTGCGTCCAGTAAAACGTATCCCCGCCCGTTCCCACCCATCCGTTCTTCGCATCCAGGAATTGAAACCGCCGCGGGTCGTAGACCGGCGTCCGGACCAGACTCCAGTTCCTTCCGCCATCCGCGCTGCGGTGCAGGTCCGAGGCCGTGCTGCACCACCCGTCGTTCGCCGAAACGAACTGCACCGCCACCGTATCCCGAGGAAGCCGCCCAATCATCCGCACCGCCGGCGCCTGCTGCGCCACCGCCGCCCCCACCGAGATCCAGGCCACCAAAAGCTCCCGCATCCTCATGAAGCTTGTAGCTTACACCATGCGGCCTCCCTCGCCCAACCGCCAGCGCCCTCTGTGGATGCCGCGCGCGTCTCGACCGGGCTGCGGAGCGGCCGTCTACGCCGCCAGACGCTTCGGCTTCTTCGCCCGCCTCAAACTCCGCCTCCCCGACCGCTTCTCCCGCTTCTTCATCGTCGCCGCCGGAGCCAAGCCAAGACGGCACGCAAGGGATCGTGCAGGGGCTCCCACAGCACCTACTCCATCCCGCCGGCTCTTCCCGTCCGCATCCTGCACGGCGACTTCTGGCCACAGGACGAACCGATTGAAGACTACCTAGCCGCCCTCCATGAGTGGCGGGGCCACAACCGCACCGACCGCGCCGCATGAGCTCCGTCGTCGTCGATACCGACGTTATCTCGTTTCTCTTCAAGAACCACCCCATCGGCTCCCGATACGACCCCGAGCTTGCCGGTCGAAGTCTGCCGATCTCCTTCATGACCCTGGCCGAGCTGGACCGTTGGGCAATTCAAGCTCGAAGGGATCGTGCTGTAAGCCTCAACGTCCAACCCCCTTCCGGGGCTACCCTGTGTTCAGGTGCGAAGCCGTGCAGTCTGGACCCACACAGGCTCAACTTGAATCGGTGATCCATCCTCGTGGCGCTCCCAGCGTTTCGACCCGGCTACGTATCCGTAGACGGACAGTGTGGGCTTCTTTAGAAGAGCATTCGTCGAGATGCACACCCTGTACAGGTCCCGGCGCTTCTTCATGTGCATTTACTCGTTCGCCGTGAGGTCCACGGCGATTCCGCTGCCGGCAACGCCCTTCGCTTCGAGGTACAAAACCCTGCCGTACTTACTCGGTACCAAATCCCATCCACAATGCTCGTCCTGACGGTCGTCAATGCGGCAGCCAAGCTTCAGACAATACCGCATCGCTTCACCGACAGCGGCTTCTTCAATACGCTCGCGTCGCCCGGGATCGCCCTGCCAACCTCGACCACCACCGCCCTTCTTCGTTCTGAATGCTTTCTGGCTTGCCTTGCCGCCCGACCGGATGAAATCGAACAGTTCCCTTAGGAAAGCGGTATGCTGTGCTCCTTCGGCGTACCCCACGTAGCGACCCATTCCGCCATCGGCTTCTCTCGCCCTTCGTACTGCCGGCGTCCCAGTATTACTACGTTGTCTATTTATGGACTGCGCGAACTCCTCGCTTCGGCGCCGCAGTAGGCGCACACGCCGGTCCACGTGAACGGCGGATACCGAATCTCGTGTCGCGTCCTCGGCAGGGTCCACCCAGAAGTTCTTTCTACTGCGCAAGGCTTCCAGCGCGAGGAAGACGTGCGCGAGCATGACCATCGTTACGCGATGATGCCGGCCTTGCCGGTTGCGACCCTCGTAATGATCCAGTCCGAGCTCTTTTTTGAGCTGGCGATAGTCCCGCTCGATCTTCCAAAGGCGCTTGACCAGCCGCACCATGCGCCGCAGCGAGGCGCCGGCGGGCGGATCTCACAGCCAGGATTGGGTGGGCGCACTCTCCGACTCGGGCCACTCCGCCGGTAACCGGACTTCCTTGCCCGGCGGCCTGCCGTCCCGATAGCGGTGGGAGGACTGCACCCGCGCCGCCCGGAAGCGCGATTCCAGCCAGCCCTTGCTCCCTTCCCGCCAGCGAATCTTCTTCCAACCTTTGGCCCGCGCGGCCGCCTCCTTCACGGTGACGGGCCGTCGATCCCCGCAGCGAACTGCGCCGCCGTCCGCCAATACCACTCCATCTGCCAGCCCCCATCCGCGGATCCGATCGAGGATCTCCGGCCCCAACTCCCGCTTCTTGCCAAAGACGATCTCCTCTGGGATGCCGGCTTCTCGCCGTCGCCCGGCATGGTTGGCCCAACTCTCCGGCAAATACAACCTCCGGCCCAGCGGCGCATTCCCCCGTTCCTCCACGTGATGAACGCTCACCGCGATCTGACAGTTGCCGGTCTTTCCCAACGTCCCCGAGTATTGCCGGTCCACTCCCAGGGACTCCGCCCGATGAACTGCTGCATGGCTTGCACCTTCCCTTCCGGGAGTCGCGCCGCCAACGGCTCGATCGACTTTCGTTCGCCATTCGGCGGCAGACCACGCACGTACACGGCGCCGCCAGACGGAGCGGCGAAGTTGGGTAGTTCCGAAGCGCAACTCGCCACGCCCAACGGTACATGAAGAACAACTCGTCCGGGCGCGCCACCACGCTCCCCCCACTCGCGGAGCGCGAAGCTCGGCTAGATTTCGATTACACCAGTTCCAGCTCGATCCGCTTCTGCGCCGCGTCCAGCCCCGTGATGCGGAAGCTGCGGATCTGCCCCGCGCGCACCGGCTCGCGCGAACTCTCGGCGTTCGCCGCTTTGCCCTGCTTCCACTTGGCGGCCAGCATGGCGGATAGCGACGACACGTCGGCGGCGGCCGGCCCGGCGCTTTCCTGCGTCTTCTTCGCTTCCTTGGGCAGCGTGCAGGCGACCAGCAGGCCCTCGCCCAGTTCCACGCCGGCTTCCTGCTTGCGCACATCTACCACGCGCCCGCTCACCACGTCCCCCACCTTGTGCTCCTCGATGTACTCGTCCACCGAGGTCGGCTGAAGCTGCTTCATCCCCAGCCGTATGCGCCGTTTCTCCCGGTCGCACTCCAGCACCATCGCCCGCACCGTCTGCCCGGTCTTCAGCATTTCCTGCGGGTGCTCGATGCGTTTCTCGGCCGTGATGTCCCCGACGTGAATCATCCCCTCCAGGCCCTCGCCCAGTTCCACGAACGCCCCGAACTTGGCGAGATTGGCCACGCGCCCTTCCACCACGCTCCCCACCGGGAACTTCTTCGCCGCCTCCTCCCAGGGATCCCCCAGCGCCTGCTTGAGCCCCAGCCCGATCCGCCGCTCCGTCCCGCTGACGTTCAACACCACCGCCTCAACCAGTTCCCCGGGCTTCACCACATCCTGCGGCTTCACGGCCTTCTTCGACCACGTCAGATCGAACAGCCGGATCAGCCCTTCGATGCCCGGCTCCAGTTCCACGAACGCCCCGAACTCGGCCACGCGCGTCACTTTGCCCCGCACGCGCTCGCCGATCTTGTATTTCTCCTCCGCCAGCGACCACGGGTCCGGCAAGAGCTGCTTGAGGCCCAGCGAAATGCGCCGGCCTTCGCGGTCCACTTTGAGGATCTTCACCTCCACGGAATCGCCGGCGCTCAGCAGGTCCGCGGGCTTGCCCACTCGCCCATAGGACATGTCGCTCACGTGCAGCAGCCCGTCCACGCCGCCCAGGTCGATGAAGGCCCCGAAATCGGTCAGTGTCCGCACTGTGCCGCGGACCACCGCGCCCTCCGCCAATCCGGCATACGCCTGGTCCCGCGCCTTGGCCTCTTCCTCTTCCAGAACCACCCGCCGATCCACCACCACGTCTTCGTCCGCCACGTCCAGCTTGATGATCTTGCAGACGATCTCCTGCCCGACGATCTGTTCCAGCTCGGCGATCTCCCGCACTCCGCTCCGCGACGCCGGCAGGAACGCCCGCACGCCCACGTCTACGGCCAGGCCGCCCTTCACCACTTCGCTGACGATCCCCGCGATGGCCCGCTTCTCCGCGAACGCCCGCTCCAGCGCGCTCCAATCCTTCGGCCGCTCCACCTTGATCTTCGACAGCAGGTAATACCCCTCCGGCCCCCGCCCTTTGATCGAGACGATCAACTGATCGCCCGGCTTGATCTCCAGCTTGCCCGCGGCATCCTGAAACTCCGCGACCGGAATGGTGCCCTCGGTCTTGAAGCCGATATCGACGAAAACCGATTCCGGTCCGATGGCGATCACCGTTCCTTGGCGGCTCTCCTTGTGGCCTTCCGACTTCTTGCGGCGCGATTCCTCGAACTCGGAAAGGATCTCTCCAAACGTCGAATCGTCGGCAGACGCGCTCGGCGCTGATTCAATGGGTAGGGATTCTGGACTCATGGTGCGGCGAACATCCATTCTGGCACAACCTGCGCCTCGCTGGGAACGACCCCGGGCGCGAGCGTCCTCAATCGTCTTTCGGCAGGCCCCCCTCGGCGCTCAGGAAGGCCATCGTTTTCACGCCCGAGATATCGAACCGCTTGCGGCAGCGCAGGTTCTTGCAGGCCACCTTGTCGTCCAGCAGAACCATGTAGCTCTGCGCCTTCTGGAACCGCGCGCGATCGCGCTCGTCGGCGCCCCTCGGCAACTGGTCCTTCCTCTTCCGCAGCAGCCAGCGCAAGTCGTAGCTCGCCGCGCTGCGGCAGGACGGGCAGTAGAGCTGCGTCGGCCTGGTGGTCTCCGATTCGTTGTAGAACGCGCGCTCGTCCATTGGCATGACCCTTCTATTGTACGCGCCCGTCAGGCGCTGAGCTGTATGGGGATTCCCGCGCTCCGCAAATGGGCCTCCACGTCCAGTTCACTCACTCGCGAAGCGTCGTATTCCACCAGCAGGCCCGCCCCCTCCGGAGCCAGGCGCAGAAACCCATAAACGCCGTGCAGCGCCCCCAGACGGTCCAGCAGCGGCTCATCCAGCGGCTTCGCCAGCTCGTATCGCAATTGCACTCTGGTCATGCGCTTTTCAAAGTATACTGCGATCCTGGAACATATTCTCCTGTAACGCGCCGCGCCCATCCGCCTTGGCCGGCATCCAATATAGGGGCTTCCTTCTCCATGATCGGCCAGACTGTCTTCCAGTACCACATAATCGAGAAGCTCGGCGATGGCGGGATGGGCGTGGTCTACCTGGCCCAGGACACCCGCCTCGACCGCCGCGTCGCGCTCAAGTTCCTCCCCGACGACCCGTCCCTGACTCCGCTGGCCCGCGAGCGCTTCGAGCGCGAGGCCCGCGCCGCCGCCGGACTCAATCACCCCAACATCTGCACGGTCTACGAGATCGGACAGTACGATGGCCGGCCGTTCATCGCCATGGAACTGCTGGAAGGCCGCACCCTGGCTGATCGCATCGCCGGCCGGCCTCTGCGCACTCGCGAGCTGCTCGATCTGGCCATCCAGCTCGCCGACGCTCTCGACGCCGCCCACGGGAAGGGCATCGTCCATCGCGACATTAAGCCCGCCAATATCTTCGTCACCGCCCGCGGCCAAGCCAAGATCCTCGATTTCGGTCTCGCCAAGTCGGCCGCCGGCCACAGCGTCCCCGCGGGCGCCACCGCCCTGGAGACCGAGGGCCCCGGTCACCTTGTTACCAGCCCGGGCTCCGCCATGGGCACCATCGCCTACATGTCCCCCGAACAAGCGCTTGGCGAGGAACTCGACGCGCGCACCGACCTGTTCAGCTTCGGCGTCGTGCTCTACGAGATGGCCACCGGCCAGCGCGCCTTCGCCGGCCTCACTACCGCCGCCGTGTTCGACGGCATCCTGCACAAAGCTCCGGTCTCGCCCGTGCGCCTCAATCCTGAATTGCCCGCCGAGCTGGAGCGCGTTATCGACAAAGCCCTCGAGAAGGACCGCGATTTCCGCTACCAGGTCGCTTCCGAGATGCGCGCCGACCTGAAGCGGCTGCGGCGCGAATCCGAGTCGGGGCGCTCGGCCGCCGTGTCTGCGGCCACCCCCGCCGCCCTTCCGCCGCCAGTCGAACCGCCCGCCCCTCCGAGCCGGCGTTTTCGAATCGACCAAGGCCGCTGGTGGGTGCTTGCCGGCCTGGCCCTCGCCCTCGCACTCCTCCTCGCCTGGCGACCCGCGCTGCCCCCGCCCCAAGTCGCTGGAATGGTCCAATTGACCAGCGACGGCCGCACCAAGATCGCCACCTTCACCGGCATCCCCGATCCCATGGTGACCGACGGCTCCAGAATCTACTTCGAGGAACTCCCGGCCTTCCACCGCTCGACCCTCCAACAGGTCT
>Ga0326728_10017778_pt1 | contig 14154 bp, 12 predicted proteins | sample MB3enrmetagenome_FD_207602 | JGI IMG/M metagenome (GOLD analysis project Ga0326728, IMG submission 207602) | Lab enriched peat soil microbial communities from McLean, Ithaca, NY, United States - MB31MN | ecosystem: Environmental > Terrestrial > Soil > Wetlands > Peat | place: USA: New York...
GCAGGGCCCGCAAAACATGCCCTATCCCTATCTCGGCGCCACCTATTACCTGAGCGTGCAGAACCAGCCAGCCGGCGACAGGGGCATGGACCTGGCTCTGGCCATGGATGGGCTTCCGCCAGGCGGGGAGGCCGTGTTCACGCCTGCCTTCCTGCGCAGCGGCCAGAGCGCCGAGCTCAGGCTCAGCATCCCGGCAGGCACCATGGCCGCCAGCCTGACCCTCACGGTGCAGGGCTATGTGGGCAGCCAGCTGGCAGCACAGGCATTGCCGCTGCACCCTGCCAAAGACTGGGACCTGTCCCTCACCTGCTCCTTGGGGAATTTGGCCGCCTATAGCAATGGAGGGGCTTATTCGCTCAGCGCCACGGCCCGCCTCAGCGCCACGGGCCGCAACATCCCGCTGGGCACCGCGCTCCGCCTTCAATATCAGGGGATGACCTTGCTGGGCTATGGCCCCGCGGCCTCAAGCAGCGGCAGCATCATGCTCCACAGCGATTACAGCTCTTCCTGCGCTCCAGCAGCCACGGTGTGGGTGGGCGGCACGCCCACTGACCTTCAGCTGGGGGTCAACGGCACCGCGGGCTGGGACATCGCCTCAGTGCTGGGGGCTGACAAGAAGCTATGGTGGCTCTTTCAATACAGCTTCAGGACGTCCCTTTCCCCATCTACTGCAACTGGTGCAGCGTGAATAGCTGCAGCCAATGCGAAGGTGCGCCATGCTTTTGAACCTAGCCTTGCTGGCATTGACATTGCTCGGCCCTCTCAGCCTGCCGGCCAAGACCGTCATCAGCATCAACAGCTATTCCGGCTTCAACAGCGGCACTGGCACGGCCTGGGACGCGGGCCAGCAATACGGTCAGCTGGCCATGGCAGCCGCCTGCGGGCCGCGCAGCGATGAGTTTGACCAGGCTTTTCTCAAGGGCCGCTGGAATCCCAGCACCCCGGTCTTGGGCTTCAGCAATGGCGCGGTCAGCATCAAGGCAGATGGCAGCGCCTACTACGGCCTGCAGAGCAATGATTTTGCCACGCCCAGCAGCCTCACTCTGGTGGCGCGGGTGAAGCCCTATGCGCCCAACAACACCGTGGGCCTGTATGTCACTGGCTGGCCTTGGACCAGCACGCACTATGACGTGTATGCAGAAGAGGCGGCGGGTAGTTGCCTAATTTTTGTGTCTTATTTTGATGGCGCAGTTACTAAGTGTGGGGTATCTGCAACAAATGGAGTAACCCCATGGGTTACACTCCGCATCATCAAGAGCGGCAACTCCTTCACGGCTGCATTCAAAGATGACAATGCCGCGGACTTTACGGATGTGGCTTCAAGCACCAACACAGCCAGCATGGATTTGGGCCCCAACATGAATTTTGGCCTGGGCTTCATCACTTGCACGGCCTGCAGCAATGGCGGCAGCGCGGACGTGGATTTTGTGCGGCTCTATCCCCTGGCCAGCCATGCCAGCTGGACCAGCGCCAGCCTGGACCGCGGCGGGGTGCCGGTGGCAGCCGGCAGCCTGAGCATCAGCGCCCAGGTGCCCAATGGCGCGGGCTTGGCGCTGTTCAGCCAGTCCTCGGCCGATGCCAGCGCTTGGAGCCCTTGGCAGGCCCAGCCCATGGGGGCCCTGCTCTGCCCCTTGCAGCGCTATGTGCGCCTGCGCGCGGAGATGGATGCCACGCCCGACCTCTCCAGCGGCCCTGTCATCAGCAGCCTTTCCATCAGCCAGAGCGACCAGGATGGCAGCCTGCTGCCGGATGAGCAGTTCAAGGTGCTGCCCAACCCCGTGCGCCAGGACAAGGTGCTGCTGCGCTATGTGCTGAGCCGCCAGGCCAGCGAGGTGAAGGTTGAGATCTACGATGCCAGCCACCGCCGCGTGGCGAGCCTGGATGGGCCCAGCGGCTTGGGCGAGCAGCGGCTCACCTGGAGCGCGGCCGGCTTTGCCAATGGCGTCTATTTCGCCCGCGTCACGGCCTGGGATGGCAGCGGCAGCCTCTTCCAGGCCAGCCGCAAGATCGCGCTCTTGCGCTGAGAGGAGAGCATGCAAAGACGGCACCTCATCCTTTTGGCCGGCCTGCTGCTGGCCCCGCTGGGGCTCAAGGCTGACAGCCCGGCCACCAGCACCTCGGCCTGGCTGGACCAGGGCGCTGGCGCGCGGGCCCAGGGCATGGGCAATGCCTTCATCGCCGTGGCGGACGACGCCTCAGCTGGCTATTGGAATCCGGCCGGCCTCACCCGCATGGGCGTGCATGCCACGGAATTCGCGGCCATGCAGCAGTGGGACGCTGAGGACCAGGAATACGACTACCTGGGCCTGGCCCAGCATTGGGAGGGCCTGGCGGACCTCTACCTGGGCCTGCAGCGCAGCGCGGTCTTCGGCATCCGCAGCTATGATGAGGCCGGCGCGCGGGGGGATGACCTGAGCCAGCAGGGCCTGGCCTGCACCCTGGCCGTGGCGGCCCGGCCCGAGTACCGCTTCCGCTGGGGCCTGGCCCTGCGCGGCCTGCGCGAGGATCTGGCCGGCAGCCGCGCCTATGGCTGGGGCGCGGACCTGGGCTTCCTCTTCATGCCCGAGCTGGCCAGCGACTTCTTGCTGGCCGCTACGCTCAAGGACCTGGATAGCGGCGAGGCCTGGGACACCGGCCGCCAGGACATGCGGGCCCCGCGCCTGGGCGTGGGCATCAGCGACCGCTTCATCCGCCACAGCTGGCTGGTGACCCTGGAGACCGAGATGTCCTTTGGCCCTGACCCCGCGGCAACCTTGCGCCTGGGCACGGAATACGCGGTGGATGAGCATTGGAGCCTGCGCGCCGGGGCGGACAGCCTGGAGCCCTCCGCCGGGGCCAGCTTCAACTGGGGCTTCTACGAGTTCGACTATGCCTTCACCTGGAAGCCGCAGAGCGACACGGCCTATGTGAACAAGGCCAGCCTGCTGCTCAAGTTCTAGGGGGGAGCGTGCGCGGCGGCGGTGGGAGGCGGCAATTGGTGATCCATGAGAGCGACTGCGGGCAGGGCTTGAAGCTGGTGACCGTGGAGCGCGGCAAGACCCGGCACCTGATCCTGATGAGCCACGGCGGCCAGGGCCATGGGGTGATCAATGCCTTCAGCCTGCCCAACGAGGCCAGCGCCTGCGAGGACTTCATCTATCAGCTGGCCCAGGCAAGGGGATTGGGCATAGGGTCGTAGAGATTAGATTCCCAGATCATAAACACTCCCCATTGACATGTGCTACATAGTAGGTATACTACTATGTAGCACAGTGATGGGCATCGGAGCTTTCGAGCAATGGGTAAAGATGCCTTCCAGAGGACAATCCATATAAGAAGGCTTGAGGAACAGGCGGGCATTTCTGACCATTTCAGAAGAAGTTTGACCTCTGTTTGCAATGAATTAGACCTAGATGAAGCGGAATTGCTGGAAGAAATAGGCATGCGTTTGCTTTTAACCAAACCGGAGAATTTTGAAAAGATTGGGGGCCGATTCTATCTTGTGTTGTTCGTGCATCGAGAAGGGGCGGTTGAACATCAATTCTCTGTCTTTTTCACTTATGATCCAACAATGCGGGGGTCATCCAGGAGATTCAATCTCATTGTCGTGGGGATAGGGCAGCCTTCGGACGAGGTTATTCGGCGCTATCGAGCCTTTTCATCAGGTTGAGGAGTTAATCATGCGCAAGCTCACGTTTAGTGATAGTGAATTGAAGAAGATGGCAGCTTTGGTCAAGGAAGCTGAGAAAGAGGCTGATACCGGGATTAGGAGCAAGCTGTTCAAGAACCATGTGTTCAAGGTCCTGATCACCAAAGAGGAGATAGTCGCGTTGCGCAAGGTTCAATTAGGCTTGGGCAGGAAGGATTTTGCAAACAAGCTCGGGATCAGCGTCAGGACCGTCCAAGCCTGGGAGCAGGGTGCCAGGGTGCCGGACACTTTGGCGGCCAAGACCTTGGTTTATATCAGTCGGCATCCAAAGCACATTCAAGAGCTTGAAGCGATATGAGGGTTTTGAAGCCACAAAAGACAAACGCCACGGCATGCCGTGGCGTTTGTCTTTCTAGCAGCCCATGGTCCTGCTCTGCTGCTGTGGAGTGCGCAATGCGCGATTGGAAGCTACCTCCCAAGATGATGTGCCGCAAGCACCTGCTGGGGAACCATGTGGAATTGCACATGGCCATCGGCAGCATGCGGCGCGGCCGCAGCCTGGCTGGCCACATCGCCCTGGGCCAGCTGGAGGTGCACAACATCGTCAAGCACCATGGCCGCATCGCCCAAGAGATGCTGGCCCGCGGCTACCAGCACTTGAGCCCCATGGGCCCTGCGGAGGCCAAGCTGCTCTGGCGCGAGGGCCGCATCGACAGGGCCAAGTCCCGGCAAGACATCTGCCGGCGCTGCCCTGAATGCCGGAGGCTGATGGGGCCTGGCGCGGCTGGCCATTGACCCGCACCGGGCCCGGCCCTACAATCCTAGCCTTATCCCGCGCCTTTCCCCCTGCTATGGACGCATCGTGCGCTTTTGCCAAGGAGTCCGCGTGTCAGCATTGAGCTTTGTCACCGCATCGCTGCTCTCCCTCTACGCCCCGGCCAAGGCGGCCGAGCTGGCTGCCCGGCCCGACAAGGTGGAGCGCAAGGTGCTCAAGAACGGCATGACCCTGCTGGTGAAGGAGGTGCACAGCGCGCCGGTGGCGGCCATCAACGTCTGGGTCAGGGCCGGCTCGGTGTGGGAGAGCCCCAAGGAGCAGGGCATCACCCACTTCATCGAGCACATGCTCTTCAAGGGCACGCCCAGCCTCAAGGTGGGCGACATCGACCGCAAGATCAAGGCCGCGGGCGGCTACAACAACGCCCACACCCGCTACGAGACCACGGATTTCATCGATGTGCTGCCCTCGGACCAGCTGGGCGTGGGCCTGGCCACCATGGCCGAGGCCCTGCGCCACTCCAGCTTTGACCCCTCTGAGCTCGACCGCGAGCGCCAGGTGGTGCTGGAGGAGCTGCACCGCGGCCAGGACAACCCGGGCTGGGAGGCCTGGAACCGCTTCACCCAGCTGGCCTTCACCCGCCACCCCTACCGCTTCCCCATCATCGGCTTCAAGGAGACCGTGGAGGGCCAGGACCACGCCATGCTGGTGGATTACTGGCAGCGCTACTACCGGCCGCAGAACCTGGTGCTGGTGGTGGTGGGCGATGTGCAGGCCGACAGCGTGATGGCCCAGGCCGAGCAGGCCTTTGGCGGCTGGCAGGACAAGGCGGCCCAGCACCCGGCGGTGCCTGAGGAGCCCAGGCAGAAGGCCCTGCGCAGCGACGAGGCTGAGGGCGACATGGAGACCACCATCCTCTTCATGGGCGTGCACGCGCCGGCTGAGCTGGATGCGGACACCCCGGCCCTGGACATGGCCCTGAGCATCTTGGGGCAGGGCATCAGCTCGCGCCTCAACCAGCAGGTGCGCGAGCGCCTCAAGCTGGCCCACAGCGTGAGCTCCGGCCTCTTCAGCGGCAAGTTCCCGGGCCTGGCCTACCTCTATGCCGAGCTGGAGCCGGGCCAGGCCAAGCCCGCGGCCGCCGCGCTGTGGGCCGAGGCCGCGCGCCTGGCCCGCGACGGGGCGAGCGAGCAGGAGCTGGAGCGCCAGCGCACGCGCCTGGAGTTCAACGAGGCCCGCGAGCGCATGAGCATGGAGGGCATGGCCGGCAAGCTGGGCTACTACGAGGCCCTGGGCGGCGACTGGCGCCTGGGCGACCAGGTGCAGGAGCGCATGCGCAAGGTGACCAGCGCCGACGTGCAGCGGGTGATGGCGCGCTACTTCCAGCCCCAGGGCGTCAGCCTGGTGCTCTACCGGCCCAAGAAGAGCCAGGCCAGCGGCCTGGATGCCCAGGCTTGGCAGCGCCTGCTGGAGGGCGCCGCTGAGTCCCTGCCGCCCGCCCAGCCCCTGGCCCTTGCCGCGCCCGCGCCCTCGGCTTCGCCCAGCCCCGCGGCCCTGGCAGACGCGGCCCCGGACACGGTGGAGGGGGGCTTCAGCAGCTACACCCTCTCCAATGGCGCGCGCCTGCTGGTCAAGCCCAGCCACCACACCCCGCTGGTCTCGGCCTTTGCCGTGTTCAAGGCCGGGGTGCGCTGCGAGCCAGCCGCCAAGAACGGGGCCTTCGAGCTCTTGAGCGCCCTGAGCATCAAGGGCACCCAGAGCTATGATGCCCAGGCCCTGGCCGACCGCCTGGACGACCTGGGCGCGGTGATCTCGCCCTTCGCCGACCATGACACCTATGGCTTCGCCGCCCAGGCCCTCTCCAGCAAGCTGCCCCAGGCCCTGGGCCTGCTGGCCGAGATGGCCGCCCATCCCTCGCTGCCCGAGGATGAGTTCCAGAAGGAGAAGGAGCGCCTGCTCAAGGACATCAAGGACCGCAAGGACGAGCCGGACGAGTACATCGATGAGCTCTTTGACGCCGCCTTCTTCAAGGGCCTGCCCTACGGCCGGCCGGTGGAGGGGAGCTTGGCCACGGTGCGCGGGCTGACCATCGCGGACCTGCGCGAGCTTGAGGCGCGCTTCATTGAGCCCTCCAACCTGGTGCTGGTGCTGGTGGGCGACGTGGAGCCGGGCCAGGCCCTGGCCCTGGCCGAGGCCAGCCTGGGGAGCAAAGCCTGGCCGGGCCGCAAGGTGTCCCTGCCCAAGCTGCCGCAGGTCAAGGCCCCCCTCAAGCGGCGCGTGGTGGTGGAGCGGCTGCCCAAGAAGCAGGCGCATATCATGGTCGGCTGGAAGGCGCCCCGGGTGAGCGATGCCGACTACTTCCCCTGGCGCCTGGCCAGCTCGGTGCTGGGCGAGGGCATGAATTCGCGCCTCTTCACCGAGGTGCGCGAGAAGCGCGGGCTGTGCTACACCACCTATTCCACCTTTGACCGAGGCCTGGACGCGGGGGCCATCCGCATCTATGTGGGAACGCGGCCCGCGAGCGAGGCCGAGGCCCTCAAGGTGGCCCTGGGCGTGGTGGCCCAGTTCCGCGAGCAGGGGGTCAGCGACGAGGAGCTCTCCTCGGCCAAGGCCTATGCCTGCGGGGTCTTTAGCATCGCCCGCCAGGATTTCTCGGCTGAGGCGCGCATCGCGGCCCAGTATGAGGTCTGGGGCCTGGGCGCGGGCATGATCGCCCAGTTCCCGGAGCGCATCCAGGCCGTGACCAAAGAGCAGATCCTGGCCGCGGCGCGGCGCCATCTGGACCTGGAGCACCCCCTCATCGCCGTCATCCGCCCTTGAGATCCATGGCCTTTCTTGAAAGAATGCGCTTCGCAGGAACCCGATGCGCGCCCGGCACGTAGTAACTATTGAAAGAGGGATGTTTCTGTATCATGATATCCCCCGGCTTGCACAGCGCGCTGCCCCGCGAGCGCGGCACCGACCACGACCCAAGGAGGTGATTTTTCATGGCTCCCAAGAAGCCCTGCGGTTGCTAATCGCTGGACCAGATGAGAAAAGGCCCCCGCGAGGGGGCCTTTTCTTTTTGAGCAAAGCCTGCTTGCGGATGCTTTGGGCATCCTGTTAGACTGTGAATTTGAGCCGCGCTGCCGCGCGGCGCGATGAGGAGATGATGGCAGACACGGGACAAGAGCTGGATTATGTGGAGGAAGGCCGCAAGATGGACCTCAAGCTGCTGCGGGGCCTGGCCCTGGGGGGCCGGCGCAGCAATGAGATCCAGCTGCTGCTGGACAGCCAGGCCGACGGCCAGGCCGATTACCAGGCGCTGGCGCTGGCTTTGGCTGACTATTCGGCCCCTGAGAAGCGCGCCCGCGCCACCTTCTCGGCCCTGCGCCGCCACCAGGAGAACCTCTCCGCGCGCCTGGGCCGGCCGCTGGGCATCCGGGCCGCGGCGCTCGACCTGCTGGAGCACATGGAGCGCGTCCTGGACCTGCCCGAAGAGCAGGTGCTCACCTACAACCAGCTGCAGCAGATGGCCTTCCATGACAGCCTGACCGGCCTCTCCAACTTTCGCTACTTCACCATGCGCTACAGCGAGGAGGTGAAGCGCGCCGGCCGCTACCGCCACCTGCTCTCGCTGGTGATGATCGACATCGACAACTTCAAGGCCTTCAACGATCGCTTCGGCCACCCGGCCGGCAATTTCGCCCTGGAGCACCTCTCGCGCCTGCTGGGCGCCGAGCTGCGCGACACCGACCTGGCCGGCCGCTATGGCGGCGAGGAGTTCGCCATCATCCTGCCCGAGACCAGCAAGCAGGAGGCCCTGCGCATGGCCGAGCGCCTGCGCGTGCGCATGGAATCGAGCCCGGTGCCCCTGAACGACGACGGCCCCCAGCGCCTGACCATCAGCCTGGGCGTGGCCACCTTCCCGCGCGACGCCCATGACCCCGAGAGCCTGCTGGCCGGCGCCGACGCCGCGCTCTACGCGGCCAAGAAATCGGGCCGCAACCGGGTGGAGGCCTTCATCCCCACCACCGGCGTGGACCTGGTCTTCACCCCCAGCAACCCGGGCAGCGTCCAGCAGGCGCATGTGGTGGGCGACTTCAACAATTGGACCCCCAGCGACGACCCCATGTGGCTGCAGGATGGCGGCTCCTGGCGCCTGCACCTGGCCCTGGCCCCGGGCCGCTATGAGTACAAGTACGTGCTGAACAGCGACTGGTACATGGCCGACCCGGCCTGCGCCGAGACCGTGCAGGACGGCTATGGCGGCCGCAACAGCGTGCTGCGCGTGGCCGGCTGATGCGGGGCATCCGCCTGCTGGCCACCGACCTGGACGGCACCGTGCTCTTTGAGCAGGAGGGCGCCGGCTCGCGCCTGACCCCGCGCACCACCGCCGCCCTGCAGGCCCTGCAGAAGAAGGGCACGGTGGTGGCCCTGGCCTCGGGCCGCATGCACGAGAGCATGGCCAAGATCGCCGGCCACCTGGGCCTCACCGGCCCCATCATCAGCTACAACGGCGCCATGCTGCGCATGCCCGATGGCCGGGGCGGCTGGGATCCCCCGGCCTTCCACCGGCCCCTGGAGGCCGGCGCGGCCGCCGAGGTGATCGATGTGTGCCAGGCGCGCGGGGTGGCCCTGCACTACTACCTGGGCGGCACCCTCTACGCGCGCAAGTTCTCCCCCTGGTGGGACATCTACGAGGGCCGCACCGCCTCGCCCATGCAGGCCATGGACAGCCTCTTGCCGCTCAAGGGCACCGAGCCCACCAAGATGCTCATCTTCGCCGCGCCAGCCACGGTGCTGGCCCTGCGCGACGAGCTGGCCCCGCGCCTGGCCGGCCGGGCCGAGCTGGTCATCACCCACGACGAGTACCTGGAGTTCATGCGGCCGGGGGTCAACAAGGGCGAGGCCCTGAAGGCCGTGGCCGGCCTGCTTGGCCTGCGGCGCGAGCAGGTGGCGGCCGCCGGCGACGGCAACAATGACGTGGAGATGCTGCAGGCCGCCGGGCTGGCCATCGGCATCCGCAACGGCCGCGCGGCCCTGGTCGCCTGCGCCACGGTGCTGGTGGACCCGCCCGAGCAGGACGGGCTGGCGCGCTACATCGAGGAGGAGCTGCTGTGAAGGCCACGCGCATCCTTTTCTGGTCCCTGGCCCTGGCCGGCTGGCTGGTGGCAGCCGCGCTCATCACTTTGCGCTGGCATCCCCAGGCCCCGGCTGCTGCCGAGGCGCCGCGCGTCCTCTGCCCGGTGTGCCATGCCGTGGTGGACCCCGCCACTGCCAGCCATGCCGCCTACCGGGGCGTCACCTATTACTTCTGCCAGGCCACGGAGGGCGGCCGCAGCCACAAAGAGCTTTTCCTGGCCTGGCCGGACCATTACCTGAGCGGCCAGCCCATGCTGCCCGTGGCCGACCGCGCGCCCTCGCCCGCCCCCGCGGCCCCTGCTCCCAGCGCCGCCCTGCTGCCGACGGCCACGCCCGCCGCGCTCGCGGCCCACTTGGCTCCGCGCCCCGATCCGCCGGCCACCGCCCAGCCGCCCAGCCCCAGCCCCGTGGCGGCCCGCAGCCCGCAGCCCTTGGCCGGGGAGGGCCTGCCGCCCCAGTCCCTGCCCACCATGCCGCCTGCCCGGCAGAGCCTGGGCGAGCCGTGAGCGCTGAGGCCCTGGCCGAAGGCTTGGCCCAGTCCCTGATGCTGGAGCATGGCTTTGAGCCCCTGGCCCAGGCCCTGCCCGCCTTGGCGCCCGAAGCCGCCCTCTTTGACCATTGCCTGCTGCTGTGGCAGGGCCGCGGCCTGGTGGTGCTGGCCCTGTGGGCCGGCCCGGCAGCCCCCGGCCTGCTGCCCCATCGCGCGGCCCAGCTGGCCCGCGGCCTGCGCGGCCTGGAGGAGCGCCTGCCCGGCCGCGCGGCCTTGGGCTTGGTGCAGGTGCTGGAGGCCCCGGCCGGCAAGGCTGCCCTTGAGGAGCTGGCCGCCTGCCGCAGCGGCAATTTCTTGAGCAAGACCCTGGCCTCGGGCCTGGCCCTGTGGCCCGGCGGCCATGCCGCGCCCCTGCGCTGGGAGGCCTGGCCCCATCCCAAGGACCTGCAGAAGGCCCTGGCCAGCCCGGCCCCGGACGCGGCCGCGGTGGAGGCCGCGCTCAGCGCGCGGCGCGCCGAGGACGACAGCGAGCGGAGCTGGGTGCGGCCCTGGCGCCAGCCCTGGGCCACCTGGGCCTGCGTGGGCCTGTGCCTGGCCGAGTCCCTGGCGGCCTGGCTGCTGGAGCCCGGCTTGCCGCGGCCCTTCAGCGCCGTGGCCGGGGCCGGCGGCGCGGTGCATGTCATGCCGCCCGATTCCATGGCCAGCTACCTGCTGGGGGCGCTCAACCGCGAGCGGGTGCTGGCCTTTGGCGAGGCCTGGCGCCTGCTCACCTGCATCTTCGTGCATTTCGGCTTCTGGCACCTGGCCGCCAACACGGTGAGCCTGCTCAGCCTGGGCGCCTTCTATGAGCGCCTGGCCGGCTGGCGGCGCTTCCTGGCCGTGTTCCTGCTGGGCGGCCTGGCCGGCTCGCTCTTCTCGCTGGCCAACAGCCCGGTGCTGGACCTGGGCCAGGGCATCACCACGCTGGGGCTCTCGGGCGGCGCCTCGGGCGGCATCGTGGCCCTGGCCGGGGCCCTGCTGGCGCTCTCCTGGCGCCGGCCCAAGGGCTTCCCCCGCGGCCTGGCCCGCCGGCTCTTCCGCGGGCTGTGGCCCTCGCTGGCCTTCATCTTCGTGCTGGGCCTGGTGCTGCAATTCGGCAGCGCCGGCCTCCGGCTCGACAACTGGGGCCACTTGGGCGGCCTGCTGGCCGGGCTGGCCATGGGCCTGTTCTGGCCCTTGCGCGGCCGCGTCTCGCTCAGGGCATGACAGTATTATGTTGAATAATGGCGCCCTGTGGGGCAGGATGCCCCCTCCCAATAACCACCCTCCAACAAGAAGAAGGCCATGACAGAGACCGTAAGGGACGACATAAGGAATTTCGCCATCATCGCGCACGTGGACCATGGCAAGACCACCCTGGTGGATGCCATCTTGCGCCAGGCGGGCGTGTTCCGCGAGAACGAGGCGGTGGCCGAGCGGGTGATGGACAGCAACGACCTGGAGCGCGAGCGCGGCATCACCATCTTCAGCAAGAACGCCAGCTACCGCTACAAGGGCACCAAGGTCAACATCATCGACACCCCGGGCCACGCCGACTTCGGCGGCGAGGTGGAGCGCGTGCTGCGCATGGTCGACTCGGTGATGCTGCTGGTGGACGCGGCCGAGGGCTGCCTGCCCCAGACCAAGTTCGTGCTCAAGAAGAGCCTTGAGCTGGGCCTCAAGCCCATGGTGCTCATCAACAAGATTGACCGCGCCGATGCCCGGCCGCACGAGGTGCTGGACCAGGTGCTGGAGCTCTTCATCGCCCTGGGCGCCACCGACGAGCAGGCCGACTTCCCCTACCTCTTCGCCAGCTCGCGCCACGGCTTCGCCAAGAAGACCTTGGACGAGCCCAGCGTGGACCTGCAGCCCCTGCTGGAGCTGGTTGTCAAGCATGTGCCGCCGCCCAAGGGCGACCTGGAGGCGCCGCTGCAGCTCTTGGTCTCCAGCATCCAGTACAACGAGTACGTGGGCCGCATGGCGGTGGGCCGCATCAGCCGCGGCACCCTCAAGGCCGGCCAGAACCTGGCGCTCTGCCGCCTGGACGGCCGCAATGTCACCGGCCGCGCCACCAAGCTGACCTGCTTTGAGGGCCTGGCCCAGGCCGAGGTGCCCCAGGCCACGGTGGGCGACATCGTGCTGGTGGCCGGCTTCGGCGATGTGCTCATCGGCGAGACCCTCTGCCCGGCCGAGGCGCCTGAGCCGCTGCCGCCGCTGACCGTGGAGGAGCCCACCCTGTGCATGACCTTTGGCGTCAACACCTCGCCCCTGGCCGGCACCGAGGGCAAGTTCGTCACCAGCCGCCACCTGCGCGACCGCCTGGAGCGCGAGCTCTTGAGCAACCTGGCCCTGCGCGTCACCCCCACCGACCGTCCTGAGATGCACAACGTGGCGGGCCGCGGCGAGCTGCACTTGGGCATCCTCATCGAGACCATGCGCCGCGAGGGATACGAGCTGGAGGTGGGAAAGCCCACCGCGGTGCTCAAGGAGGTGGACGGCAAGCTGCAGGAGCCCTATGAGTCGCTGGTGTTGGACTGCCCCAGCGAAACCATGGGAGCGGTGATGGAGCGCCTGGGCCAGCGCCGCGGCACGCTCAACAACATGCAGCCCTTCGGCGAGAACCACACCCGCCTGGAGTACACCATCCCCACCCGCTGCCTGGTGGGCTTCCGCACCGAGCTCTTGACCCTGACCCGCGGCGAGGGCATCTTGCACACCAACTTTGGCGGCTACGGCGAGTACCTGGGCAGCCTGCCCGGCCGCGTGCGCGGCAGCCTGGTGGCGGTGGAGGACGGCGAGACCACCACCTACGCGCTCTACGGCATCCAGGAGCGGGGCGTGCTCTTCGTGGGCGCCGGCGTCAAGATCTACAGCGGCATGATCGTGGGCGAGAACGGCCGCGAGGGCGACATCCCGGTGAAGGTCAACCGCCAGAAGCACCTCAACAACATCCGCAACTCGGGCAGCGAAGAGGCCCTGGTGCTGACCCCGCCCAGGGTGATGGGGCTGGAGACCAGCCTGGCCTACATCGAGGAGGATGAGCTGGTGGAGGTGACCCCCCAGAACATCCGCCTGCGCAAGAAGATCCTTGACCCGGTGCAGCGCAAGCGCGCCGAGCGGGCGCTGGAGGCCATGGACGGGGCCCAGGCATGAAGGTCAGCGAGCTGATGGCGCGCGACCCGGTGACGGTGTATGAGGACGCCACCGTGCTGTGGGCCTGCCAGCAGATGGAGGCCAGGCGCCAGAGCGCGGTGCTGGTGGTGCCCCGGCCGCAGAGCCCGGCCGAGCAGGGCCTGCCCTCGCGCCAGCCCACCGGCATCTTGAGCGAGCATGACCTGGTCAAGGCCACCCTGCGCCATCCCGAGGGCTTCGCCCAGCGCAAGGTGAGCGAGGTGATGACCTCGCCCATCGTCTGCATCGCGCCCGAGGAGGACCTGCAGGCGGCCGTCAACCTGATGATATTGCTGCGCGTGCGCCGGCTGCCGGTGGTCTCCAAGGGGCGCCTGGCCGGGCTGGTGAGCCGCGGCAAGCTGATGGAGGCCCTGCGCGGCGAGCTGGCCCAGGCCCAGCGCCAGGCCGAGGCGGCTGAGGACAAGGCCGGCCATGACGCGCTCACCGGCCTGGCCAACCGCCTGCTCTTTGACGATGCCCTGAGCCGCGCCTTCCACGCCGCCCGCGACCATGCCACGCCCCTGGCCCTGCTGATGGCCGACCTGGACCATTTCAAGCGCGTCAACGACACCCATGGCCATCCCGCGGGCGACCAGGTGCTGCGCCAGCTGGCCTCCATCCTGCGCAAGACAGCCCGCAAGAGCGACCTGGTCTCGCGCTGGGGCGGCGAGGAGTTCACCCTGCTCTTGCCGCTGACCGCCCAGCCCCAGGCCCTGGCCCTGGCCGAGGCCCTGCGCGCCGCGGTGGAAGCGGCTGTGTTTGGCGAGCCGCCCCTGGCCCTCAAGCTGACCATCTCGGTGGGCGTGGGCCTGCTGGCCCCGGGCATGGAGCATGAGGCGGACCTGCTCAAGGCCGCCGACGCCGCGCTCTACGGCGCCAAGCAGGCGGGCAGGAACAGGGTGTCGGTGCAGGGGGCGTGAAGTTGTAAGCGGGGCAAACGGGTAAAAA
>Ga0326728_10017779_pt1 | contig 14153 bp, 8 predicted proteins | sample MB3enrmetagenome_FD_207602 | JGI IMG/M metagenome (GOLD analysis project Ga0326728, IMG submission 207602) | Lab enriched peat soil microbial communities from McLean, Ithaca, NY, United States - MB31MN | ecosystem: Environmental > Terrestrial > Soil > Wetlands > Peat | place: USA: New York...
GCATCTCGTGGGGCCGCGCAAACTTTTTCTCATCCAGCAGAGGCTCCAGCAATTCCTTCAACGTGCGCCGGCCTCGCAGGATGCGCGACTTCACCGTGCCCACGCTGCAATCGAGCACTTCGGCCACCTCTTCGTAGCTCAATCCTTCCAGATCCCTGAGGATCACCGCGCCGCGGAACACTTCGGGGATTTGCTGCAGCGCGTCCTGCACCGCGGCCTGAATCTCGTGCGTGGCCATCTGCTCGTAGGGCGATGCCGTGGCGTCTTGCACTTCGACCGGAGCAAAGCCCTCTTCGGATTCCGCATCAATGGAGACGTTTTTCTGGAGGTGGCGCTTGAACCAGCGGCGATTGTTGAGCGCCTCGCGAACGGCGATGCGGTAAAGCCAGGTCTTCAGCGAACTGCCGCGGCGGAAATTCCGTATGCCCCGGAACGCTTTCAAGAAAACCTCCTGAGTGGAATCGGCGGCGTCGGCCGTATCGCCCAACATGCTCAGGCTGAGGCTGTACACGGGACCGTGGAAGTGCGTCACGAGCCAGTCAAAGGCCGTCTCCGAGCCCGCCTGCAGCTCGGTGATAAGTCCGGCTTCATCGTGGCCCCACGAGAGCGTACCGACCCAATCGGACACGGTCTGCCTTTCTAGCCCGTCCCCCAGCCGAATGCGCTGGCGGGAGAACTGGCCCACGCTGGCCTTGGCCAGAGTGGACGGCCCATAAACCACTTCCCTGCAACGGGCCTCTTGGCACTGCGGATTGGGAGCACGATCCCCAATCCACGTCCGCTCAATGTATTAGACACCACTGAGCGGCGGAATGTTTCCTGGCCCGGAAGGCCACCCTCCCGAAAACGGCGGGCACAAAGGACGTGTCCAGCCGGGAGCTGGCCCGAAAGTTGATTGTGGCACTGGGAGAAGCGAAGCGCAATGGGCCAGGGGTAAGGGGCAGGCGCTGCTGATGTGTAATGAAGAGTGCGTAAGTTATAGAACAGGCAAGAGTTAGATGGGGGCCGGGAACGCCAATCTCCCGATTGGCGCTTTTGCCTCAACCCTCCTCTAGGGGTCGGAGCTTCAGTTTACCCTGCTTGCCCCGAGCTTCGAGGGGAGCCTCGAAGGGTCCGACATACAGGCCGCCCCAAAACAAACAATCCCAAAACCGGTCATCCCGACCGGAGCGGCCCGATTTTTTCCTCCGCGCCGATTTACGGTGCGTCGGGCCGCGGAGCGGAGGGATCTGCTTTCCTCTGCCTCCTCATCGCTGATCACTGGTCTCTGAAAACTGATAAGTCTCTCCAGGCCGCCGCAATCGTGACACGGGTGCAGAACTCTTTCGGGATGAGGGGTTCGTGGTACTCGGGCGGGCTGGAGCGGAACGTTCACGACACATACTAGCACGGATTCGTTACCAAGTCAATAACTATCTACTTGATATGTATTCGAATGCGTGTGCCGTTTTGGGAGAAGGCCACGGAGGAGAGCTGACTCACGCTTTGCCGACTCGGGAAGGCGTAGGGCAACCCAAAATGTCGTGGCGCTCAGAGTATGCTCCACTCGCCGGCAACTTGTGTTATGATAGTTTTATTCGAGCGAACCTTCGGGTCGCCTCGAAAATTCAAAATGCCTGCGTGCCAAGTGGTTTGTGGCGGCGAGGCGCTAAGGAAACAAAATGTCGACTCCTGCTCGTTTTCCGCGTACCGCAGATTCTGGTGTTATAGAGCTGCGGATTCCCCCCAAGGACATCAAAAGGCTTGACGACCCTCACGAGGAAAGTAGGTATGCCTATGAGTGCCAAGTTCCTGTCAGTGAGGCTGCGAAGCTCATCATCGGCTCCGCAAACCCGAGAAAGCAGGATTTGGGGAAATCGCTCTCAAGGGACATCTTCAGGACACTCCAGACTGAACCCGAACTCTTTCATTTAAGGAATCGCGGGATTTGGGTCGCGGCTGCGCGCGCCGAGTATGACAATCAGAAGCAGACTCTTACACTCCACTGCCCGCAGAATTCGGAGCAACGATACGGTGTCGTCGACGGCGGACACACGAAAGCGATCATCGACGAATTCATGCGCAGCCTGGCTGAACAGCCAAACGAGCACACACGACCCGTGCCACATGTGATTTTGCATGTTCGCGTCGGCGTTGAGGACGCGCTCGAGGAAATGGCTGTCTCGCTTAACCGCTCGACGCAGTTGAAGGAATACGCCCTGGACGATTTCAAGGGTGAATTTGACGAACTGAAATCCATCTTCGGGAAAACGCCGTTCGGCAATGAAATTGGCTACACCGAAAACGAAGCGAAGGAATACGACGTCCTTGACGTGATCCAGCGAATCACGCTTTTTTGTGTGGGAATCTATCCCAACCGGGGAGACTCTCATCCCATCATTTCATATGCGTCCAAGGCGAAGTGCCTGCAGCAGTTTGTCAAATCGAAGGAAAGCTACCTTGCAATGAAGCCGATCATGACTGACTGTTTCAGGCTAGTCGACCAAATTGAAGTCTTACTTCCAGAGGTGTCAGGGTCGGAGAGGTTTGGCAATTTCAACTTCGTTCGCAAGCAAAAGCCTGTGTTAGCTCCTTGTCTCAAAGGCGTGGCCACAAATAGCATTGCTGAATCATGGAAGTCGGCCTACAGCGTTTCCGAGGCGGTGCTCTACCCGCTGGCTGCGTCAATGCGCGTCCTTGTACGGGCCAAGGCCGACGGCACTATTTTGGGATGGCGGCAGGACCCCGTGAAGTTCTTCAAAACAAATGGCGGCGACCTGTTCGACTATGTACGCAAGTATTACGACGGAGCGGCAAAGAGTCTCACCGCCCTTGGCAAGAACTCAGAATTCTGGGCCAAACTGCATCATGCCGCGTATGTCGCCTTGCATCCCGAAGACTAGACAGATCTGCGGTCAGCGATATCGGTGCGGCAAGCCCTGGCGAGACTTCTAACGCCGGGTGCTAGAGTTTCTCTGTCATTCAATTCCCGGCGGGTGGCGCACCCTTAGTCCCTGAGACAGCCCCGGGTGGCCTACCCTCTGCGGTTTAGGCAGAGGGTGGGCTCTCCCTCCTTAGGGCTTTCTCGTAGTATCGCCGTTGACAGGGCGCTGGCACACGCTTAGGAACACGTCCTCAGGGGCTTCCGCCAAGAATCGGCGGACGCAAAAGGCGCGAAAGCCCAATGACAGCTCACCCTTGATGTCGGAGCTGAAGCTCCGACCCCTAAGGATGGCCACTTGAAAGTGGCCGCTACATTTGCAAGACGTGTGCCGCGCCTACGGCGCTGGGGATTTTTTTGCGATAGGCCCTCCAGGAAACGGCGGGCGCAAACACCGCGTACCCAGGGCTCACCCTTCGACTTCGCTCAGAGCAGGCGCCCTGGGCTAACGTGTTTCGCGCCTCTGGCGCTGGGCGTGTGGGACAGAGGCGACGAGTCCCAAAAGGAATGAGATGCGCGTCTTGCGCTGGATTAGCGCCGGAGGCGCGGCAGAAATTAGCCCAGTCCGTGAGGGCTGGGAAAGATTGCGGAGAAAATCTGGAGCGCCGTAGGTGCGGAACGCAAGGCTTTCTCGTAGTACCGCTGTTGACAGGGTGCTGGCACCCGGCGAAACTACTCCTGTCACGACTGTTCTGAGGAATTCCGAAAGACCTAGCCAATCGCGAGTCTCACCATGCTGAAACATTTGCTCAACAAGCTCAGAGAGTTGCTCAACAAAGCCAGAAAATGGAACCCGCCTGCGGACAGCCCATCCTGCCGTGTACGTTACACAAGCGTCCCCGTGTGGAAGCCCTGGCGGGACTTCTAACGCCGAGTGCTTGGGTTCCTCTGGTCACAGCCTCCTGGTCGCTGGTATCTGGTCACTGATAACTCTCCCCGGCCTGTGGCTTCCCCTTCCACCGAGTACCAATTCCGAATGTAGTACCCACTAAATAATAGTAGACAAACGGTAAATAATATGCTATCCTTGCCTTGTTATGCTGAGGGTGAGTTGCTCTTGTGCCATTTTGGAACGCCCCACACCTTCGTCCTTCGCCTCGCCTTCGCTTTTTCGCATGCTAAGTCCAATTATTCCCGCACATCCACGAAATGCGCCCATAAGTCCAATCATTCCCGCACATACGCAAAAACAGGGGGTGGGGGGGGTACATGTTAACCAGTCCGTTAAGTGAAATTGTCGGCGCGCCGACATTTTTGAGCCTTGCACTGCCTCTCTCCTTCTTCCGTATTCTCTTAAACTTAAAACTGACAACTAATAACTTAAGACTGACCAACGCCAAGGCAGCTATTGGTTTTCGGACGGACGAACGACCAGGACCGAACAGTAAGCGTGCCGCACGACAGATTCGGCGACACTGCCAAGCAACAGCCGCCCCATGCCCTTGTGTCCGTGGGATCCAAGGAGGATGAGGTCCGCATGCCAGCGCGCAGCGGAATCGATGATGCACTCGCGGACGTCGCCATTTTCGACCGCGGAGTCCACCGTAAAGCCTTCCGCGCGCAGTTGCCGCGCGTATTTATCGATAAGAGCGTGTGCCTGTATTCCCTGCTGTTCCAGTTCGGGGGCATATCCACGCGCCATCTCAGGGGGAGCGGTGAGCACGACGGGGGTCAAAACATGCAAAATTCTCACTTCCGTGGTTTGCGGCTTGAAATAATTCGCCACAATATGAATAGCGGCTTCCGAGTGTCTCGAGTTATCGATGGCGACAAGAATTCTCATTGTTCCTCCAAGTTTCGCGAGGCTTGTCCGTAGTCTTGCCAGGCGAGAGCAACGCGGTCATTCCCGCGTCGTCGCGTGGAGCAAAAGCTGAGGACAATACGGTATTTACATTACCCGGAATCCACCTGTTTGCATAACGCTAGTTCGCTGTGGGCGGGTGAGGCAGAGCCGGAGAGAGCTGAGTTTTAAGTTATCAGTTATCAGTTTTGAGTTTTCGGAGAAGAGAAGAAGAAGAGAAGGCGCGGGAGTTCTAAGTCTTCAGTTATCAGTTTGAAGTTTTCGGAGAACAGAAAAGGAGAAGAGAAGAGAAGAGAAGAGAAGAGAAACCCAAGAATCACCCTTCGACCGCAAGAGTAGGGCACCCAGAGTCGCCTTAGCATATGTCGTCCGGGCCGCCCGACACGCGAAAAAAGGTTAGTGACGCTTGCTGAGGCTGCCAGAGTGATGACATTCTGAAGACGGAGTGCAGGAACTTCTTCAGGAGGATTGTGCCGGCCGGGACGTTCGAGTCCGCACGTGATTGCCATGGAGATCATGTCCCAGAACCCGTATTTTTCGTTGGTGAAGAAGCAATTGAATTCCTACGACGGCTCAAGCAACCAGTACTACATCATTGAGTTTCCACGCCCCGCCGTAGGCGTGCTCGTCACGCGAGGCACAGACGTGCTGCTGATACGGCAGTACCGGCCCATTGTGGATGAATACGTGTGGGCGATTCCCTCTGGCGCCGTAAGCCTGGAAGAGACACCGGCAGAAGCAGCAGCGAGAGAATTGGAGGAAGAAACGGGCTTCCGGGCAACGTCACTGGTTCCCTGGATGAATTGCTACGCCTCGTATGGTTGCAGCAACCAGCGCTTTGAGATTTTCTGGACGAGCGATGCGGTCGAGACCGAGCGGGGATTCGATCCCGCGGAAGTCATAAGTATTCGGTGGTTCAATCGAACGGAGTTGCGGGACCTGGTTCTCAGCAATGGGGTCGTGGACAATCTGTCACTCTCACCGTTGTTGCTGTTTCTCTTTAAGGTTAGCGAGAGTGGGGGAAAAGTTATCAGTAATCAGTTGTAAGTTTTGAGTTTTCGGAGCAGAGCAGAGCAGAGCAGAGAAGAGAAGAGAAGAGAAATGCGGGGCGCGCACGCGAAGGAAGTTTTTAGTAATCAGTTGTAAGTTTTAAGTTTTCGGAGAGGAGAAGAGCAGAGCAGAGCAGAGCAGAGAACCCCAAGACCCAGGCGCAAAATCCGAGCTTAAAACACCCGGCACCCGGCAGAGACAAGAAAATGGCCGTGGGCCGATCCGAAAATCGGCCCGCGGAAGCTTGGAGCTATACGTTTAGTCTGCGGCGAGTCTGGCGCCGCTATTTTGGTTGGGCAGCGCTTGGAGGGGTGAAAGCATCCGCCAGGGAGATGAGTTTGAGCTGGGCGCGCAATTGATCGAGCGGCGCGGCGCTCGTGATGGTGATTTCGACGGGCTGGCCGGGGATTAGGTCGAAATAGTTGTCGGAGGGCGAGGCGTCGAGAGTGCCGAAAGAAATGTAGACGCTGCGGGCGAGAACGGAGGAAGAGAGCCGCAAGCGATAAGCATCGCCGGATTTGGCAAGATCCACGGAGATTTGCGGCTGGGGCAGCGTGACGAGTTTGGCGGGAACGAAGTAGAGAACATTGCTGGAGACGGATTTGCCGTCAACGAGGAGATCGGCAACGGCGAAAATGTTGGCCGCATCAGCGCCATTGGCATTCACAAATTCCGCCAGTGGCCGCTGGATATAGATTTTGCTGGAGAGTTCGGGAACCTGGATCTCCTGCGTGGAATCCGAGAGCGATTTTCCCGCCAGCGTGAAGAGGCGCAAGCGCAAACGCGCAGCGGTGGGCGCGGTCTTATCGGAGATCACATAGACATTGAAGTTGCCGTCCTCGACGTGGGGAGAGACAAGCAGCGGGCCATAGAAGCGGCGCGCGTAATACTGCAGGGCTTTCCAGCGGCCGAAATAGTCAATGCTGGACCACGAAGCTACCGGCCAACAATCGTTGAGCTGCCAAAAGATGGAGCCCATGGAGCGCGGGCGAATGCGGCGCAGATGCTCCGCGCCGACCTTGATGCCTTCGGCCTGAAGAACCTGGCTGGCGTAGAGGAACGAGGGGAAATCGCGCGGCTCGGAATAATACTTGAGCATGTAATCGTGAATTATGGAATTGCCTTCAGTGTTTTTCTGATGGGCGAGCATGACGGGAGTGAAGATGCTGGCGCGGTCCTCGGGCTTAGTGAAGGCTTCAATGGTGCGCATTTCCGGGAAGGACTGAAAGCCGTACTCGGTCATGAAGCGGGGGAAGTGCTGCTCATATTCGGAGAAGGGAACGCGGCCGTGCCAGACGCTCCAATCGTGGAAATCTCCGGATTGGAAGCTGGGGGAAGTTTCCTCGTAATCGGCGCTGGGAGAACTGGGCCAGTAGGGCGTTTCGGGAGCCAGGCGATTGACGGTGCGCGCGAGAATACCGCTGAAGACGGTGAGATAGTCCTGCCACATCTGATAGCGGACAGCGGCGGGCAACAGTTCGCGGCCACCCCAATGCATGGCCTCTTCGGTTTCGTTATTGCCGCACCAGATGATGATGCTGGGATGATCGCGCAGGCGGCGGACCTGAAATTCGGCTTCGAGTTCGACATTTTGCTTGAAGGCGTAGGTACCGGGCTGCCAATCGTTGCCGAACATGAAATCCTGCCAGATCATGATGCCGAGCTCGTCACAGATGCTGTAGAACTCATCCGTCTCGTAATAGCCGCCGCCCCAATGGCGAATCATGTTCATGTTGGCATCGCGGGCAGATTGCAGAATGCGGCGGTACTGTTCGGAGGTGACGCGCGTGGGGAAGCTGTCGAAGGGGATGACATCAGCGCCCTTGCCGAAGACGGGGATGCCGTTGACGATGAACTCGAAGGAGCGGCCCCACTGATCGAGATCGCGGCGAAGAACGATGGAGCGAAGGCCCGTGCGCGCGGCAGCCTGATCCTCAGCGCGAGTGCCGACTTGAACCTGGGCGTTGAATTGATAGAGAGGCTGCGCGCCGTAGCCTGAGGGGAACCACAGCTGCGGGGAAGCGATCTCGATGGGAAGGTCGACGTGATTGATGCCAGGGTGGAGTTCAACAGAGCGTGAGAGTTCCACTTTCTTTCCGGCGTGGGTGTAGTCGAGGGTGACCTTGGCGGTAGCGTCTTCAGCGGCGGTGACTTCGACTTGGGCGGAGAGATGGGCGACCTTAGCCGTGACGTCGAGTTGCGCGATGTGGAAGTTGGAGATGCGCGCGGCGTCCCAGGCTTCCAGGCGAGCGGGACGCCAGATGCCGCTGGTGACGAAGCGGGGTCCCCAATCCCAGCCATACTCGAAGGCGGCTTTGCGGATATAGGTTTTTTCTTCGGTGTGCGCCTGCTCTCGCCATTTGTCCGTGGCGGCAATTTTGGCGGCCGCTTTGATGGGAGAAGGAAAGACGATGCGAAGCTGGTTGGCACCCGGCTTCAAGAGCGATTTCACGGGGACGCGCCACTCGCGGAACATGTTGTCAGCGGTTAGCACGAGCTTGCCGTTCAAATAGACTTCGGCATAGGCGTCGAGGCCCTCGAAGACAAGATCCACGTTTCTGCGGGCCAGCAAATCGGGCGGGGCCTGGAGCGTGGTGCGATACTCCCAGTCGGCATCCTCGATCCACTGGAGCTTGGCCTCGTTGTCGCGAAAGTAGGGATCGGGAATCAGATTGTTGTGGAGCAGATCCAAGTGGACGCTGCCGGGAACCTGCGCGGGGCGCCAAACGGAATTTTCAGTAGCGGTGCCGCCGGGGACTTGGCGGAATTCCCAGCCGGAGTTGAGAGGAACGATCTGCTTTTGAAGAGAGGTTTGCGCGAGAGCGAGAACGGGAAAGAGCAAAGCGAACAACGGGGCAAAACGGAAGCAATCAAGGCGCATGTTGAACTCCGATGTATGGTGAATGAAGCATGGTCAAAATCCGGAGGAAAAATCCGGGGAAAAGCCGCCTGGCTTATGCCAGAAAACTGTACGGTCCGCGCTACAGTGGCTGATCTAAAGATCGGCCACTACAGGTGAAGGCCGAAGAGCGTAGCACTAGTGTACTGCAAATTGCGAGACATATCAGCACGGGCAAAAAGAGAAATCGCGGCGAGGGATGGCGGCGAATGGGACCTTGCGCGAGGCGGAGCGGGTTTTTGAGGGTGCGCGGAGGGGAAGTTGGATAGAATCCCGGGAAGAAAGAGGAGTGGAGAGAATTATGCGATGGGTGGAAAAGGAGGCCGCATGCGGGCTGCGATGTTGTGGTGGTTTGGCGTTGCAGTAATGATGGGGACGAGCGTGATGGCGCAGACGCAGAAGGCCGCGCCGCCTGCAAATACAGCGGAGAAGGTGATCATTGACACGGATATTGGGGATGACATTGATGATGCGTTCGCCATCGCTTTGGCTGTGCGGAGCCCCGAGTTGGAGATTCTTGGGGTGACGACGACGTTTGGAGATACCGAGGCGCGCGCCAAGATTGCCGATCGCCTGCTGGGAGAGGCGGGGCGGGCGGAAATACCAGTGCTGTCCGGCGCGCCGACAAAGACCAGCAATGTGATGTCGCAGCGACGCTACGGGCAGAGCGGTTCTTTTGGCAAGGCTTCCCACGGAAGCGCCGTGGATTTCATTCTCGAGGAGATTCGGAAATATCCCGGGCAGATTACGCTGGTGGGGATCGGGCCGCTGATGAATGTAGGGGCGCTGATTGACAAGGATGCGGCCACATTCCGGAAGTTGAAGCGCGTGGTGATTATGGGCGGGTCAATCGAATGCGGCTATGGAGAGCTGTGGTTTTGCCCGGAGCGCGGCCCAGACGCGGAGTGGAACATCGTCAACGACATTGATTCGGCGAAGAAGCTGTTTCAGTCGGGCGTGCCGCTGTACGTGATGCCGCTGGATGCGACGCAAATAAAATTCGACGAGACGAAGCGGGCGTATTTATTCCGTCAGGGCACCCCGCTGACGGACGCGCTGACGCTGCTGTATCACGAGTGGGGGCAACAAACGCCCACACTATTTGATCCGGTGACCATCGCGTTTATCGTGAACCCGAAAATTTGCCCCGTGGAACCCATGCACATCCAGGTGGACGACAAGGGATTTACGAGGAGAGAAGCCGGGGAGCCGAATGCGCAAGTGTGCCTGAAGTCGGACGAAGGAGCATTTTTTCGATTGTTGATGGGGCGAATTGCGGCGCAGTGATGTCAGGAGGGTGCGAGCAGTTGGCTCAGGAGCTTGTCTCGTAAATGGATTCAGCGGGCAGGAAGGAGTTTCCTCAGGGGCTGAAGCCCAACGATGGGCAAGCACCTAATGTCGGAGCTAAAGCTCCGACCCCCTGAACTGCGGACTTTTTCCGAAAGCTGTGTGCTTCGCTGCGCTTTGGGTAGGAAGCCGTGCCCTCTCGGGAACCAGTTGTAGGACGGGTTTCCGATGAAGTTGAGGAAGAAAGGCGAAGCCCGGGTGAGATGCCCGGGCTTCGTCTGGGTCAGGGTCCGAAGGACGGCGCCAGGGATAGCACGCCGACTCCGGTGGTGGGAGTCATTGCTGAGGAGTAGGGAGGGATGTAACGGGGAGTGGTACAGGAGAGGTCGTTGGGTGCGCGCTGGTGAGTTCGAGTTCCAGGCGTTGGCTGGCGCGCGAAGCGACGCTTTTCGGTTGTTGGTCTTGAGAGGCGGCGCCAGAGTCCAACCGGATCAGGACGCGTTGATGAGCGGCCTGGATTTCGGAGAGGTACATCTGCCCGCCAACTCCCTGAAAGACGGCGCGGCCCGCATGGCTGGGGGAAGCGAGGGGGATGTTGGTGGCGCAAGAAGCGTGGTAGATCTCGCCATCGGTGCTGCAGACCACGACGACGTTTCGATTGGACTCCCAGCCCATCTGAGGCTCCAGGTGGTACTGGCCCGGGGGCAGAACCTGGCGTCCTACAGTGAAGGCGAACGGAACCTTCAGGGTAAGTAGAGGACGCGAACTGACCGGGACACGCATGGAAGGGGAAGGGATGGCTCTCGGGAGGATGAGGACGTTTTCCAGTGCATTTTTCATAAGCCCTCCTGCGAACAACGAAGCGATTCAAGCGCGTTGCGCAAATTCGTTAGCTACGGCCGCTTTCGACAGTTAGCACTTTGCACGAAGCGGGCAAAACGGGCAATGCACAGAGGGTGAAGTTCGGGTGAACTAGAGGTGAACCGGGGGCATGGCGCTAACATACTGAAATTAGTGAGCTTAGATGTCCTTCAGAAAGCTTGCCAGGGAAAGTCCGCACGGTTGGCAAAAAGGAAACTGGTACGCGAGGGACGGGGAGTTTGCTATATTGCCGAGATCCGGGAGAAAACGATGAGTTCGGCTGACAAAGCGAAACCCGTGTATCGATTTGGGCCCTATGTGGCCGACGTTCGCGCGGGCGAACTGTACAAGCGCGGGAAAAAAAACAAGGTGCAGCAACAGCCGATGCAGGTTTTGGCGGCACTCCTGGAGAGGGCCGGAGGAGTGGTGACACGGGAGGAATTGCGCGCGGGAATCTGGCCTGCGGACACATTTGTGGATTTCGAGCACAGCTTGAATACGGCGATCAAGAAGTTGCGGAAGGCGCTGGGAGACAATGCGAACCGGCCGAAGTACATCGAAACGTTGCCGCGCCGGGGATACCGGTTTCTGGGGGAAGTGGAGGTAGCTGAGGAAGCGCCGCGGGCGGTGGCGAAGAGCGGGAGTTCCCTGGCGGGAAAGACGTTTGTGTTGGCGGCGGAAGAGGGCGGGGTGTGCGTGGTCGCACCGGTGGATGAAAAGTGCTTTGAGGAATGGCAGCGGCTGCGGGAACTCGGGGATGATGTGGGCGTTGCGATGATGATCACCGAGAAGAAGCTGCTTTTGCTGGGGGCGGGGAGCGCGGTGCGACTGCTGTCGGTAAAGGATGGAGGGGGTTGGTGCGAGGTGAGGATTCTGGAAGGGGAGCATTACGGGAAGGCGGCGCTGGTGCCGAGGAAGACGTTGCGCGAAGAGAAGAAAGCTATGGGAAAAAGGAAGTGAAGGAGGTGAAGGAAGTAAGGGAGGTAAAGGAGAGGAGTGTGAGCTTATCTGGAGGGCGGGGATAGAAAGGAGAAAAGAGAAAAACGGCAGGACTCGCAGACTCGCCCTGCGCTACAAGTGCTGCAGGCCAAAGATCATTGAGAGCGCCAGTGAAAGATAGCTACTTGGTGGCAGAGGAAGTTGAGGAGGGGGCGGAAGCGGCGAGTCTGAGGACGAGGACTTGGCCATTGGAATGGAAGAAGCCGCCAGTGGCGGTCTTGGCTTCCTGCATGGGATTTTTGGGGAGGAAATGGGTGAGTTCGGAAACGAGGCCGGTGGAAGAGAGGGTTTTCTCGAGGTAGCCGCGCTCGAGATCGATATCGGGATCGATTTTGTGCGTGAGACCGTTATTGCGCTGATCCCTCTCGAAACCGATATCGTGCGTGGCGGCGCCGACCCAGAGCATCTGGCCATTGACGGTGAAAGGCGCTTTCCAGATGCGCAGGTGATTGCGAGAGGCCACGACGGAGATGGGTTCGGCGTGGGCCCAGCCATGGTCCTGTGGGCGGCCGAAGAGATAAAGCGGGCTCATGGGCATGGTGAGATAGGACTCTTTTGAAATACTGGCGATGGCGCCGAGAAGGATCGTGGACTTCACGTCGGCATCCACTTTGACCCAGCCGGCGGTGAGGAAGACTTTTTTCATGGCGTCTTCGTTGCCGATAATCAGGAAGTTGACCATATCGCCGGGATTGCCTTGCTTATCAGCGACGCGGCGGGGGATTTTGGCGAAGAGATCATTATCAATGCCGGGAATGGATTGGACCAAGCGAGCGACTTCGCGGGGCGCCGAAGCATCCGCGGCATAGACTGCGACTTTCACGTTGTAGGAGCCCGTGCCGGTGTCGCTGTTGGCCTGATTGATTCCCAGAAACAATTTGCCGGAGATGGGGGAGACGATGTCCTTGCGCGCGCCGATCAAGAAGGGTTGCGCGACATCGGCATCACCGACTCTGCCAATCAAGGCGCCGCGGCCTGCGTCATTATAAGGAAGGATGCGAATGAGGTCTCTGAAGCCGCGGGCAAGGCCATCGGGACCGTTATCGGCCTTGGCGTCGGAATAGCGCAGATGGCCATCGGCCGTGACGATGACGCGCTGGCCGGCCTCCAGGGTGATGCCGGTGTCGGTCCAGACCTGGGCGCCATCGAGAGTGAATTCCTTGGAGAGAAGCTGCTTCGTGGCGGGAGCGGTGGAAGCGCCGGTCTGGGCCGGGCGCTGCTGCGCGGAAAGGCGAGGCGGCGGAACGAGAGTTAGAGCGAGAAACACAAAGGAAGACAGTGAAGCACGGCTCACATGCACGGACAAGGCGAACTCCTAGCCTGGCGACAGCTATCTTCATAAGTAACAAAGGAAGGAAGGGAGACGCAAGCTTCTGCTGCGAGCTTGGGGAAGGCCCCAGCAACGGACAAGTGGGCAGAAGCCACCAACCAAGGGTGGGATTGCATGACAAAGCGAGGAAAGAGCGAGGACGATTCCTTGACTCATGGGAAGGGGGCCTGTACATTGACAGAAGGCGGCGGCAGTGCGATTCGTGAATGTCCGTATCCGTAAGAGATACCGCCATAAATGCCTCATGAGTCGGCCAGGACGCGCCCGCTAGAGTTCCGAACTGCCGCGCCTTGCCTAATCAGATGATTAAGGGAATTGCCGCAAGAATTTGCGCCGGGCTGTTGGTGCTTGGAGTGTCTCTGGGAGCAGCGGAGGCGCAGGGAACACCGCAGAAAACGAGGGCGGCCGCGCCAAGCTCGAATGTGCGGGTGGACGGCAGCGAAGCGATGTTCACGACGATGTGCGCGCTGTACGCGGCGGGCTACGAAGGGGAAGTGAACGAGGACAACTGGTCGACGTTCCGCACGCGGATCCGGGAGCGGGTGCGCCAGCAGCATGGACCGGCGGTGGAAGCGTTGCGCGAATTTTACAAGTTGCATCAATTGCGGGATCCCGGGGCGATGCTCTCGCGGTACGTGTGGTTCGGACTGGTTGCCGGAACCGCGCCAAGATTCGAACCGGTGCTGAAACGCGAGGAATTGCCGCCGGATATGCTCGCACTCGAGGGCTTCAGCGAGATTCTTTCCAACTACTATACGGAACAGAACATTGGGCAAATGTGGAAGCAGGTTCAGCCGGAGTACGACCGGGAAATCGAGCGGCTGCACGACCCGGTGTCGCAGATCGTGCTGATGTCGACGTCTTATCTTCGAGAGATACTGGATCCAAGCAAGCCGGGAACGTTTACGATCATCGTGGAGCCGCTGGTGGGCCGGATCACCAACGTGCGAAATTATGGGGACGACTACGCCGTTATCCTAAGCGGGAGCGAAGAGATACCGGTGGA
>Ga0326728_10017780_pt1 | contig 14153 bp, 15 predicted proteins | sample MB3enrmetagenome_FD_207602 | JGI IMG/M metagenome (GOLD analysis project Ga0326728, IMG submission 207602) | Lab enriched peat soil microbial communities from McLean, Ithaca, NY, United States - MB31MN | ecosystem: Environmental > Terrestrial > Soil > Wetlands > Peat | place: USA: New York...
CTAGAAGCGTCAGGGCACGACTTCATCGGCCACGAGATATTCGCGTGAGCTAGAAGCGTCAGGGCACGACTTCATCGGCCACGAGATATTCGCGTGAGCAAGAAGCGTCAAGGCACGACTTCATCGGCCACGAGATATTCGCGTGAGCTAGAAGCGTCAGGGCACGACTTCAGTCGTGCCGAATGAGCAACAAAATCAGCTTGGGCTTTAGCCCCTGCGTTTTTTGTTTTCAGTGGAATTTCCGCAGCGGCTAAAGCCGAAATCGAAATTGACGATCTGCGGCACGACTGAAGTCGTGCCCTGACGCTTATTGCTACACCATTTGCTGGAATGGAAGAACTCTGTCATTCCCCGGTCCCCAAAGGCGAGGGACCGGGGGCACCTTCAGCGTGGTTTGAAAAAAGTCACTGTGACCGGGGCCACTCGCCCCCTGGATAAAAACAGAGGAGTAAAATGCATTGTGATTGATGTGTTTCCAGTATGACGCTTAGAGAGGACAGATTGATGCATGATAGCCTTCCCAACCGAGATCAGGATCCGGTCTTAACGCTCTATGCACATTATTTTCTCGTGGCAGAGTTGATGCACTCTAATTACATCAAGCTTAAATCCAAGTTCAAACAGCGCGGTCGTTTAAGCCAGAAGGATACTGCCGATTATGGCATTTATTTCGGCACTTGGCTTGGCTTTCTTAGTGTGACATGCGAAGGCTTCAAAAAACTTAGATTTCGACTTTTACTGCAGAATAATCGTCCAGAAGACTTCCGCGAACTTATCCCGAAATCCGATTGGATTGGAGGAATGATAAAACAGCATGCTGATCCGTTGAGGGAATTCCGGAATAATGTCTTCCATCTCCGGGACGATATCGGGGCGATTGAGCGATTTCTCGCTAATGAATCTGTACTTCTTAAATGGGCCGAAGAGTTACAGATTGCTTTCCGCAACTTATTTTCTGGGTACCGAGTTCTATGTGAAGTGCATTACATTATGCACAATCGTACAACCGAGATGGTGGGTGGGGAACCCTAGTTTTTGGCAATCTCATTTATCCCCAAACTAGTTGGCGGGTGGCCCTTGTCTCATATCGAATTTTATTAAGTTAAGGGTGCCCCCGGTCCCTCGCTTTTGGGGATCGGGGATGTTTAACGGCCCGCCTGGAGATCGCCGGGGTTCCACGAACTCCCATGGCGCGCAAGCGCCGTCCGCCTGGACAGCCTGCCCTGAGCGTAGTCGAAGGGGCCAGTCCTCGCAGATTATTTCCCCACTTTGTTGCACAATGATTCTCAGAAGTCTTCCTTCAAACATCGTCCCGGCGGTCCATTTCGCGCCGCCTGTCAGCCGAAAGCGACCGGCAGAGGCCAAAACGTCCCGTAACTCCTTATCCTGGACGATTTTGCAGGGAACTCCTTTGTTTTGACGATTTTGCAGCGCAACCCTGCCTGTAACCTCAAGAAAACAAGGATCTTGCGCCCAAAGTATGGGTGGGGGTATACCACGAAATTTAAGCGAACATAGAGCCGGGTGCTGGGTGTCCCAGGCTTTAGTTAGGATGGTTCAACCACTTCAGTTCCGTGCCCCATCCTTTCGCCTTTTTTCTGGCGAAAGGGTGGGAAACCACAAAGCTCAACCGGCTCCGTTCATGAGAAACTGAAAGTCCTGTTCCCTCACGGCTCGTCGCTGTAAATCTCGATCTCCACCTTGCCGCCTTCCGTCTGCCGCGCGCGGAACATTCCCGGCGTGTTGTAGCTCCACACCATTTGCCCGTCGGGGGTAATGGCGATGACGCCGCCATCTCCGTGCAGCGCTTCCAGCTCCTGGTGAATCACCTGGTCGGCGGCCTGTTGCAAGCTCATGCCCTTGAAGGCCACCAGGTTGCAGATCTCTCGCGCCACGCCCAGGCGGATGAAGTACTCGCCCGAGCCGGTGGCCGACACAGCGCACGACTGATTGGATGCATAGGTGCCCGCGCCGATGATCGGCGAGTCGCCCACACGGCCCGGCATCTTGGCCGTCACTCCTCCCGTCGAGGTTCCGGCAGCAATGTTGCCTGCCCGGTCCAGCGCCACCGCGCCCACCGTGCCATGCACATGCGCATCAGCCGACTCGTCAATCTGAAAATCCGGGGGAATCTGGGCCACCGGCGTGACCGGCCCCGCTGGAGGAGGCGGCGCGCCAGCCGGACGCGGCGGCACGGGCAGGCCCTGCTTCTGCAACTGCTTCACTAGCGATTGCCAGCGCGCTTCGGTGAAAAAGAAGCTGGGGTCCACCTGCTCCAGGCCAACCCGCGCGCCAAAGGCATCGGCTCCCGCGCCGATCAGCATCACGTGCGGCGATTTCTCCATCACCGCGCGCGCCAGGCTGATGGGATGCCGCGTGCGCGTCACCCCGGCCACCGCGCCCGCCTTCAGATTCGAGCCGTCCATGATGGATGAATCCAGCTCGTTCTTGCCCTCGGTGGAAAAGACCGCGCCCCGGCCCGCGTTGAAGAGTGGATCGTCTTCCAGAACATTGATCGCGGCCTCGACGGCATCCAGCGCCGAGCCGCCCCGGTCCAGCACTTTGGCCCCGGCAGCCTCGGCCTGGGCCAGCGAGGCGCGATAAGCCGCATCCCCGTTGGGGCCCAGCGCCGTCCGCGCAATCACTCCCGCGCCCCCATGCACCACAATGCTCCAGTGGTGAGCTGCTTGCCCAATCGGCTGCGGCGCCTGGGCCACACCAACCAGCGAGGCAACCACGAATACTGCGAAAAAAACGCAACAAATCCTTTTCATCGGCAATTCCTTCCACTTCATTCCCTGCCGATAACCTAGCCGCCTTGCTTCAGAATCGTCAACTCTGCCCTGCAGTAGATTTATTCCACATCCCAGCCCCAATGAATTAATCTACTCGGCAGAATGAAAGACATTTACATCGCCGATCTGGCCAACTTCGACGAAGGCAAGCTCTTCGACGGCTACTTCATCGTCCTGGCCAAGCAGCAACGCATGACCAAAAACAACAAGCCCTATTTGAATTTGATTTTGGGCGACAAAACCGGCCAGCTCGAAGGCCGCGTATGGGAGCCTGGAGATCCGCGCATCGCCAAAGACTTCGACCGTGGCGACGTGGTCAAGGCTCGCGGTTCGGCCTCCCGCTTTGACGACAGGTTGCAGATGAAGATCGACCAGATTCGCGTGGCCCTGCCGACCGAGGTGGACAAATCCGACCTGCTGCCCTCCACTACCTGCGACGTGGCCGAACTCTGGCGTCAGCTACTCGGCTTCGTCGCCAGCTTCCGCAACCCCGACCTCAAACTCCTGCTCACAACAATGCTCAATGATCCAACACTCGCAGAGGCCTATCGCGAAGCCCCCGCCGCCAAGCAACTTCATCACGCCTGGCTCGGCGGCCTGCTGGAGCACGTTATCAGTTTGTTGACGCTGGCCGACCGCGTCGCCACGCATTACCCGCTCCTCGACCGCGACCTGCTGCTCACCGGCGTCATCTTGCACGACATCGGCAAGCTCCGTGAACTCACCTGGGAGATCGGCTTCGAGTACACGGTTGAGGGAATTTTATTGGGCCACATTCAGATCGGCACGGCGCTCACCGAGCACGCCATCGACAGCCTGCCCAACTTCCCGCCGCGCCTCAAAACGCTGGTCCTGCACATGATTTTGTCGCATCACGGCAAGCTGGAGTTCGGCTCGCCCAAGCTGCCCATGATTCCCGAAGCCCTGGCGCTCAGCTTTCTCGACGACCTCGACGCCAAGATGCAGGCCATGCAGGGCGAGTTTGACAAGTGCATCCGCGAAGGCAAGCCTGCTGATGAGATGACCGGCAAGGTCTGGGCACTCGATCAGCGGCAGTTGCTCAACACTAAGTTGTGGCTGGGAGAGGGCAAAGAATAGAAACAGAAGTGCAGCGTATTATAGACACCCAAGTCTCAGGATCGAGACATGTAAACTCATATTCGTGTGTGGATATAGAGATTTAGGTCATTCTTGAATGAATGTGTGTTAGTATCACCGGATATTGACTTGGTCCTCGAAGGAGGTACCGATGAATTGGAAAGGCGTCCAGACCAGTCTCGTTTATTTAATCCTAGGTTTGGTGCTTCTGGGAGTTGCACTTTACCTATCCACAAGGTTTCAAGCCCCAACCGCTTTGCAATCGTTAGTTCTCAGGATATTGGTAGCTCTCGGTGCTGCGGTCGCGGCGTCCAGTCTGGCAGGGTCCATCGGTATTGAGCTTCCAACGGGGATCAAGGCTGGGGGTAGTCTTGCAGTCTTTGTCTTGATACTTTACTTTAATCCACCTGATCAGGTTAGGGTAGCTATGGGCCTACCTTTGGGCAATTCTTCGAGCACGACTAGCACCGTATCTGTGCCAGTTCAAGCCCCACCGTCAAAACCAAAGGAAGAGTGGCTTGGATTTGCAAACAACACTACCCAAAAGGACCAAGAAACAGCACTTCTCAATCTGGTCCATCATTTCAGACGTGTCGAAATGCCGGGAAATGATTGCCGATTTACAATTCTTTGCCAGCAGGAAAAGATGAAGTGCAAGATCGTAAGGGACTGGAAGGGCGTGGATTGGGGTTGTGAAGAGGAATGCCCGAAAGACGTGGACGGAAAAACGCTGCGTGATGGTAGCCGGTTGGCACTTTGCGTAGCTCAATAGAAGCGTTTCGTTTGGGACCCTTGGCCGGGTGCTGCGGATCTCGTTTTTTTGCGGCTTAGGATTGAAGATCGCATTCCTTGATTACAAACTCTGTCCTGCACCGGCGACTCTCCGCCGATACTCCTCTGGCGTCTCGATGAGAAACGCCGTCTGTCCCGCCAGAATCAGTAAATCCTCGTCGCCCGTTACCAGCAAGTCGGCCTTGCCGCTTTGCGCGAGATCGAGAGACGGCCGGTCCTTGGCGTCGCGGCAAAGAATCGGGCAGAAATTTGCGATCTCGACTGCCTCGCAATAAGGGATATAGCTGGCTAGGGCTTCCATCTGTTCGTCGGCGGAGAGCTGAAACTTCGGGTAGGCGAGGATTCTCGTCAACTCCGCTGCCGTAGCATGCGAGACAAGCGGCAGGCAATCTCCGGCGCGCCAATGGCCAACCAACCAACTCAACCGGCCATGAAAGAGCAGAGCGGAGAGAACGACATTCGTATCGAAGACGACTCGTGCTTTGGCGGCGGCACTCACTGGCTTTGACGCGCCCAGGCAATTGCGTCGGTAATATCCTGCTCCGTGATGCCAAGCCGTTCGAGCTTATCGCGCACCTCATCCAAGCGGCTCGGCCGCAGCGGCTTGAGCGTGATCGCGGAGCCATCCGTGCTGACGTCGAAGTACTCCACCCCGCTGAAACGTGTAATCACCGCCTTGGGGAGTGTGAGCTGGTTTTTAACGGTCAATTTGGCCAGCATGATTCGCCTCTTTCAAGGATACAAGGAAATCTTACCATATTTCTGTCTGGTATTACGCTCATAATCAGGTTTTCTGCCGTTACGTCATTCCTGATCCCTATTTCGGTTCCCTCATCCCAAAAACCACTCCCACTGTTCCTCGGTCAGCGGCACCACCGAAAGCCGCCCAATGAGGACCAGCGGAGACTTGGCAAAGATCGGCTCGGCCTTGATGGCAGCCAGAGGCTTGGGCTGCCCGAGCCGTTTGCCCACCTTGACTCGGACGATAGGAACCTTGGGGTCGGTCGCGTCCACGCTCACCACGGTTCCGGTTCCCATAGCGGTGCGCTCGTCGCCGGTGTGGTAGAAAATCCACTTCGTCCCCGGCTTCATTTCGCGCAGGTACTTCACCGCGGAGGGATTGGTCACGCCATCCCAGACAGTCTCCTTGTCACGCAGAAAATCATCGAAGGAGTAGACATCGGGCTCGCTCTTAAAGAGGAAGTAGCTCATTCGGTACATGTTAGGCCATATCCGGCAAGAAAGAAAGATGGCGTCCGTTACAATCAAGAAGTCATGATTCGTTTCTCAACTGCCGGCGAATCCCACGGAGAAGCCCTCATCGCGCTCATCTCCGGGCTGCCTGCCGGCGTGCCCGTCGATCTCGAATTCGTCAACCGCGAGTTGTGGCGTCGTCAGCAGGGCTACGGCCGCGGTGGGCGCATGAAGATTGAGACCGACAAGGCCCATGTGCTCTCGGGCGTGCGCCACGGCAAGACCATCGGGACTCCAATTTCGATTGAAATCGTCAACCGCGACTGGAAGAACTGGGAAGACAAGCTCCCCGTCGAGGCTGGCGACCCCGCGCTGCACCAGGCCGTCGCATCGCCGCGCCCCGGCCACGCCGACCTTGCCGGAGCCCTCAAGTACAACTTCCCCGACGCCCGCTATGTGCTGGAGCGCGCCTCGGCCCGCGAATCCGCCGCGCGCGTCGCCGCCGGAGCCTTTGCCAAGCTGATGCTGCGGGTTCTCGGGATTGAAATCGCCAGCCACGTCCTCCGTGTGGGCCGCGTCGCGCTCGACCACTCCGCCGCATGGGAAGAGATTGCCGACCTCGCCTCCCGCGACGAGGTCGTCCTCGGCTGCGTCGATCCCGCAACTGAGGCCCGCATGAAGGAAGAGGTCGAGGAAGTTGCACGCACCGGCGACACCGTAGGCGGCGTCTTCGAGGTGGTGGCGCACGGCGTCCCGCCCGGCTTGGGAACCTACGCCAACTGGGACGAGCGCCTCGACAGTCAAATTGCCTCCGCGGTAATGAGCATCCAGGCCGTCAAGGCGGTCGAGATTGGCCGCGGCGTTATCGCCGCCGAGTCCTTCGGCTCCCAGGTCCACGATCCCATCCGCCATGCAGCGGAAGACACCGGCAAGCCCACCCGCTTCACCCGCTCGCAAAACAACGCCGGCGGCATCGAGGGCGGCGTCTCCAACGGCGAAGACATTGTTGTTCGCGGCTACCTGAAGCCCATCTCGACCCTTCGCAAGCCTCTCGAATCGGTCCGCTTTGACAACCGCCAGCCGACCAGCGCAAGTTACGAGCGCAGCGACATTTGCGTCGTGCCGGCGGCCGGCGTAATCGGCGAGGCCATGGTTGCGCTGACCATCGCGCGCCTGGCCCAGGAGAAATTTGGCGGTGATTCCGTCCTGGAATTGCGACGAAATTTTGACGGATACATCCAACAGATACGGAACTATTAAGATTGAGCAGATACGGAGATTTTCGCAGAAGCTGATGATTCTTAAAATTGTCAAATATCCTGATCCGGTGCTCGCGCGGCCCGGCGAGCCCGTCACCGAATTCAACGCCGAGTTGCGCAAGCTGATCGCCGACATGTTCGAGACCACCTACGCCGAGCAGGGCATTGGCCTCGCCGCGCCACAGGTGGGCGTTTCCAAGCGCCTCACAACCATCGACCTGAGCATGGGCAAAGAACCCAAAGACAAGCTGGTGCTCATCAATCCCGAGATTATCTCCAGTGAAGGCAAACAATACGAGGAGGAAGGCTGCCTCAGCTTTCCCGAGATTCGCGAGAAGGTGTCGCGCCACGCCAAGGTGCGCATCCGCGCCCAGGACGAAAAGGGCAAGTGGTTTGAGATGGACGGCGAAGACGTGCTCGCGCGCTGCTTTCAGCATGAGATCGACCACGTGGACGGCATGTTGTTCATCTATCGCATGAGCGCCCTCAAGCGCGATTTGGCGCTACGAAAAATTCGCAAGATGCAACGCGAAGGCAAGTGGTAAACTCGCCCCGAGGGAAGAACATGACCAATCCCCTCCGGCTGATTTTCTGCGGAACTCCACAGTTCGCCGTGCCCACGCTCAATGCGCTCATAGTGGCCGGCTATGAAATCACCCTGGTAGTCTCGCAACCCGACCGCCCCGTGGGCCGCGACCGGCAGCTCACAGCACCGCCCGTCAAGCTGGCCGCGCTCGCCGCCGGCCTGCCCATCACGCAGCCGGAAACGATTCGCAACAACCCCGAATTTCGCTCTCAAGTCGAGGCCATCGCGCCTAACGCCATCGTCGTCGTCGCATACGGCCGCCTCATTCCGCCCTGGATGCTTGCGCTGCCCCGGCTGGGCTGCATCAACCTGCACGCCAGCCTGCTTCCTCGCTACCGCGGCGCCGCTCCCATCCAGTGGGCTGTGGCCATGGGTGAAACTGTCACCGGCAACACCACCATGCTGCTCGAAGAGGGTCTCGACACCGGCCCCATCCTCCTTCAGCAAGCCCTCGCAATTTTTCCTCAGCAGACCGCGGCGGACCTCCTCGATGTTTTAGCCGTGGGAGGCGCGCCGCTGGTGGTCAAGACGCTAGCCGGACTGGAGAACGGAACCATTGAGCACCGGCCGCAGAATCCAGCCGGAATCTCCTTTGCCCCGTTGCTCACGCGCGAAGACGGACGCATGGACTTTGTTGCGCGCACCGCGACAGAACTCAAGAATCGCTGGCGCGGTTTTCAGCCCTGGCCCGGCGCCTTCACCGCGTTTAATGGCAAAAAGCTCATCGTTCACCGCATGGAGGTTGTGAACGCTCCCGGCTCTCAGGAATCAAATCCAGCCGAACCCGCCCTCATTCTGCCCGACGCCATGCTCCCCGGCCAGATTCACATTCAGGATCACCGCCTGCTGGTCGCCTGCGCCGGAAACACTTGGCTGGAACTCCTCGAAGTGCAGCTCGAAGGCAAAAAACGACTCGCGGCCGCCGAGTTTCTCCGCGGAATCGTGCTCCCCGCCAACGCGCGGCTCGGCTGAAACCATGGCTCAAATTTCCCCAGCGCGCAAGGCCGCCTTCCAGATTCTGATGGCCGTCGAGCACGGCCAATCTCACTCTGACGATCTGCTGCGCGGCAAAACCGTCAACGCACTCTCTGCCCCCGACCGCAACCTGGCCACGGCGCTTGTCCTGGGCGTACTACGCTGGCAGATTCAGCTCGACCACCAGATCCGCGCTCTGCTCGCTCGTCCCAATGCAAAGCTCGACACAGAAGTACTGATCGCACTCCGCTTGGGTGCATTCCAATTGCTCCACATGGACCGCATCCCCGCCCGCGCCGTCCTCTCCGAGAGCGTTGAACTGGTCAAGCAAGCCGGCCACCACTTCGCCTCCGGCATGGTCAATGCCGTCCTGCGCAAGCTGGCCAAGACTTCACAGGCAACGGATGAGTCGCTATCGACTACTGAAGATTCTCGAAAGGCGAAGGGTACGGGCTTTAGCCCGTACATTCATGCAGCAAATACAACGGGGGCTTCGCAGCTTGCGGAAAAATTCCAACGGAGTAGCAAGAAGTGTCAGGGCACGACTTTAGTCGTGCCGATAATGCAGCAAAACAAATGTCGGGCTTTAGCCCCTGAGGGAAGTTTTTCGACGGATATGGAGGCCCACCCCGCCTGGCTGGTCGAGCGCTGGATCAACTTCTACGGCCCCGATGCGGCGCAATCCATCTGCCGCCACGGCCAGAGCCAGCCTGTGCTCACCGTGCGCCTCGCCACTCCGGTCGTCGAAGACGAACTCCTTCAAGCTGGCATCGTCCTCGAACCCGGCCAACTGCTCACCGCCGCCCGTACAGTTGTCTCCGGCGACGTAATTACAACCGAGGCCTTCCACGAGGGCCGCCTACGCCTCCAGGAAGAAGGCTCGCAACTGGTAGCCGAGCTAGCCAGCGCAAATCCCAACCAAAAAATCAAAAGCATCCTCGACTGCTGCGCCGCGCCAGGCGGAAAAACGCTCATCCTGGCCGAGCGCAACCCTCAAGCTCGCATTGTAGCCATGGAATCCAGCGAGCCCCGGCTTACCCAATTGCAGAAGCGCCTCGCCCCTCACTCCACCCGCATCGAATGTCGCCTTGCCGACGCCACCGCGCTTCCGGAAGAACCCGCCTTCGACCTCGTATTGGCCGACGTGCCTTGCAGCGGCACCGGAACGCTGGGCCGCAACCCGGAGATTCGCCATCGCCTTCGCCCCGAAGATCTCGCCCGCCAAGCCGAACGCCAGCGCGCGATTCTCTCTGCCGCATTGCGCGCCGTCCGCACCGGCGGCAGCGTCGTCTATTCCACTTGCTCGCTGGAGCAGGAAGAAAACGAGCAGGTCGTCGCCGCGGTTCTGGCCGCATCTCCGAGCGTCCGCTTGGTTTCATTCGAAGCCAGAATCGAAGCGATGCTCGGTGATAACATTCTCACGCAACAGGGCGCACAGCGCCTGCGCGGCTGCCTCACCCCCGAAGGCGCGCTCCGCCTGCTCCCTGGCGCGTTTCGCACCGATGGCTTCTATATTTGCATGATCGAGCGGGCCGCCTGATAGCATCGCCGTCTCGTTGACTCGCCTACTCCGCCGCCAGCTTAAGCTCCGCGTACTCGCGTCCCAGAAGGCCGCAGAGCGCTTCCGCCACCAGTTCATGATCGGCGCGTTGCGGCAATCCGGAGACAGTCACGCTGCCTACCACGCCAGCCCCCGCTACACGGAGCGGAAACGATCCGCCATCCGCGGCATAGTCGGCCACAGGCAGCCCCTGGCGCTCCAGCAGCGTCGTGTTCTTCTGCTTCATCGTCATCCCCACGCCATACGAACTGCGATGAAAGCGCGCCACCACGTTGCTCTTGCGCCGCACCCACTCCGCATTGTCCGGAGTGGTGCCGTCCAGCGCCGTATAAAAAAGCGGCTGTCCAAAGCGCCGCACGTCGATCACCAAGACCAGCTTGCGTTCCTCCGCCAGCGTCCGCAGCCGCGTGCCCAGCTCCCACGCCATCTGTGCGTCCAAGCGCGGCAACACGAGTTCACGCTCCTGCAAAGCCACCCGCTCCAAATCCTCGCTCAATCCCATGCAGCACTCCCTCAACAGCCCAACGCACCGGCCTATTCCCTGTTCCCTGTTCCCTGTTTTTATTCACTTCGCCACCGTCAGCTTCACCAGCACATCCTGCTCCACGCGCGTACCCGCTGCCGGCTGCTGCGCCGTCACCGCGCCCGGTCTCACCGGCATGACTGGCGCCGCGTGGCCCGTGCCCACCGGCCCCACAGGCACATCTACAAATTTGGGCCGCGCAGACTGGATGCCCACCCTCGACAGTTCCGCCTGCGCGGTCACCACTGGAAGGCCGGTCAGGTCGGGCATCACAAATCCATCGGGCATGTTGTCCTCTGGCGCCGCCACCAGCAAGTCGATGCTGGGCCGCGCAATTCCTTGCGCATGTGCCGGAGGGTCCTGAGCCAGCACCGTTCCCTCGGCCGCCTTGCTCCAGGGCAGCCGCGCCGTTATGCCCACCTCCAGGCCTACGCGCCGCAGCCCCAGCGCCGCCACCCGCTCATCCAGACCCACCATCTCCGGCACTTCCACCTTTTGCGGCCCCCGGCTCTCCGCCACCCGCACTCGCCACTCACGCCGCACCACCGTTCCCGCCGCGGGCGACTGAGAAAGAATATGTCCCGCGGCCACGTCTCCAGAGTAGTAGAGGTTGTCCACGTCCAGGTTCAGCCCCAGCCCCGATGTCTCGCTGCGCGCCTCTGCTTCGGTCATCCCCTTGAGCGACGGCACCTGCACCTCAGCGCCGTGAATGGCGAAGTGCATGGTGGTGACAGCCGCCAGCAGCGCCACGGCCACCAGTAACATCACCAGCGAAGCCACCTGAAAGAAATTCACAACCGGACGTGTTCTCATGGCTTGAACTCCGCGAACTTAAAAAAACGCGATAAGCTCAAGGCGAGCCCTCTTCGCCTATCGCAAATTATCCGTCACCGGCTCGGGATGAATCGTCACGCGATACACCTCCGGGCACTCCAGCTTGAAGCGGTCCTCCAGCGCGGTGATGGCCGCGTGAACCCGCTCCATCGTCAGATCGTCGGGCAGCGTGCAGTGGCACGAAACCTGGATGTGCTCGGCCGAGCGGCTCACCAGAATCTCATGCACGTCGATAATCTCGGGAATCTGCGCCGCTGCCGCCTGCATCGCCTGCTCAATGCGTCGATCCGCCTCCACCTGCTCTCCCGGCGGCTCAATCGTCGCCGGCTCGCTCTCGATGTGCGTCAGAACCCCGTCGATCTCCGGAACCTCGCGCAGAATCTCCGCTTCCAGCGAGCAGACAAAGTCGTGCGCCTTGAGCAGCGGCAGCGCCTCATCCAGCTCCAGGTGCTGCTCCACGCGCAGCTTTCCCCGGTGCGACTGCACGCTCAGTTCGTGCACGCTCACGTTATTGCGCGCCGCCACCGCCCGCACCCGGTCAAAGATGCTCTCCGCCCGCGCCTGCCGTGGCACTGTGTGGATCACCACGTCAGCCTCGGGCAGCGTGCGATGCACGGCATCTGTGGCCGCTTGCACCAGTTCGCCGGTGTGTTCAAAGGTGTACCGCCGCGGCAATGCCACCGTCAGATCCGCAAAATAACCCGCTCCCGCCCGGCGCACTCGCGCCTGCTCCACGCTGAGCACCCCCGGCACGCGCGTCACTTCATCGATCAACCGCCCTCGCGTCTCGGCGGGAATCTCATCCAGCAACACGCTCACCGCCTCGCGGCCCAGCCTGAGCGTCAGCCGCAGAATCAGCAGTGAAACCACCACCGCCGCCAGCGGGTCCGCATAGCGCAGCGCGCCCACGCCAAAGTGCATTCCCAGCCAACTGGCGCCCAGCCCGCACAGCACCGCCAACGACGACCAGATGTCCGACGCAAAATGAAATGCGTCGGTGGCCAGCGCCGACGACCCGGTCCGCTCCGCCACCGCCCGCAGCCGCCGCGACCGCCAGTAGTCCACGCCAATCGAGCACACCACCACCAGCGCCGGCCAACCCAGGTTTTGCAGCTCCCTCGTGGGATGAAGAATTCGCTGAATTGCCTCCCAGATAATCCACGCACTCGATGCGGCCATCAGCAGAACCACGCCGAAGGACGAGAAGTTTTCAAACTTGCCGTGGCCGTAGGTGTGGTCCTCGTCGGCCGGCCGGTCGCTTACCCGCACGGAAAAGAAGGTGAGCGCCGAGCCCACCATGTCCAGCCCGGAGTGGGCCGCGTCCGAGAGCACGCCCAGCGAGCCCGACAGCAGACCCGCCGCTAGCTTCAGCAGCGTCATGGCCGCCGCCGCCAGCATGGAGTGCAGCGCCACCCGCCGCTTTTCGGCTGAATACCTGGCGATTTTGGAGGCCTCGAAAACCATCGCGTCCTTAGGCTACAGCGCCGCGCCGCGCCGTGTACAACCCGGCAATCCCAAAGGTATACGGCTGCCACGCGCACTGCTCATAGCCAGCCGTCCGCATCAGCGCGAGCATCTCCGGCGGCGCGGGAAAATTCCCCACCGATTTCGGCAGGTAATTGTACGGCCCGGCTTTGCCGCAGATCGCCCGCCCGATGGCAGGCAGCACCCGCCGGAAGTAGACCGCATACGCTTTGCCTATCAGCCCCCCCGGTTCGCTGAACTCCAGAATCCCCAACTGCCCGCCCGGTTTCAGCACGCGATGAAACTCCCTCAGCCCAGCCTCGTAGTTCGCCAGATTCCTGAACCCAAAAGCCGAAACAATCAGGTCCAGCGATTCCGACAGCAGCGGCAGGTGCAGCGCGTCCGCCTCCAGCGGCACGGCATACGGCTCGCCTGCCTTCCGTGCGCCTACGCCAAACTTGAGAGCCCCACGGCTCAACATTTCGCGAGAAAAATCCGCCGCCAGCACAGGCCGAGCATCCCGTGGCCGCCGCTTCAGCAGCGCCATGGTCAGGTCGCCTGTGCCGCAGCAGATGTCCAGCACCGCCGCATCGGGATCGGCCAGCACTGCACGAAACCGCCGCGCCGCCCTCCGCCACCACAGCCGGTCCACATTCATTGACAGAACATGATTCAGCAGGTCATAGCGCGGCGCAATCGCATCGAACATCTCCCGCACAGCAAGTGCGGCGCTGGCCTCGTCGGTTGCTCCCTGCGGCTTAGCTCCGGTAGTCGTCATCTAAGCCTGCATCTCCCCGGCCCGCGCCAGCACATACCCCACCGCAACCTCCAGTTCCGCAGCCGCCACATCCTCTACCACGCCCGCATCCCCAATCCCCAGCGGCAGTACGAACCGCCTCACCCCGCCCACATTTTTCTTATCGCCGCCCGTAGCCGCCACAACTTTGCTCGTCTTCAGCTTCAACGACGGCAGCGGTCCATAGAGATGAATCAATCTCTCCAGCCGTTCAAACTGCGCACGCGAAATCGTTCTCCGTTCGCGCGCCAGGTAGAGCGCGGCCACCATTCCCCA
>Ga0326728_10017781_pt1 | contig 14152 bp, 9 predicted proteins | sample MB3enrmetagenome_FD_207602 | JGI IMG/M metagenome (GOLD analysis project Ga0326728, IMG submission 207602) | Lab enriched peat soil microbial communities from McLean, Ithaca, NY, United States - MB31MN | ecosystem: Environmental > Terrestrial > Soil > Wetlands > Peat | place: USA: New York...
CCGCTTCGCAGATTTCCTCGAGGGTTCCAAATGCCTCGATTCCATGTTCACGCGCGAACGCTTCCCGCGACTCCACGCTCTTCGACGTGACGCCCACCACCTGCACCGGAATCCCGTAGACGCGCCGATACCCGTCCATGTGAAATCGTGCCGCGAATCGCGCGCCGAGGAGTCCCACCCGAATAGTTTCCGTCATAGTCAACTCGATCGATCGGTTCCATTTTATGATCTTTCCAGGGGTTTGTGTTGCTCGTATTGCTGGGTTCGGTTTGCGGCGATTCGATGTATACTGGCGTCCCCCGAGGGAAACTGGAAGTCCCGGGATACCACGGGCGGTTCGGCCGGCGGGAGGGCGTGATGCGGAATCATCTTTTGAGTTGGATTGTGTTGGCAGGTATTCTGATGTGTGCCGGCGCGCCGGGGTGGGCACAATTGCCGGATTTCTACAAGACCATGGGCGGCGCGCTCTGGGTCGTGAAAGACGCGTCGCGGCCCCTTGCCGCATGGCCGAACGTCGGCTTGGAAGACATACGCGATCACGGCCGGATTACATTGGATAGTTCCGGGCGGCGCGCGGCGCGGTTCATCACCGGCCGGCTGGGGAGCTTCGCAGTGGAAATCCTTCAGCCCGTTGTAGGCGATCCGGTGTTCGACGGTTTTCTCGCATTCCACCATGATGGTATCTTTGCGGTTCTTTATGTGGTGCCCGATCGTCAGCAAGTGGAGCTGGAAACCGCCCGGCTCCGTAGCCTGGGCGTGCGGGTACTACACACTTTCGACGCCGCCGGTGGGCGCTACACGTTCTTCGACACCGAACCGTCAGGCAAGTATGTCCTCGGGCTGGTAATGCGTCCGCAGGCCGAGGCCGGCGCGGGTCCGGTGAAGGTGACGCACCTCGGACTGGTGATCCGGAAAGCTGCCCCCGTTTCGGCATACTGGCACAGTCTAGGGTTTCCCGAAATGTCGCTGGCCAATGCCTCTCCTCGCGAGGACGGGCGATACCACGGCAAGCCGCTGTTGCTGCCGTTTGTGGTCGGCTGGCAGAACTACTCGCACCCGACTTATGAATGGATCATACCGCCGCAAGACCCGCCCAATTGTTACGACGACTTTCTGGGCGCGCACGGCGAGGGCGTTCAGCACATGGGAGTGCCGGTGGACAACCTGGAGAGCGCGCTCGAGCGCTATGCGAAGCTGGGCTGGTCGCCCGTGCAAAGCGGCGCCTGGGGTGAGGTCGGAAAGTCGAACTCCGGCCGCTACGCTTACATGGACACGGATGTGCTCGGCGTCAGCCTGGAGTTGATCCAGGCGTTTCACTAGGCGGCAGCTAGGAGACGAGGCCATGAACTCGGTGCGATTCCACACACTCGTCGGGCCGGCAATTTGGGCTCTAGCGGTGGCTGGACTGTTTGCCGCCCAGGGCGATACGGCGGGCGCCCAATACGACGTGATGGTCGCGAAGAACCTCATGGTCCCCATGCGAGACGGGGTGAAGCTGGCCACGGACGTCTACATGCCGGCCCACGACGGCATGCCGGTGCAGGGCAAATTCCCGGTGCTGGTCTCGCGGACCCCTTATGGCAAGGAGCCTGGCCCTGGTTCCGCGAATGGGGCGCGCCTTTTCGCCCAGCTTGGCTATGTTGTCGTGGTGCAGGATTGCCGAGGCCGTTACGGATCGCAAGGCACCTTCTATATCGACGTGAATGAGGGCAAAGACGGCTACGACACGGTGGAATGGGCCGCGGCGCAGCCCTGGTCCAACGGCAAGGTGGGAACTTACGGTGGGTCCTACCTCGCGCAGGTCCAGAACGCCCTGGCGGTCCTGCGTCCGCCCCACCTGGCCGCAATGTTTGTCATGGTCGGCACTTCCAATTATTTCGACGAGGGCGCTTACCGCGGCGGAGCTTTCACGTTGTTGCACAATCTCGTCTATCCTTTGATCCTCTCTTCCACCAGCCAGGAAGCCGAACAAGATCCAGCCCTGAAGGCCGCGATGTTCGAGATCCTGCACGAGCAGATGGGAGGCTGGTTGCGTGCCTATCCCTTCCGCCCTAACGCCTCGCCGCTGCTGCTCGACCCGGTGAATCAGCGCTGGTTTCAGGACTTCGTCGACCATCCCTTCTATGACGACTACTGGAAGCAGAATGGCTTCAGTTTTGAGGGTGCCTACGACCAATATCCGGATATTCCCGTCTATTTCCTGAGCGGTTGGTACGACCTGTTCGAACGGGGCACGCTTCACAACTACGTGGGTTTGGCTTCCCGACACAAGTCTCCCACCAAGCTCCTGATGGGCCCCTGGGTACATGGAATCGGTCCGCGCGCCTCGGGCGATGTAGACTTCGGGGCTGCCGCCGAAGTCGACATGATCGCGGAGCAGCAACGCTGGTTCGATCAGGTGCTCATGGGCAAGACCACCGGCGTCCTCGATGAACCTCGTGTGCGGGTCTTCGTTATGGGCGGCGGCAGCGGCACGCGCAACGATAAGGGGTTCATGGAGGATGGCGGCCGCTGGCTCGCCACCACGGCCTGGCCCCCGCCGGAGGCAACTACCCGAGCCTACTACCTGCACGGCGACGGCAGTTTGAGCGAACAGCGGCCCGGCCTCGAGACTGCAAGCACTTACTCGTTCGACCCCCGGAACCCGGTCCCCACGATCGGCGGGCAGATTGATTCCGGCAAAGATCTCTCGCCCGCCGGCCCTCGCGACCAGCGTTGCCGTGTCAGGATCTTTGGCTGCGACAACGAGCTTCCCTTGGCTTCGCGGCGCGATGTGCTGGTCTTCCAAACGCTGCCCCTCACGTCCGACCTGGAGATCGCTGGGCCGGTGAGCGTCGATCTCTGGATTTCCTCCTCTGCGCCGGACACAGATTTTACGGCCAAGCTTGTGGATGTCGCTCCTCCCAATCGTGACTACCCTTGGGGATACGCCATGAACCTTGCCGACCGCATTATCCGCGTCGGTTCGGGAGATGACGCTTCCGCGCGGACGCTGCTGAAGCCCGGCGAAATCCGCAAGGTCACCATTGATCTCGTGGGCGTAGCCAACCGCTTCCGAACCGGCCATCGTATCCGGGTGGACATCTCGAGCAGCAACTTTCCCTATTTCGATGTCAATCCCAATACCGGGGAACGCTCCGGCTACGAGACACACGCGATCACGGCGCTGAATACCGTCTACCACGATAGGGAGCGTCCGTCGCACATCAACCTACCGGCAATGACCGCCCGCTGACAGTGTACAGGAGTGGCGCGGGCGTCTCGCCCGCGGTCGGGGCGGTGTTGTGCCCGCCGGGAGCGGGCGCCCGCTGTGGAGTGGGCATTCCTTCGCTCCGCTCGGGACTGGCTCTGCCCGCGCGTTGTGGCACGGCCATCTTGGCCGTGAATCGGCACGGGCAGGATGCCCGTGCCACAACGGGCAGGACCCCGACAGGTCGGGGCAGGCTGCCCGCAGCACGCCTCATTCGTGCACCCCCTCTGCCGCCGGTCCTTTGTTTTCTATAACATTCTCGCTTTGTTCCGGCGATTTTGGTGTTTCGTCGGCGTTCTCCTCTGCCGGACTTTCTGTCCCAGCGTCCAGCCCCACGACCTTGCTCAGTTCCTCGGCCGCGCGGTCGTCCCGCTCATTGTCGGGAGGGCTGGCCTCCGGGGTAGGGGCACGCCATGGCGTGCCCGTACGGGCGGTTCGCGAACTGCCCCGACACTCGCGGGCGTGTTCTTGGCGCAGGGTCAGGAGAATCCTCACCTTCCGGTCGATCGCCCGGTCCAGCGCCGTTTCCAGGCGCAGCACCAGGACAAGTGGATTTACGTAAGGACATAGTAACTCCATGAATTGGAAGGTTGGGAGCAGGGGCGGCAGGCGAGCCGTCCCCACCGAAGGTGAGACAGACTTTCACAGACCTTACAGGTTACCAGGAGAGCACAGATGTGTCAAGTATAAAGTGCGTTACGTTAGATAATAGGCACCAGTGTGCAGGGCAAGCCCTACCCCTACAAGCTGTAAGCCACAACGCGTTTTATCTTAAGATTTCGCCGGTATCGGATGCGGAGATTTGAGCGTCAGGAGAGAAGTGATGAAGCAAACTTTGTTTAACCTACACTATGGCGTTAGTCAGGCTTTGATCGCCGAAGCTGAGTCTCGCTAGCCCTGGTTTGCGCCGCTGACCGGCCCCATAACAAAGATGGTGTTGCCGGATGGGTCGAGCAGGTCGAACGTACGCGCGCCCCACTCCTCATCTTTCGGCGCCCTCAGGACGTCCACCTTCGCGCTCCACTCACGGTAGTAGGCATCGGCGTCGTCCACCTGGAGCGCTACGCAGGCGTTTCTGCCGTGACCCTTCATCGGACTATCGAGGGTCATCTGGATTGTTCCACGCTCAATGCCGAGTAGTCCCGACCGGCCGTCGTTGGACGCCTCGAATGTCACGCGAAAGCCTAGCCCGTCGACGTAGAACGCCTTCGCAGTTGACAAGTCTTCGGCTGGAAGAATTGGTATCGCTCGCTCCATGGCTCAAGAGTACCTCGAACTGCCGAATTAAAGCAACACTGGAAGGCCTTAGCCGGAATTCCCATTTTCAATTTTTGGGACAGCCCATAGCATATGCCTGAGCGCGGGTGGCGCATACGTCCCGACGCTCGTTTTCGGGATGTATGCGCCTCATTAGCATCAGAGAGGCGCAGACATGCCAAAGAACGGCACGTCCGCCACCCCGCGGCGATGAAAAGGGTCAGGTACGCGTTTCTCCCCTCCCCTTTTCTCCCTAGCCCTTTCCGTGGGTTCATTTACGCCCTTGAGCGCGCCAGCGCTTGAAGTCCGCGATGATTTCATCTTCGGTGATGCCTTCGCCCAGCAGCATTTCCTGCAGGCGGGCAGCCGCCTCTTTCAACTGCGCCCGCTCAGCATCAGATCGCTTGCGGCGCGCCGGGAGGTAATAACCCACGGTGTCGCCGTGCCGCGTAATCGCCACCGGCTTGTCACTCTGCAACAAGTAGTTGGCAAGATTCTCGCGAAACTCACGGATACCGACCTTAAGTAGACCCATGTGCGTTCACCTGTGTACACATTTTACAAGACGTGCCGATACCTGTCAAGGGGACGAATTGCTGGCGGGCCGACGAGCAACCCGACTGCCCAATCCATCCAGCACCGGCACCCAGTCGTCGGCCCCCTCGTGATTCTTGCCGGGGGGCGTGAATTGGCGGGTTCCAGCGTTGGCAATCGGCCCTCCGGGAATCTTTGTATACGCCCCATTCGTAGGGTCGAACCGCGCGGCATCGGCAGGCGCCTTCAAACTCGCCATGTTGACCGTGATGGTCCGCGCCGTGGGCAGGTAGGCGATTACGCAGACACCGCTAGGAGTCTTGGCGGCCGTGCAATAATCGCTCTGGCTGACGCGCGTGTCGAGAGTGCCGTACGTTCCCAGGCACTGGTAACCGCCGTGTGGTCCTGGTCCGGGGGCAGGTCCAGCCAGGGCAGGGAAGAGAAGAACGTCTTCCAGATCGAGGCCGCCGCAAAGCGCTGGTCTACAAGGGAAAGGAAAAGAGCGCGGTGTTGCAACCCCGTGATAGAATTCGGCACGGTAGTCGCCACGGGAAGGGGGCTTGGAGCGTCGATGAGTCTAAAGCACGTCTCGTTTATCGCATTCCTGGGAGCGGCGGTGTGCTTGGTTTGGCTGGCTTTCCAGAACGTCCTGCTCGGCGCAGGACCGGTGACGATTGCCATTCAAGTCCTGGCGGTTCTGCTGATGATCTGGGCGCGCCTGACCTTCGGCCTGCGGAGTTTTCATGCGGCTGCCAACCCCACCTCGGGCGGACTTGTTACCCGCGGTCCGTACCGGTGGCTTCGCCACCCGATCTATTCGGCGGTTCTGTATTTCGTTTGGGTGGGGATTGCGGCGCACCCTTCACAAAGTTCCATTCTCGTTGCCTTGCTGGCCAGCGCTTTGCTGGGCGTCCGCATGGTTGGGGAAGAGCGTCTCCTCCGCGAAATGTATCCTGAATACGCGGAATACGCCCGGCACACAGCGCGAGTCCTGCCCTACATTTTCTGAACCGGCGATAAGGCCTTGCGCTTCACGGCCGGGAGGGTCCGCTCACTTTTTTGCATTCTCCGCTTGACAACTCAATATGTACGCGACAAGTCGCTCCAGCCTGTTGACAGCGCGGCCAAGCCGCAACCAAATGCAGATTCTTCGCTTCGCTCAGAATGACATGTCATCCTGAGCGAAGCGAAGGATCTGCTTTTCTTCGCGCGCCGCGAAGAAACTCGCCCCTAGTACTACAGACGATGTATGCTCATCGAGATCAAGTTTCCGCGGGAGGAAAGGCCATGGATCGTAGAGTTTTCAATTCGACGTTGTTAACGCTTTGGGGGTCTTCTGCCATCTTGCGGCAGTTCACCGAGTCCGGTAGCGAGTCCACTGCCTATGCCGCGACGCAGAGCGGCGCGTCTCGAACGCCCGCGCCGCCCAGCCTGGAGAATCAGTTCCGCGGCTATATCGTGGATCACCATTCACCGGATCCCCCTGCCATCACCTACCAGAACTTCGACCCTGACCAATGGTTCCGGCTCTACGAGGAGGCGGACCTGGATCACGTCTGGGTTTTCTCGAAGGGGCATCATGGTGAAGCCTACTACCCAACCAAGATAGGGCACATGCACCCCGGCCTGAAAGTTGATTTTGTGAAGGCGTTCAGCGACCGCCTCCGGCAAAAGGGAATTGCCTTCCATGCCTATTACTGCATCGGGTTCGACGATTGGGCGGCCCTCAATCACCCGGAGTGGGCGCTCCTGGACGAAAACGGCAAGAACCGCCGCGTCGCGCCGGGAGATGTTCCGCACTCCCAGGGGCAATTTCACTGGGCGTGTATCAACACACCTTACCGCAAATACGTCCTCGAGCAGTTGACTGAAATCGTCAAGGGTTACAATCCCGAGGGCATTTTTCTCGACATTGTAGGCCAGCCACTCTGCTACTGCGCATCGTGTTCAGAACTTTATCGGTCCCGTTACAGCCACGAAATCCCGCGCGGCCCCGCCGCAGACCGCGACTGGCGAGAGACGGACGAATTCCTCTACCAGACCACCCAGCTCGGCTTCGTGAAGGATGCCATCGCCACCGTGCGGGGACTCGGTTCAAATGCCGCCATCACCGTCAATGGCGGCCACTTGGATTTCCGCAAGGAAATGATGGACCTGCTCGACTACACCTTTGCCGAGCCCTTCGCGGGCGACTATCATTCCGCCATGTTCGCGCGGGGTACCGGCAAGCTGCCGCAGATCGGCCCCGGCTTGGTCGCATGGGTCTACGATCCCTCGCCGGCTTCCGTATTCCAAGTTGAGAGCGCCATGATCGCCGCCCAGGGTTGCCGGGCGTTCATGTACTCGGAGACCATGCGGCAGGATGGAGTTCTGGATTCGCTGTGGTTTCGCGAGATGGGCGCCGGCTACAAGGAGATCGAGAAGATTCAACCCTACTTGACGGATCGTGACTCCGTGCCCTGTGTGGCCGTATTGTTCAGCGCCCACACACGCTTCAACTGCCGCTCCGAGGTTCGCGGGGTTCTTCGCGGCGCGATGGAGGCCGCCACGTATTCGCAATTTCCTTCCGACATCCTGCCGGATTGGAGCCTGGAGCGTCTTGCGGATTACCAGGCGGTGGTCCTGCCGGAAGTCATCTGTTTGTCCTCGAACGATGCAGAAGCGTTCGGACGGTACGTCGAATCGGGTGGCTTGCTCATCGTCACCGGCCAAACCGGCACCAGGGACGCCGACGGGCAGGTCCGCGCGAACTTCGCGCTGGCTGACCTCGTGGGATGCGACTTCGAAAAGGTTTTCGACACTTACAAAAACAACCTGTGGGGAAGCTATCTTCACCGCAGCGGTGACGCGATCTGGAAAAGTCTGCCGGACACCTCCCTGGTGGTGCGTGCGCCTTTCGTGGCGGTCCAGGCGCGGCCCGGAACCAAGGTTCTCGCAACCCACATTCTTCCTTCCACCGTATGGTGTAAAGATGCGGATGAGAACGAGCAATGCTGGGTGAACTGGGAACCGCCCCCGCCGGCAAAAACAACGGAATTTCCCGCTCTTCTGGAGAGCGCGCACGGAAAAGGCAAGGTTATTTATGCGAGCTTCGATCTGTATGGCATGATTAACAACGACTACCAGTGGCCGCTGGAGTTTCATCGTCAGTTGCTACAATCAAACCTGAAGAATCCCCCGCTGCGAGTCGGCCTGACGAACCGCCGCGGCGTGGGCACCACGTTCTACAAAAAACGCGGTAAGAACATGCTCGTGGTGCACCAGATCAACAGGACCATTCCTCTTTTGCAGGGCGATGTGAACCCGCTGAAGGGGGGTACGCTGTTCATCGACGCATCGTTCTTCAAGCCCACCGCGGCAAGACAGATTCATCCCACGACGCGAGCGCTCAAAATGAACAAGCGCGGAAGCTCAGTGGAGATCGAACTTCCCACGGTTGATGTCCACTCGGTTTTTGTGTTGGAGGGGTAGCTTACTCGGCATACCTGCTTTGAAAACGCGCCGTCATTCTGAGCGAAGCGAAGAATCTCGCTCTGGTCCGTGATGAAGCGAGAGCGAGAAGATCAGAGCGAGATTCTTCGCTTCGCTCAGAATGACAGGGTTTTCATGGTTTCCGGGCGCCCGTCAGCCGACGAGGCATTTTTCAGAAATGAGGAATCAATGAACCGGCGACAGTTTTCAAGGTTCTCAGCTCTGGCTCTTTCGAGCCTGGCCTTTTCGAGGCGCTTGGCTGCGGTCAACTCCGGAGCGCAAGGAGCGCCTGCGGCCACTCCGGACGCAGAGCCGCCCCGGCCCAAGCTCTCCGGCGCATATCGGGAATACTGCTTCGACTTCAACTGGGTCGACAAGCTCGAGGGGCACGTCCAGCCACTTTCGAATTACGCTCACCTGAGCGCGGCCGGCGAAGTTGAGGATCTCATCAAGATTGATTCCGACTCCCTGATGGTCTTTTGCATGTCCCTCTCGGGATACATGTTTTATAACAGCAAAGTCGGCGTGCGGCATCCTTCACTTAATTTCGATTACTTGAAAGAGATCATCACCCTGGGGCACCAGAAGGGAATTGCGATGGAGCTGTACGTTCCCACCATGTGGGCCGATTATCTGATCCAGCAACACGGGGATTGGGGCATGCGGAATCCGGACGGGAGCCTGTACACGGCGGCCTTCGGCGGGTACCACCCGGATTTGAATTCGCCTGCGGCGGACTGGTACGTCGACGTGATCCGCGAACTTATTCCTGCCTATGGCGGCGACGCCTTCTTCGCCGACGGCATAACGTTTATCAAATACGGGCAGTCGGAATTCACGCTGAAACAGTTCCAGCAAGATCTAGGGCGGCCGTATCCAACCTCGTTGGCAGGTGACCCGGATTGGCGAGCCACGTTGCGCTGGGAGATCAAGCAGATCGATGGCTACTGGCAGAAACTTCGCAATGCGATCAAAGAACAGGACCCCAGGGTCGAGGTCACGTTCAATGGACCGGGTCCGGAAATTGCCATGCCCGGTCGAGACAGCGGGATAAACTTTGTTCCCGAGCCGCCCCACCTTAACCCGCAAACGGATTATGCCTTCACGGAAGCGGGAAGCGGCGGTGAGCACGCCGACTGGACCAAGGGAATTGCCTACCCCAAGCCGTTCCGAGTGACTTTCAATAACGCCTTTTCGGTTCTCGACCCGTTTGATCCGGACGAGGTTCGAGCCCGCATCGGCCGCACACTCGCCATCGGAGGCATGCCCTATCGCTATGACCGCACATCGGTGAACGGCGAACCCGACCGCGTTTTCATTGATCGTTGGGGCGAGATCTTCAAAGAGGTCAAGGAAAAGACTGCCTACGTCAAAGGGGCTGAGCCGCTGAAGTATGTCGGAATCGTGAGTAGCGAGCCCACCATGTTTTACAGGGGGCGCTCCGATCGCAGTTGCCATGCAGACGACTTGTTGGGGTCACTCCGCATGCTTGATGCGCTCCACATCCAGCATGCGGTGATTGCGGACTGGAATTTGCAGCCCGATTTCCTGAAGCCGTATGCCTTGGTCATTCTTCCCAATGCAGGCTGCATGAGCGATACTCAGGTCGCGGCGGTTCGGGAGTACGTGAGGGGCGGCGGAAGGCTTTTGGCCACGGCGGAATCCTCGCTTTTCGATGAAAACGGAAATGCCAGGCCGGACTTTGCCTTGGCGGATGTCTTTGGAGTGAATATCGACGAGACGCCCAGCAATCAAATTCAAACCGAAGATAATAAGAAACCCGTTTACATAACACCCTCGAGTTCGTCGCATCCCATTCTTCGTCCTCTGCCGCATACCGCGCTGATTATTCCGGGCGACTCGGTCATGGTCCGCGCGACGACCGGCCAGGCGACCGCCTATGCAATCGACGACGCGGGCACGCCCGCGAATTCTCCGGACAGCGCCACCACTCGCGCCGCGGTCCAGGTTAACCAGTTTGGAAAGGGCCAATGCGTTTACATCTGCGGGAGCATCTTCGCCCGCTCCGCCTGGGGTGCGGACGGCGCCGGAGTGCGCTGGGCCGGTCAGCTCGTTGAAGAAATCGTCCAGAACCTGGCGCCTCGTGCGCCGTGGCGGCTCAAAGCGTCGGAGAAGATCTGGGCCGGCCTGAACGCGCAGCCAAGCCAGCTCCGCCACGTTCTGCACTTGGTGAATTGGCAGACTGACCTTCCGGCGGCCGATCTCCGCGTGAGCATCGCGGAAGGTCTTGGAGTAGGCGGGAACGCCTCAATGGCTTGGCCGAATCACCTGCCTCTGCGGGTCGAGACGCGGGGCAACATGCTCGAAGTGGTGATCCCCAAGGTTGGCCCCCACGTCATGGTGGTGTTCGAGTGACGGCTGAAGAACGCCGGGCCACGTTACGGCCGCGGCCGGCTGAGCCGCACCGTGGTTACGGACGGTGTAGCATCGAAGTTCAACTCGATTGAACCCTTCTGCCGGCTCATCCCCACCTGCCCGGAGGGAATCAGCTCGACCGATCCGAAGTCGCCCAGTTGGCCGGTGCGTACGGTGAGGCGAATGGGCTCGGGCGTCTCGAGCTGCGGCAGGCTAGATTGCTTGAGCAGGCGCCCCTGGGTGTAGGGGGCGGGCGCGGTATCGCGGTTGAGCAGATAGCACAGCAGATCGTCGCCCTTGCGGTTCACCAGCAGAGCGTAATGGCGCGAGCCGTGGACCTCAAAAGCCGGTGCGCCGATCAGGCGGGCAGTGAGTTCGCTCAGCAGTGCGCTGTCCTCGCCGAACGCGAGTTCTTCCGCGCTCACATAAATCACGCGCCCCCGCCCGTAAGTGTTTTCCAGGATGGCGGGAGAATCGCCGGCGTACTCCCATTGGGCCAGGACCTTCCCGGTCGTGGGCTTTACCGCCAGTGCACCAGGGTACAGCGAGAGCGTCGCCGCCAGTCCCGATCCGGGCGAGAACGCTAGCCGTTTATAACCTGCTAAATTCCCGGCGTATTCGCACCCGAAAAGATCGGCCAAGGCGAAATTGCTCTTCAGGCGCCCTTCTTGGTCGAACAGCGAGCCATGGCCGAAGCTGAGCAGCGTGCCGCCTTCCCTGACGTATTCCTTAATCTCTCCGAGGTCGTTGTCGCTCAGGAGGGCCGTCTCGGGCAAGAGCAGCATTCGATATGAGCCAAGGTCGAAGCGGCGCGAGGAGAATGTTCCTCCCACCCGCTCCGTGATGTACCCCAGGTTGCGCAAATAACGGGAGGTGTCGCGGCCAGGATCGGCGTCCGCCTCCGCCCGGCGGAAACCGTGAGATGCCTTCCATAGTTCGCCCATGTCGGGGATGTGTTCAACGTCATCGGCAGGGTGGCCTGTCAAGATGCCAATCTCGGCGTAAGGACGCGCGTCCACAAGCCAGGGGCGATTATCTCTCAGCCAACTCCCCATGGCTCGCAGCAGAGCAAGGTCGCCGTGCGGATCGTACACACCCGCATGTCCCGGGGTGATGGCCGCGTAAGCATTGCCGCCCTGAATCCAGGTGGCCGCTGCCAGGTCCACCGCTTCCGATTGGGATTCCACCGGTGCAGGGGCATCGTCGCTGGGAGGGACGTACCACGACGAACTGATCAAGATGCCTTCCTCCCATGGCCGGTCTGCGGCATGCATGACGCGCGAAGACCTGTCGATGTTGGGCCAAGTGTGGCCTTCGACCGAGAACCAGTCAACGACCGAATCTACCTGCCGCGCCCGAGCGGGCTCGACCACATCGGCCATTCCCGCGCCGTTGAAGGTGAAACTGAGACCCGGCTGAATGGCTTCGAGCTTCTGCCGAATCTCCAGCAGGAAGCCCCGGAGAGTGGCCAGTTCGAACTCAGAAAACTGCTTGGGCGATGCTTGGCTGGCCGCGATGTGGTATCGGTCACTGAATTTGCGAAGTGTGAAAGGATCGTAGGAGATCGGGTTCGGCTGCGTGTAGAGGTCGAGCCAGACGCCGTTCACCGGGCCGTCCTCTTTCAGAATCTCCGTCAACTGATCAATAACGTACTGGCGGTAAGGTGAGTGGAACGATTTCCACTCCGTCGCAAAGGCGAGCCCCATGGGTTTGCCTTGGGTGTCCAAGCAAGTCCAGTCGCGAAACTTCGCTTCCGGGTTGTTGTCCAGCCCCACGGAGTAATAGACCACGGCGGCCATGTTGTGCTTGCGAAGGGCGGCCAGCGTGGGCTTCACAAAGTCGCGGTGCGTCTTGAAATCGGTAAGGTGCGTGCCATGATTCACCAGCCCATCGTGCCACTTGTCATAGAAGATCACGCCCGTCGCGCCGGCATCCTGAAACTCCTGAATGGTCGTCTCGGCGTCATAGCTGTCGCCCAAGGTTTTTTCCCAGGCCCGCAGCGCCGCTTCCTGCTTGGCCGGAGTCCACGTGCCATTCACGATGTATTCCGGCCCCCAGACGCCCGTTGTAGTGTTGGCGATGAAGCCTGTCATGACGAAGAGTTGCGGCGGCTTGTACCACGGCGCGCGGTTCAGTTCGGGCTGCCGGGCCGAGGATCCGGACTGCGCGAACAGATGGCGCGGGCCTCGGATTTGGAGATCCGCGGTTGTAAGTAGCACGGTGGCAACGCACAGCCACATTATTAATTTTATAAACATATCGTATCTCATACTTCCACTCGCAAGAGAATCGGTGATACTGCCCTCTCCCATGGGGAGAGGGCGAACTGACCCACAACCGGCGTTCAGGACGCTTGCCCGGCGCCCACCCCAGCCCTCGGGCGGTTCTTGCGCACATACGTGCCGTCGATTACCGGCTCGGATTCGCACTCCGCTTCGATCACGGTAACAGGATGGTCGGGCGCGTCGTGCGGAAGTCCCGTGAAGCGCACCGAGATGTCGTCCTGCACGAAGTCTACCTTCTTGCCTGAGGCATACAAGCGCGCTGCCTTAACTTTACTGCGCATGCCGCCGATCGCCACCACCGTGGGCGGCTTGTAAAACTCCAGGGCCTGGGTTCCGATCGTTTGGGCCGGCCAGAAGTGAACGTGGATGTAAAGCGTGTTGCCCTTGCGCGTGTATCCGGCGAACGTGTGGCCACGCGCGCTGCACGGTTCCGCTTCGTAAATGGTTGGCCCGTTCTTGTCCATCCAATGGCCAACCTCGGTTAGGACGCTGACTGACTGCTCCGGCACAGACCCGTCCGGTTTGGGGCCGATGTTCAGTAGGTAGTTGCCCCCGCCCCGTGCGCAGGTCACGAGGTTACGGACGATGCTCTTCGAGTTTTTCCAGTCGTCGTCGGCCGGAGTGTAGCCCCAGCTATTGTTCATGGTCATGCAGGATTCCCAGGCGCGCCCCCCACGTTCGGCCCGAATCGTCTGCTCGGGTGTCGAGAAGTCTCCGGGCAGGCCATTCCGGTTATTGACGATGATGTCCGGCTGAAGCTTGAACACCATCTCGTTCATCTTTTTCGACTCCCACTGCTCGGCCGTGAGAGGCCAATCCACGTCGTACCAGAGAACGTCGATCTTCCCGTAATTGGTCAGCAGTTCCCGGATCAACCCGTGCGTGTATTCGACAAAGCGTTGTCGCGCCGCCTCGTCGGTGGCGCAGCGAGCGCCGTCCGGATGGTGCCAATCCATCAGCGAGTAATAGAAGCCGACGC
>Ga0326728_10017783_pt1 | contig 14152 bp, 16 predicted proteins | sample MB3enrmetagenome_FD_207602 | JGI IMG/M metagenome (GOLD analysis project Ga0326728, IMG submission 207602) | Lab enriched peat soil microbial communities from McLean, Ithaca, NY, United States - MB31MN | ecosystem: Environmental > Terrestrial > Soil > Wetlands > Peat | place: USA: New York...
GTTCGCTGTGTCCTTCGTCATAGTCAAATCCCAACGGCTGTTGGGTAGGGGAAACCCGTTCCGGCGTCATCTGGATGCATTCTACGGCTTCCCTTCACCCAATGGGTGCGAACTCCCGACTGTTCCGGATCCCTCTGGCCTTGACTCCAACCCTCTCTCGACATCGCCTAGCGACGGATTAGGGGCAGCTCCATGAAAAACAGTGCTGAGCCATCCGCCCGTCGGTGATATCGTAGAGAGTATCCCTTGCGGCCTGAATAAAGATCGCCCGCTCAAGAAGAGCGGCGAGGAACGGTCCGCGGGCAAAAGCTTCGCTACGATATTGAGGAGTTGATTTCGAAACCATGCACACCGAAACACAGCACAGAGACGCGACGATTCAAGCTCGGCCTCGTTTCATTCGACGCTTCCTGCTCACAGCGGCACTCGGGACCTTAGCCGTAACCTGCGCCACCGCCCAGGAAACCGGATACGTAAAAGCGCGAGGCAAGCCGGGCGATGCCGGAGTTTTTATCAACGGCCAATACGTCGGGCCGGCCTCGAGATTCACGGTTCCGGAAAAGTACCCCGCTCCCGCCGGAGACGTTGAAGTTACCTTCAAGGACCCCCGGTATGAAGACTTCACGGCGAAAGTGACGGTCCGTGCGAAGAAAACCACGCACATCAAGTACGCGATGAAGAAGCTCGAGGAACCCAAACCCCCGTTCGGGCGCTTCCGGCTGGGTGGCGGCGAGCCTGAGTCGTTCATCTCCATCGCGGCGGGTGACACAGGCGCGGTCTACATCAACGACAAATTCTTCGGCTATGTCGACGAGCTGAACAACGTAGGCGGCGGCCTGCTGCTCCCCCCCGGCACCTACGACCTGCACGTCGTGTCTCCGCTTTTCGGCGACATCCGCCAGAAGATCACCATCGAGGCCAACAAGGTCACGGTTGTGCCACTGCCGAAAAAGGGCACCTAGAGGCGAACGCTCAGGAGTCATGGACACCGCCGGGCCGCCGGAAATCCCCGGCCCTGGCGGGTCGGGGCCACCGTGGTGGTGTGTTTGCCTTTTGCCTTTTGCCTTTTGCCTTCTATCTCCGCTTCTTCTTTTCCTTCGCCAAAATCTCCAAAACCATCTTGCCCCGTTCGCCCGTGGTCCATCGCTGCTGGATTTGCTTTTCGCTGAGTCCGCCAACGCGCCCCAATAGCAGGAACGGCGGCAGCGCGTAAGGCAAGCTGTTCCACTGCGCCATCTCGGCCAGCGCCGGTAGCGCACGCTCCCCTAACAGGTCGAGTGTGCCAGCCGGCCGCGCGTCGGTGAGGTTTACCAGCGCCTTGGCAGCCTTGACACGATCGCTCAAAACCACGGAGTTCAGCATCTCGACAAACCATGTGGGCGAGATGTGGATGGCCAGCTCAGGCTTCTTGGCCGCCAGCACGGCGATTGCGGAAAGCGCGTTCATAGCGCCCGCGCGCACGCTTTGCTCGGGATCCTGCATGGCATATTCGAGATCGTTCACCACGGCGCTCTTGACGGGAGCATAACCGATCAGGGTCGCGGCCATGGCGCGCTGCTCCGCATCCGCCGAGTTCCTGAGAACCTCGCGAATCTTCGCCAGATGTTTCGGAACCAGTTCGACGAAGCGAAGTTGTAGATCGCGCGCATCGGGATCGGCCGCGAGCGGGTGTCCATGCGTCAGGTCTTCCGCTGTGCTGCCGCGGCTCGCCGCGTTTTGGAGGGCTTCGACCAACTGATTGTACGGTTCAACAAGCTCGGGCGTCAGCGTGGCGTCACCCTCGGGTGGCGTTCGCAGCTCGAAGTGCGCTGCGCCCTTTTCCTCGATCCCCACGAACAGCATGCTGCGGCCTCCGTCGCAGCACACCGCCTCCACCCGCGCCACAACCACGCCCGGAATCTCTTCCAGGCTTTCTTCGAGATCGCCTTTGGAGGGCGGCAGCGGATCACCCGTCTTCACGCCCAGTACCTTCTGAACGCGGCTCTCCGATACCTTTCGCAGACCGTAGTAGTCGATGGAGCCGATGCGCGGCACCGGATCACCCACAAGCACCGCGGGCAGCAGGAAAAGCCAGTAAACCTTCACAATATTCTGACGCGGGAAACTCGCGTGCGGATACCAGCCGGCAAATCTATGCCTGTTTTTCTGCCATCGGGCCGATCACCGGCAAAACCAGGCGCTCATTCTGCCACGCCGCCCACATCAGCACGAGCCACAGAACCAGACAGGCCAGCATGAACAGCGGACTGAGCAGCAGAGCCACCTGCCTGCCAGTTAATGAGATGCCCACCCAAACGACGATGATCGCCAGGTTTACGAAGATAGCCTGAAAGGCATGAAAGCGCACGCGCCGGTTGTGCCCATACGGCTCGAGCAACAGCAGCAGCACACCCGTCACGCCCAGCAACAGATAACACAGCGCGCTCGCAATGTTGTCCGCTATGACCGGACCCGGCGCCTGGTCCGGCGCAGGGCGTGCACAGTGGCCGCACTCACCGCCGTTCAGCACAGCGCCGCACTTTGGACAAACCGCCATAAAATCCGGGCCTGTGCCCGGCCGGTAGTGCACCTAGCTTCCGGCCTGCTGCTCCGCCATGGGACCAATAAGCGGCAGCACCAGCTTCTGACCTTGATAGGCCTTGATGATCAGCACTAGCCACAAGACGAAGAATCCCAGCCAGATCAACGGACTCACGAACATCATCACCCCATGAGTGATCGCGAACAAGACCATCATGCCGATCCACACCACGATCGCCGCGACGTGGAAGAAAATCGACTGGAACGCGTGAAAGCGAATGTTCCGGTTCTGGTTGTAGGGCGCGAGCACCAGAAACAGAATGCCGGTGATCAAACCCAAGGCATAACAAAGAGCGCAGGCCGCGTTGTCGGCCAAACCCGCGGGCGCCGCGCTCGTTGGCGCCGCGGCCGGTGCCGCAGCGCTACCTACTCCACTGCCCGTTACGTTCACGGCAGCTCCGCACTTGGGGCAAAAACGCCCATCCACTTGACTGCCGCAACTTGCACAAAATGCCATAATGTGAAACTTTACTTCCGGCCAGCCCCATTTGCAAGCGGGTATTTGCCCCAAGCGGGTATTTGCCCCAGCGGCGCCCGTGATGCGGTATTTTATACAGGCGACCAAAACACGACGAAAGGCACTCAACTGATGAAACGTACGCTTCTGTTGGCATCGTTGCTCCCGGCCCTGGCACTTACGCCCCTTGCGGCGCAGACGCAACCAAAGCTCGAAGATCTCCACGGCAAGACCATTCTGCTGTTCACACCGCATCCCGACGACGACACCTTCTGCTGCGCCGGCACACTCTCGCTGCTGGCAAAGAATGGCAACAACATCCGCATCGTGATTTATACCAACGACGATAAGGGCTCTTACGATCCCGAAATGACTAGTGAACGCCTGGCCCGCATTCGTATGCATGAGGAAGAGGACGCCTGCCGCATCATCGGCATTCCGAAGCAGAATATCCAGTGGCTGGAATACCACGATGGCATGCTGGAATACGCCAACACGCGCGATCTGGTCGAAGAGGTGACCCGCATCATCCGGCAGATTCGGCCCGACGTGGTCCTTTCCATCGATCCCGGCTCAGAATACGTCCGCTGGCACAAGACCGACCATCGTATGGCCGCCAATAACACCATGGACGCCATTCGCGCCGCTGAGTGGCACCTGTATTTCCCCAATCAGTTGCTGCACGAGGGTCTCGAGCCGTGGGAGGTTCCCCAGGAGTACTACTTCTACGTGACGCAGAAGGAGGCGAACTACTGGGTCAACATTGACAGTGTTGTCGAAAAGAAAATCGATGCGGCGGTGGCCCATGTCAGCCAGTGGGAGCCTTCCATCCACCACTACCGCCCGGATTGGGATTCCGCGGAGCTAGAAAAGACGAAAGCGGGAATACGCAGCCACATCCTGAAGAAGGACGGCCACTACGTGGAGGCGTTCCGCAACGCCGCCGGCTTCAACCAGGAGTAAGGTCACTCGACCGTGAGCCGAACTGGTTCCTCGATCAGCTTCGGCTGCGCGCCTACCAGCATCACCATCAGGCTGTAGCGGCCCGCTGCAGCCTTTTCCGGCACCTTGAACTTGATTTCAGTGGCGGATTGCTCCAGAATCACCAGCTTGATGTCGGTCTGGCCGGTGGTCAGAAACAGATCGGCCACGCGCGATTTGTCCAGATACTCGCCTGACACCGTTGCCGTTTCGCCAGCCTTAACCGCTTCCGGATTCACGTTTCGCATTACCGGCGTGGGCAAGGTTTCAGGCTCCTTGACGTCTCCGCTGGTGGCCAATTTCACCCCGCTCAGGAACAGAACTGCTACCGCCGCCACTTTGAAGAACCGCATATCGCGTTCTCCTTCCAAAAGTCGGGGCGCACGCGATTTGCCATGCGTAACCACAACAAAGCAATAGCTTTGTGCGGCGATTGGCTGCGTCAAAAGGCGCACCTGATCGGCGGTTGCGTGAACCGCCCCAGTGTAGAGGTCGTGATAGAATCCGGCAGATGTTTAGACTGATTGCGCTACTCGTGACCTTGGCGGCGCTTCCATTTGAGGCCCGATCGCTCGACCTGAGCGGCGCAACCGTCGTAACTTCCGCAAATCGCAAGGCCGTCGCGATGCTAATAGACGAGGTCGAGAAGCGCACAGGCATCCGCTGGCCGGTGGCGCAATCCGCGGCGGGCGCCCGCATCGAGGTACTAGAACAACCAGGAGCCCCCGCCGAGGGGTACCACATCGAAGTGCGTAACAACTCGGTGCGTGTGGCCGGCAACGACGCTCGCGGGGTGCTGTTTGGGATCGGCCGGCTGCTCCGGGAAATGCGCATGGAGCGCGGCGCGGTCAGCATTCCGGATGGGTGGAGCGAGATCAGCGCGCCAAAATACCGGCTGCGCGGCCATCAGCTCGGCTACCGTCCGAAAACCAACTCATATGACGGCTGGTCGGTGCCTGTCTGGGAGCAGTACATCCGCGATCTGGCCGTGTTCGGTACCAACGCCATCGAGCTGATCCCGCCGCGCTCGGATGATGACGCTGACAGCCCGCATTTTCCCTTGCCGCCGATGCGCATGATGACCGAAATGTCGCGCCTGGCTGATGAATACGGGCTCGATGTGTGGATCTGGTACCCGGCGATGGACCTGGACTACTCTGATCCGATGACCGTTGCCGCGGCCCTGGAGGAATGGGGCGAGGTGTTTCGCCAGCTTCCGCGAATCGATGCCGTTTTCGTTCCGGGCGGCGATCCCGGCCACACCGAGCCCAAGTATTTGATGGCGCTCCTTGAAAAAGAGACGGCTGTTCTTCACCGCTATCACCCCAAGGCGCAGATGTGGATGTCTCCGCAAAGCTTCAACCAGCAGTGGCTCGAGGAGTTCTACTCCATTCTCAAGACTGAGCCGGCGTGGTTGACGGGTGTGGTCTACGCTCCGCAAATCCGCGTGAGCCTGGCGGAGCTTCGCGCGGCGGTTCCGAAGCGCTATCCGATTCGCCACTATCCCGACATCACGCACAGCCGCCAGTGCCAATACCCCGTGCCGAATTGGGATGTCGCGTACTCCGCCACCGAGGGCCGCGAGGTGATTAATCCGCGGCCCACGGACGAAGCGGAAATCTTCCGCCGCACCGCGCCGTACACGGTTGGCTTCATTTCGTACTCGGAAGGCTGCAATGACGACGTGAACAAGTTCGTTTGGAGCGCGCTCGCCTGGAATCCGGAAGCGAAAGTGGAGGACATTCTGCGCGAATACGGGCGCTACTTCATCAGCGAGCGTTATGGCGAGAGTTTCGCGCACGGCCTGATGGAGCTCGAACGCGATTGGAAGGGGCCGCTGGCGGCGAATACAGGCGTCGAAGAGACGCTGGCGCATTTCGAGGCACTGGAGCGCACCGCAACGCCGCAGATGCTTGCCAACTGGCGGTTCCAACAGGGGCTCTACCGCGCTTATTACGACGCCTATACGCGGCGGCGGCTGTTCTTCGAAACGGATCTCGAACGCCAAGCCATGGATGCCCTGCGCCATGCGCGCCAGGAAGGTTCGGAGCGTGCCATGTCCGAGGCGGAAGCCATCCTGCACAAAGCGGTAACCGATCGCGTGGCCGGCGACCTGCGTGCTCGTGACTTTGAGCTGGCCGAGGCGCTGTTCCAAAGCATTCGCATGCAGTTGAGCGTGCCGCGCTACAAAGCTATTGCCGTTGACCGCGGCGCGACTCTCGACACCATTGATGCTCCGCTGAACAGCCGGCTGTGGCTGGAACAGCGCTTCCGCGAGCTGCGCGCGGCTTCGAGCGAATCCGATCGCCTCGCGGGTATTGAACAGATTCTGAACTGGACAGACCCTGGCCCCGGCGGCTTTTATGACGACCTAGGCGACACCACTCACCAACCGCACCTGGTGCCGAGCGACACTACATTCGTCGGGTTCGGCCCCACGGGCACGCGGCGCCGTTCCTGGTGGGACCACGCCGAATCGCTCTACGACGCGCCTGTGCGGATGCACTACGCCGGTCTCGACCCGGCGGCGCGGTACAAAATCCGCGTGTTTTACGCGGGCGAAAATCCACGGCGTAAAGTGCGGCTGGTGGCGGGTGAAAGATGGGAAGTGCATTCTCTGATCGAGAAACCGGCTCCGCTGCGGCCCCTTGAGTTCGACATTCCCCACGAGGCCACCGAACGTGGTGAACTGGATCTTGCCTGGTACGGCGAGCCGGGATTGGGTGGAAACGGCCGCGGGTGCCAAATTTCCGAGGTGTGGCTAATCAAAAAATGAGTGATGCAGAGTGGGAAAGTCCAGTCAAGAAACGATTGCGCGAGGGCGAGCCGGTTATCGCGGTGACCATTACCTCGGCCAATGTTGAAGTGGCGGCGCAGGCCGCGAGTTTGGGTTTCGATTTTCTATGGATCGAGATGGAGCACTCGCCGGTGACGCTCGAGACCCTGCGCCAGATTGTGCTCGCGACGCGCGGCTTGAAGGCGCTGCCGTTCGCGCGTGTGCCTGTAAATGAACTCTGGACGGCGAAGCGCGTGCTCGATGCCGGAGTGTGCGGCGTAATCTTTCCGTTTACCAGTACGCCGGAGCTGGCGGCCCGGGCCGCCGCGGCGTGCCACTATCCTCCTGCGGGGCGCAGAGGCTCGGGCCCGGTGTTGGCACGATTCACGTGGCCGGGCGGCTCAGACGGCTATCCGGATTCGGCCGATCAAAACGTGGTGGTGATCGTGATCATCGAAGAGGCGCGCGCCGTGGAAAATGTGGAGGCGATCGCGGCGACGCCGGGTATCGACGTGATGTTCATCGGGACGAGCGACCTCTCGTATTCGCTCGGGCTGCGGGGCAACCAGGATCACCCGAAATTGCACGAGGCAATCGAGAAGGTTGTCGCGGCGGGCAAAAAGCACGGCAAGGTGGTCGGGCGGCCGGCCGCTACTCCCGAGCAGGTGCAGAAATTCATGGCGCAGGGCTTCGGCCTGTTTCAAGCGCCCACCGATCTGGGGTTCCTGGCCGCGGGCGCACGTCAATACCTGGAGCCGCTGGGCCGCACGGCTGTGCAGCCGAAACCGAAGACGGTTTACTGACGCGAGAGGATCGACCCGCTGCCAGCAGGTGTATGTTCGTAATAGAGATGTGAGATGCGGGCCCTCATTCTTGCGTTGGTTGCAGCCGGTCTTTTGATAGCGCAAAAGCCCCCGGCGCCACGGTTTCAGGTTCTCATGGGACGATTAACCGCGGTATCGGGTGACAAGATTGAAGTGCAGGATTCGGCCGGAAGTCATGTTCTTTACTCTGACGCAGCCAGCGACATTTGGCGCGGTAAGGATTATCACGATTTCTCTGTGCTCCAGCTCGGCGACGAAGTCGACATTCAGCACCGGAACGATGCCCAATCGCGCGCAGTTGTGATCAGCCTTTGGGCAAACATCGACGAGGTGGAAGGCCGTATCACGCGTGTCGGCCGCGACGGATTCCAAGTGGACGAGAACTATTCCGCGGACCCTGATTCAGCCTACCGCCGCGGATTACGCGAGATCATTTATGATTCCGGCACGCGGTGGGAAGGCAGCCAGGCAGAGGACCTGAAAGTTGGCCGCGACGTTTTCGTGATCGGCCTCAAGCTCCCCAGCGGCAGGCTGGAGGCAACGCGGGTCATCGTCTACGAAGGCCACACGCCGGTGCGCATGAAGCCGTCACGCATCATGCTGCCAAACGGTGCGGCGCACTGACCGTGCTGGCGCGATCAATGCCCGCGCCTCAGAAGCACTATCCGTTTGTGCCAAAGCAACTATCTGTTCGGATAGCGTCTTGGAGCTTGCGGACAACATCGACCTTTTTCGCTACTCCGTAATCTCCATACAGAACAATGGGTTCCTGGCGTTCAGTGGGTTCTGCCGTCCGCACGTTAACGATTGGCATACGAGCTGCCTTAAGGAAGTGCGGGAGGAGAAAGTTATGAAGCTCAGAAAGAAAATGGAACGTGGATTCACCTTGATTGAACTGCTAGCCGCAGCCGCCGTTGTTTCGGTGATCAGTCTGCTGCTGCCGGCGGTGCAGTAACACTGTGGCGGTGATTGCAGTTCCCAGCCATTCTAATACCCTGCCAATACCCCACCTCAACTTCCCCGTAGAAATCCCGTCGCCCAGGCGGACGTGCTAAATCATTCAGCGCGTCCGCTCTTTCCAATGTATTAACCTTCAAAGCTTGAATCCCGGCATCCCGGTGGCGCACAATGGCAACGGAGGAGCGCATGCTCAGTCTGCGTCTCTCGGCTGTTCTCGCCCTCATCGCGTGGCCACTCAGCGCACAGCGTGTGCTGCAACCATTCAAGGAGATCCCCGCACCGGGAATCGCGAACGCGGTGAGCATGGGTTCCACCCGGTGTGATTCGCACGGAGATATTTACATTCGTATCGCCAGCGCTCCGGACCTCACGGTCCAACTCCTCACCAGAATCGGCCGTGATGGAAGCATAGCCACTTTCAACCCCGAAAAGGTCACCGACCCGGCACTCCAGGGATGGCTCTTCTTAGACTTTGCGGTTACCGGCGACGCTGTCTGGCTGCTGGCCGCACGACGTTCGGACGGGAGCTACATCCTGAGATTCAGTCTTCAGGGCGATTACAAAGGAGTGCTGAAGCTGGAGGCGGACTTCTATCCAGAGCAGTTCGCCGTCTTCGATGCCGGCGACTTCCTCATTTCTGGAACCGAGCGGAAAGGCCGCGGCGCAAATGAACAGTTTCGGGCAGTCACCGCGATGTTCGACAAGCACGGCAAATTTCTGAAGCGGATTGAACTTGATGAAGAGGTCAAGCCAGGCGAAAAGACGCCGGCGTCAGCGCAACCTTATCTTGAGGTGTCAAGCCCTATTACTCTTGGGACTGCGGAGTCTTACGGCGGCGAGATCTACGTGCTGCGAGCAACAGCGTCACCCGTTTTGTTTGTGATCTCGTCCGCAGGCACCCTGGCGCGACGGTTCGTGCTGGAGCCTCCCTCACCAGACTCCAGAATTGGTGCGATGCGCGTAGCGCAAGGGCAGATCGCAGTCGAGTTCGTCAAACCTGCTCCGGGCGCGAAGCAAAGCGGCGCCGAAGGACCAGTCTTGTACGCTTTTTCGGGTAGTGTCTACGTCGTATATGATGCGTTCCACGGCGACAAGCTCGCCGATTACACCCGCGCCCCCGGCTTGCTTGGCTCGTTCGCATGCTTCGACGGGCGGGGCGGCTTCGATTTCCTGGGCGAGGCGGAAAGCGGGACACGAAAGATCATCCGAGCCAGCGCGAACTAGCCGCCGTCGAGCCTAACGGTCTCCTTCTCCGCCCCGGATCGCAGTATGCTTTCCAAGGGTCCGAATTACCGCCGCCCCGGGGCGAGGCCAGATTTTATCTGCCCACCACGCCTGCCAGCGGACTTGACGCGCTAGCGTACAGGCGCCTCGCCATGCGGCCGGATTCGTAGGCTAACCGGCCTGCCTCTACCGCCAGATTCATCGCGCGCGCCATTTTTTCGGCGTCTTCGGCTTCGGCGATGGCTGTATTCATGAGCACGCCGTCGGCGCCGAGTTCCATGGCAATCGCAGCGTCAGAAGCGGTGCCGACCCCAGCATCCACAATCAGCGGAACGGCGGTGATCACTTCGCGCAGAATGCGGAGATTGGTCACGTTCTGTATGCCGAGCCCGGAGCCGATGGGCGCGGCCAGCGGCATCACCGCGGCGGCGCCGGCATCGACGAGCTTGCGCGCATTGACGACGTCATCATTTGTATACGGCAGCACCACGAAACCGTCCTTCACCAGCGTGCGAGTGGCTTCGAGCAGGCCTTCGTTGTCAGGAAAGAGCGTTTTCTGATCGCCGATTACTTCGAGCTTGATCCAGTTTGAAAGGCCGACTTCGCGGGCCAGCTGGGCGGTGCGAATGGCATCATCAGCCGTGTAGCAGGCCGCGGTGTTCGGCAGGATGAAGAATTTCGAGCGGTCGATGTAATCGAGCAGGGACTCCTTGGACTTGTCGGTCAGATTGACACGGCGCACGGCGACGGTGACCATCTCGGCGCCGGAAGCGGCGTGGCAACGGGCCATTTCAGGAAAACTGCGGTATTTGCCGGTGCCTACGATGAGGCGCGAGTGAAACTCACGGCCGGCGATGATGAGGTTGTCTGACATATCTCTATTCTATGCCCGGCTCTTCGAGCGGACGGCGGAAGGGATTGAAGTTGGTAGAGCGATCGAAGGTGTCGACGCCTTCGTGCCGCTTGAGGAAGTTGACTACGCGATAAGTCAAGGGCGTGGCTAGTACCTCGTACACCACTTTGAAGAGGTATCCCCACACGACGAGGCTCACAATCAGCGAGGCCGTCAGTGATCCGCCGAAAGCTAACGTCATGAACACGACTGTGTCCACGGCCTGCCCAACAACCGTTGAGCCTACGGTGCGCGTCCACAGGTACTTTCCATCGGTCCACAGTTTCATCTTCGCCAGGACAAACGAGTTGGCAAACTCACCGCACCAATAGGCGATGAGGCTCGCGGCGACCATGCGAGGAACCTGATAGAAGACCGTCCGATAAGCTTCCTGATTGTTCCAACCGGGAGCCGGCGGCAGCCAGACCATAAAGACGCACATCAGCGAAAGCAAACCGGACGCGAAGAACCCGATCCAGATGGCGCGGCGCGAGGCGCCGTAGCCGTACACCTCGGTGAAGACGTCGCCAAAGATGTACGTCAACGGAAATAGCAATTGGGCCCCACCCACGCGGACGGGTCCGATGGCGGTGATTTTCTGGCCGACCAGATTCGAGATCAGCAGAAGAACGACAAAGATATGGACCAGAAGGTCGTAGTAGCGGAATTCCCGCGCCTTCATCCGGAGGCTTTGCCTTCCCACTTGATGCTGTGATCGGAGGTAACGGACAGCGTCTCCGGGGGCGAATCAATGCGGAAATAGGACCACGGGCCGGGAATCCAGGAATAACGATCGATGATGGACTCGTTGACCTCGACGCCGAGCCCGGGCTTGCGCGGCACGATGAGATCGCCGTGATCGATTTCGAGCGGCTCTGTAAAAATCTCTTCGGCAAGCGGGAACGGATACATGCCCTGGCGGACTTCGCTCGAGTAGCAGGGATATTCCAGCCACTCGACGACCATCTCGGGCCAACAGATGCCGAGGTGCGCGGCGGCTAGCACTTCGAGCGCGGTGCCCCAGCTATGAAAGGCGAACTTGAGACCTTCGTGCGCAATCTCGCTGAACAGGCGGCGGGCCATGGCGTAGCCGCCCTGGCAGCACACGTCCATTTGCACGTAGTCGACGCATTGCGTGAGGACGAGATCGAGGTAGCGCAATTCGTTGGGCTCGTGCTCACCGCTGGCGATCGGCAGGAGATCCTCTTGTTTCAAGCGGCGATAGGATTCGTGATCATCGGGCGGCAACGGCTCCTCGAGCCAGGCCACGCGCTGGGATGCCATCTCCCGGGCCAGTTGTTCGACAGTCGCGAAACTGTAGCTGCGATCGCCCATGCGCCACCAGGTGTGCGCATCCACCATCAGGTCGAAATCGGGTCCGACGGCTTTGCGCATCAGGCGGACCGTCTCCAGATCCTCGTCGGGCCCACGCCCGGGGCGCATCTTGTAGGCGCGGAAACCGAGATCGGCAATGGCGCAGGCCTCCTCCGCATATCGGTCGGGAGACATATACATACCCGCGCTGCCGTAGAGCCGAATGCGGTCGCGCACCCGGCCGCCGATGGTTTCCGAAAGCGGCACGCCGAGAGACTTCGCCACCAGATCGTAAAGTGCGATCTCCACCGCGCAGTAGACCTTGGCTAGATCTGGATTCTGGCCCGGGCCATCGAAGAACTGCACGCGCAAGGCGTCGGGATCGGCTAGCGTACGTCCGAACAGAAACGGACCAATCGTGGTTTGAATGGCCGCCTGCGCCCTTTCGCTGCCCGGGCCCGGCGCATAACCGGTGAGGCCGTTATCGGTGTCGATGCGGATGAGCATGGCGTCGCGCTTAAGAATAGTGCGCTCACCTCCGTGAAACGAAAGCTTCAATGGCTCTTTGAGGGGATAAGAGAGTAGGAACGAGCGGACGCTGGAGATTCTCATTGCTGGCAGATCGACAAGGGCGCCTGCAGTTACCCTAGCAGAACGCGGGGCACGCTTGCGATTTTCACCCGGTCCACCCAGAATAGCAAAAGTGCCCAAGAAGGTTGCGGTAACGCATGAAGATTTGAAGAAGGCAGAGCCGTATGCTGCGGCGCTGCGGCTGGTGGGTCTGGAACCGGTGCTGGTTTCGGCCGAAGAAGCACGATCGCTCGTCGGGCTCGACGGCTTGCTGCTAACCGGCGGACGGGACGTCGACCCGAAACAATACGGGCAGGAACCCGCGCGCGAGACGCAGGCGCCCAACCCGGCGCGCGATCGCATGGAGAGGGGCCTGCTGGGGGCGGCCCTTGCTCGCGATCTGCCGGTTCTGGGCATCTGCCGCGGCTTGCAGTTGTTCAATGTGCATATGGGCGGGACGCTCATTCAGCATCTCAAAGGCGATCCGCACCGCACCTTGCCGAGGCCCAAGGATCCTGCGAAGCCGGTGCACGAGATCAGCGTGGCGCCGGACACAAAGCTGGCGGCGATTTTCGGCGCGGGGCAACTTCCGGTGAATTCACGGCATCATCAGGCAGTCGATAAGTTGGGGGCCCGTCTGTGCGTCTCGGCGAAAGCGGTGCTGGACAGCGTCGTTGAAGGCCTCGAACTGCCGGAGAAGGAATTTGCAGTTGCGGTACAGTGGCACCCGGAGGATCAGGTCCCTGGCGACGAAACGCAAGTCAAGCTGTTTCGCGCCTTCGCGGAAGCGGTGGGCAAGCGGGGCTGATGGGCGGTCCATCGAGAGACTACATTTCAATTCTGTTTCGTTCTTAGAGCGGAGTTACTGCAGGCGGGGACGTTTTTGTTCGTTCCAAACTAAGCCGTCGAAGATAGCCAGAACCTGCTTCCGGTAAGCGTACACGCGATGGAGCGACTCGCGGAAAGACTGCTCGAAGTCCCTTGCTTTCAGCCATTTATCGAGCATCGCCGCAGGGACGTCAATGTCTTGCCGTAGAGTCTCCACCGAGTGGCCACGCAGGAAAAGGCCGTAGAAGAACGCCGCTTCCCGTTGCGGGGCTAGTGGATCGAAATCGTCTCTCGCCGTCATAACAATCTCAGCGAAAATGCCAGTATAGCGGTGGGGACCATCTGCGATCAAGTAGTTTCGAGGCTGCTATCATTGGTCGCTGAAGCCCCGCCCCCCTTCATTCCCCGGCCTTCGCGCGTCAAGCTGGCCGGCAATAAGCCTAAGCTTATTGATGAATATATCGGCCGTGTCAACGCAAAAAGTGAGGCCGTCAGCAATGCACATATGCGCACCCGGATGGATGGCAGGAGCCGGGGCAAACACCTGAGTTTGACGAGTCCATCGTCGTGCTAGCCACGGCGCACCGGGATGGAGCGTAGCTCAATCGTTCGCGCCTAGGAAACGGGTGAGCGACGCAGAAGTGGACATTAAGCGGCACGGCGTGCTTCCCAGTAGTCTTCAAACCGGCTGTTGAGATGACAGCATCGCAGGGCCAGGATGGCGTTGGCCCCGCGCACTGTCCAGA
>Ga0326728_10017785_pt1 | contig 14150 bp, 11 predicted proteins | sample MB3enrmetagenome_FD_207602 | JGI IMG/M metagenome (GOLD analysis project Ga0326728, IMG submission 207602) | Lab enriched peat soil microbial communities from McLean, Ithaca, NY, United States - MB31MN | ecosystem: Environmental > Terrestrial > Soil > Wetlands > Peat | place: USA: New York...
GATGGCCGCCCAGACCAGCGACGGCGCTTGCTGCGCCTATCTAGGGCCCGGCGGCGCGGGCCACTACGTGAAGATGGTCCACAACGGCATTGAGTATGGCATCATGCAGACCATCTGCGAAGCCTATGACATTTTCAAGAATGTGCTGGGGCTTTCCGGGCCGGAGATTCGCGACATCTTCGCGGAGTGGAACAGTGGCGACCTGGGCTCCTTCCTTCTGGAGATCAGTATCGTCGTCCTCGGGAAGATCGACCCCGAAACCAACCAACCGCTCGTGGACCTCGTTCTGGATACTGCCGAGCAGAAGGGTACCGGCAAATGGACCGCGCAGGATGCCCTGGATTTGGGCGCACCTGTCCCAACTCTGACGGCTGCCGTGATCGCGCGCATCATCTCGGGAGCTAAGGAGGAGCGTATGGCGGCATCCGAGATTCTGCGCGGCCCGAGCAGAAAGTTCTCCGGCAATAAGAAGCAGCTCATCACCCGCGTGCGCGGGGCCTATAAGATCACGTTCATCGGCTGCTACGCGCAAGGTTTTGAGCAACTGCGGATCGCCTCACAAGAGTACAAGTACAACTTGAAGTTCGAAGAAATCGCGCGCATCTGGAAGGGTGGCTGCATCATTCGCGCCAAGTTGCTCGATCCCATCCGCGCCGCTTTCCAGGCCCAGCCTGACTTGAAAAACCTGATGCTGGCGCCGTATTTCAGCAGACTGCTGAACAAAACAGGCGGCAGCCTGCGCAGGGTTGTGCGCACGGCAACCGACTTGGGCACGCCGATTCCGGCATTGAGCAACACGCTGGCTTATGTCGACGGCTACCGCTCCAAGCGCCTGCCTGCCAACCTTCTCCAGGCCCAACGCGACTACTTCGGCGCACATACCTACCGTCGCATCGACAAGGAAGGGAAGTTCCACACGGAGTGGGACAAGTGAAGAGGGGGGCTGGGGGCTAGTGTAGTGCGTCATAAATATCCTTACTTTCCCCGGCCCCCGTAACCCGACCCCTGACGCTTGTTATCCGCCTTCTTGTCTCCTGCACTTTTCTCTTGACACGCTCACCCACTCGGAGTAGCCTATTGGAGTGGTCGAAAGAGAGCGCCGGCAAGCGGACGCGGCATAGGGAACGAAATGGACCTGGCAAGGGGGAAAAGGCGGGGGAAGGGCAAAAAGATGTTATTTTTGCGAAACGAACCTACCGACCTAGTGCAAACAAGGGACTTAGCTTTTTCAAACGCTAAAAACGAACTGGTTTTTGAACGCAAAAAAAAGCCCAAACGAAGCCAAAAAAGGGGCCAAAAAACGCCTTTTGTGGGGCATCGAAGCTAAAATTCGCGAGTCGAAAGGGGCAAGTGAGTGGGCGAGCACAAGGGGGGGCTACACGAGCTTCGAATTTGACGTGTGCGGGCATTAGAAATCCACTGCGCGCAGAGCCGCGCTCTGGTACAGGCGACGGGAGTCGCAAAATGTGAAAAAGCGTTAGACGCACTACGCTAGGAGAATTCTGATTCTGAATTCTGAGTTTTGAATGGCTTTCTTCCTTCTCCCTGCTGCCGGCTGCTTACTGGTTCTCCTCGAAAACCTCTTCAATAAGGGCCTTAAGTTCCTCGATGGAGAGTTCCCTGACCGTAGATATTGGTTCCAACTCATGACCTATTTCACACTGGTTCGACCCTACCTGTCCTCTGGCTTTTGCGTTAAGATGTTTCGTTATTATGCGGACCACGTCGCAACGGTGAACCGTCGTCCATATATCCATTTTCTGGGGGTTTGTCCATGCCCTTGAAACTTCGTTCCACAACGGATTGCCAACTGGACGTGCTGAGCTTTGGCGAATGCATGATTCGCCTTAGCCCGCCAGGGCACCAGCGCATTGAACTCACGCCCGTTTTCGAGGCCTGGGCGGGCGGTGGAGAGTATAACGTCAGCTACGCCTTGAGCCGGTTAGGCTTGCGAACTGCGTGGGTTTCGCGCCTGGTCGATAATCCCTTGGGTTGGTTCATTCGCAACCACGCGCGGACTTCCGGCATGGACCTCAGCCATGTGGTCTGGGCGCCCTACGACGGCGTGGGCAAGGCGGACCGCATCGGGTTGAACTTTACGGAAGTGGGCATCGGGGTTCGGGGCAGCGTAACCTTGTACGATCGCGGCCACTCCGCTGCGGCTCACATTAAACCCGGCGATATCGATTGGGAGCAAATCTTCAACGGACGCGGTGTGCGGTGGTTTCATACCGGCGGGATCTGCACCGCCCTCAGCGATTCTTCCGCCGCGGTCGTAAAGGAAGCGATGCGGGCCGCCCACGAAGCCGGCACCGTGGTCAGCTACGACTTGAACTTTCGCAGCAAACTCTGGTCCAGTGAGAAAGCGATTGCCGTCACCAGCGAGTTGGTCCCGTTCATGGACGTCTTGATCGGAAACGAGGAAGACTTCCAGAAGGTACTGGGGTTCCGGGTAGAAGGCGTGGACGAATCGCTCAAAAAGCTCCCCGTGGAAGGCTACAAAAGCATGGTCTCCCGGGTGGTCGAGAAGCATCCGCACATTCAGGCCGTTGGGACAACATTGCGCGAGGTGGTCAGCGGATTGGTCAACAACTGGTCGGCAATCCTTTACTATGATGGAAGCTTTTTTCAGTCCATGCGCTATGAAGGACTCGAGATCGAGGACCGGGTGGGTGGCGGCGACGGCTTTTGCAGTGGCGTCATTTACGGCTTCCTGGCGGGCATGCCACCGCAGGACGCCGTCAATCTGGGAGCGGCGCACGGGGCTCTGTTGCAGAGTACGCGCGGCGACACCAGCATGGTGACGTGGGGTGAAGTGAAGCACGTGATGAAGGGGGGCTCGGCAAGGATTAAACGCTGATGATTATGAAAACATTCCTGATGATGGGTGTAACTCTGTTTCTGATATTAGGGGGCAATGTGGCAGAAGCGAAACGTCCAATGACTTTCGACGATTTGATGAAGGTGCAAAGGATTTCCGATCCACAAGTTTCTCCTGACGGGCGCAGGATCGCCTACGTGCAGGGCACGGTCGATTTCGAGGCCAATAAAGTTGTCCAACATATCTGGCTCGTTCGCGCCGAAGGCGGTGAGCCAAAGCAACTGACCACCGGCTATGGGTCCGATTCGCGGCCGCGTTGGTCGCCGGATGGAGAATCCATCGCGTTTATTTCAGCACGCGGTGGCAAGTCTCAGGTGTGGATCATTCCCGTGTATGGCGGCGAGGCGCGCCAGCTCACAAGCATCTCGACCGAAGCGGACGGCGTGACTTGGGCAAGAAAGGGCGATGCGCTCCTGTTCACGTCCCAGGTGTATCCCGACTGCGCCGACGATGCGTGCAACAAGAAGCACCTGGAAGAAGCTGAAAAGAGCAAGGTCAAAGCGCGGCTCATTGATGAGCTTCTCTTCCGGCATTGGGATGCCTGGCGCGAGGGCAGGTACGCCCACTTGTTCACCGTCTCTGCCCAGGGCGGCACACCGCGCGACTTGACACCGGGCGCGGTGGACTCACCCACCTGGTTCCTCGGCGCGCCGGACGGTTACGACATCTCGCCGGATGGCACGGAGGCCTGTTTCACGTCCAACCGCTCGGGCGGCTCGCGCGTCGCCTGGAGCACCAACGACGATCTCTTCCTCGTCAGTACGAAAGGTGGTGAAGCAAGGAACATCACCAAAGATAATCCCGGCTCCGATGCTTCGCCACAATATTCGCCTGATGGGCGCTACATTGCCTACACGTCCCAGGCGCGCGATGGCTATGAATCCGACCTGCTGCGCCTGCGCGCTTACGACCGGCAAACCGGAAGCATCAAGGACCTAACCACAGGCTTCGATCAATGGGTATCGAGTTTTGCGTGGGCACCGGACAGTGACACAATCTATTTCACCGCTCCCGAACACGCTCAGCAGCCCGTCTTCAAGACTTCCGTAAGCAAGCCCAATGTCGAGAAAGTTCTGGGTGGAATGAACGATGATTTACAGGTCATCCCGGACGGCAAATCACTGCTTCTGACCCGCAGCAGCCTGACGCAGCCGACGGAGGTCTATCGCGTCGCTGTCTCGGGAGGGATACCAACACAACTGACGCACCCCAATGACTCATTGATGGCGGAACTCGACATGAATCCCGTCGAATCGGTGATGACCCCGGGTGCACTGGGCGCAGAGATTCAGAGCCTGCTGGTGAAGCCGCCGGCATTCGACGCCAATAAGAAATACCCCGCCATCGTCCTGGTTCATGGCGGACCGCAAAGCGCCTGGGACGACTCCTGGAGCTACCGCTGGAATGCCCAGATGTTCGCCTCGCGCGGCTACGTAGTGATAATGACCAATTTCCACGGCTCTACCGGATACGGCCAGAAATTCGTGGAGGAGATTTCGGGTGACTGGGGCGGGGCCTGCTACCAGGACGTCATGATGGCAACCGATTTCCTGGAGAACCTGCCTTACGTCGGCAGGAACCACGTGGGCGCGGCGGGCGCCTCCTTCGGCGGGTACATGATCAACTGGATCGCCGGGCATACAAACCGCTTCAAGGCGCTGGTCTCTCACGACGGCGTCTACGACTCACGCAGCATGTACGGTGAAACTGAGGAAATCTGGTTCGATGAGTGGGAACACCAGGGTCCGCCCTGGACGAGGCGGGAGGCCTACGAGAATTCGTCGCCATCCAATCACGTGCAGAACATTCAGACGCCTATGCTGCTTGTCCAGGGTGCGCTCGACTTTCGCGTGCCGGACGGCCAGGCCATTCAACTCTTCACCTCGTTGCAGCGGCGCGGCGTGCCCTCGCGGCTGCTCTACTTCCCCGACGAAGGCCACTGGGTGCTGAAGCCACAGAATAGCCAGCTATGGTACAAGACGGTGCTGGAGTGGCTGGATAAGTATGTGAAGTGAATGACAGTCGACAGTAAACAGTTGGGAAATGTCGTCCGTCGTCATTTGTCAGTTGTCCGTTGCCCTTGAGAGCAACGGAATACGTTGAGGACAAGGGCGCAGGCACAAGCGTCCCGCAAACCTAAATGCTGAGTTCAATTCTAAATAGGTTCGCGAAGCTTTTTATGGCCGATGAAGTCGCTGGCCTTCATCGAAGCCTTACGCAAGCTTGCTGTTCCAACGAAAGGGTGGCGACGTCGATCCCCCCCTGCCTGCTCCAAGCCCTTGTAGTCGGCGAAGACAGGAGGTTCTTTCGCCATTCGGGCCTCGACATCATTGCCATGGTTCGTGCCGCATGGCAGTTCGCGGCGCATGGCCGCATTCAGGGTGCCAGCACAATCGAACAGCAACTCGTCAGAACGTTGACCAAGCGATACGAACGGACACTCCGCAGGAAGGCTCGGGAAATAATGTTGGCCACATGCATAGGTGACGTCCTCGATAAACCCCAGATCGCGTCGACGTATCTGCTGGTTGCCCATTACGGCTGGGGCATGATGGGTGTTGTCCAAGCATGTAGGCGTCTTGGCTACGATCTCTCCACACTCTCCCGCAACCGGGCAGCTTCACTGATTGCCAGGCTCAAATACCCACAGCCACGTGGAAGCAACCCGATTTGGGAGCGGCGTGTCGCACGAAGGATCCGGTACATTACTGGCATACTCTCCCACACGGATGCGGTTGCTTGGCAAACTTCAGTAGGAGGGGAGGCAAATGCTAGAGCCATTCCGTCGTAACATTGAAACCGACAATCTTCTCAATGAACGGTATCCATCCCCGAAGGATTTCGCAGGAGGAGTGCGGGTTGCGCCTCCCCGGGTTCGTGAAGGGATCCTGCGTGGCATCGTTACTGAGGGAATTCCGTTCGCGTTTCGTGACCGGCCGACTCTCTACGAGGAGATTCGAGATTTCCTGGCAGCGAGGTTGGACATACCGCCGAGAAACATTACATTGATTGGGAGTGCAAGACTCGGATACTCACTCGCACCTGCTGCTTACGGGCGACCTTTCGACGCCGCGTCAGACCTTGATTTTTCAGCAGTTTCAGAGGCGTTATTCCACAGAATTGCGGACGCTTTTCACCAATGGGAGACGGACATCGCGACGGGGCGGGAGACTCTGACTGAAGCGCGCGAGAAGAGGTTCTGGAGAGAGAACCTCGCCACGATACCATGCAATCTTCGTCGGGGGTTCATCGACCCGTACAAGGTGCCTAACAGGTATAAGATCGTACACGATGTGCAGCAGAGTCTGTGGCTGCTTCGCGAGAGACTGGTAAGAACTCCGCCGCTTATGACTATAAAAGGAGCGTCAATGCGAGTCTACTGTAGCTGGGACGCTTTCGCACGGCAGCAACAACTAAATTTGACACTCCTTGTCCGGCGAAGCCTCGAATCCCTGATTCAAAACTCCTAATTAGGATGGATTCCTCATGACCAAAGACGAAATCATTCGCAAAAAACAGGAATACATTTTCAACTGTGTCACAACCTACTTCAAAGACCCACTGGTGATTGACCATGCCAAGGGGCAGTACGTGTGGGACCTGGACGGGAAGCAATATCTCGACTTCCTGGGCGGGATCGTCACCATCAGCGTTGGCCACTCAAACGAAAAGGTGACGGCGAAGATCAAGGAGCAGATTGACCGCGTGCAGCACACCTCGACGCTCTTCCCCACGGAGGCGATCGTGGCGCTGGCCGAAAAGATCGCGCACATCGCGCCGGGGAAGCTCACAAAGAGCTATTTCACGAATAGCGGGACCGAGGCCAACGAAGTTGCAGTGCTTACAGCGCGCATGTACACGGGGAACTACGAGCTGCTCGCCCTGCGGCACGGCTACAGCGGCCATTCACAACTCGCCAAGTCGCTCACCGGGCTGCACACCTGGCGCAGGGCGGGCGTGATTCCTTATGGGATCGTGCACGCACCCGGCCCCTATTGCTACCGCTGCCCTTACGGGCTCACTTACCCAAGCTGCAATTTGCACTGCGCCAAGGACATCGAAGAAGTCATCAAGACTTCGTCCAGCGGCGCAATCGCCGGGATACTCGCGGAAACGATCCAAGGTTTGGGCGGATTCATCGTTCCGCCGCCGGGCTATTTCAAGATTGTCGCCAACATCGTGCGCAATTACGGCGGGCTCTTCATTTGCGACGAAGTTCAGGCGGCGTGGGGGCGCACCGGAAAGAAATGGTGGGGCATCGAGCACTGGGAAGTGGAGCCGGACATCATCACCTCCGCTAAGGGCATGGCTAACGGCGTGCCCATCGGCTTGACGCTCACCCGCCCCGAGATTGCCGACTCCTATAAGGGCCTCACAATTTCAACCTTCGGCGGCAACCCCGTCACCTGCGTCGCGGCCAAGGCCACCATCGACCTGATCGAGGAAGAGCGGCTGATGGATAATGCCCAGGAAGTGGGCGATCACTTCCGCCAGGGCCTCGAAGCTCTGAAAGAGAAGCACACCCTCATCGGCGATGTGCGCGGCATGGGTTTGATGCAAGGAATCGAATTGGTGAGGGACCGCCAGACCAAGGAACCGGCGACAGAAGCCACGAACATGGTCATGGAACGCGCGCGCGTCAACGGCTTGCTGGTGGGCAAGGGCGGGCTCTACGGGAACGTGATTCGCATGTCGCCGCCGCTGAACATCTCCAAGAGTGACGTGGAAGCGGCTCTCGCCGCGCTCGACAAAAGCCTGGCGGAAGTTAGCGGCTAGTCGAGGAGTCGAAGGTCGAGAAGTCGAAATTCCTTGGTCCTCGACTCTCGACTTCTGGACTCTCGACTCGTTGACTACGGCAGCGGCAGGCCATCTTCGATGAGGCTGTCGATGTAAAGCTGAATAGCTTCGCGGATATTCCGGGTGCCTTCATCGATGGTCTCGCTCTGAGTGTGACAACCCGGCCGCACGGGACGGAAGATGTGGTAGCCACCTTCCTCCTCTTTTTCGAGAATCACAGTAAGTCGACGAGACATGCTCACCTCTTCTTCTGCTATTCTACCGCGGACTACACTTATTGGCGATTGATGATGGCCCCGCCTCGGCGGGTCGATAGAAAAAGCGGTGTGGCGAATTGTTCTGCTGTCAATCGGCACTCGACAATCGAAATTCGGCAATTCCAGGGGGCTTATGAGCGGCATACCAGTTCTACACGTCGAAGCGGATTGCATCGCGCGCGCCTGGGAAGAATCGCTGCGGTTGCTCTACAAGTGCGGAGGCAACGTCAAAACCCAGTACGACAAGCCTGACGACCCGCCCAGCAAAGACGCCACCATGCTCATCACCATCCACGATCCTCTCAAAGAGCCGATGATCCACAAGGACTTCCCCGGCGGGCCCGAAGACTTGCAGGAATACGTGATGGAAGTCTGCGAGGGCATCAAGGATCATCTTGTGCGCGACACTCGTGACCCGGGTGATACTCGCTGGGAGTACACCTACCACCAGCGGCTCTTTGCTTATCAGGTCCCAACCCTCCAACCCTACGACCAGATTGAGACGCTGTGCGCAAAGCTTGCGAAAACCCCCTACACACGGCGCGCGCAAGCAGTGACTTGGATGGTCTGGGAAGACAATGACTGCTACGACCCCGCATGTTTGCAAAGCATCTGGTGCCGGATTACCGAAGAAGATGCCCAGCCGTTCCTCAGCATGAATGTGCGCTTCCGCTCCAACGACGCTTACAAGGCGGCGTTCATGAACATCTTCGCCCTGGTACAACTTCAACTGAAGATGGCAAACCGGGTTTCAGAGCTTTCGGGAAGAACTGTCAAAGTGGGGCGTTACTGCCATTTGGCCGACAGCTATCACCTTTACGGCTCCTATTTCCAGGAGTTTGAATCCCGGTTTCTGACTGCACTCGAGAAGCGCACCTTTGAACAACGCACCCTGCGCTACCAGGACTGGCGCGAGATCATGGAGAGCACGCGGCCGGCAATCCTTGAAAAAGCCCGGCAGATGGGAAGGTAATTAGACGAGCCGCCGCGGCGGGTCGGTTGTCAGTCGTCAGTTGTCCGCGGACATAGGCATAGGAGATCGGCGACCCGCTATTCGTCCTTCAGTGTCCGCTCCATAAGCTTGCGGATGGCTTCACGGGGAGCGACTTGGCCTTCGAGGATTCGGTGAACCTGCGTGGTGATCGGCATTTCGACCCCGTACCGTTCTGCCAGGGCCACTGTGGCATAAGTGGTCTTGACGCCTTCCGCCACCATGCGCATGGAGCCGATAATCTCCGGAAGCTTGCGCCCTCTGCCCAACTCAACCCCTACCATGCGGTTTCGGCTGAGGTCACCCGTGCAGGTAAGGACGAGGTCTCCCATGCCAGCAAGCCCTGCCAGCGTCTCGCGCTTGGCGCCGCAGGCGCAGGCGAGACGCGAAACCTCCGCGAGCCCGCGCGTAATGAGCGCCGCCGCAGGGTTGTGTCCAAGCCCTAGTCCGGCGATAACCCCGGCAGCGATGGCGATGATGTTCTTGACCGCCCCACCGATTTCCACCCCAACCACATCGGTCGAGGTATAGATCCTTAGCGTCCGTGACGAGAATTCTTTCTGTACCCCCTGAGCCACTTCGCGGTCCTGGGAAGCCACGACCAACGCCGTGGGATCACCTCTCACCACCTCTTTGGCGAAGCTGGGGCCGGAGAGCGCGCAGAGTCGCGGGGCAAATCGCCGCCCGACTACGGTCTGTATAAGCTCGCTCATGCGCATCAGGCGGTCCGCGTCGATGCCCTTGGTGGCGCTCACAAAGAGCATCTCCGGCCGGAGATGATCGAGCATCCGTTTGTACAGGAGGTAGCACACATGGGAGGGCACGGCCGTCAAAACGATCTCCGCCTGCTCGAGCGCCTCGCCCAAATCGTTCGTAACCGCGATACTCTGCGGAAGCTTCACCCCGGGCATGAAGAGCGCATTCTCATGCTGAGTGCGAATACTCTCGACGACCTCTGGCTCATAGGCCCACAACGCGGCCGCATGGCCGGCCTTGGCGAGCGTGGCCGCCAGTGCCGTGCCCCAATTCCCAGCGCCGATGACAGCAATTCTCATCATGCTTTGAAATCGTCAGTTGTCAGTGGTCAGTTGTCAGCAGTCAGCTATAAGCCATCAGCTATTAGGCTTCAGTTCTCAGTCTTTCTCGCATTTAGATCCCGTTGCTTTCTGCCTTCTGCTTTCTTCTGCCCCACCTTGTTCTCCGTCCCCTTGAGCAGCCGGGCGATGTTCGCATGGTGGCGCGCAATGATGATGACGGCTGCCCCCGTGGCGCCAAGCACCACTTGAAACGGTGGATGCTTCATGAGATAGAGCAGGACGGGGAAAGCCGCCGTGGCGACAATCGAGCCGAGCGAAATGTAGCGCCAGATCGCAACCACGACCGCGAAGATCACTAGCGAAAGGACAACCTGCAAAGGAGCGAGGGCGATGAATACGCCGACTCCGGTGGCCACCCCCTTGCCACCGCGAAATTTCAACCAGACCGGGAAACAGTGGCCGAACACCGCCGCGAATGCTGCTGCTGCCACCCAGGTGGGATTTCCCGAGGTCATCTTCGAAGCAAGCAGGACAGCCAGCAGTCCTTTTCCGGCGTCAAGCATGAAGGTGGCGATAAACCCCATGACTCCGAGGTTCCGCATGACGTTGGTGGCGCCGATGGAGCCGCTACCCGTGGCGCGAACGTCGATTCCGCGTCGCCAGTGAACGATGAGGTAGCCGAATGGGATCGAACCCAGTAGGTACGCGATTAGAGTTGTGAGCGGGCCGATCATAAGTCTGAGCGCTAAGCTATCCCGCCGCGGCGGGTCATCACTCAGCTCGGAAGTCAGGAGTCAGAAGTCAGAATCCGCAGCGCTTCTCACCACCCCCTGCCCCCTCCTCAGAGAGGAGGGGGTTGGCGGGCTGCCGCCCCTACTTGGCAAGGAGAGGGCGGGGTACTTCTGATGTCTGAAATGGCACACAGCTTCTCCTGTCAACTGACGTCTGTGTTCTGACTTCTGTCGTCTGACTTCAGACTCCTGCCCTACGGGAATCGTTCCACCTTCCGATATTCTGCGCCTTGCGGCGAGAGTTTACTCTCAAACAAGAAGAACTCCGAGACCTCGAAGTTCCCCAGCTCCTGTTCACCTTGTTGGGTGAGGAGCGACTGGAGGGCCGGCTGCGGTTGCGGCTCTCTGAACCGTGCCAGCGTCAAGTGCGGTCGGAAGGCGCGCGGCTCGCGGGCAAAGCCGATCTTTCGCATCGCTTCTTCGACTTGTTCGGCGAGCTGGATGAGACTAGCGGGCGCCTCGACCCCTACCCAGAATACTCTCGGGCGCCGGGCATCGGGAAAGAAGCCGAAACCCTTCAATCCAACCGCGAAAGGCTCAAACGGGCACAGATTCTTCAGGGCTTCGCATACGTCCTTCACCTGTAGATCGGAAACCTCATCACCTAGAAATTTGAGCGTTAGATGAATACCCTCAGGTTGGGTCCAACGCGCCTCGGCAGATACGGAACGGAACGAAGCTTGCTTGCGGCGCAATGCCGCGCGCACGCTTTCAGGTAGGTCGATGGCGACAAAAGCACGCATCTAATTCATTGGACCGTGTAGGGCCGGAGTTGTGATCCGCCAAGGGGTGCGGGCTCGCGACCTCCTCACCCGGCCCGCCCCGGCTGAAAAACGCCGGCGGCGGTCCACCCTCTCCCCCAAGGGGGAGAGGGCTGCTTCCTCGGTACCCCCAGCCCCTAGTCCCTGATCCTCCTGCGGATCATTTCAAGAGCCATCTGGGTAGCCCACAGGCGGACCCTTTGGCGGTTGCCGGGGAAGCGGAATTCACGAACCTGCGTCCCCCGCTCATCGGCAAGACCGATAAAGACCAAGCCCACAGGTTTTTCAGGGGAGCCGCCCGTCGGGCCCGCGATTCCCGTGATACCCACTCCGAGGGATGCGCCCGTTCGCACGCGGACGCCTTCTGCCATAGCCTGGGCGACAGGCTGAGAAACGGCTCCGTGCTCCTCAATCAGGGTTGCTGGCACACCCACCATACTGGTCTTCAAGGCATTGCTATAACAGATCGCGCCGCCCAGGAAGTAGTTGGAACTGCCGGAGTGCCGCGTGAGCCGCTCCGCCAGCAGGCCGCCGCTGCAACTCTCCGCCACGGCCACAGTTTTCTGGCGCATCACCAGGTACATCCCCACAACTTCCTCCAACGGCTCCCCGTGGGTGGAAAAGATGTATTCCCCCAGCGCGAGTTCGATTTGGTCGCCCAATTCTGCCAACTTCGTCTCAGCTTCCTGGTCGGTCGCGGCGCGGGCGCGCAGATGGATTTCGATGCCGCCCGGCTTGGCCAGAATCGTGGTGGTGGGATTCTGATATGCCCCGTAAATGGCTGCCGCCCGTTTATCGACCTCGGATTCGGGAAGGCCCACAACCTTGTAGACGCGAGTCTTGATCCTCTGCCCCGTTGAGGCCTGCGCCAGCCGAGGCACGCACGCAGCATCGAACATCGCCTCCAACTCGCCCGGTGGACCCGGCAGCAGCACGACGATGTTGTGGCCGTGTTCAATCCAGATGCCGGGCGCAGTTCCATTATTGTTCTCGAGCCATACAGCCCCTTCCGGAACCATCGCCTGCCGCAGGTTGTTTTCCGCCATCGGCCGACCGAAGCGGGCAAGGCGTTCCTCTATTTGCCGGCGGATTTCGGGGACCTCGCGCAAGGGTCGGTGGAGAACTCCTGACACCACCTCTCGCGTGAGGTCATCTTCGGTGGGGCCGAGGCCACCCGTCAGGATGACCAATGGGGAGCGGGAGAGCGCTTCCCTGAGGGCGGTCGTCAGGTCATCGGCACGATCTCCCACAACCGTCTTGAAGCGTACCTCAATCCCCAGGGAGTTTAGCCGCTCAGTGAGAAAGAGAGAATTCGTGTCCTGATAAAGAGGGGTCAATAGCTCGGAGCCCACGGCAATGATTTCAGCATCCATGGCAGAAGGAAAATCAGAAGTCAGAAGTCAGAAATCAGAAGTCAGGGAAAAGAAGCCAGGAGTCAGAGGGAAGCACGAAATGCAGGGTGCGCAGAAGCCGGGGCGCATAGGTGCCCTTCAAAATTCGCCGTCACCAACTTGTGGCGCCCGACTCCCATATGATCAATTCCTCCGGCCTTTTCCCCTGTCTTCTGATTTCTAATTTCTGACTTCTGATTTGTCGTCACCCGTCACTGAATCAACGGCTTGCCCTCGATGCCGACGGGAAGTTGGATCAAGGAGCTGTTGGTGGCCACCATTATTGACTGCTGGCGTGTGAAGGCTAGCCCAACAATGCCGTAACCCGACACAACTCGTTCCACTTTAGCGCCGGGTGTGATGCGCACAATCCCCCGCTGACCGGCCAGCGAGGCTGCAACGTAAAGGTTCCCCTCAACATCGAAGGCCAATCCCTGTGGGCGTCCCAGCCCGCGGTAGAACGAAGTTACTTCGCCCGCTGGGGTGATGCGAAACACATGGTCGAAGCTGGAAATGGTTGGGCCGGTAAGGTAAAGGTTGCCGTCGGGGCCAAAAGCCAGATGATACGCCGCCATACTGGGCTCGATGGTCGCAAAGACAAAAATCTGCTGGTCACGACTGATCTTGAATACCGTGCCCGTCCGGTCGCCCACATACAAGTTCTCATCGCCGTCGAAGGCAATCCCGGTGGCGACTCCCATGCCTTCCGCGTAAATCTCGCGGTGGCCGTCCGGAGTCACTTTGTAGATTGTGCCTTCCATGCGGCTGGAAACATAAAGATAACCGGCGCGATCGAAGGCCAGCCCCGTGGGGTTCACCAGATCATTGAGGAAGGGGCGAACGACCTGTTGCCGGTCGATCTTAAACACGGAAACGGGAACCTTCTGCCCACGGCTGCCGCTGAAAGTGGTGAAAGTATTTCCGGCTGAATCGAGGGCAGGATTGGAGACGGGGTGCAGGTTATCGGCGATGGTGACGCCCACCGCTACCGACGCAGGCGCGCTGACCGCAACGCCCGTGTCCACAGTCACGTCACCGCTGGATACGCCTTCGGGGACGCGCACCACAAGCCGGTTGGGAGAGGTGAGGAGCAGGCTTCCGGGCTGATCGCCAAACCGCACTTGGGGCCTGCCGCGACCGTTTTGAGTGAGTCCCCGGCCCGAGATGGAGATTTCACCGCCGGGAATCGCCGCACGCGGAGTAACACGTTCAATCAACGGTTTATTCGTGGCAGATCCTTTCTT
>Ga0326728_10017786_pt1 | contig 14150 bp, 11 predicted proteins | sample MB3enrmetagenome_FD_207602 | JGI IMG/M metagenome (GOLD analysis project Ga0326728, IMG submission 207602) | Lab enriched peat soil microbial communities from McLean, Ithaca, NY, United States - MB31MN | ecosystem: Environmental > Terrestrial > Soil > Wetlands > Peat | place: USA: New York...
ACCCAAACGCCCAGTTTAGCATACAGGTATACTCAACCGACAACGTTGTCAACGTACGCATGACAGATTCTCGACGAAAAAAACTGCGTGATGGAATCCAGACCATAATTCAAGTCTACAATCAAGCGTACGGTCCCGCCAAACCCATACCGCAGATTTGTGCCGTATGCGCAGTCAACCAAGCCTGCAACTATTACTTCGCCGACACCCAACCTCCTCATATTCGAAAATATTTCTGGAAATTACGAATGCAAACACTCGAAGAAAAGGGACTCAACCAAATGTGGAAATGGAAATCGAAACGATGGTCAAACGCCACAAGAATCGAACTCGGCGTGACAGACACTGGATACAAAATAATCAAAACCGAACCAAAGAAAATTCACTTAACCAAAGACAACCCTCCGAACATCTTACCAGGTGAAACAGTTATCGTAAGCGCCGGAAACCCCTTAATCACACTGGGATTTACCGGAGAAGTCGCAGAACTAAACGACACAACCGTAACCGTAGTCCCCTATGGAGACATCCCTCTTGGTCTACCCAACCAGGGTTTATCGATCCACCGATACGACGTTGACCTAACCCGTCGACAATTACGATCCATCGACACCGTACATAGAGCACAAGGAAGGACAGCTGAACTAACGAAACGATTACTTGGAGTCGAGCGTCCACGGATCCCGAATGAGCTCAGAGCGATCCAATTCATCGCAGACCTAAATCCGAGCCAACAAGACGCCGTTAAAATGGCGCTCAACGCCCAAGACTACGCCGTTATACTCGGTCCACCCGGAACAGGAAAGACGCTGGTTATTGTTGAAATATTGACGCAGTTAGCACGCGAAGGAAAACGCGCTCTAGTAGTATCAATCACAAATCCTGCCGTCGACAACATCGTAGAACGCCTTCTATCCGAAGGACACAGGTTCGGCATCAGATTCGGAAACTGGTACAAGATCCGTGAATCAGCAATGCAAGTCGCACTCATCAATATCCTCAGCAATGAAAAAGACCTGGCTATTGCCGCCGTTGAGAAAATGCGAAACGCAGCCGCAGTACTAACCACTTGCAGCAGCGCGTCCCTCGATCTCGTGAAAGCCGGCCACTTCGATGTTGTCATCTTCGAAGAAGCCAGCCAGATTCGAATGCAGGACGCCTTTGTCGCCATACCTCAGGGTGACATGATGATCATAATCGGCGACGACAAACAGCTTCCACCCGTTTCACAAATGAACAAACCAATCAGCAGCCTTCTCGAAATTGCTCAATCCACGCTGACACGCAACAATCTCCAATCACAACTCACTAGAGACTTGAGACTGCAGTATCGAATGCGACCCGAAATCTGCGATCTTATCGACCTCAGCTTCTACGGACGCAAGCTTGAAACCGCAAAAGCTGTACACGGAAGATCTCGACCCTACACTAACATTAAACCCATACAACCCGCCCAACTCAATCTAATTCTAGATCCAACCATCACAATCGGAGTAATCGATGTTGAAGGAGTAGAAGAATACCGAGGCACAAGCACCTATAATCTAGCTAACCTCGAAGTTGACTTGCGACTACTCAAGGCCCTTAAATCAACAGGAATCAATGATAATCAAATTGGCCTCATCACACCCTACAAGGAACAACAACGTGTGCTAACCAAGACTCTTGGAAGCGGTAACATCATAGGAACCGTCGACAGTTTCCAAGGACAAGAAAGAGACATCATCATCCTCGACCTAGTTAGAGCAAATCCACAACACGACGTTGGCTTCACGCTTCAACCAAAACGCCTGAACGTAGCCCTAAGCCGCGCTCGTGAGAAGTTAATAATCGTCGCGAACCTCGAAACACTTCAAGGGTTTGACGAAATATTAAACCGGATCAAAAGCCTCCCCAACACGTGCGTAGAACACGTAACCGCAAACGAACTAGGAATCAAACTTTCAACATACAAGAAACGTGCAGAAATTCAGATCCTCCCAGACCTAACAGACCTTGAAGAGCCTCAAGACCAACAACCTGAAACCCAAATCGCGTCTCCAAGTGGCTACTTTGACATCTACTAAAACCGATTTACGGTTCATCCATTTGGCCGACACCCATCTCGGCCTAAACTGGCCACCGATAGGTCGGAAAACGGAAATTCAAATTCCAATCTACGGACGCGCCTTCGCAACGATTATTGAAGCCGCAATAACAAACCAAGTTGACTTCGTAGTGCACGGCGGAGACCTAGTCGATAGACCCCGACCACCCACAGCCGCGTGGAATCGAATTCTCGAAGAACTTCCAAAACTCAAGAAAGCAGGCATCCCCTTCTTTGTAACACCTGGATCACATGACAAACCTGAATCCTACTTCGACAAGGCTGGAGGCGATATCCTACAACTTCTCGAGAAAAGACTCGGCTTAGTTCAAAGAGTAGACGTCGAAACCGAACCCATAAAGTTCGAAACAAAATCTGGAAAAACAGTCACGATTTACGGCCTCGGAGATCACGGACCCGATCAAGACGAGGAATTACTCAAACTGAAGAGAACCATGCACGAAGGACCCGAATTCAAAATACTGATCATGCATGGCTCAGTAACCAACCAACCAAACCTTGCCGGCCCAGCCGCCAAAGCAGAAACCATCAACGAACTATTCTCTCAAGGTCTCGTAGACTACGTTGCTCTAGGCCACAATCACAGACGATGGGAACACAAACAAACCCACATCTACAACCCCGGCTCACCTGAAATCACAAGTTTCGCCGACGCTCCAACAATCAGTTACACTTGGAATGAAAACACAATCCAAGAAGACTCACGTGAGGTCATCCAACACGGATACTACAACATCGAGATCATAGGAGAAATAACAAAAGCCCAGTTCGTCCCCATCCAAACCCGAGACGTCAAGAACATCAGAATAAGCTTCAACAACGCGAAAGCGCCACACGTCACCGAAGCAACTAAAACCGTGATCATGAAGAATCTCTCAAATCAAGCAATAATCCGTCCAGTTCTCACTGGAACATTACATCCATCATCATCAAGAACCGAAATCGACCTTCACAATATCCTGTCCCTGCGCGAAAAAATACTCTACCTAGACTATCCGCTAATGACTTTCGAAAATGCTGGTGGACAAATACAATTCTCTAAAGCATCAGATCTACAAACCATCTTCCAAACCTATTTCAATTCACTAGGCACCGAAACTCCCCAAGACCTACCCGACCTAGCGATGAAGATTCTACAAGTGTACGAGAAGAAATCAAAAACGTCTCACCAAGAAGCACTCGAGGTCATCGACGAATGGAGACAAGCTAAATGATCAGACGAATCGAACTACGAAACTTCGCAAGCCACGACGACACCGAACTCGAATTCGGAAATGGAAAGAACGTAATCATCGGAGCCACAGGTTCAGGGAAAACCAACATTCTACAGGCACTCGATTTCGCTTTCCTCGGCATCGTCCCAGAAGTCGATCTACCAGAACTGATCGCAGACAACTCCAATTCAGCCGAAGTTGCGGTAGAATACGATGATCCTCGAACCGGACAAAATTACCGAATACATAGAACCCTGAAACGAGCGACAGACGGCAAGGCTGAACATGACTGCACCCTCACAAACCTAGCCACAAACGAAGTCGTCAAAAAACCTGAACCCGTCAGAAAGACTTTGGAATCATTCGGCGTCGACCCAGCAGTATGGCAATACATCGTCCATGTAGGACAAGGGAGATTCGGCGATTTACTCGAAGAAACTCAAGAACGAAAAATCTCACTCGATAAACTATTCCGCGTCTCCCAACTCGAAGCCACATACCAAGAATTAGGACGCCGCGAAAGCCCCGGCTCGCAACTTGAGTTGAGAAAACGGACAAACTCAGAAAAAATCAGCGGATTCAAACGCGATGCCAGCCGCCTAAGCGAGGAACAAGAAAACCTGAAACGCGTAGAGAAACAACGCGAACAGAAACAGGGAGAACTGAAACAATTACACGAACAACACAAAAGACTCGTAGAGTTCTCACATAAAGCAACCAAAACCCTCGATGAAATCAAAATCGTAGACGACGAAATTAGAAAATCTCAAATCGCCACCGAAAATGCAGCAAAACAGGTGAACGATTCCATCTCACACCTACTCGAAATGAAGCTCCTCCCATTATCTGTCTGTTCAAATCTCAAAGAACTACCGTCAAACGAGATCCTCCCTCAAATCAAAGAACTAGAAGCGAATCTACAGAAACTTATCGACCAGAACCGTAAACTTGAGGAAACATACCGGCACAGCCTAGAAGAAACCAGTAAAATTCAATCAAAACTTGAACAGATAACAAAAGAGCGTAGCAAAATCAACGCAGAGCTCGACGACGTCCAACAATACTTGTACGGAAAAATCAAGCAGCCAACAGTCGCATGCGAAAGATGCGGAAGCCTACTGACAGAAGCCCAATGGAAAGAACATTTCGAAGAACGCCGCAAACAAGTAACCGAGCTAGAACACGAGACCGTCAAATATTCAAAGTCCCTAGAAGCTGAACGAGCTAGAACAACCGCGTATCGCAAGGAACATGAGGACACTGCCCGGCAAATCAAAAACTTGGATCACGCGCTCCCAATCATTAAACAGATACAAGAACAACGACGAACAATAGAATCAAACCTGAGCCAACCAAAAATCAAGACCAGAACAGAGCTTCTAATTCAGCTCAGAGCACAACTCGCAATCGAATCATCCACACCCGACAACGAAGCCATAGACCAAGCATCAACTTTGACCCTGGAACTGAAAAGGCTACCCGCGCGAATCGAACAACTGACCCAAGAACTAAATTCCTTCGATCAAAACTTTCTAAATCCACAGAAGAAAAGAGTTGAAAACGCTGAAAGAGCAAGAGACGAAGCAGCGAAACTGGAACCGAAAATAATTGAAGACGAACAAAAGATCACTACAGTAGATATCATACGAAGATCTTTGAGAGAGATTCAACCTGCCGTGCGTCGTAATTTTGTCACAAAGATTGCGCAAAGTGCTAACGATTACATGAAACGCCTGTACGGAGGGTTTGATCTTGAAAATTTTGAACTAACCGAAGACTACCAGTTTCTCGTTACCCGCGCCGGGTACAAACGGCACGCGAGAAGGCTGAGCGGAGGTCAGCAAGTATTAACCAGCATGGCATTCCTCCTAGCCCTCAGTGAGGTTCTAAGCCAACTCGACTTCCTAATTTTAGACGAACCGACAACTCATCTAGACGAGAGTAGAAGAACAGAATTGGTTAATGTTCTGGAACATCTTCGCCGTGTTCCACAACTGCTGATAGTGGACCATCATCCTGAATTGTTTGAAGCTGCAGACACCAGGTTCCAAGTAAACCTTACACGAGAGGGTCAGAGTCAGGTAACCCAAATCCAGCCATGAATCTGGAGAACGTTCTACTCTACTGTTCACGCGACTCTGGGTTGCATGTTGGAGAGGCTGCATGATGCATCTTCTTGGCCTTCCGAAAAGCCTCTGCATCAAACTCTCTTTCAGGCCGATAGATGACCAAGTGACATTTTCCACATTCAATACCCGACTCCAGATTCGGTCGCTGTTTTCTGGAAGGACCTAACATGAGACCTCTAGGAGCAATTTGTTTCATTGGGCCTGCAATTTCGGCAAGCTCTCGAGTGCGAGAGGCCCTCCAAGACATGTTCCCGCATTTTGAGCACTTCAGCCGCTTAGTTTTAGCTGCCTTTCCGCAAAAAGAGCAAACCCAGACCATAAGCCACATACCTTCCTCAGAAGAGTTCAGCCCACGTGCCTATAAAATCAAATTTTGATCTTGATAGCATTTCCTTCGATTCTAGTTTCGTATATCCGTTGGTCGTACGTTTTGACTTCTGCCATCAGCTTTCCCATATGTTCCATCATTTCAGGAATGATGGAGGTAGGTTCTCTAAGTCTTGGCTGGGTCCACCAAGTTTGGCTTCTGATTGCTTTTTTCCAGTTATCACGTCGAATTGTGCGCCGTGAGCTGCGCAGGTAACGACATTCCCTCTTAGGTTTCCACTTGAAAGGCGGACGCTCATGTGACCACATCTGTCAGCGATGGCATAGAATTTCCCTGCAACATTAGCGACTAGGACCTCCATCCCATCTGCCTCAACATGCTTCATCCTACCTACGGGAATTTCATCTACCCTAGCAACCTCCAACCAACCCTTGGATCGTGACGGGTCTTCCATTATTTTTGACACGTCCATCAATGCAACAGTTACGGGCATACTTAGTTATACTTAGTTAGGTTGTAATTGCCAGAGTGGTGGCATTTTATGGGTAGTTGGTTGGAAGGTTCTTTTTTGCTTCATCTACGTATTCCGATAACGTAAAATTAGGATTGTCTTCAAATCTCAACTTTAAATGATCGTAAAGATTTCGTGCCACAACTCTACCTATGATGCGTGCGGCCGTTGCACCAAAGAAATTCTCTATCATCGAAAAGAATAATTCTAAACGATAGGGCACCTCGGCTCTAGAAATCCCATGTTTCTCGAGAAGGTATGCATACAATGATTCCATTACCTGTATGCTCATCAGATTCGAAATAGTTTCATCAATAGAGGAACATAGTATACCATTGAAGTCGCTAACAAAAAGCAACGCATTCTCCATTTCCTGAGACATGCTTTCACCCTTACCGGGAGACTGTAGATAGGATTGATTCTACTTAGTAGAAAGTCAAAAATGAAATTCTACCAAACATAAAATTCTATGAACAAACGTTTCAATGACTGACCACACAACTCTATTCGCGGCTTCAGAGATGGAGCGTGGGATTTCAACACCAATTTACTAGTACATATGATTCACCCCTTCTTCCATGCCGTGAGATGATAAGTCTAGGGCGACGAAGTTACGTTGATGTAGTTTCCTGGACAAGCCGCTCCATTCGAGGACGTATTCGCGCCTTGATGAAGTGAACCTGTCACAGTCACCCATGATCCAATGGACGGATTGGAAGGATTCAGAGCGGACGGTAAATTATGTAAAGCATAGAATTGAGTAGCAGACGTCATAACATCACCCGCCCAGTTAGCTATAGGAACTTGCAGCTCCAAGCATCCATTCGAACCCTCATACAAATAACCTGAACATTGAATTGTGGAATTCTGGCTTGCCTGACAGGTAGTATAGTAGCAACCATTAGGCCCACATTGCGACAATGAACAGTTGCTTGATCCACAAAGCTGAGTGTATCCTGCCGACGAAGTGCAACCGTTTGGAGCACAAACCTGGAATGAGCAACCGTTACTTCCGCAATTCGGATAGACACAACTATTTGATCCGCAATTCTGCGATGAACCTGGTCCCTGATACCAGGGTCCAGGATACTGGCTCTGCGTGGTCGACATGTACTGCTCCTGCGAAACCGCCATTACATTAGAACCAACTGGATTGCTGATCGACAATACTAAGCCAAGGCTTCCAAGAAGAACCGCTACTATGATTATTGCGAAAAGCAACGCGCGACTTCGACTATTCGGCGGGTTATTGCTCATAACAGAATCCTACAAAGATACTATGTGTCTCTTGATAAAGTCAACTGATGTGACCATCACACGCGTGCTAAAACTCAGGTATCGATAGACTATTATATTTTCAGTCTGCCGTTGCGAACTGTGAATCCGTGATGCGAGAAGATATGGAGGTTTTGCAAGGCGCCATTGATATGCACGCTCATACCGCGCCCGCCCTATTCAGAAGGCCAATCGATGATTTGGAGCTTGCAAAAATCGCACGTGAATACGGAATGCATGGATTCGTTTTGAAAGATCACGACTCAATGACATGTGGTCGCGCCTATTACGTGAAGAAGAATATCCTCGGCATTGATCCGATCGGCGCTATTGTACTAAATCGTTCCGTCGGTGGAATTAATCCGTACGTTGTTCAAGCGGCCGTACATTATGGTGCTAGAGTAATCTGGATGCCTAGCAACCATTCAAAATATCACGCGGACTTTTACGGAATATCAGATTACCCGCAGCTTGGTAGACCTAAGAAACAACTGAAAGGCGCAGGAGTGACTGTCTTAACCCCTGCCGGAGAACTAACCCCCGAAACCCTACAGGTACTCGACATCGTTGCGGAAAACGACGTTTGTTTGGCGACTGGACACTTGAGCTATGAGGAAATCGATAAGCTACTAACCGAAGCTGTCAAGAGAGGCGTAAAGCGGATGATTGTGACGCATGCCAATTGGTCACTGTGCAAATTATCAATCGACAAGCAGAAACATTTGATTCAAAAAGGCGCTTACATTGAATACGTAGCGGTCTCATGCGTCTCGCCTATCTTCTACGAACAAACCCCTAAGGAATTGGCTGAATGGATAAAAACCGTCGGAAGCGACAAGCTACTACTCTCATCTGATCTAGGACAATACTCCGGCCCTTCACATCCGGAAGGCCTACGAATGCTATCTGCCTCACTTCTCGACGAAGGAGTACGAAATCAAGATTTAGTAAGAATGCTCAGCGAAAATCCGGCCAAGGTACTTGGATCGATTTGAAAAACCAAGAGCGTAAAACGAAATATTCAGACATAAACCTGAAAGGACAAACGGCGTTCGTGACTGGTGGAGACTCAGATATCGGTGAGGCCATATGTCACGCCTTCGCGGAATGCGGTGCGAACGTAATTATCGGAGCACGCAACGAAACGAAAATGCATGAGGTCGTCGATAAGCTAAAGAAAATTGCGCCAAAAAGTCTCATGTTACAAACGGACGTCGTCAACGAAAAATCTGTCGACGAAGCCATATCTACGGCACACAAAAAATTTGGACGCATAGAAATTCTGGTTAATGCTGCAGGCGTAACCGGACCAGTAGAAACGCCACTACACCGAATTACAGAACGTGACTGGGATTACGTAATTGACGCCAATCTCAAGGGCACCTTCCTCGTTTGTAAGTCTACGGTGCCAATCATGATCAAACAAAAGTACGGTCGAATTATCAACATTGCCGGCACCTCCGGGCTACGCGGGTACGTAAACCGAGCCGCTTACTCATCCTCAAAATGGGCGGTGAGAGGTCTAACGCGGACCTTAGCTCTCGAAGTTGGCAAATACAATATCAACGTCAACGCAATCTGCCCAGGAGTTGTTGAGGGCAGAAGGATGTCAAACATAATCGCGAAAAAAGCTGAAGCTTGGAAGTGCACCGACAGGGAAGTTTACGAGAAATACACAAGTGAAATGGCGCTAGGACGGTTTACCCTCGCCGAAGACATCGCGAGAACCGCGCTATTTCTAGCCTCAGAGAGCGGCCGCCAAATCACAGGACACGACATCATAGTAGACGGCGGCTGGGACGTATAAGCCCCTAACCCAGGTCAGTTCAAAGTAACCGGCCGATTAACTTACTTAGTCTGGAGGGATCTCCTTGAAGGCTTGGCGAATGTCAAGTCCAGTACTCTTCCTGTAAGCACTTACCACGTAGTAGTAAATGATACCTACCGCAAAGATTCCCACCATGAGTCCTTCAGACTGCGGAGTTGTAGCCGCCAGTGCAGGAACGGTTACCAGATAGTACATTATGAGAATGTTCACGGCTATACCTAGTACGGCTAGAGGAACAGTATAAGCCCGAAAGTTCCGAGCTGGTGATTGGTCGAAATGCTGACGCATCCTCATCGGGAAGACTATCGCGCCAATCATTGTTAGTATAATGGCAAGAGAAATCATGAATTGAGTCGAGGCCATGTAAGTTGAAAGAGTCGACGCATAGAACAGACTTGCGTAAGTCCATACGCAGGCCGCTATGATCATCACAACCATAATGTAAACTGGAGTTCGGCTCCTTTCCGTAATGTAAGCCAGGCGCGCGGGGAATAACCGATCAAATGTTTGAGCGAATAGCATCCTCGAGACGAGCATGTAAATTGTGAAGTTAGTTGCGAATATTGTGATGGCACCTCCGATGGCCCAGACTGTCGCTAGCGCCAGGTTATTTGTGCCGTAGAGTAGGAAGAATGATGCTGGCATCGAGTAAACCAGGGCCGGTAGTTTTCCGAAGAGCGGATCGGCATTCCAAGCCAACGTCGCTGCAGCATACCAGAAGTTCTGACCCGCCATTCCGATGAACAAGTTCCAGGCAGCAAACAATCCCACCACGACCAGGGCTAGAGCGCCAAGCATCGTGATCGCCTGAGTTTTGAACTGGTTGGCTGTCTTCATCTCTCCACATAATCCGAGATTGCCGAAAACCGTCCACTCCAATGCGAATGTCCACGGTGTGATCATGGCCCCGATCGATGCGTATAACGTCACGGTGGGAGATAGATTGATGCCTTCGCCTTGAGCCGTTCCGATGATTTTATTGTAAACGTCGGATGAGCCGATGAGCCCTGAAAGATTCGTGCTCAAGTTGCTTGCGAACGCTGAATTAGATGTGGACGCCAATAGAACCAATAATGCGATAACTGCTGCAGCCGCGAAGCAGAAAAGAACCGATTGAATCTTCAGATACATACGAATCCCGCCCATTACGATCAACCCCGCAGCAATAACGGCCACGAAACTGAGAATCGCCATCGAGTTCGTCGTGGCCAGCGCGTTTGCGATAGCTACGTATCCCGCATTATTCGTGCTTTGGGCTATCGCAAACAGCCATGGTACCAAAAACATTTCAACGATCGAGATACCGTTGAGAGAAATATACCAGAACTGGAAGAACACCCACGCAGCGAACGTTGCCGAAAACCCAATTCCAGGATTCAAGACACGGCTTTGGAACACATAGTCCGTGCCTGTCTTCGGAAAAGCCGTGTAAACGATACAGTAGGTCAAATACATTGGAACAGCAAGAAGCCCGATGATCAATAGCCCCGTGTTAAAGTCAAAGCCCGGAAACATATTCGGGTTCCAATTAAGCGACCACATCACCGTGGTGACGATGGGGGCGGTTAGGAAGTTGAAGATCATTAGCTGGTAGGGGGAAATTTCTCTAACTAAACCGGTAGCTTCTCGAACGAATACGACGCGACTTGCGCTCAATCGTATGTGTCCTCAAAGAGTCGGTTATGCTGCCCGTTACGTATATAGCACTTCTTGTATTTCTAGGAAAGTTACGTATATAGCGCGTCTTATACTCCTATGAATGGGCTCCTCTTGGAACAAGATTACCTCAAAATCGTCGAACACTTCTACGAAAAACGGGATTTAAAAGTCGTAGGAAAAAGTGTCAGACGAGTCGGTGCCGTGGAAGGAGTATTTGGCAGAACCAAATACACAACCGACTATTTCTTCGATCGCATGCTTCATGTAAAAGTACTTCGAAGCACTCAATCGCACGCCGCCATTAAACGAGTGGATACACGAGACGCAGAAAGAGCTAACGGTGTCGTTGCCGTCTTGACCGCGAAAGATATCCCGGGGATTAACGACTGGGGATTCACTTTTGCAGACCAACCATTACTCGCCTCAGACAAAGTGAGATTTTCAGGAGAAGGTGTCGCTCTGGTCGCGGCTGAGACGCCAGAAGAGGCAGAGGAGGCAACTAAGCTCATTCACGTAGACTATCAACCACTCCCAGCCGTCTTCGACCCACGAGACGCATTGAAACCCGACAGTCCGAAAGTGCACGAGAAAGGGAATGTCATGTTCCAATGCCAAGTCAGAAAAGGTGATTCCGCAGAAGGATTCCGGCAATCCAGTGTCATCGTTGAGAACCAATACACGACTCAAAGACAAGAGCATGCATATCTTGACCCTGAGGCCGCAATTGGACTCCCAGAACCTGATGGTTCAGTTACAGTAATCGCAGGAATGCAGTCGCCATTTCTAGTTCAGATGAACGTAGCTAAGGTACTGGGCGTAACGCTCGACAAGGTCCGGGTTATCCAAGCCGCCACAGGCGGAGGATTCGGAGGCAAGGACGATGTTCCGCCTGAACTTTGCTCGCGAGTAGCGCTCATCGCTACCCGAACTGACAGGCCAGCAATGTTAACGCACACACGTGAGGAATCAATGCGATGCCATAACAAGCGATATCCATACTTCATTAAGTATAAATCGGGAGCATCAAAAGATGGAACGCTACTCGCTGCCGAAGTCGAATTGATTTCCGACACTGGGGCGTTCGCTTCGCACGGACCATACGTACTCTGGAGATCAGCCGTTCACGCAACTGGGCCATATGTTGTTCCTAACGTCAAGGTTGACGCTTTCTCCGTCTACACAAACAACCTCTACAGTGGATCATTTCGCGGATTCGGAAATCCCCAAGTCCAATTCGCTGCTGAATCACAGATCGACGAACTCGCCCATGAACTCAACATGGACCCAGTAGAATTTCGATTGAAGAACGTACTGAAGGATGGGTCATACACCGGCACAAACCAACTCCTCGACCACTCTGTAGGGGTTGAAGAATGCCTTCGAGAGACCGCTAGGATTTCTAATTGGAAAAGCAAGCGAAATGGTGAACAGAAAAATGGATTGAAAAAACGAGGGATAGGTGTTGCACTCATGTATCATGGAAACAGCACAAGTAGAGGAGCACCCGATTATTCAGCCGCTTATCTCATGGTAAACAAAGACGGAACTGTTCGCTATCGAACCGGAATAACCGAAATCGGTACGGGAACACATACAGGGCACATGCAAATCGTTGCGGAGATACTTGGAATTCCAATGGACTACATTCATCTCGAAAGCGTAGACACCTCAGCTGTCCCAGACAGTGGACCAACACATGCTTCACGCGGCCTTGCACGAGGAGGAGCTGCGGCGATGGTCGCGGCCTACAGAGCCCGTGAGGGTCTCAATGCAGTTGCAGCCGAACTTCTAAACAGTAGCCCAGACGACATCGAGATCGTCGATGCCCAAGCATTCTCAAGGACAAACCCTGAGAAGAAGATATCCTTCAAAGAATTAGCGAGAGAAGCATACGAACGTGGCATGAACATCTCACATACGGGCTACTTCAGAGCGCCAAAAAATGTCTTCGACCAACAAAAAGGCCAAGGACAAGCCTACGCAAATTACACGTTCGCATCCCACATAGTCGAAGTCGAAGTCGACACTGAAACCGGCGAAGTGAAAGTTTTGAAGGTAACCCCAGCATACGATATTGGATTCGCTATCAACCCGCTCCTAATTGAAGGCCAGATACACGGCGGAATTGCGCAAGGTCTCGGACTGGCCGTAATGGAGAATCTGATTATCGAGAACGGAGTAGTCCGCAATCCAAACCTCATGGATTACCTAATACCAACATCTATGGACATGCCAGAGATTGAAAATCCAATCCTGATTGAGAAAGCATACAAGCTAGGGCCATTTGGCGCTAAAGGAGTCGCAGAGCCACCTCTTATTGCAATGCCATCAGCAATTGCAAATGCAGTATACGATGCGATCAACATACGAATCCGAGATCTTCCGATCACCCCTGAACGTGTCCTGACGGAAATCAAGAGGTCAAAAAATGCCTAACATCCAATCTCAAACCCAAGTTGCACATGTAACCGTCAGACTATACACCGCCCTAAGAGCAATAGCTGGCGAAGACGAAGTTCAAGTCGAAGCACTCAACGTACAAGATGCACTTACCGCGCTGGCGAAAAAGTATGGACCCGAATTCAAGGACAGCCTTTTCGACTCACAAAACAATATTGATTTGAGATTCTATCGCATCTTCGTTAACAAAGAAGTGCTAACGCCAGAAACTGGCCTCTCAAAACAATTGAAAGATAACGACCTTATTCAAATCTTCCCACCAGTGGTCGGCGGATAATGAGAGAATTCGATTACGAACGCCCAGACAGTCTCGACAGCGCACTAGAGCTCCTGGGAAATCTTCGTGATAAGGCAAGAGTCATCGCCGGAGGAACGGACCTACTGCCACTACTCCGTGAAGACATGCTCGCACCAACTCACGTAGTTGACATCAGCAGACTAGCTGAACTAAACTTCATCCGAAACGAGGGGGGGCTCATCAAAATAGGTGCAGCGACCAAAATGCGTTCAATCGAACAATCCGATATTGTTCGACGAAAGATCCCAATGTTCGCCGACGCAGCCCAACTAGTAGGCGAAATAGGAGTTCGGAACCTTGCAACCCTCGGAGGGAATTTAGCCAACGCTTCTCCTGCGGGA
>Ga0326728_10017787_pt1 | contig 14150 bp, 15 predicted proteins | sample MB3enrmetagenome_FD_207602 | JGI IMG/M metagenome (GOLD analysis project Ga0326728, IMG submission 207602) | Lab enriched peat soil microbial communities from McLean, Ithaca, NY, United States - MB31MN | ecosystem: Environmental > Terrestrial > Soil > Wetlands > Peat | place: USA: New York...
CGGAGTTCGTCTCCATCATGAGTAAGGTATTGAAGCTATCGGCCCACTCTCCTTCTGTGCCGGACTTCAGCGATGTCTCTAGCGGCGACTGGTTCTACTCATCTGTCGAGAGTGCCGTCTACGCCGGTATTATAAAGGGCAATGGCAATGGCACCTTCGCTCCGGGCGATCCGATCACCAGGGAGGAGCTTGCTTGTATCCTGGTTCAGGCCTCAGGCTCGCCGTCTCAGGTGGCAGCCAACGTAGACACTAAAACCAACTTCACGGATGATACTGGGATCTCTGTCTGGGCGAGGGGCTTTGTAGTGGTAGCTGCCCAGAATGACGGCCTGCTAAAGGGCTACCCCGATGGTAGCTTCAGGCCGCAGGGCTATGCTACGAGGGCGGAGGCCTGTGCCATGATTGAAAACTTCCTGAAGGTTTCGCCTCACTAAATATGCAGTTCTGGCGCAGCGAAGTGAGAGCCAAGTCCCGACACCCCTCGAAAAAAATTGAGTATCTTATAGAGCAGACCTAGGCCCTAGAATGAACAGGTGTGGATAAGAAAACACCGCTCCTTCGGCACCAATAGATAACATAAATGGCATGATATACCTTATTGGATATCTTGCCATTTTCTTGCGTTACGGTCATTAGAACAAGAGGGGTGCTATCTCCGTAAGCGTCAAACCGCACCCACCTGGTTTCCTCTCTCAGCCTGAGAGATAATCCTCCCAAAGCCATAAAGGGGGGATTTTTTATGACCAGAACCGAGCAACGACAAGAATGGGAAGCCCGGATCGCTTCATATCGGGCCAGCTGGGTACGCCGCCCCGAAATTGGCATCTTGAACGCACAAATTGAGCACGAAGACCGTAAGTCGTTGAGCACGGTCTCCGCCTGGATTGAGCAGGAACAATAAATTGTACCAGCAGCCGCCGCACCTGCACCGTTGGCCTGGCAAAAGGTACGGCCATGGCATCAGCCCAACGGGTCTCCGTCTGGCTGATCATGGCCTTGCCGTCGCCTGTCAGACGCACCATCCTAGCATGCATTATATATTACTGATCGTGAAAACCATTGCTAACCGATTGCGTTCCGAAATACAATCGAATATAATAAATGTAAAAGGAGGTGCTCTACTATGGCAAGAACATCGAACATATTTGCCCGCGTTGAGCCTGAGATAAAAGAACAAGCCGAAAAGGTGCTTGATCAGCTCGGGATTCCGATGTCGAACGCGATAGGACTTTTTCTGCGTCAGGTCGTTTTGTATCGTGGAATTCCCTTTGATATCAAGCTCTCTCGCAATGAGCCATTATCCATTAGTAACCTCAGCGAGGAGCAGTTCAATGCGGAAATTGAGAGAGGACTGTCCGATGTGGCCGCCGGAAGAGTTGTTTCAGCGGATAGTGTCGCTGAAAGGATGAGTCGGGATTATGGTGGCCTATGAACACTTGGAAAATAGTTTATACAGAACGGGCGGAGCATGACCTGCGAGGGATTTACGAGTATATTGCATTCTCTTTGCTTGAACCAGAAATTGCGAAAAAACAAACAAGGCGCATCATGGATGCTGTAGCGAAGCTGAACCAAATACCATTGCGCTGCCCGCTCTATGAGAAAGCGCCATGGCGTGATAGAGGACTTCGGGTTTTACAGGTCGACAAGCATCTTGCTTTCTATCTACCGATTGCAACGCGAGAAACCGTCGCGATAATCCGCATCATGTACGATGGCCGTAATATCGAGAAACACTTGCGCCAGACGGATTTGGAAAAATAAAACGGTGGTATGATAGCTTGGTGAGTTCGGCAGCCGTTTGAAAATAATGTTCTGTGACATAAGATGATCAATCTGTGCGGAACTGATGCTCAATATTTACGGAAACAGTGCTCAACGCGTGACGGTTATGCTGCTTTTTCTCAACGTTATATCCACCAATTGATATGATTTAAAAAAATAGCAGGAAATAACTAGAACGCGGCAGAGCTTACCTGCCGTATTTTAGTTATAATTACGCTCACGAGTAAAAGCATGAAATAAACATGCTTTCTGCATCGAAGATTATTGGTAATTCCATGTATTTTTTTACTACATCTTTAGATTAAGGAATCAATGGCTTAACACCAATGGTTTCAGGCTTTCAATTGTCAAACTTTGAATAAATCGATCTCAGGATAAATCGCTCCTTCTGGTTATATACTATTCGTGAGAAGCTGACAAAATAATCTCAATTTAGAAGGGGGGGCAATTATTGAAAGCAACAGGTATTGTACGCCGCATCGACGATCTAGGACGCGTGGTAATTCCTAAGGAGATACGCCGAACTCTTCGGATTCGGGAGCGCGATCCTCTCGAAATCTTTGTGGACAGGGAAGGGGAGGTTATCCTCAAAAAATATTCACCTATCGGGGAACTTGGAGATTTTGCGAAAGAGTATGCAGACTCCTTATATGAAGCAATCGGCTACATAGCTTGCATCGCTGATAGGGATATAATTATTGCAGTGGCGGGGGCCGCAAAGAAAGAGCTTTTGAATAAACCTGTTGGGGGAGTGGTAGAGAAGGTAATGGAGGCGCGAAAGCCTATGCTTATCAAAAATGCTGTGGAGCATCCATTCTGTGAAGGGTGCCTTACAGAAGATGAAAAAGAGAGCTACAAATTTACAAGCGAGGCAATCGCACCGATCATCGCTGAGGGAGACCCAATTGGTGCAGTGATAATATGCTCAAAGGATCCCAATGTTAAGATGGATGAATTGGAATTGAAGCTGGCAGAAACGGCAGCGGGTTTCCTATCCAAACAAATGGATATAAGTGGCTGATCGATCTGGCTGCTTTATTAAGATCGGCGTCATGCTTTAGACATGAGCTTTTGATTCATAGACGAACCATGAAGCCAACATCAACTGGCATTAGCCTCTGTTAAATGATGAATCAGGTAGAACTTAGCGGTAGTATAATTAGCTACCGCTTTTTCTTTTAAATATAAACTGTTATAATATTGCTTTTAAAATAATTAAGAGAAACCATGCCGGCTTTAGTCTGTCCTCAGTCCTGCGATCCTTTATTTTCTAGATATGTTAGCTGAGAACTATAACACTAGGTCAAAGTACATGCTAGCGTGTTAAAGGGTCACTTAAGGTGTCTGTAAAATATATAGCTTAATTTTAGCTTGCATAGAAATATCCTTAGTTAATAATTTAACCCCCCTTAAAACGCAAAATAATGCGTCATATTTTGACACCTGTTTGTGTTCCTGAACGCTTTAAATAAGATCAGATGAACTTGCCAGCACAGCTATAACTGAGACTGGCAGTTTTTATTTGCTGTCAATGGTGACCAACCATTCATCGGATGCATTTCCTCTTATCCCAACTCAAATGACGGATTTTTTAGATGTCACAAACACATTCATGGTGTATGCTAAAATGTGGGGCTTTTAGAATCTGTCATATTATGTTAACAAATCTTAACAAAATCTTAACAAAAATGCATTGCCGAAATTCATTTCAAAACCGTCTATATATTGAGAGCATTTTTAAGGAGAGGCCATTCATGAGCATTGGCGGTCTTCTCAAGAAATTTTTTACCGGCAATGGAACCGGTGGTCCTGATGTTGTCGGACTCCTCTACCAATGGTATGGGCGGAAGATATATCTTACTTCCTATTACATCATGAATGACCAGTACCTTGCCGAGGATGTCGCCCAGGAAACCTTTCTCACGGCAATGACCAAACTGGACACCCTGCGCGATCCTGCAAAAGTCGAAGCCTGGCTAGTTAGAACGGCAATCAACAAATCGTATGAAGTGCTCAAGGAAAACCGGAGAACAGCCGCCTTGCAAACAGCAGCCACAGTTTTGGATGAATACTCCGTGCTTGATCACTTGCTTGATGATGAGCTGAAGAGTGAAGCTCTCGATGCCATACTTCTACTGCCTGTCATTCATCAGGAGGCCGTCTACTACAAATTTTACCGGGAACTCAACTGTCGTGAGATTTCGGATCTTCTTGGCATTCCTGAAAGGACCGTTCGGTCGCGGCTGAGTAAATCACTAGATCTGATCGCCAAATATCTGGGTAGAAAGGAGAGCAAATCAGATGTCACAGGAAAAGAGGCTGGAACAACTTATCACCGAGGCTGTCCAATCTAGGATGCGCAATGCCCCGGAGCCGGATCTGGACCGCATCTGGACCGGCATCGTCCGAAAGGCCCGTAAGCGGCGTGCCAAAAGAAATGCCGTCAGGATGCTTGCCTTGGCCATGATGGCGATCCTTTGCGCCGGTTTTTACACAGTTGTAAATCCCATCCCGGTCCGGGCGCTCGGCAACAGGATCTGGTACAGTTTCGGCCCCATCTTTCAAGGTCACAGCGGCACCATTCAAATGTCCTACACGAACGACCTTGGCCCCAATCCCCCGCAACAGCCGTCCAATATCGAGCCAGAATCGGATCTCTCGCTTGCTGATGTAGCGGCCAAGTGTCCCTTCAAACTACTGGTACCGGGATACTTGCCATCTGGGTTCAAGCTCTCCCAAGTCAAATACTATCCTGAAGATCAGAAATTTGCCCAGGTTGAGATCTATTATTCATCAGGTGCCCAATGGCTGATCTTCGCCCAGTGGAATGCGGAGAACCAGGGAAGCGGATATTCCTACGATACTGATGATACTGTGGTCAGCGATGTCACCGTATGTGGATACCCCGCAAAACTCTATTACCGACAGAAGAACGGCGGCTACAGCCAGCTTGTCTGGGTCGAGGGAGAACAGAATTACCGGATCGGAGGTGGCATCAGCCAGTCGGACATCCAGCATGTCGCCTCGTCCCTGCACGAGCTGAGCAAATAAACTCTCAAGGAGGCCTTTATGGTGAGAAAGTGTTTTGTGCTGATTTTGTCTGTCTTGCTGCTGGTTGTGGTTGCCTTACCTGCTCAGGCTTATGCCGCTTCGCAAGGCCCAAGGACTTCGCCACCGCCGACCGAAAAGCAGTCGGCGGCCCCGCTTACCACTTTATGGCTCAGCGCCTGGAGCAGTTCAATCAGTCAACAAGGTCCAAACACCGTGCTGCTGTCGGGATACTCAGAAGCCAACGTCCCCGTGAATCAGATCTGGGTAATTCTTTATCTGCAGCAATGGAACGGTTCGCAGTGGGTTACTATAGCCGGGGGCTACAAGTCCTCTGGAACTAACACAGTCTCTATTACAGGAAAGCAGACTTTGACCGTAACGCCGGGCTTTTACTACAGGGCGATGGGCAACCACCAATGCTACAACAACGGTATTTACGATCCCAGCCAGCCGGAAGTCTCGACGTCAGGTTACATCTATGTTGATTAGCAGCCTGGTAAGGTTTACTTTCAAAATGGTAACGTGGAGGTGATTGAATGGATGATTGTAAATAGGTGTCGCTGTAAAACAGCCCCCGGTGAATTATAGGCTGACGACCAAGTTCACCGGGGGTGGGTACCCTTCCTTTGCAAGGCAAAGGTTCAGGTGTTTTTATTTTAGCCTGGCATTATGGCCTTTGTAAAGGATGACGTGAGTAAATATCACTAAAATCCAAGGAGGCTATTAGCGTGAAGAAGAGGTTTTCCATTGTTCTGTGCATTCTGGTGAGCCTATTGATACTAGCCTTTCCAGTATCAGCATATGCCCTGACTTATGGAGTCGGGGGAAGAGATCAGTCCGCTGAGGATTACCAACAATCTTATGGAACGTATGGAGATATCGAGGTTTATAATGCATATCTTCCAACGTCATCTAGTGCTCATGTCGGTTCAATGTATGTTTGGGATTTTTCAAGGCAATATACAACCCAAGCAGAAGTGGGATGGGTACAGTCTCCAATGTCCGGATATTCAGGTAGCCCCCAAGCGTTTGTTGCTGTGGACGACTACGGATACTATGGTAAAGCCTTGGGAAATAATCTTGCCCTGGGCGGACATAATTTCAAGGTTGTCAATATTCTAGGAACAAATCAATTCCAATTTTTTGCCGATGGCAATCTATTGTCAACTTACACTTTCACCCATGTACCATTCAGTTATGGCACATCTACAATCGGCAACGAGAGAAACACGACTCAAGATGATAACTATGGCCATTTCTGGGATCTGCAGGTATTTAAAAGCAACAATACCTGGAGCCCATGGTACAGTATGACTGCATATTTTAACAATGATCCCAACTATTATCTGGATATAATATCCGGCAGTGAAGCGTATGTGAATCACAACTAATCAACAAAATGGAGGGGTGTATTATGAATAAGCGCCTTGCTTCAATTAGTCTGATACTGATAGCTTTTACCCTGCTATCTGTAACCTTGCTATCACGCAATATATTTATCGCCCGGCAAAAAAACATTATACACAATGACAGTGCTTCCTTTAGTAATGACAATGCTTCTTCAGCCTGGTCTGGTGGTCTGAGCTTACCTTCGACAGCCCAGTCAAGAGCGCAGTTGTTTGAGGACTGGGCAAAACGGCAACAGTCATTCGCTGGTCCTGAGGCATTGCGCAAAGAGTTCCCCCTTTCAGTCAAACTTCCAACAACACTGGGTAATTTTCAACAGTTCTACTTAACCAAGGGGCCGAAGTCAACAGATACCGAAATTCACATATTCGACGCCAACGGAGCAACTGGCATCCAACTTCATATTTACCAATGCGCCAAGCTTGATTTCAGATCATGGATGGCTCAGTATATTAAGTTGAAGAATGAAGGGTTCTGGACGAACGACAAAGACCCTGCAATAATTACTTTTCACGGAACTGATGCCCTAGCGGGGGAGGCTGGCTATAACCTCGTTTTCGGCAACAAAGAACCACGTCCAGGGTTTTTAACCTGGTGGGAAAATGGGATTGTATATGAGCTTTATGGAACACCTGGAGAGAACGGTACAAGTCTCAATGAGTTGATCAATATTGCTAATTCGCTTCAATAACGAAAAATCTCTATTAGTGCAGCGGCATAAGGAGATGCGAAAACCCCAGGGGCTGAACTCCTGGGGTTTGTCGTCGGTCTTTTTCTTTAAGTGACTGAGTTGGTTCACTGCTACCGTGGTTAGTTCTAATGGTATTTCCTCGGACTTCGTGCCACCAAAGTCAACTATGTTTTCACTGTTTTGTAAAAGGTGGGGCAATAGTAACGCCCTCTCGCTAAAACGGTGTGGCAACACCTACGAGAGGGCCCTATATCAACATGAAAAACGTAACATGCTTTTCGCCATGTTGCAAGGTCTGGCTTAGCAAAGATCTTGCAGATCTGGCGTCTCTACTTATTCAATGTCCCGATTGCGGGGCGATGCATAGTTTTGTGATCAAATCCACTGAACTGATCGAGGAGTGGGACATCAGGATTCCCGAAGATTGGCGGTTCGGCCAGTGGAACCGGGTGGAATTGTATCCGGTCATGGTACCCCGTCCGGTCCTGGTGTGCACTGCCTGCAGGTTCAGGGCCAGATTAAGGCCGTCATTTATTATTGAAGGAACGCGGCTGACCCTGGAGGCGCTGGTCTTCGTCACGTTCGCCAGGGAAGTAGGCGGCCTTCCGTGGCGTTCCATGCTGGAACTGTTCTGCGCCGCTGATGAGAAGTGCGCCCACAGCACCCTGTACATGGCAGTACACAAGATGGGCAAGCTGCTCGACGAGCAGGTAAAGGAACTCTCCCGGCGTTTTGATCACCCGGAAACCGATCATGCCCTCGATCTCTTCCATGTTCCGGTAAGATGTGGATGTTTCTCGGCACCCAGCGCTCTTTTCAGGCACACCCTGGAACGCGAGCTGGGCGCTCGCTTTTTGGTGGCGTCCCTGCTGCCGGAGGCCAGGTTCGGCCCCGTCAAGTTCAGCGAACTCTTCTACCGGCACGTTGATACCTGGAGCCGGGCGATGGCGTCCTGGAAAAAGTCTCTCCCCCGGCTCTATGGCCCGTACCACCGCAGATGCACCAAGATGGCGGCCTGAAGGGCCTTTGAAAACTAAAACACTTGCCAGCCGTTCTCTCTGGTACGATTGGTTCAATGCCGCAAGACCATAACCAATCGAGGGGGGATCGGATGAAATGACGGGGGTTAGCTTACAAGGGGTGCTGCGTTCACTGCCCATAAGGTCTCTGAAGGACCACCCGCTGCGGATGGGCTTCTATGACCAGGCGCACCTCGAAGAGTTGGTGGCTTCGATCATGGCCAATGGACTCTTCGAGCCGGTCCTGGTGCGGCCCCTTGGAGAAACCGGCGAGTACGAGATCCTGTCCGGACACTGTCGGGTTCGGGCGGTGAGGAGGCTGAAACAGCCGGCGATCCTCTGCCAGGTGCTGTCATGTGATGATCGTACGGCCAAGCTGATCTTCTGCTCGGCCAGAATGCTGACGCGCAGCCTTTCCGCCATAGAGGAGGCGTTCATTTTAAGAGAGTTGGTGCGATGCGATGCCATGACCATGGCGGCGGCTGGGCAGCTCTTCGGCCGGAGCAAGTGGTGGGTCAGCCGCCGGCTGAAGCTTTTAAACGCCCTCGAACCGGCGGTCCAGGCCGAGGTCGGACGGGGAACGCTGCCGCCGCGCCTTGCCCAGGAACTCGCCCGGTTGCCCCGGGGCACCTCTGACCAGCCAAGAATGCTGTGCCTCGTTAAGAAGCACCACCTGAGCAAGGAAGAGATCACCTATCTGGTAGACCGCTGGCTGAAGGCGGACGAGGCCGAAAAAGACCGCCTCTCTGCCAGCTTTGTCTGTTCATGTCCTGGCGGGAGGCGCCGGCGGAGGCAGGCGACCTCCGGCGGTGAGATGCAACTGTATGCCGTCCAAAAGCTCAAGGCATGCGCCAGTATCTTAGACGAACTGGCTGACATGGTGAGACAGGCGGAACTGCCCGCCGCCGATTGGTGGCCGCACCTGGCGTACAGGAATCTCCTCGGCGTGCTCAGGAAATTGGACGGTCTTCTACATCCGGGAGGTGATCTGCCGATTGCAGCGGTCGCTTCAAGAACGGCTGGAAAAGAAGGCGTTTAAGATGTCGATCATCTTGGGCCTGGCGCACCTGAACCCGCAGAACCGGTCACGGGCGATTGACGAGTTGTCCGGCAGAGAACTTGCTATTCCCTATTCCAAGAAAAAGACCCTCACCAGGGCGACCATCTACCGCTGGCTGAAAGAGTACCGGAACACCCGCGATCCTGGGGAGGCCCTCCTGCAAAAGCCGCGGCGTGACCGGGGATCTTTTCGCAAGCTGAGCGAACACCAGCAGAACGCTCTCCTGCGCTGGCGTTACGACAACCCGTACCGGACGGCTGAGGACCTGCGGGAGGAGTTGCTCGCCCATACTGCCAACGGCCAGAACCCGGTGCCCTGCGCCAACACCATCGCCCGTTTTCTGCGCTCCGCCGGATTAGACCGGAAGACCATGATCCTCGAAAGGAAGGCCGAGGAAGCCGGACGCCCGCAGAAGATCGCCCGCCTCACCTTCGAAGCGCCATACCCGCAGCACATCTGGCAGGCCGACACGAAGGGACCCAAGCTGATGGTAAAAGACCCGCAGAACCCGGATAAATTGCTTGAGGCCAAGCTGATCGTCTGCATGGATGATCACAGCCGCTATGTCACCGGCGCCCGCTACTTTCTTGAGGAAACGGAGGATCATGTCATGGCGGTCTTCCGGAGCGCTATCGCCACCTACGGAGTGCCAGACATCCTCTACGCCGATCTCGGCTCGCCCTACGCCGGGCATTCCCTCCTGAGAGCGGCCGCCCTGGTCGGCTGCCATGTGCTGCACACCCCTCGGGCGGACGCCCCGGCGAAGGGAAAGGTTGAAAAACAGATGCAACCATTCAAAGAAAAACTGGAGAGCGAACTCGTCCTGCTGGAATCACCGCCCTCCCTGGATGAGGCCAATGAATTCCTGGCCGCCTTCATCAGCCAGCACTATCATATCCGTGTCCACTCGGCCACCGGAGAGCGACCAATCGACCGCTACGCTGTATTCCCCGTGCAGTACCGGCGGTTCGTCTCCGAGCAGACGCTGGCCATGATCTTTCTGACCTGCGCCACTTCCAAGGTGTCCAAGACCTGCCTCATCCGTTTGAACAACCTCCAGTACCTGGTTCCGGACCCGCGCCTGGCCGGTCAGAAGGTTGAAGTTCGCTATGATCCACTCGATGAAAGCAGGGTGTTCGTCTTCTTCAAGGATGAGTTCCGGGGCGAGGCTTACGTTCACAACAACACCTCTGATTTTCTGGGCCGCCAGGCAAAACTGGGAAAGATGGAGCAGGCATTGCGAACGGCCAGAAAGTCAGACATACCGCCTGTAGGGGCGGTTCCCTACTACAGCTTCCTGGAGCGGAAACTGGCCGCCTACCGCCTGGAGAAGGAATGCTGGCCGGGGATCAACGCTGAACTGTCGGATCTCAGGGTGAAGAAGGAACTGGTCAAGGCCACCCTGGCCGCCAGGCCCTGTTCCAGCACCCCGGAAAGTGCCAAGAGCCCTGCCTTCGGCCCCCAGGAGTTCGCTCACCTGCTGGCCGTGCTCCTGAAAAGGAGCCTCGCTTCAGACGAACGATTGAAGGTGGCCGTTCTCTGGGAGCATTACGGCCCGCTCGACGAGGCGCTCGTCAGGACAACTGTCGGCAGGTTGCTGGGTGAGGGGAGATCCGCTTCGGAGATCTCCGCCTACCTGGACGCCATCAGGATTGCCGCATGCACTGCGTCAAACAAATCAAGCAAGGAGGACAAACAAGATGGCCATTGAAGGCTATTGCATCGACGATCTGACCACCAGGAAGCTGTGCGAGCACTTCGGCCTCGCCCGCCTGCCCTTCCCCAAGCTCATCAGCCCGGAGGATGCCTTCCCGGCTGGTCAGTTTGCATCTGCCCTGGCCCGGCTGCAGCAGTTGCTTGCCACCCGCGAGATCGGTGTGGTGGTGGGAGAAGCGGGGACAGGGAAGAGCACGCTCCTCAGCCTGTTCCTGACCCAGGTGTCCGTCAGCCGGTACCGGATCATCGACCTCGCCACTCCGCAGGCAAGACCGCGCGAGCTGTACCGCGCCATCGCCACCGCCCTCGGCGCCAACCCATCCTGGTTCGGCGCCGACGCTCTGAAGATCATCGACCTGCTCACCCACTCTTACCTTGAGTCCCACCGGCCGAACCTGCTGGTGATCGACGAGTCTCACCTGCTCTTGCCGGCCGCCCTGAACGAGCTCAGGCTGCTCTCCAACGTCCAGGAGAGACACGAACCGCTGGTATGTCTCGTCCTGTTCGGCCAGCCGCAACTGGCCGCCACACTCAAGCTGCCGGCCATGACTCCCCTGGTGCAGCGCATCGCCGTCTGGGTAACCCTTGGAGGCATGTCCGCCGAAGAGACCGGCGAGTACATCGACTGGCAACTGAAGAGAGCCGGGGCGGATAACCCGGAAAAGATCTTCCCCGCCGGGGTGAAAAACGGAATCCACCGCCGCGCCCACGGCATTGCCCGGCTCGTGGGCCGCATCGCCTGGGAGTGCCTGAACCAGGCCTGCCTCGACGGCGCTCACATGATCACCGAGGAGTTGCTGCAGGATGTGTGCAAGACGTTGGAGCCGCACCTGACGTAAAGGGAGGCGATTTCCCTGGACAAGCTATTTGAGGCGTTGCTGGAGATCAAAAGCCCGGCCGAACTGAAGCTCACATTGCTCATCCTGGCCAGAGCTGCACGGATGGTAGACCCATGTCCTGCCATCAGCTACGCCGAGTTCCGTTCGGCTACCGGGTTGTCGCCGGCGACTATCGTCCGCGGTCTGAAAGATATGCAGATCCGAGGAAACATTCGCCGTCAGGCAACCAAAAGGACGGAACCCGCCCGGTACCGAGTCATCTGGGAGAAGTTCGGCACATCTCCCGGTAGCAATTCACCCGGTCCGGTCACAGGCGCCGACTATTCACCGAAGCTGGAGTTCTATTTTACCGACACCGGCTTTTTAGATTTACTGCCTCAAGCCACAGAGATGGCTCATGAACTCTGATACGGCGAGGACGAGATAATCCAGGCCGTCTGCCTGGTGTTCGATAAAGAGAGGACCGACCCGCCCACCAGAAACAGGACTGCCTGGTTCACGACCGTATACAGGGAAAAGCTTCACGAGGCTCACGCCCAGATCCGGGCGTTTGAGGAAAGGCAAAACAGGGCTGGCTGAACAATCCGGTTCAACAGTAATTCATAATGAGGGTTGCGACTTCATAAAAATGTACTACATCTTCAGTAGTACATTTTTATGACTGACGGACTGACCATCTCAGTCTTATTTAATTTGATGACGCTGGTATCAAATAAAGTTTTGCTAAACACTTGGGTACAAAAGGCTAAATATAACGCATATATAGCTTCTGGGTTAAGCAACAAGTGGTATTTTATTAAGTCCGACCTCAACGGCAAGAGTTATAATGCGTTCAAGGCAGTAGGACTTCGACCGCCCGAAAGTCACGCTGATGAAATGAGCATGGCGTCGAAGAATTTATAAAGTGCCATGTATGACCAGCGATGGCCAATATAGCGCTATTAACTTGCTGCCAAGGAAAGCGAACAGGCCTTGAGTTTCTCTGGGCATGCCCGAACATTGGTAACGTAATCTTCCTCGGTGTTCTTGCTCAGTCCCTGCAGATTGGCGTAGAAAGGGATTTTTACGATGACTTCCTCCTGTGTCATTGTTGCGTTTCCTCTCATACCGAATTAGGCATTGCCGCATTCAATATGAGAGGAAACGGCACGGAAAGAGAGCGCTACAACCGGATAACAAAAAAACCGCCGCACAGCGGTTTAGTGCTAGCCAATACTACGGGCGCAGATCAATTCTACTGGTAAGGCTAATAACTGGAATATGAAAGCCATCAGAAATATAAAAGGAATTAGGCATGACGATAGAAAAATGCAACAGCCAAAATAGAACAACAGATGTAAAGACACCAAATAAGTCACTTGTTGGAAAAGATTATCGCTACCATGACTGCGGCAAGCGGCTTACTGGTACTGGATTTACGGTTAGAACGGGTACAGATACAGGAGAGCGGCGGCAAGTATGTGAGTATTGCGCCCGTTTTTATAAGGACTAACGGGCGCTTGCAGATAAGTCTAGAGATATCACTATTGGGGTGATCTGATGAGTTATGACATTAGAATATGGTCGGTCAATAAGCCGGAATATGGCGATATTTTAAAAGATAAAGGTTTTGAACGTATTAATAGCTCTTTTATTTACAGCCATAATAGATGGCAGATAGTAATAGGTGATCCGTGTTCAATAGACCAAGAAGATATTCCAAAGGAAATCATAGCAGTCTTACCGGGCATACAATATGTTACTGAATTTAATGTTGAGGGAGATTACCCCCAAAAAGCCATGCAGCTATTGGACTCAATATCAATAAATATTGCCAAGAAGGCCTTTGGGATAGTTGTTGATGAACAAGAGGGCACAGTCAGAACGGCAGCAGGTGTTAAAAGATTCACTAGCATCCCAAAAGATGTTGATGAGACCTATATAAGCATGGCATGGTGGTTTAATGACGATACAAGGTTGCGGCAGGAAGGCCTTAGAGAGCTTATAGATCTGATCGAGTTGATGATTCCGGAGGCTATGCCTAGAAGATATGGTCTTTATGAGCCCCCACAATATAAATATCAGGAAACCGGGAAAGAGCATTTCGTACAATATATGTATGACAACTTAGACAATGGCGTTGTCTGGTACCCTCACAAGCCCTTCGATTTTATCTCGTTTCATGCTCGCGATATTGGACCAACTTCCATAGGGTACAGATTTGGTGATATAGCTATTGACGTTTACGAAAGCGTTTTGAAGCAACCCGGCTGGGGGCTGAATTTAAAAAGGTTTTGGCTGAAGGCATCCGACATTATTAACCCTTTCTTTGGGCAAATAACAAAAGGAAAGGGGCGCGCCTGGGCCTGTGCTTGCTGGTGGACTGGAATTCCTAGAAATCTTGGAGCAGCAATAATTATTGGTCATCCGTACATTGAGTTGTGGCCTCAATTTATAAGCAAAGCGCAACAAACAACAGACGGGCTCTATTATATTGAGAATATTGAAGGGCAGCATGATCCAATACATATAGAATGTGACCAAAGGCTTCTCCAGCCGATTAAAAAACCTATAAGCCTAAAATATGCATCGTTAGGCCTTAA
>Ga0326728_10017788_pt1 | contig 14150 bp, 9 predicted proteins | sample MB3enrmetagenome_FD_207602 | JGI IMG/M metagenome (GOLD analysis project Ga0326728, IMG submission 207602) | Lab enriched peat soil microbial communities from McLean, Ithaca, NY, United States - MB31MN | ecosystem: Environmental > Terrestrial > Soil > Wetlands > Peat | place: USA: New York...
GGCACGTCCGAAGCAGGCGACGAAGCGCCGCGCGGCGGGCGAACCCGCGACCACCACCACGTCGTCGCTGCCCTCGGGGATGCCGATCGACTGGATCTTGGCGTCGAACTGGTCGGACCAGAAATAGGGCACCGGCACGAAGGCCGTCGCCCCCGCCCCGGCGAGCAGGCTCGCCGCGGCGTGCACGCCCTGTTCGGCGGCGTTCGTCCGGTGTTCGAGCCGCACCGTCCCCTCGCCAGGCGCGGGCGGCCAGCGGGCGATGTCGCCGGCGGCCGCGACACCGGGGGCGGCGAGCAGCGTGGGGGCGCACACGACGCCGTCGGCCAGTTCCAGCCCGGAGCCTGCCAGCCAGGCGGTCTCGGGCACGACGCCGACCGCGACGAGCACGACGTCGGCCCCGACGAGCGAGCCGTCGTCGAGACGGACGGCCTCGACGTGGTCCCCGCCGACGAGGTCCGCGACACCGACCCCGGTCCGCACGTCGACTCCGTGGTCGGCGTGGACCTCGCCGATTACCCCGCCGATGAGCGGCCCGAGCACCCGCAGGAGCGGCGCGGCCTGCGGTTCGACCACGGTCACCTCGGCACCGAGCCCGCGCGCCGTCGCCGCGACCTCCATGCCGAGGAAGCCCCCGCCGACGACAACGAGCCGCACGCCGGGACCGAGCAGCGCCCGCAGGCGTTCGGCGTCCTCGAGCCGGCGCAGCGTGACGACCCCGGCCAGCGCGTGCCCGCCGCCCAGCGTGCGCGGCACGGCTCCCGTCGCGACGACGAGGCCGTCGAAGGCAAGCTGCCGACCGGATTCGAGCACGACTGTCCGGGCGGACGGGTCGACGGCCCGCGCTCGCTCGCCGAGCACGAGCTCGAGATCGAGGGGGCCGAGCTTTGCCGGCGACGTCAGCGTCAGGCGGTCGAGCGGAAGCTGGCCGGCGAGGAACTCCTTCGAGAGCGGCGGCCGGTCGTAGGGGAGGTGGGTCTCGGCGCCGACAAGCGTGATGGAGCCGTCGAACCCCCCGTGGCGCAGGCCCTCACAGGCCTTCAGGCCGGCGAGCGAAGCCCCGACGACGACGACCGAACGGAGCACGTGGCGAGACTACGTGCCGGCGCCGCTCAGACCGGCGGCGTCTCCTCGCCGATCGCGGCCAGCCTCGGCATGAGGGCGTCGACTTTCTCCCGCGTCCCACGGATCCGGCGATCGAGCTCCTCGACGATCTCGATCGCCCGCCGGAAACGCACCTCCAGCGCGTCGACGTCGACCAGCCCCTCGTCGAGCTCGCGCACGATGGCATCGAGCTCACCCGCCGCGGCCGCGTAGCTGAGCTCGCCGACCGGTGTCGCCTCCACCGCCTGCTTGTCGTCCTCGGTCATCTTCGGTCCACGTCCATTCTTGTTCTCGTCCCCGGTCGTTCCCCACCGGCCCCCGTCGACTCGACGACGGAGAGCGCCTCCCCGTCGACGAAGCGCGTCGTGATCCGTTCGCCCGGGCCGAGTACCGCGATGCCGCGCACGAGCCGCCCCGCAGCGTCAGCCGTCAGTGTCCAGCCCCGCTCCAGCTGGCGCTGCGGGTCGAAGGCCCGCAGCACCTGCTGACGCCTGGCGAGCTCGTGCTGGTGCGAGGCGAGCGAACGGCGCGTCACCGCCCCGAGCAGCGCCACCTGCTCCGTCAGCCCGTCGGCCTCGCGCCGCAGCCCTACCGTGACGACTCTCGTCAGCCCCATCCCGGCCGTCCCGAGCTCGACCAATCGCCGCTCGAACTGGTGGCGGCTGGCGCGACCCAGTCCCGCGGCACCGGCCGCGAGCTGGTAGGCCGCCGAGTCGAGCCGCGCCCGGGCGAGACCGGTGAGCGCGCCCGCCTTCTGCCCGATCTCACCGAGGTACTCGGCGACCCGGGCCACGACGGCCTCGCCGCACTGTGTCGGCGTGATCATCGCCCGGTGCGCAACCTCGTCGGCGACCGAACGGTCGCCAGTGTGCCCGATCCCGGTCCACACCGGGAACGGAGCGGTGGCAATCGCGCGCGCGACCGCCTCGGCGTCGAAGGCGGCCAGGTCACCGCGGGCTCCGCCGCCGCGCACGACGACGGCGAGGTCGATCGGCGCCAGCCCGAGCCGCCCGAGCGCGGCCGAGATCTGCTCGGGCGCCTCGGCGCCCTGGACGAGCGTCGGCTCGAAAAAGACCTCGAAGGCGAAGCCGGAACGGTCGAGCTGTCCGACGAAGTCCCGGTGCGCCTCAGAGCCGGGACTCGTCACAACCCCGATTCGCAGCGGCACGAGGGGCAGTCCGAGACGCTGGTTGGCGTGGAGCAGACCCTCCACCTCGAGGGCGTGGAGCAGCTGCCGGCGCGCCGCCGCGATCCCACCGAGCATCGCCTCGACGTCGAGCTCGGCAAGCGTGAAGCGCAGCTTGCTTCCGCCTTCCCAGACCGAGACGCGGCCCCGCACGCGCACGACTCGGCCGACTTCGAGCGCGATGCCGACCCCGGCCAGCGCGGCCGCGATTCTCGGCCACTCGCGGGCCCAGCAGACGACCTCGAGCTGGGCGACACCGGCGCGCTCCGCCCGGTCCGCCGACTCGTCGGCGAGCTCGATGTAGTGATGTCCCCGGCTCTCTTTCAGACCGCGGATCTCGCCCACGACCCACACGTCGTCGGTGAACTCGCGGGCGAGCGCGCCCTTCACACGTTCGTAGAACTCGGTGACCGAGAGCGCCCCGTCGACGGGCGCCCCACCCGGATCGGCGGCGGTCCCAACCCCGGTGCCTTCTGCGGTGGGCCGGGCCCGGGGGGCGGCCGAGGTGCGACGCCGCGGTGCCCGATCAGGAGAACCCGTCGCCCCACGACGCGCCTCGGCACGCTGGGCTGCCGCGAGCACGTCCTCGATCCGTCGTTTCAGCTCGGCGCCGGCACCCCCGGCCGGAGACCCGTCGGGCGCGAAATCGAAGCGCTGCTCCTCGGCCACGCCGTCGGGCACCACGAGATGAAGGCTACCCGTGGGCTCCTCCGGCGACGCGGACCGCCGACGCGCCCGCGCTCACAGGCTCCGGGTGCGACAATGGCATCGGCGGCGAGCCGACCGGGTGGCCGCGGACTGGTGCACCGCACCTGTCCGAGGAAGGTCGGGACTCCGCAGGGCAGGGTGCTGGCTAACGGCCAGTCGGGGCGACCCGAAGGAAAGTGCAACAGAGAGCAGACCGCCGATGGCCGCGAGGCACAGGCAAGGGTGAAACGGTGCGGTAAGAGCGCACCAGCGACCGGGGTGACCCGGTCGGCTCGGTAAACCCCACCCGGAGCAAGGCCAAGCGTGGGACGGGCTGCCCGTCCGATGTCCCCAGGTAGGCCGCATAGATGGATGGCCACCCCCCGGAACGATCCGTTCCGGGGACAGAATCCCGCCTACAGGTCGGCTCGCCGCCGCCGCCTCGGACGGAGAGCCAAAATGGCCCTTGACGTGCTATGTTAGCTCTCCGTCATTGACCCCTGGTGGCCTTCATTCATTTTCCGGTGTGCCGCGTCAGATCCGCGTCAGATCCAACGATCCGGGTTCTTCGGCAACCCGAACCGACGGGGTCACGTGAGTCCGGGAAATAAAGCGGACGACTCCGCTCTCGCAGTCGGGCTACCGGAGCCTCGCCGCTCACGGGCTGAGTGTCCGACGCAGGCCCCGTGTCAGGGGACGTGACAGCGGCGGCCCTCCTCGCCTCATTACTGTGGGACTCGCGACCCAGCACTCGATCCTTCGTTCTGCTTGTCACTGGGCACGGCTCGCGCTTGGGCACAACAACCCCCAGATCGGACACTCGCGTTCTCTGACGGCTGTGACAGCCGAACCGCGTCGGCGACCTGCCCCCACCTTTCCGTGCCATTGACCGGTTCTTCTCGTAGCGACGTGAGTCCCCGTAAGTGGCTGGCGGGTCGGCATAACCCAACTTTGAAAACGGAACAATACCCACGCGCCGCGAAGCCAGCGACTTCGGCGACGCGAGTGACCCGCTGAACTCCAGTCTCATTTAGGCGGCCGGTCTCTCGATGCCCGCGCGCTGCCGCGCTCCTTCATCGGGTGTAGCATTGTTTCTGCTTCAGATTCTATTCGGGCGGCACAATACAATACCGGGGGGTACCTCATGAAGCGAACGTTGCTCCGCTTTGGAGCAGTTCTCAGTCTGGCCGGATTCGCGGTTGCCGGGTTCGCATTGAGCGCTCCCAGAGGCGCGACAGCGGCGCCAGTTGCAGCTAGCACCATACCTGCGCAAAGCAATTCTTGTAATACTGAAGGCTCACCGTTGGATGAATTTGGCGCCACTGTGAATCAATTGGGCGAGGCGGCATACTCCGGCAGCTTTGCGGGAACGATGATCTCCGGATGTAATCTTTCGATTTTCATTGTTGAGAATTCCAATACCGCCGCATTCCTTCAAGCCGTGAGTTCTGCCGACTCTTCGGAAGTGCCATATACTACTACCCAGGTAACGACGAGTTGGGCAGCAATGGCGGGCTTGACCTCGACATTGGCCTCTGCATACAGCACGATAACAGCGGAGGGCGTATCGTTGAGGGGATGGGGCCCCAATCCTGCGACGGATTCGGTTCTCGTTACCCTCAGCGCTCCGACATCCACACAGATTGCTCAGCTCGCATCGACACTCCGATCTGCGGTAGCCCCTCCCGGGATCACGACGGCGGTTTCTGGTGCCAATTACCAACAGCTCGCCGGGCAAGTACTGGAGGCGTCCTATGGTCCTGGATTGAGCATCGCAGGCGCATATGGAGCGCCGCTAACCTTCATGGACTCTACCTGCAACGATCGGTATAACGACTGCTCGCCATTCCTTGGTGGGGACCAGATCTCGCATCCAGTTGGCGGTGGAGTATATACGGAGTGTACTGGCGGCTTCGGGGTCAGCGGTAACGCGAGCGGCCACGACTTTATGCTGACGGCAGGACATTGTGGGACGACTAGCGCGTGGGATCTGACTGGTGACGACGTCGACATGGGAAGTACTGCCACGAACTACTTTCAAGATTCGCAGCACGACGACTTCGAGACAATCTACACATTGCCGCACGGATCGTCATCTGCCGGCGAGGGGGTCTGGGGCAATGATGGAGCTTCATTCATAATTGCGGGCACCGAGATTCCGGCCCAAGGATCAAAGATGACATTCGACGGCAGCGTCACGGGTGAGGTAAGGGGCGCCTCGGTCGGCGACAACGACCTCTGTCAGGTTGTCGGAGGCATAGAGACATGCCATCTCATCGAGGGAACTGACAGCAACACCATATGTCAAGGTGGAGATAGTGGTGGCCCAGTTTATGTCCACATTGATGACACGGGCACTGTGAATGCAGTTGGGGAAATCGACCTCGGCTCCTCGACTGATTGCTATGCCTTCGAGATCGGCGAAGCAGAGAGTTCCTCAAACACGACAATACTCTCCGAATGATGGGCTAGATGTCTGAGCGCGGATTGATGAACGCACGGGGACTGCCGCAGTTTCGGGCTTACGGAACGCGGCAATGCTGCGTGTCGTCGGCGGGATGGTCGAATAGAGACTTGCCGTGATTCGTATACAGCCACTACCGGAGGAGACAGTAGAGATCGGTTAGGTAGCAAAAAGAGGGGGATCTGATGCGCACAGGCGCGGGTGAATCCAAGAGCTACGAAGCGTCAGGCCATCGAAGCGGATGTGGCTGTATCTGGACTGGTGCAGCCGTGTTGCTGCTGGCCGGCGCGATTGCTTGTGCCGGCTGTAGTGAGCCAGCGAGCGGTGCAATGCCAGCGGGCTGCTCGCGAATACTGCGACTGTCCGTTACGCCCGACAGCGCACCCGCCGGAAGTCTTGTGCGCCTTGTCGCGACCGGCGCGGGTCGGACGGGATCAGGTTGGCGAGAAAGCGCGATAGAGAGCCCTGGAATCTTCGGGCGGAGTGTTCGCGGACGGGTTCAGGCCAGCTATTCGGTCGAGGGGCAGGCTCCACCCAAAGCTCATCACGTTCCGGACACACCAGTAACAAGCCCGGATGACACCCTCGGAGTTGGCCTTAGCGATGCACCCTTCGTTGTCGAGGTGCCCGACGTGCGGGGCGGTGTCTACTGGATAACCTTCGACTTCTCGGTTCCTTTCGGGATCTCGATTCGTGTGGACTCGAAGACCCTCGGTGCAGGGACATACCGGATGTGCGTGCCCATCCGAGTTACTTCACGGTAATACTCGCATGAAGAGGTCGCGCAGAAAAGAACATAGCAAGTCACACGCTCAGCTAGGAGAGCCACCTACGACACCACTACAGGCTGCACATGGATCATCACTGTATTGTGCCTGTACTACCGATTGAGGGGGGTGCATACTCTTGTATCGTCGCAACCGAGCGATGCTCGCCTCCGCATCCGCTGCTTGTCTTGCTGGACTACTAGTACTCCTTGTCACGACCGGGGCGACCGGATCGACCGGATCGACCGGAGCGACGGGAGCGACGGGATCCACAACCGAAATACCCCAGGCGTCCGCCTCCGCAATGCCAGGCGGCGGCACCGTATATCGGTACAACACCCCTGGAGCGCCTACTTACGTCACCGTTCCACCAGCCGGATTCAACCCGTTCACGGCAACAGCACAACAGCTCGCGGAGTACAACTTCCCACGACGACCTACCAATTCCTCCGCCCTGGCTCTGTGGACCGATGCGATGCGCCGTGCCAGGCATCCAATCATCCCGCAGCACATGACTGTCGGCTCCATGAGTTTCACGACCCAGCTCGCTGTTTCCTTGGCGCGAGATTCCGAGTGATACGTCGCTTCGCGTTGGTGGCAGCGGCCGTGTTGGCGGCGATCGGCGTCGGCATCGGCATCACGGTAAGCGTGAGATCAGGCCCCGGATCACCCGTGGACCTTGCGGTGCACACGAAAGCCGCGGCCTCCGCGACTGCCATCGGAGTGCTCCGGGAGGTCCGACTTCCAGGCGGATCCGAGCCCGTGGCACTGGCGAGGATCGGCACCCGACGCGCCGCGGATCTCGACTTCTACGGGTACAACCAGGAGGGAGAGGGCGTCGTTTACTCGGGCCGGTTCTGGCGTGTCCCCGAGGGGATCAACGAGGCGGCCTCATACTTCGAGCGGAACGCGCCGCCCGGTCTCTCACAGGAAGAGACACCGAACATAGACCTGAGCCCCAACGCGAGCGGCTATTACCTCGGCGGCGTCACGGACGCAAGTTTGCCCTTTTCTCCGCATTGCCGTCTGAACGCTTCGTTCACGCGACTGTCGTATAACCTCCTGATGTCCCCTGCAGCGCCGAAGGTGACCGATGTGCTCGTCGCGGTCGAGGTGTACTGGCATCCGAGAGTGTGCGTGGAGCCCACGTCGGCCCGCCTCTGATCGGTGTCCAACTCATCCGGGTGCGCGCCACAGGTGAACAAGAGTTCCAACCAGAACCTCGATCCGTGTCCGCGTCCATCTCTCGGGAAGGACGCAAAGATGGGAGAGGTCGTGAGACAGCTCCCGAAGACGACGGGTGCAATTGTCGGGTGTGTGGCAATCCTGTTGGGGCTGGGATTCTGGGCCCCCACCGCGCTCGGCGCGCCGCCACGGACGACCTCACCGGCGATTCCGCCCGGTGTGTACTCCGGGACCGTCCGGATGTCGGGCGTGAACAACTGCGTCACCAAGCGATGCCTCGTGACTCTCACTGGAACATGGTCCGTCACGGTCGACGGAGCCGACCAGGTGCGCGGATCCGAGACGATGGCCGACAACATCGTCTTCACCCCCGGCAAGGGCTGCTCCGACTCACCTCGCTCGTGGACCCTGAGCTTCAGCGCGGCCCTCGGGAAGCTCGATAGCAGCCAGAGCGATCTGGGCGCGCCAGGCTTCGTCCACGGATCAGAGGTGTTCGTCTCGGTGAACTCCTCGTACAACGACTGGACGGGCTGGAAGGGCTCACCCGCCAAGTACACCCGGACGTGCGGTTCGGACTCAGCATCGTGGCCCATCGGCCAGCAGTACGGGTGGCCCGGCGAGGACACCGGGTGGACTTCCGCCTACACGGCACGCCTGCCGATCGGCCTATTCAGGACCAGAGGGCACCCCTACACGGTCCCGATCAAGGGCGGCAGTCCGTACCACCGCGACACCTTCGAGCAGACGTACACGCTGACCGCGATCCACGTCTCCTAGCGCCACAAACCATTACTGCGACGGCGGTACGTCCCGCCCCGTTTGGCGAGCGGGCCTCACCTGGCATCCCCGGCCCGGCTTGACGCGGCGTGAGCACCTCCGGGCGCCTTGGTGCCGGGTGCGCCGCCGGGCAAACGGCCGCGACCACCGCCTGGCGGTCTGCCGCCAGGAATACCGCCGGGCGGCCCGCCCCGGCCGCCGCCGGGCAGCCGGCCGCCTGAACCGCCGGGGCCGCCACCGGGGAACCCGCCCCCGGGGCCGAGACCGGATGTCGCCATCTGCTGGTAGGTGTAGCCGCCCGAGGTGACGAGCACCGCCACGATGCCGAGCGCGAACCATCCCGGGATCCGCGTCAGCAGCCACGCGCCCAGCAGCGCCATCAGGCCAAGCGCAGGCACGTAGAAGCGCACGACGTGGACATCCGAGCCAACGCCGCCGGCGCCCATCGTCACGGTCCAGTTGTAGGCCGCGTATAGGCCCCAGATCCCGAGCCAGCCCGCCAGGAGTGACCCCGCGACGCTGGCGTCCCGACGGCGCAGCGACGCCTCGCCCGTCTCGGCACGCCGCGCCATGACGAGGCGGGCGACGATCCAGATCACCGCGCCCGCGGCGATGAGCGCGAGCGGCATCGCGCGCAGCAGATGCAGCGGCATGTTCTCGAGGTTCGGCACCAGCGCCGAGGTGGAGAAGGTGATCTCGCCCGACGAGTACCCCGTTCTCGTCGCGCCGCCGTAGACGAGCGCGTCAAACACGAGAACAAGCCCGCCGAAGAGCGCGACCGACGACAACCACCACACAACGTTCCGCCAGCGCAGCCGGGCTGACCGGGCGAAGACGCACACCGCGGCGACGGCGACGGCGAGCTCGACGACGTCCGTGTAGCGGATGAACGTCGCCCCCTCGAGGGCGACGAAACCCATCAGGCCGACAACAGTGCGCCGACGGGCCGACGCCTCCACGGCGAGGAGTGTCCAGAGCAGCGCGCCCGCGCCCGCCGCGATCAGCGAGGCGTCCGTGAAGGTCGGCATCGTCGCCCGCCAGGCAAAGACCATTGCCGCCCCCGCCGAACAGTAAAGGACGACCGCGAAGAGCCCGCCCCGGCGTCCGAGCCAGCGCCGGGCACCGCAGTAGAGCGCGGCACTCCCGATCGCACCGTAGAAGAGCGGCGTCAACCGCACGATCCGGAGCCACTGGAACACGACGGCGAAGAACGGGTATCCCGGGTTCTTCTCGCTGATCCAGTGTCCGTTCGCGAGGTGGACCCACTGCTGGATACCGCCGGAGAGGCTCTTGGCCAAGGCGGTGTACTGCGTGTTGGTGAGCCAGAAGTGGCCCTGGCTCAACGCGATGATCGACGCCCGGTAGGCGTAGTCGTCCGGCTCGAGCATCTTCGCCGCCGGGACGAGCGCCCAGAGGGCGAAGGCGGCGTACACGGCCGCGGCGCCAAGGCCCTCACCGTGGGCGCGGACGATCGACATCACCTGCGCGAGACGCGTGGACGAGCCGGCACGGGCACGGGATTCGACGACGGGCAGGGCGGATGTGGTCACGGTGATGTCGTATGCCACGGAGCTGGGAGCTGGTCGTGAGCCCGCTGTGACCTTGCTACGAAGCTTGCCGGCCCGCCGGCGACGACCCCGCGAGCCGTCGGACTGCTCTTTCGCCGCGACCGAACGGAAAACACCAGGTCACGAAGATGTATTGCGCACGATCGGCCTACCGTCTCCCGACCCGCGGCCCAACGGGCCCCGACCGAGGGTCGGAGGCGGCGGCGCACGAGAATCGCCGCCTGGAAACTGGGCCGCAGTTCCTGGTGGATGGTGACGTTGTGCCCTGGTGCGCAGCGTGTTCGCGAAGAAAGCTTTCCTCACCGATCCCGAAAGGACCTCCATGTCTTTGCAAGTGGCAACCCTCGATGCGGTCGAGATTCTCGACTCCCGCGCCCGGCCGACCCTCGCAGTGACCGTGACTCTCGCCGACGGCACGAGCGCCCGCGCCGGTGTCCCCTCAGGCGCCTCGACGGGATCGCGTGAGGCCCATGAGCTGCGCGACGGAGACCGCAGCCGCTTCTCGGGCCAAGGCGTCCGCACCGCGGTCGCGAACGTGAAGGGCGAGATCGCCAAGCTGCTCGTCGGGCGATCCTTCGCCGATCTCGCGGAACTCGACCGCGCGCTCATCGAACTCGACGGGACCGAGACGAAGTCCCGTCTGGGCGCCAACGCCATCGTCGGCGTGTCGATGGCCCTGGCGCGGGCCGGTGCGCTGGCCGCCGGGGAACCCCTCTGGCGTGCACTCGGACCCGAGGGTGTGGCGCCGCGCCTCCCCGTTCCCCACTTCAACGTCGTAAACGGCGGCGCGCACGCCGCGAACAACCTCGACTTCCAGGAGTTCATGATCGCGCCCATCGGTGCACCGACCCTCGCCGAGGCGGTGCGCGCCGGCGCCGAGGTCTACGCCGCCCTCCGCCGCCTCCTCGCCGACAAGGGCTTCGCGACCGGACTCGGTGACGAGGGCGGTTTCGCGCCGCAGATCGACAGGCCCGAGGAAGTCCTCGGCGTACTCGTCGCCGCAATCACGGCGGCCGGCTACACACCGGGCCGCGAGGGCGTCGCCATCGCCCTCGACCCCGCCGCCAGCGAGTTCTACCGCGACGGTCGTTACCACGTCGCCGGGGAAGCACTCTCGAGCGACGAGATGATCACGCGCTACGAGGCGATCACTACGGACTTCCCCGTCTGGAGCATCGAGGACGGGCTCGCCGAGGGGGACTGGGACGGCTGGCGGCGGTTGACGACCCGTCTCGGCGAGCGCGTCCAGCTCGTCGGCGACGACCTCCTCGTGACGAACCCGACGATCATCGCCGAGGCGATCTCGACGGGGGCGGCGAACGCGGCGCTCATCAAGCTCAACCAGATCGGCTCGGTCTCCGAGACGCTCGAGGCGATGCGGCTCTGCCGCGAGGCGGGGTGGTCACAGATGGTCTCCCACCGTTCGGGCGAGACCGAGGACACCTTCATCGCCGACCTCGCCGTCGGCACCGGCTGCGGTCAGATCAAGACCGGTGCGCCCGCCAGGGGCGAGCGCGTCGCCAAGTACAACCGGTTGATCGAGATCGAGGCCGGGACGGCACTCCCCTACGGACTGGCCTAGCGACGTGTCCCGTTTCCGGACCGCCTGTCTCGACACCGAGGCAGCCGGACGTTACGTCCTCAGTCGCCGCACCCCACTCGGCGGGTACTCCTTCTACCGGACCCCGGAGTGGGGTGTCGAGGAACCGAACGCGCCAGACACCCTCGCCGCCCTCGAGTGCCTGCGCCTCCTTGGCATCCCGTTCCCCGAGCCCGAGCTGACGGCGGGCTGGCTGCGTGGGCTGCAGGACCAGGAGGGCGGCTACCCGACCCTCACGATCGGCTGGGCCGCGCTGCGCGCGCTCGCCCTGCTCGGCCGGGTGCCGGACCGCTCGCCGGACCGGTGGCTGGCGGAGCGGGAGGCGGCGCTCGCGCGCTCGCACCGGGCCCGCGACTGGCAGGGCGCGCTGCGCGGGGCGCTCCACGTCGCCGAGCTGCACCGGCTCGGCGTCGCGGCTCCCCTCGATGCCGGACGCAATCCCTTCGCCGAGCTCCTCGCCGAGACCCGCGACCCGCACGGGGGCTGGGCGACACCCGGACCGGACCTCGAGACCACCGCTGTCGCCGTCTCGCTGGCGGGTTCTTCCAGCCTCTCGGCCGAGGTGCGCGCCATCACCTCGGAGTTCGTGCGACACTGTGAGAACCGGGTGCTCGGCATGCGGCTCCAGCCCGACTCCGGCGCGACCTTCGTTGGTGCCCTATGGGGTGGCCTCGAACTAGCCCAGGCGCTGCGGTTCAAGCCGAGCTACCCCGACGCAGTCGGCGACTGTCTGGGCGACCTGCAACGCGCCGACGGTGGGCTCGGGGCGCGGCACTTCGCGATCTCGACGTTGCGGGACACCTGGCGGGGTCTCGACGCCGCCCAATTGCTCGACCATTTACAGTTCGATCAGCTAAGAGAGGACCAGATATGACCGGCTTCAAATACGTCCGCTTTTTCGAGGAGATCGGGATCGAGGACGTGCCCATCGTCGGCGGCAAGAACGCCTCCCTCGGCGAGATGTACCAGAAACTGTCCCACGAGGGCGTCCGCATCCCCAACGGCTTCGCCATCACGGCCGAGGGCTACCGCCACATGCTGAAGGAAGCCGGCGCGCTCGCGCCCCTCCACGAGGCGATCGACAAGCTCGACCCCGAGGACGTCGCCGACCTCGCGCGCTGTGGCAAGCGCGCCCGGGAGATCGTCTACGGCGCCGGGCTGCCCAAGGACCTCGCCGACGAGATCATCGCCGCCTACCGCAAGCTCCAGGAGGAGTACGGGAACGAGGTCAGCCTGGCGGTTCGGTCGTCGGCGACGGCCGAGGACCTGCCGACGGCGAGCTTCGCCGGCCAGCAGGACACCTACCTCAACGTCCACGGCGACGAGAACCTCCTCGACGCCTGCCGGCGCTGCTTCGCCAGCCTGTTCACCGACCGTGCCATCCACTACCGCGTCGACCAGGGATTCGACCACTTCGACGTGGCACTGTCGATCGGCATCATGAAGATGGTGCGCTCGGACCTCGCCTCGTCGGGCGTCATGTTCTCGCTCGACACCGAGTCCGGCTTCCGGGACGTCGTCTTCGTCACCGGCGCCTACGGCCTCGGCGAGAACGTCGTCCAGGGCGCCGTCGACCCCGACGAGTACTACGTCTTCAAGACCACCTTCGAGCAGGGCCACCGCGCCGTGCTGCGCCGCCTCATCGGCGACAAGGCGATCAAGATGATCTTCGTCGAGGGCGACCAGCGCGTCGCCACCCGGAACGTCCCGACTCCCAAGGCCGACCGCGAGCGGTTCTGCCTGACCGACGAGGACGTCCTCGAGCTCGCCGGGTACGCGATCGCGATCGAGACGCACTACAACCGGCCGATGGACATGGAATGGGCCAAGGACGGGATCGACGGGCTCCTCTACCTCGTGCAGGCCCGTCCCGAGACGGTCGCCTCGCAGCGCAAGGCGACGAGCCTCGAGACCTACGTCCTCGACGGAACCGGCGAGATCCTCACCACCGGCCGCAGCGTCGGCGAGAAGATCGCCACGGGCAACGCCCGCGTCATCGTCGACGTCTCCCACCTGGCGGACTTCAACGCCGGCGAGGTGCTGATCACGGACATGACGACCCCGGACTGGGAGCCCGTCATGAAGACCGCCGCCGCGATCGTCACCAACCGGGGTGGCAGGACCTGCCACGCGGCGATCATCGCCCGCGAGCTCGGCATCCCGGCGATCATCGGCACGGGAGACTGCACCACGGCCGTGCCGCAGGGCGCCCTCGTCACCGCCTCGTGCGCCGAGGGCGACTCCGGGCGCATCTACAACGGTGAGATCCCGTTCCACGTCGTGCGCACCGAGGTCGAGGGCCTGGAGCGCCCTGAGACCGACATCATGATCAACCTCGGCAACCCGGACCTCGCCTTCAAGACGTCGTTCCTGCCGAACGACGGTGTCGGGCTCGCCCGGATGGAGTTCATCATCAGCGAGTCGATCCGGGCCCACCCGATGGCGCTTCTCCACCCGGAGAAGGTCACGGATCCCGAGGCGACCGCCACGATCGCCCGGCTCACCCGCGGCTACCCCGACGGCGAGACGTTCTTCGTCGAGCGGCTCTCCGAGGGGATCGGCACCATCGCCGCGGCGTTCTGGCCCAAGCCCGTTGTCGTGCGCATGAGCGACTTCAAGACCAACGAGTACGCGAGCCTGCTCGGCGGCGCCGGCTTCGAGCCCGACGAGAGCAACCCGATGATCGGCTGGCGCGGAGCCTCCCGCTACGCACACCCGGCCTATGTCGAAGGCTTCGCGCTCGAGTGCAAGGCGATGAAGCGGGTCCGCGAGGACATGGGGCTCACGAACGTCATCCTCATGATCCCCTTCGTCC
>Ga0326728_10017789_pt1 | contig 14149 bp, 11 predicted proteins | sample MB3enrmetagenome_FD_207602 | JGI IMG/M metagenome (GOLD analysis project Ga0326728, IMG submission 207602) | Lab enriched peat soil microbial communities from McLean, Ithaca, NY, United States - MB31MN | ecosystem: Environmental > Terrestrial > Soil > Wetlands > Peat | place: USA: New York...
CTTTGTAGCCGGCGCGCTCCAGAGCTTTGCGGAGCATCGCACGGAGCTCGGCTTTGTCCTCGACGAGGAGAAGGGGTTCCAGCGCGTTCATTCCCTCGTGATTTCGGGCAGGGGAAGCCTGCGCGCCAGAAGCGGGATCGGTTTCGGTTATAAACATGGTGCGAAGCCGCCTGCGGTCTCCATCTACGGTTGAGGCGGCGAGGATGGAGGCGGCGCCTGGGGTTGCGGCTCTGAGCCCTGATCTTGCGCGGGCGGCTGCGCTTGCGGCTGAGAACTTTGGTCCGGCGATGCTGGCGGCGTTTGCGATTGTTGCTCGTTCTCCTGCGGCTGCGATTCGGACGGTCCCTGTTCGGAAGATTGATCGTCCTCGCGCGCCCAGCCCGGGTCGCCGCCGGACTGGCGCAACTGGTCCTCGAGATCCTCAATCGCCTGTTGATCTTTCGCGATGTCCTCCGTCCGCTTGTCGATCTTGTCCTTTATCGAGTTCAGCTCGTCCATGCTGTGCTGTTCCCTCATGGCTTGATTCGGATCGCTGTAATACTGCGTTTGCTTCAAATTGTATTCGCGCTGAAGAAGATCGAGATCCTTTTTGTCGTCCGCAAGCTTCTTCCTTGCCGCGGAAAACTTGGCTTTCCAGGCCGCCTCGGTTTGGGAACCGCTTCCGGAGGGCTGTTCGCCGGATGGGGCCGATGCCGCGGGGGCCCCAGCACCGACCACGGACACATGTCCCCGCACGTCGCCGATGTTGTCATCCGTATAGACCTTGGCCGGCTTGGGCAGGTCTTTCTTCTCGGCGCGCGCTTTGCGAGCCGCCTCCGCGACAGACGGCTGATCCTGCTGCGCCGCATAGGCGTAGGAACCGAGCAGGCTGATTCCGGCAATGACCAAAATGGCTCTGCGGAAACTCATGGCGTCTGACCGCCTTTCCGGAGGTCGTGGGGAAACTCTCTTAACGATTCTAGGCTCGGGCTTCGGCTGAAGCAACGCCCTGGATGGCTTCCCGGGTCTGCGGTAGCCAAACGATAAACTCCGCCCCGCCGTCGGCCATGTTGCGCGCTTCGATCGTGCCGCCGTGTTGCACGATGATCTTCTGCACCACGGCCAGTCCGAGCCCGGTGCCATTGGCTTTCGTCGTGTAAAACGGCAGGAAGATCTTGGGAAGGTCGCCGGAGGGGATGCCCGGGCCGTTGTCGGAAATCAGGATGCGCTGCCCGGTGCGGCCGCTCGGTTCCACCGAGCCGCGGACGGTGACGCGCCCGCCGGAGGGCCGCGAGGCCGCCGCCTCGGCGGCGTTCCGCACCAGGTTCAGGATGGCCTGGCGGAGGAGCCCTTCGTCGCCGGGGACGTCGCTGAATTCTCCTTCGAGCACGAGTTCCAGGCCGGGCTGGGTTTCCCCGACTTCCGCGAGGACGCGCTGAAGCATGGGCTCGACGCTTAGGGATTCGTAGGAAATTTCCAGGGGCCGCGCGAACTTGAGGAATTCCGTCACGAGGTGCGTCAGCGCGCGCGTCTGTTCAACGATGTTCTGCGCGTGATCGTGAATTTCGCCGCCCTCCGATTCCGAGCGAATCATCTGCGCGTAACCGGAAATTGTGGCCAGCGCATTCTTGAATTCGTGCGCGATGCCGGCGGACAACTCACCCAAGGCCGCGAGGTTTTCCTTCACCTGCACCTGCTTCTGCAGCGCGACGAGCTCGGTCAAATCGGTGAGCAGGCAGATGGCGCCCGTCACCTGGTCGTGCCCGCGCAGGATCGGAGAGATCGTTACGCCCAACTGTCTCAACTCTCCCGAGCCCCCCGTCGTTCCACCGGGAGGGACATCGGCGAGCGCGCGTTCGGGAGCGAACATCGTGGCGTATTGAATTTCTTCCCGGCGGAACGTGCTGCCCTGCGCGAGGCACTCGCCGATGAGCCGTGCCAGTTGCGAATCCGCGCCGAGAACCTCGGTGTAGCGCCGGTAGGCCAGTCCCTGGACTCCGAGAGCCGTCTCGGCCGCGGGATTTGCGATCGCGATGATTCCGTTCGAGTTGATCTGCAGAAGCCCCGCGGGCATGTTGCGCGTGACGGCTTCGCTCAGGCGTTCGGTTTGTTCGGCGCGTTCGCGCTCGCTGCGATGAAGGGCCGCGAGCTCCTTTTCCTGGTCGCGCAATTTTTGAATGACGGCCTGCATGGAGGCGGCCATGAATGCGGCTGGATTGTCGCTTGATAGGCGGGGAGATGAGGAGTCGCCGCGGTCCGTGCCGCTGATTCGGCGCCGCAATACGATTGCCACGACATAGACGCTGCCGACAATCATTACCACGAGAAAGATCGCCGCTCCGATCCAAAGCGGCAGCAGGTTCGACGGTGCGTTCGTCAGTGGCATATTCAGCTTGCTTGCAAGTTACCTCATCGAGACCATGCTTTGGTACCAGTTCAACATGGGAGTGCCGAAAAAGACCACTAGCAGCGCGCCCGCGCCCAGAAATGTGCCGAACGGCAATTCGTACTGCCGGCCCTTGCGGTAGATGAGAATGAAGAGCAGGCCGAGCACGCTCCCGAGAAGCGAGCCGAGCAGGATTGTGAGCAGCGTGCGCTTCAACCCGAGAAACGCGCCCGCCATCGCCATCATTTTTACGTCGCCGATTCCCATCCCTTCGTGGCCGCGCAGGCGGAAGTAGCCCTCCGCCACGACCCAGAGCAGGCCGCCGCCGGCGATCACGCCGAGAGCGGCGTCGGCAAACGCAAGGACCGGTGAGGGCGGCGGAAACGCGAACAGGCGGCCCGAGAGCCACTCGGCGGTGCCGTCCACCGGATGCAGAAAAAAGCTGAGGGCGAGTCCCAGGCCGAGTCCGAGATAATTCACCTTGTCGGGAAGTATCCGTTCGCGCGCGTCGGTGACGATCAAAACCACCATCAGCGCCGCAAAGAGCGCCCACTTCGCGCCCGTCAGCGTCGCGCCAAAGGCGAAGTAGCACGCCAGAAAGAGCAGTCCTGTGGCCAATTCAACCGCAGGGTACATCCAGGAGATCGGCTCGCGGCATTTGCGGCAGCGTCCGCGGAGGAAGAGCCAGCTCAGCACCGGAATGTTGTCGTAGGGCTTGATCGGCTCGCCGCACTTCGTGCAATGCGAAGCCGGCAACGTGATGGACTCGCCGCGGGGTATGCGCAGGATGCAGACGTTGAGGAAGCTGCCGATGACGAGACCGAACAAAAAGGCTGCGGCTGCAATCACGAATTGAATTTGCCACAAGGCGCGCTCTCTCTCAACCTCTCGGGCGCGAGGCGTGTCGCACTCCTAACTCGCTCGACCCGGACTTGTGCAATTCCGGAGCGTGCCTTAAAGTGGCGTGAATCCAAGGAGCAAAGCCGCTTACCGTGCCACGCCGCAATTCGCAGCGCAAACGAGCTTCTTCCCCGCGTGCCCGAAAGCCGGACGGGAAAACGTCACGGCGCGGGAGCCGCAGGCAGGGGAACGCTCGTTCAACACATCGTGGCGGGAAGAAGGATGCGGGAAGGCTCTTTGCAGCCCTGGTGGCCCTGCAAACCCGCTTGCGTGGCCCCGGGGGCTGTCCCTGGGACTGCAAGCAGACGCACGACTCTCTCCGCACCTATCTGGTGGAGGAAACCTACGAAGTCCTCGACGCACTTAATTCGGGCGACGCCGGTGAGATCGCCGGCGAGCTGGGCGACCTTTTGCTTCAAGTTGTCTTTCATGCTGAATTGGGGCGGGAGGCCGGCCGGTTCGATATTTGCGACGTCATCGAGCGGATTCACACGAAGTTGGTTCGCCGCCACCCGCACGTCTTTGGCGACGCTACGGCGCGCACTGCCGGCGAAGTCCTCAAGAAATGGGAGCAGCTGAAGGCCGAGGAGCGGCTCAAAAAGGGCGGGGCTGCCGAAACCGCGAAGGCGGCTTCCATTCTCGATGGTGTTTCGCCCGGGCTGCCCGGATTGGTGGAAGCGCACCAGCTCTCGCGCCGCGCGGCGAATGTCGGATTTGATTGGAGCTCCGCTGAGGGCATTCTCGGGAAAATTGAAGAAGAGACCCGCGAATTGCGGGAAACTTTGCGCGACGCGGACTCGGCGCGCCGCGAAGATGAGATCGGCGACCTGCTTTTCACGGCCGTGAATCTCGCGCGGTTTCTCGGTCTTGACCCCGAGATCGCGCTGAAACAGGCCAATCGCAAGTTCAAGGGACGCTTTCAGGCGATGGAACGCGAGGCCGCAATGTCCGGCCGAGCGCTCGGCGATCGCAGCGCCGGGGAGCTTGACGCCCTCTGGACGGCGGCCAAAGTTGGGCAGCGCTACGCGCGCGCCAAAGGCGGGCAAATGAGCGCCGCGGAGACGAAACGTCACGGGGTGATCCGGTCGAAATGAAGATCCAGCGCGTCACACTTCGCGAGATTCAAATGCGGCTGATCGCGCCCTTTGAAACCAGCTTCGGGCGCACGACCGAACGCCGCATTCTCCTCATTGAGGCGGAAGCCGGCGGCGCGACCGGCTGGGGCGAATGCGTTGCGGGCGAGGGGCCGTTTTATTCGCCGGAAACGGTCGACACGGCGTGGTTAATTCTTGAGAAGTATCTCTGGCCCTTACTGAAGGGAAGGGAATTCGCGGCCGCCTCGGAAATCTGGGAACTGCTGGAGCCCGTTCGCGGGCACAACATGGCGAAGGGCGCGCTCGAGTCGGCACTCTGGGACGCGGAAGCCAAGCAGAAGGGCGTGCCCCTCTGGCGGCTGCTGGGCGGCGTGCGCGAAGAGATCGCCAGCGGCGTCTCGATCGGCATCAAGCCCACATTCGACGAATTGCTCGCCGCCGTCGAAAAAGAACTCTCCGCCGGCTACCAGCGCATCAAGATCAAAATCAAGCCGGGGCGGGACATCGAGCCCGTCGAGCGATTGCGCCAGCGATTCCCAAGCATCAAGCTCATGGTGGACGCGAATTCCGCCTATCGCCTGGAGGACGCGCCGCATTTGCGCCGCCTCGAGCCGTTCTACTTGATGATGATCGAGCAGCCATTGGGCTGGGACGATTTGTTCGGCCACGTCGCCTTGCAGCGTCAATTGCAAACACCAATTTGCCTCGACGAGTGTATTCGCTCGCTCGAGCACGCGCGTGCCGCCATCGGGCTGAACGCGTGCAGCATCATCAACATGAAGCTGGGCCGCGTCGGCGGATATACCCCGGCGCTCGCCATCCACGATCTCTGCCGCGCGCACCAAGTGCCCGTCTGGTGCGGAGGCATGCTGGAATCCGGCATCGGCCGCGCGCACAACATCGCGCTTTCGACCCTGCAAGGTTTCTCGCTCCCTGGAGACGTCACGGCCAGCCGCCGCTACTGGCAGCAGGACATCATCGAGCCCGAAGTCGAAATCACGTCGCTCGGAACGATTCGTTTGCACAACCACCCGGGCATCGGCTACCAGCCGCGGCAGGACCTCATCGAAAAACTCGCGCTCCGAAAGGCAGTGCTGACCTGAGCCTTGCCACGCAACGCTTCCAATCCAGGCCGTCCGTCAGGCGCCCTGCTTGCGGCGGGCATCGCATTCGCCACAGCCGCCTGGGTGGGCAATTTCTTTGTGGGCAAGTTGGGCCTGCGGACGGTTCCGCCCCTCCGGTTGCTGTCTTTCCGTCTTGTGATTGCCGGAGTGGTGAGCATTCCGCTGTATCTCGCGCGGCCCAAAAGCCCCTCTGTGGCCGCGGGCGGACCGGCGAAAAAGAAAACGCTGGGAGACCTATGGACGTTCTTCTATCTCGGTTTCTTCGGAGTGGTCGTGAACATGGGCGGGTACGTCATCGGACTAAACTACACGACGGTCGGTCATTCCGGCCTCATCACCGGCCTTGGACCGGTCTTCATCTTGCTTCTCGCCTGGGCGCAAGGACTCGAATCGCTCCTCCCGCTTTCGGCCATCGGAGTGATTTTCGCTTTCACCGGGGTGGGTATCCTCAGCGCGGAACACAGCCTGGCATTTCGAGCGGGAACTCTGCGCGGGGATCTCATTACGCTTGCAGGCACGCTGGGTTTCGCGCTGTACACCGTACTCGGCAAGCGCGTTGCGGGGAAGTACAGCGCCTCCGAAATGAACGCGTACAACTACTTCGTCGGGGCGCTCTTCTTCTTGCCCTACGCGATTCATCAGGCGGTCTACCTGACCCGAACCGGCGCCTGGGGTTCGATCCGCTGGACGGGCTGGGCCGCGATCGTCTACATGGGGATAATTTCCGGTATAGCTGCGTACACCGTTTATTTCTGGGCGCTGCGTTACATTGCCGCTTCCCGGTTGGGCGCAATCAGCAATGCAAATCCGGTCGTGACGGCGGTGCTGGGCGTGTGGCTGCTCCACGATGTCGTGACGTGGAATCTCGTCGCCGGCGGAACGCTGGTGCTGGCGGGGATCTACGCGATAGAGACAGCGCACCGGCGAAATGCCAAAAGTCAAGTTGTGTAGAAATAGAATAGCATATAGCTTAGAGGCCGCCGCGTGGACGCCGCTCGCCACGCACTATGCTGGAGACTGGCTGCGGAACGCGTCGCCCGCGGCTGGCTGGGGCGTCTATCCCGTTCAGACCGGTCTGTACCGAGGCTCTCGATGCCCTAGGACGAGCAGGCCGCCCAGCAGGAAGCCTCCAACGTGCGCCCACCAGGCTACACCGCCTTGGTCGGTCACACCGAGCGATCCCACTCCGCTCAGGAATTGAAGAACAAACCAATAACCCAGCAGCAGGAAGGCAGGCAATCGCACCGTCCAGAAGATGATAAAGATCGGGATCAGCGTCAGGATGCGCGACCTCGGGAAGAGGACAATGTACGCCCCCATTACTCCGGAAACCGCTCCGCTGGCTCCGATCGTCGGTATCTTCGAGCCCCAGCTGACCATGGTGTCAAACAGACCCGAGCCCACGCCGCACACCATGTAGAAGAGGAAATACGAGAAGTGGCCGAGCCGATCCTCGACGCTACCGCCGAACACCCAGAGGAAGAGCATATTGCCCAGGACGTGGAGCCAGCCGCCGTGCAGGAACATGCTGGTCACGAGCGGCACGAGGACTTGCGGCAGCGTGGTGGGTTTGCCGTGCGCGGCAGGAGTCAGGAGCAGCTCCGCACGAGCCGGGATGAGTCCGTAGGTGTTCACCAGGCGCTGGCCCGCCTTAGGTCCGAGCGAGAACTGGTAGAGGAATATGAGGATGTTTAGAGTGATCAGAACGACGGTTACCACAGCGGGCGAGGTGCGAGGATAATCGGATTTGAGGGGGATCATTGGCGGGCCCGCGCTTCTTCAAGCTCCACTTGAGAGTACGCCGCAGGGTGCCGCGCTCCCTCGCGGCGAAGTTTTTCGATTTCGTGGACAGGGCGGATGCCACCCCGCGCGCCGATGGAGGCGCAGTTCAGAGCTGCGGCGGCACAGCTGAACTCGAGCGTCCGCTCAACTTTCCATCCCTGGAGAAATCCATAAAGAAAGGCCCCGTGGAAGATGTCTCCCGCTCCGGTGGTGTCCACCGTGTCCACGATATAGGCGGCGCTATACAGAAACTGCTGGCCATCCCAGGCAAGCACGCCCTCGCGTCCCAGAGTGGCCGCCGCTAGCCGGGAACGGCATCTCTTCTGAAGCGCGGGCAAAGAGATCAGAAGGGAGAGCTCGCCGGTCAGTCGCGCGGGGAAGTCCCGTGAGGCGATGAGGTAATCCACATGTTCAAGTACTGCTTCAACTCCGGGATAAACTGAGTCCACGTCAATCGTAACTGCCGCTCCGGATTCACGCGCCCAGCGCGCCGCCTGGAGCATGGCAGCGGTGCTGTTGCCGTTGAGGTGAAGGGCGCGCGCGCCTTCAAACCATTCGCTGCGGAGCTCTTCAGGGTGTACCTCGAGCCGGGTGTCGCGATTCCAAATGATCGTGCGTTCGCCCACGGACTCGTCCACAAGAATGAAAGAGCACTGGCTCCGGCAATCGGGGACCACCATCAATTCGGTTTCGACGCCGGCGCGCGCGAACTCTTCCGCTTGCATGCGCCCGGCATCGTCATCGCCGACTTTCCCGATGTACCGAGTGCGCAGCCCCCAACGGGAGCAAGCCACCAGCGCCGTGGCGACTTCGCCGCCCGGCTCGACCCGGGCGTCGCGGAACTGGACCTTGGAATCCTTGGCGGGGAAGTGGGGGACGCGGATCAACGTGTCGGTGGCATTCAAGCCAAGCCCGACAATCGCTGCGGCCATAGAACGAGTCTGCACGTGGACACTCTACGTTTGCGAGGAGGAAATGCAAGCCGAAAAGGCAGAGTTTCGCGTCCGATAACGCAGCGGGTTGCGGGAACTGTCTTTACATAATCTGGAGAGACCGCGGAATGGGCTGTTCTCGGGCCCAAACGCGCCTGGGCCACGTCCGAACGTTCGCGGAATTTGTTATTTTTGCTTCGCTTTGGGAATTGCGCCGGCTTTCGCGCTATGATAACTAAAGATGTTTGAAATGCGTTCTCAGTTTTGCCCGAGGGGCTCGGCCGGATGTCGGCGTGCCGACGCGTAGATGCCAACCGTTGAGGCTGAAGCCGTCGTGCTTCGCAGCTATCCACTGGGCGAAGGCGATCGACTCGTCTGTTTTCTGTCACGGGAAAACGGGAAGGTGAGAGGGGTGGCGCGCGGTGCGCGCCTGCCAAAGAGCCGGTTCGGCTCTTGCCTGGAAACAGCCTCCCACATTCGCGTCTGGTATTACGAGCGCGAGACTCGGGATTTGGTGCGGATCAATCAATGCGAACTCGTCGAGTCGTTTCTCGATGTGCAGGGCGACTACCACAAAGGTGTCGGCCTGGGTTTGATCTGTGAAGTCACGGATTTTGTGCTGCCGGAGCGCGAGCCTGCCGGCGCTCACTTTCGATTGGTATTGCTCGCGGCGCGTTCCATCCGGCAGCAGAACGACGCATGGCTCTCGCTGGCCTACTTCTCGCTGTGGACGCTGCGGCTTGCGGGATGGCTCCCCTCCCTCGAACAATGTGGGCGCTGTGGGGAGGAGCTTGGAGGGCAGGAAGCGTTCGTGGCCCCGGGGCAGGGCGCATTCCTGTGTGAGAATTGCCGGTTGCCCGGAGCGAAGGCGGTCTCCCGGCCGGCCGTGGAACTGGCGAAGCTCGTGTTGCACCGCAAGCTTGCGGATGTGGACCCGAAGGGATCGGAATCCGCCGCCGCGCGTGAACTGACCGCGATTCTTCTCGACTGGATTGAGTTGCATGTCGAGAAGAAATTGAACTCACGCCGAATGTTAGAAGAAGGAGTGGAGCAGCGAAATTGAAATCTAAAGTAAAACTTCAAGTTCAGCGCGGGCTGACGTTCCAAGACTTGATCCTGAATCTGGAGCGTTTCTGGTCCGACCGCAGCTGCATCCTTCAGCAGCCGTATGACGTGGAGGTGGGGGCGGGGACCATGCACCCGGAGACTTTTCTCCGAGTGCTTGGACCGGAGCCATACCGCGTCGCCTACGTGCAGCCGAGTCGTCGGCCCGCCGACGGTCGCTACGGGGAGAATCCCAATCGCCTGTTCAAACACCACCAGATGCAGGTGATCCTGAAGCCGTCCCCGGCGGACGTTCAAGATGTTTATCTGGAGAGTTTGGGGGCGATGGGAATCAATCTCGTGGAGCACGACATCCGGTTTGAGGAAGATAACTGGGAATCGCCCACCCTCGGCGCCTGGGGTATCGGTTGGCAAGTGCTCCTCGACGGCCTGGAAATTACGCAATTCACTTATTTTCAGCAGTGCGGCGGTGTGGATCTCGACCCTGTTTCGGTTGAACTCACTTACGGGCTGGATCGCATCGCCGCGTACCTGCAAGGAGTTGACAACGTTTACGACGTCCGGTGGACGAAAGATTTGAGCTACGGATCGGTGCGGCTTGCGGAAGAACAGCAGTTTTCGGCCTACAACTTCGAGCACGCGGATCCGCATACGACTCGCAAGCTGTTTGAATTGCACGAGCACGAGGCGGCACATCTGCTGGACGGCTACGCCAAGGAAAGCCGCGAAGGGAAGCAGCGCTATCCGGTGATGGCTGCCTACGACCAGTGCCTGAAGTGCTCCCACCTCTTCAACCTGCTGGATTCGCGCGGCGTAATTTCCACCACGGAGCGCGCGCAATTGATGGCGCGTGTCAGGCAACTGGCGTGTCGTGTCGCGGAGTGCTACCTGGATCAGCGGCATCCGGCCGCATCGACAGGAGAGCCCGCATGAAGGACCGCGCTGATTTCCTGTTTGAGATCGGCTGCGAAGAGATTCCGGCAGGAATGCTGCCGGCGGCGGTCAAAGAACTTCAAGTAATACTTGAGAAATACGTTTCGGCTCACAATCTTTCGACAAACGCGCCCGTCGTCACGTACGGCGCGCCGCGAAGACTCGCTGCTACATGTTCGGCGGTGCTTATCAAGCAGCCCGATCAAGTCCGCGAGATTGCGGGGCCACCGAAGAGCGTCGCCTACGACGATGTCGGCCGGCCGACACGCGCGGCGGAAAGCTTTGCGCAAAAGCAGGGAGTTCCGCTCGCGAGTCTTTACCTGTTGCAGACTCCACGGGGCGAGTGCCTCGCATTCAAGCAGGTGACCAAGGGCGGGCCGGCCATGGAGATCCTGCAAGAGATCCTGCCCAAGGCCATTGCTGAGATTCCCTGGCCGCGCACAATGTATTGGACGGGGATGAAGGGCCCACGCTTTATCCGCCCGGTTCGCTGGATCGTCGCGCTGCTCGACGGAAACGTAATCCACTTTCGCTTCGGGGATGTGGCGTCGGGGGACGCCAGCGCAGGTCATCGATTTCTAGGCAAGCCGAAGGTCAAGTTGCGCGGACCGCAAGATTACGTCGAACGCATGCGCGCGAATTTCGTGCTCGTTCGCCCCGAGGATCGCCGGCGGAGAATTGAATCGGAGTTGCAGGGCGCCGGAGTCAAGGGCGGGCTGAAAGTGCATCAGGACGCAGCCCTGCTGGATCAAGTCGTCTATCTCAACGAATACCCGAAGGTTCTTCGAGGCGAATTCGACCCGGCGTTTCTCCAATTGCCGAAGGAGATTCTTGTCACCGTGATGCGCGATCACCAGAAATACTTCGCGCTCGACCGCAGGGACGGCAGCCTGGCCCCCGGCTTCTTGGCCGTCATCAATCAGAAGAGCGACAGAGGGGGGATGATCCGCGCCGGTCATGAAAGGGTGTTGCGCGCGCGGTTTGCGGACGCGAGATTCTTTTGGGAATCCGACCAGAAATGTCGGCTCGCCGACTATCTTCCAAAACTGAACGGCGTCACGTTCCAGGAGAAGCTCGGCAGCTACGGCCAAAAGATTGAGCGCGTGCGGGCCCTGGCCCGGTGGGTCGCAGAGCAGTGGTTCGCGGAAGGGATACACGAGGCAAGCGTCGGCGGAGTCGATCGCGCCGCGGAACTCGCGAAGTGCGACCTGGTCACCGAGATGGTCCGGGAGTTCCCGGAGTTGCAAGGCGTGGTCGGCGGCCTCTACGCCAAAGCTCAAGGAGAACCTGAAGAAGTTTCCTGGGCAGTTTACGATCAATACCTGCCGGCCGGCCTGGAAGGCGAGATTCCGCGAAATCTGACGGGCTGCGCGCTCTCCTTCGCGGATAAGCTGGATTCCCTCGTAGGCTGCTTTGCGGTGGGCCTGCTGCCGACAGGTTCGAGCGATCCCTTTGCGCTGCGCCGGGCGACGATTGGCATCGTCAAGATTCTTGTCGAACGGAGATTGCCGCTTTCGCTTTCCGCTGTGATTTCCAAGGCCGCCGCGATTCTTGCCGCTTCGCAGAAGGGAATTATCGCCGGAACCGAAGTCGAGCGCGCAGTTTCTGAGTTCCTGCTCGACCGTGCGCGCTATGCCTTCAAAGAGCGGTGGGGATTTGCCTACGACGAGGTGAACGCGGCGCTCGCAGCCGACTCGGACGACTTGGTGGATGCCCTCCAGAGGATCGAGGCGGTGCGCGCGATTCGCAAAACCAAGAATTTTGAGCCGCTGGCGGTCTCATTCAAGCGAATCCGGAAGATTCTGGAGAAAGCGGGCCCGCCGGGAGAGTGGCAACTGACCGGCGTGCGCCCCGATCTTTTTGCGGAAGCGGCGGAGCGAGATCTGTACGAGGCGGCGGCATCGGTTGCAAGACACGCCGAACAGGACAAACGCACGCGGCGGTACCGTGCGGCGCTCGAACGGATCGCAGGATTGCGTCCCAGGGTTGATTTGTTCTTTGAGAAGGTGATGGTGATGGCCGAAGATGCGGAAGTGCGAAAGAACAGGTTGACGTTGCTTTCGGAATTGTTGAGGCAGTTTTCGACGATCGCGGACTTTTCGGAGATCGCCGCAGGAGAACGCAGTTAGGGTTGCGATGCGCGACAGACATCAGACTTAAAGTATTACTTTAACTATGGTCGGCGCGCCGACCGGTTAGAGTGTTTGCGGCGCCCCGGGCAATAAAGATGAATCGCTTGAAAGGAGCGAAGACCAGTGAAATTCGTCTATTTTTTTGGCGCAGGGAAAGCAGAAGGAAACGGTGAGATGAAAGAAGTCCTCGGCGGCAAGGGCGCCGGCCTCGCGGAGATGACGCGAATCGGTTTGCCCGTTCCCGCCGGATTCACAATCAGTGCGGAGTGCTGCGACTATTTCTATAAGCACGACAAGAAGTATCCGCCAAGCCTCGTGAAGGAAGTGAAGCAGCACCTCGCGCGACTGGAGCGGGTGACCGGCAAGAAGCTCGGCGACGCCAAAGATCCCCTGCTCGTCAGCGTGCGTTCTGGCTCGGCCCGCTCGATGCCGGGCATGATGGAGACGATTCTCAACCTCGGTCTGAATAACATTTCGGTCGAGGCCCTTGCGCGGAACACGAAGAACGACCGTTTCGCATGGGACGCCTACCGCAGGTTCGTTCAGATGTACTGCTCGGTCGTCATCGGGTTACCGAAAGACGAACTCGAGCACAAGTTGCGCGAGATGAAGGGGAGACACAAGGTCACCGAAGATACGCAAGTTTCGGCCGCCGGCTGGCGAGAACTCGTCGCGGACTACAAGAAATACTTTAAGTCCAAGACCGGCGAGGATTTCCCCGACGACCCCGAGAAGCAGCTATGGGGCGCGATCGGCGCGGTGTTCGGATCGTGGATGGCGGAAAAAGCCGTCACCTACCGGCGCGTGGAGCACATCACGGGTCTGCTGGGAACCGCCGTCAACGTGGTGCAGATGGTGTTCGGCAACACGGGTGAGACGTCTGGCACGGGAGTCTGTTTCACGCGCGATCCCTCGACGGGCGAGAAGCTGTTCTACGGCGATTTCCTCATCAACGCGCAGGGCGAAGACGTCGTCGCTGGAATCCGCACGCCCATGCACCTGGACGAAATGGCCAAGCTGATGCCGCAAGTTTACAAACAGCTTGAGAAGGTTCGCCGCATTCTCGAAGAGCACTATCGAGACATGCAGGACATGGAATTCACCGTCGAAGACGGCACGCTGTACATGTTGCAGACGCGTGTCGGCAAACGCACCCCGGCAGCCACGTTCAAGATGGCCGTGGATATGGCCAAAGAGGGGCTCATCTCGAAGGAACAGGCCATCGATCGTATCAAGGCGGAAGACATCGAGCGGTTGTTCTATCCCGTCATCGCTCCATCCTTCGTGCGATCCGAATTGAACAAGCGAAAGCTTGCGGACGGTATCAATGCCGTTCCGGGAGCCGCCGTAGGCAAGGCAGTATTCACAGCCGAAGAAGCCGAGGAATGGGCGAGGCGCGGTGAAAAAGTGATTCTTGTCCGCCGCGAGACGAGTCCCGAGGACGTCGGCGGGATGTTTGTGGCTGAGGGTATCCTCACAGCTACGGGCGGCAAGACTAGCCACGCAGCTGTCGTGGCGCGCGGTTGGGGCAAATGTTGCGTCGTAGGCGCGGAAAAACTGGATATCGACTACGGCAAGAAACTCATGCAAGCCAGCGGGCTGGTCGTGAAGCAGGGTGACTGGCTCACGCTCGATGGGAGTGAGGGCACCGTGTATACGGGGAAAGTTGATCTCGTGACCCCGGAGCTGCCCGATTCCTACTACACCCTGATGGGCTGGGCCGATCGAGTGCGGCAGTTGCGGGTTCGCACGAACGCCGACACGCCTCACGACGCCAAGAAGGCGCGGGAGATGGGCGCCGAGGGCATCGGACTTTGCCGCA
>Ga0326728_10017790_pt1 | contig 14149 bp, 9 predicted proteins | sample MB3enrmetagenome_FD_207602 | JGI IMG/M metagenome (GOLD analysis project Ga0326728, IMG submission 207602) | Lab enriched peat soil microbial communities from McLean, Ithaca, NY, United States - MB31MN | ecosystem: Environmental > Terrestrial > Soil > Wetlands > Peat | place: USA: New York...
ACCGCTTCTTTGCCGCGCAACAGGCGCACACGCTCTCTGAGGCCGAACGCACTCGCGCCCGCGAACTGATGGAGATGCAGCGCCACGCCCAGCTCATGTACACCAGTTGCGGCTGGTTCTTTGACGATATCTCCGGCATCGAAACCGTGCAGGTCATCGCCTACGCCGCGCGTGCGCTGCAACTGGCCGAACAGGTCTTCGGCGATCAGGCCGCGCCGCTGGAGTCCGCGTTCCTCGCGCGTCTGGCCCAAGCCAAGTCGAACGATCCCAAGGCCGGCGACGGCGCCCAAATCTACAAAAAATGCGTCGATACCATGGAGCTGCACCTCGAACAGGTGGCCGCCCACTACGCCATCAGCTCAGTCTTCTCTTCGTATGCTGACGAAACCGACCTCTTCTGCTTCCATGTCCGCCGCATCTCTTACGACATTTACACCTCAGGCCGCGGACGCCTGGCGCTGGGCCGCGCGCACGTCGCCAGCGCCATCACCGGCCACGCACAAAGCTTCTCGTTTGCCGTTCTCCATTTCGGCGACCAAAACATTACCGCCGCGGTGAAACCCTACGCGGAATCCGATGCCGCGGCCTTCGATGAATTCGCCGCCCAGGCCGCAGAGCACGTGCAACGCGCCGACTTTCCTGAGGTCATTCGCCTCATCGACCGCGTCTACGGCCACGCCGACTACTCGCTCACATCGCTCTTCACCGACGAGCAGCGCCGCATCGTGCAGCTCATCCTCAACTCCACGCTCTGGGACATCGAGAACTCGCTCACCACCATCTACCAGGACCACGCCAGCCTGCTCCACTATCTCTCGCAGGCGGGTTTGCCCAAGCCGCCCGCGCTCACGCTGGCCGCCGGCTTCGCCATCAACGCCGGCCTGCGGCGTGTCATCGAGACCGATCCCATCGACCAGGCGCAAATGCGGTCGTACCTTGCGATGGCCAAAGCGAACCAGGTTCCCCTCGACACCGCCGAACTCTCTTACATCGCCGATCAGCGCATGCGGCGCGTCATGGTCGAGCTGCAAATGTCCTCTGGTTCGCTGGAAATGCTCGACCGCGCGCTCACGCTGGCACGCACCCTCACCGAGATGCCCTTCCATCTGAATCTCTGGCAGGCGCAAAACCTCTGGTATGAAATTCTGCGCACACCCGCACGAGCGCTCGCCGCGCTGGCTGCGGAAGAACGTCCGCAATGGGACAAAGATTTCAACGAGCTGGGCGCATGCCTCACCATCGACACCGAAGCCATTCGCGCTGAGGAGGAAGTCGCGGGGGCCACGGCGGATTAGCAATGGCGTTGGCTTACGAAGGAGCGGGGCCGGATCCCGACTCTATAATTTGTGGTTACTGTGAATCCCGCTGACTTGCTAACTTGCTGACTCGCTTTTTTTGAGCTTTCCGTCCTGCAGCGTAAACCGCTCCCCGCGCCACACGATCGTATTTCCCGCAAACCCGGCCACCCACAGCCCCATCGCGACGGCATCGCGAAGCGGCAGCAGCCATAGATTCGCCATCACCTCGTGATCGCCGAGCACCTCGGCGCCCACCGTCATGGCCTGCGCGAGCCTCAGGAAGAAGCTCAACCCCAGCAGCCACAGGCTCACGGGACTCAGTCCGCTGGCCAGCACGTTGAGCAGCGCCCAGCACTGCCCATGAGTAAAAATCAGGCCCGCGTAGCCCCAGGGGCGTGCGTCGCGCACGGTTCGCAGCCAGCGCAACTGGTGGTCGAAAAACCCGCGCCAGCCGTAGGCTGGTACTCCAGTCTCCACCACCTCGGCGCTCAGCTCCACGCGATAACCGCCCTGCGCCACGCGCACGCCAAGCTCATAATCGTCGGCCAAATGATCGACTAGCGGAAGCAATCCACCGGCCTTTTTGAGAGCCTCGCGCCGCACCGCAAGCGTCGAGCCCAGCCCATAATGGAGTCCGCCCTCGATCATCTTCGAGAGCAGCACGGCGGCCATAAAATCCGTAGCAATCCCCAGCGCCTCAAGCCGCGACGGCAAACCGCCTTGCAAAAGCGACTTGTGCGCGCGCCCGCGATAGAGCGCGGTCACCAAACCCACGGGTGTTTGCGCATTGCCGGGGTCCCCCGTCTCCGGCGCGAAGCAACACATCACCCGCTCCAGATAATGCGGGCTCACCGTAATGTCGGAATCGTTGATGAGCAGAAATTCGTGCTGCGCGTGCGCGACGAGCTGCGCCAGTGTGCTCACCTTGCCGTTCGCTCCCAGCCGCTGCGGGCACTCGAGCAACCGGATAGCCCGCCCGGAAAACTCAGCCTGCAACTGCTTCACTGTCGCGACAGCCGGATCGTCGAGCGACGCCACACCAAACAGCAGCTCGAACTCGCCTGCGTAGCTCTGCCGGCAATGGCTGCGGAAGGCGTCCATCATACCGGGGTCGAGCCCCTTGAGCGATTTGAGAATGCTGACGCCGGGTGCGAACTCTGTCCGCGGCGCGCGCCTGCGATGCAGAAATACCCGTGCCGCAACCAGCGCGGCAAGAAAGTATCCCATCCCGGCCACGGCCAGCGCGGTCGTCACGATCTCCACGGCCTGCGCTAGTGCGTGCGGCATAAAGGCAGTTTACAGGTGTCAGGTTTCAGGTTTCAGTTCTTTTGTGACATTGCCATCATTGGCGAATAACCAATAGGGAGGGATTTTGGCCCGAAGCCGACAGCAGAATCTCAGTCCGAAATCGGGTAATCTGCGACTGACACCTGAAACCTGACACCTGAAAACCTGACCACTGATCACTCGTATCTTAATGCCTCAATCGGGTCCAGATTCGCCGCCTTCCAGGCCGGATAAATCCCGAACACCAGGCCGATGATGCAGGAGACGGCGAAGGCGATAGCGACCCAGACCAGCGATAGGGCCGCATGCAGAAACGGCACGGCAAAATGCAGAATCAGCGTCAGTAGCGCCCCGGTCAGAATGCCCAGCAGTCCGCCCACCGCGCACAACGTCACGGCCTCCAGGGTGAATTGCGCCATGATGTTTCTCTTAGTCGCGCCAATCGCCTTGCGCACGCCAATCTCACGTGTCCGCTCGGTCACGCTCACCAGCATGATGTTCATCACGCCCACGCCGCCCACCATCAACCCCACGCACGACACCGCAACCATGAAGAGGAAAAGTCCACCCGTCAACTGATTCCATAGCCGCGTCAGTGAATCCGGGCTGAAGATGGCGAAGTTATCGTCCTGATCGGCGTGCAACTTCCGTCGCACGCGCAGCAACTCGCGCACTTCCTCGGTCACGATCTGCTTGTTCGCCGGGTCGTCGTATTTCACCACAATCCAGATGTCCGTAAACTCGGGATGGATCTTGCGGAATGCCCCCAGCGGAAAGTAGGCCGTGTTGTCCGCCGTGTTGCGCCCGCTGCCGATGGGTTGCGGAAGCACGTCCAGCACGCCAATCACAGTGAAAACGTCGCCCTCGCATGTCACATCCTTGCCGATCGGATCCTCGCCAGGGAAAAGATCGGCCGCGGCATCGTGACCCAGAATCATCACGTTATCGTGGTGTATCTCCTCCGATTCCGTCCACATTCGGCCTTCCGTAATGGGCACTTCCTGCACCTCGGGCATGGCCGTCGTGGATCCCTGGAGGACGGTGTTCGAAATGCTGTGCGTGCCGTGCTTGAGGGAAACTCGTCCCAGGCCGGTTTGAAAGTCCTGGATGATCAGTTCCGGGTCCACGGTGGCGACGTGCGGCAAAGCGCGCATTGCCATGCCGTCCTCAGCGGTGAGCTTCTTGCGATTAAGTTCCTCGGTAGTGGGCCGGTTGCCGAACGGCGAGTAATGATAAACCCACAGGACATTGGTGCCCAGCGAATTTACCCAGATTCCGATATTGGAATTGAGGCCGTTGATCGCCGAGGAGATCAGAATGACCGTCGCGATCCCGATGAGGATGCCGAGAATGGTCAGGCCGGAGCGCATCTTGTTTGTGCGCAACGTATCCAGCGCCATCTTCACGGATTCGCGGGTTTGCCCGGCGGCTTTCATGGTGGTTCACAGTTCGTAGTTCACAGCTCGGCCCTCAGCGCCGTAATCGGATCGAGCGCACTCGCCTTGTGCGCCGGATAAATGCCAAAGAACAGCCCCACTGACACCGCCGCAAACAACCCCACCGCGATGGACCACAAGGCCACAATCGACGGAAATCCGATGGCCAGTGTCACCACCTTGGCCAGGCCAATGCCCAGCAAGACCCCGATGAATCCCCCGATCAACGCCAGCAACGCCGATTCAATGAGAAATTGCAGCAGAATATCTCTCCGCGTCGCGCCCAGCGCCTTGCGCACGCCGATCTCGCGCGTCCGCTCGGTCACCGTCACCAGCATGATGTTCATGATGACGATGCCGCCGATAACCAGTGAGATGGCGGCAATGGCCACCACAACTGCGCCAAAGTTGTTCAAGATATTCCCAAGCATATTCTGAAGCGTCGCGCTCGAATCGATGGAGAAGGCATCCTGAACATTTGGCGCCAGGTGCCGTCGCGAACGCATGATGGTGCGCAATTCGTCGCTCACGGCCTCCAACACCGCGCCCCCGCCGCCCGCATCCACAAAGATTTGCAGGGTACCCTGGGAACCGTACCTTTCGAGAAACGTGGTCAGCGGAATGGCTACCCAGTTGTCCATGCTCTGGCCGAACATTTTGCCCTGGCTTTGGCCCACGCCGATTACGGTAAATGGCTCACCATCGACGCGGATCTCTTTGCCCAACGGATCGCCCGGCCCCAGCACGCTGTCCTGAATATCGGAGCCCACAATCGCCACTTGGGCCGAGTGCGTGTCCTCAATCTCGGTGAACGAGCGCCCTACCGCGATATCCAGGTTCGAGAGCGTGGGCATCGTCCACGTCCAGCCGCGGATCTGCGTGTCGGTGGTGGATTGCGTTCCGTGCACCACCTTTCCGATCGCGTTCGTCCGCTGCGCGCCCACGGCAACGCAGGATTTGCAATCGGAAAGAACCGCCCGGTAATCGTCGTAGGTGACGTCTTTGCGCTTCTGAAACTCGATATACTCGTCAATCGTCATGAAGGTCTGGGGCATCTTCCGGATGGTGATCACCGACGCGCCATAGTTGTTCACCTTCGACGTGACAAACTGCTTGGCGCCATTGGTCAGCGTGACCACCATGATCACCGATGCCACGCCGATAATGACCCCCAGCAGCGTGAGAATGCTGCGCAGCTTGCTGCCCCACAGCGATTGCAGCGCGAGTTTGAAGGCCTCTTCGAGGGACATGGCTTCTCGCTTTTATGATATGCACCCGTCCGGAACGCAGTTCCACCCCGCCGACCGAACCTTAGTCCCTAGTCCGTTGTCCCTAGATGGACATTCGCGGATTACGCGGCATCGGCCCTGATCACTAATCCCTGACCACTAACCACTGATCACTCGTATCTCAGCGCCTCGATCGGATCCAGATTCGCCGCCTTCCATGCGGGATAGATTCCGAATACCAGCCCGATGGCGCAAGAAGCGGCAAAGCCGATTAGCACCCACACCGGAGAAACCGTGGCCGGTAGGCCAATGGGCAGGAAATAAACAATCCAGGTAATCACAGCGCCAAGCAGAATGCCCACAATGCCGCCGATCGAGCACAGCGTCACAGCTTCGGTAGTGAACTGCGTAAGGATGGTGTGCTTGGTGGCGCCAATCGCCTTGCGGATTCCAATCTCGCGCGTGCGCTCAGTCACGCTCACCAGCATGATGTTCATCACGCCTACGCCGCCCACCATGAGCCCCACGCTGGAGACGGCGATCATGAAAAGCACCAGACCCCCCGTCAGCTGGCCCCAGAGCCTTGTAATCGCCTCTGGGCCGCTGATTTCAAAATTATCAGGTTTATCCACACGCACCCTCCGGCGGATGCGTAGCATCTCGCGAATCTCGTCTTCCACAAGCGCCTTGTTCTGTGGACTGTCGTACTTCACGATGAGCGTCAGGTCTGTGACCTCCGGGTGCAGATCGTGAAAAGTGCCAAAGGGAAACAAAATAGCGTTGTCGCGCGGATTCTTGCCGCTGCCGAATGGCCGCTTGCGCTTGTCCAGCACGCCGATCACCGTGTACAGCCCGGTCTCGACGTTGATTTCCTTGCCCACGGCGGGTTGCCCGTCGAAGAGCGAGTCCCAGGTGTCATGACCGAGCACGCAGACATGCCGATCATGCAAATCGTCGTCATCGGTAAAGAGCCGGCCCTCGAGCAATTCCAGTTCCGTCACTTCGCCAACCTCTGAGGTCGCGCCCCACAGAATCGTCCCGGCAACCTTCTTGCCGTTGTACTTTGCGCTGACTGCGCCCACCGTAAAAGCCTTGATAGAATCGCCTTCAGCATCGGTGGCAGTTACGTGGGGCATGGTGCGCAACGCCAGGGCATCGTCAACGGTGAACATCTTGCGTGTAAGCATTTCGGTGGTCGGGCGTATTCCGATGATCGGCACGCGCGTGACCCAAAAGACATTCGATCCCAAGGAGTTGATAAAGCCCGAAACCCGGATGTTGATTCCATTGATCACCGAAGAAATGGCAATGACAGTAGAGATGCCGATGACGATACCCAGAATCGTCAACCACGAGCGCAGCTTGTTTGTGCGCAGCGTGTTCAGCGCCATCTTCACTGATTCGCCGGTTTGTCCCGTTCTCTTCATGATTCCATTCTGTGATCGTGAACTACGAACTGCCTTTTACATCTCTGCGCGCAGCGCAGTCACCGGATCCAGCTTGGCGGCCTTGCTGGCCGGATAGACACCGAAGAAGATGCCTACCGAACCGGCCAGGAACAAGCCCAGAAAGATGGCCCACACTGGCACGCTCGTCGGAAACCCGACAACGATGGTAATCAGTTTTCCCACCAGAATGCCGCACAGCACGCCGATGGCTCCGCCGATCACCGCCATGGTGGCGCTCTCAATCAGGAATTGCATCAGCACGTCGCGCTGCCTGGCGCCCAGCGCCTTGCGCACGCCAATTTCGCGTGTGCGCTCCGTTACGCTCACCAGCATGATGTTCATGATGACCACGCCGCCCACCACCAGCGCGATCGACGCCAGCCCCAGTAACACGCTGGCGAAGAGCGAGCTGATCTGCTTCCAGATGTCGAGAAAGGTGTCATTGGTCTCGATCTCGAAATCGTCGTCGCTCCCCGGCGCGTCATGCCGCCGCGCGCGCATCAGCACGCGCACCTCGTCCTTGGCCCTCTCCATTCCCAGCGCGCCGCCGGCCACTCGCGCGTAGATGTCCACCGAATCGTTGTATCCGTAGACTTGCTGATACGTCGTAATCGGAACGGCAACCCAATTGTCTTGCGACTCTCCCAGCGTCTTGCCCTGCCGTTCCCCCACTCCCACGATCGTGTAGGGAAGGCCGTCCACGCGAATCTCTTTGCCGATGGGGTCGACATCGCCCAACAGGTTGTCCACAATGTCGTAGCCCACAATTACATCGTGCGTGCCGTGCTCCTCGTCGGCAGGCGTAAACCCCCGCCCCATCGCGATGTCGATGTTGTTCAGCGCCAACATCGTCCAGGTGTAGCCGCGAATCTCTGTGTTGTCGCTGGAGTGGCCGCTATAAACCACGTGGGTGGACTTTTGCAGCATCGCGCCCAACTCACTGCACTGGGTGCAGCTGTCGCGCACCGCCCGGTAGTCTTCGATGCGAATGATCTTGCGCCGCTGGTAACGGAAGTAGTCCTCGGGGCCCAAGACTACGCTCGCCATGCGCGTCACTGTAAATACGTCGGCGCCATAGCCCGAAAGTTTGGTGGCCACGTAGCGGTTGGCGCCGTTCACAAGCGTGATGACCATGATCACCGAGGCCACGCCCATCACCACGCCGATCAGCGTCAGCACGGTGCGCAGCTTGTAAGCCCAGAGCGATTGCAGTGCGAGTTTGAAGGCCTCTCGGATCGGCATCGTTTCGCCTTCTTTATGATACGCACTCGCCTGAAACGCAGTTCCACCCGGCCGACCGGGCCTTAGTCCCTAGTCCCTGGCCCCTAAGTCCCTGCATTACCTCCCCGAGCTCCCAAATCCCTTTGCCGCCCGCATCGAGCCTTCCAGGCTCTCTACTTCCTCGACCGGCCCAGTCAGCACCAGCACCGGAACCATCTGCGCGATCTTCTCTCCCGCCTTCAGCTCCACTGCCGCGTCGCCCAGGTTGGTCATCACCACCAGAATCTCGCCCCGGTAGCCGGCATCGATCACGCCGCCTGTGGTGGCAATCCCCCGCGCCGCCATCGACGACCGGTCGCGCACCAGCAACCCCAGCGGTGCGCCTGTCTTTGGGTCCCGCGCCTCTACGGAAATCCCCGTCCGCACCTTCACGGTTTGCCGCGCGCCCAGTTGCGCACCTTCCAGTGCAAACAAGTCGTAGCCGAGATCCTCGCCCGGATGCGCCACCTCCGGCAGCCGCGCGCCTGCCTCCAACCGCTTCACTCGTAACATGAATTGATCCTATCGCAGCCCATCTGGCTGCCCGCTCTCCCCCGCCAGGCGTCCCGCGCCAGCCGCTCCGCCACCCCCCGAAAAAAAATTTGAAAAATCGGCCCCACTATGCCGCAATGGGAGATAAATTTAATTGAACAACAGTAGCGAAGACACATCGCAATTTTCGTGAATTTATGTTGAAAGGCAACGTGGATGCACGATTTTTCTCCTTCTGCACAATCCCGGAGGCGTTTCGCCTTACGGTTGTTTCTCCTGAGTTGCCTGGCAGCGATGTTTGCCGCCGCGCTTCCTGCCCAATCCACCTTCGGAGCAGTCATCGGCATTGTGCGCGATGCAAGCGGCGCGCTGGTGCAGGGCGCGCAGGTCACGCTGCTCAACACAGGCACCACCTCCGCGCACACCGCAGTGACTGACTCCGACGGAAACTACGCCTTCAAGAACGTCGACGTGGGCTCCTACAAGCTCGTCTTTGCCGCGACCGGTTTTGCCACCGAGTCGCTGCCTGAGATTGCGCTCACTGCCCGCGAAACCCGGCGCATCGATGCTACGCTCAAGCCCGGCACCGAAACCCAAACCGTCATCGTCATCGATGACCCCGTTCCCGTCATCACCACTGACGTCTCCAACCTGGCCGAAACCAAAGTGGGTGACGAGCTGGTCGCGCTGCCCGTGGCCATCTACTCCCGCTCCACCGGTTCCACCAGTCCCATCTCCACGCTCACCACCGAGTCTGGCGTGCAAACCGACGACAGCGGCAACCTGGACGTGCTCGGCACCACCGCCGCCCTCCTCAGCGTCACCATCGACGGCATTTCCTCGGTCGGCGTCGAATACTCCGGCCCGGTCAACGAGATGTTTCCCTCCTTCAACTCAATTGAGGAGATCCGCGTCTCGGAGTCCAACAACAACGCCGAGTTCTCCGGCGTGGCCGATATCACCACCGTCTCCAAGGCCGGCACCATCCACTATCACGGCGGACTCTTTGAGAACAACGAAAACACCGTCTACAACTCCAACAATCCCTTCGCGCTCTCCAAGCCCCGCATCATCATGAACGACTTCGGCGGCACTCTGGGTGGCCCGCTCAAGATTCCCCATCTCATCACCGAGCCCAATCGCACCTTCTTCTTCGCGAGCTTCGAGGCCCTCCGCCTGCCGCGCGAAACTCCCATTCTGCTCAGCGTGCCCTCGGCAGACATGCGCGCGGGCAACCTCACCAGCTATCTGGCCAGCCAGAGTGTCGCAGCCATCTATCAGCCCGACGGCGTCACTCCCATCGACCCGGCCAACGTGCCCGTCAGCGCCATCTCCGCCAACGTCCTTCAATATCTCTTCCCCGCGCCCAACTACGGCGATCCTGGCTCCTACGCGAACAACTACCAGATCAACTTTCCCTCGCCCATCTCCACCAATCAGGGCGATATCCGCCTGGATCGGACTCTTTCGTCGCGGCAGTCGGCCTTTGCCCGCTTCTCTTACAAGAACCGCCAGGTTCTCACCGCGCCCTCGGCCGCCTGCACCTTCACCTACTGCGCTGAGGCGGGCAGCCCGCTGCAAGGCGCCTACAACACACCGGAGATCGACGAGGGCCTGGCCTTCGCCCATAACTTCGTCTTCTCGCCCCGGCTGCTCAACGAATTCCGCGGCGGTTTCAACGCCCAGCACACCTCGGAGACGCAGAGCTACTCCACCGCTGGCATCCTGGCCCAAACCGGCTTCACCGTTCCCCAGCCCGACACCGAATGGTCTGAAGCTCCGCAGGTGCTCATCAACGGTTTCATGTCCACTGGCGCCGGCAATCCCGGCATGCAGCGCGGCCAGATCGTTCAGGCTCTCGACAACGTGACATGGACCCGAGGCAATCACACCTTCAAGTTCGGCGCCGACTTCAAGCGCTTCTCCGACCACGACGACAATGTCTACGGCAACTACCGCTCCGGCTGGTACGTTTTCGATGGATCGTCGGATGTCGTCCAGTCCATCGGCGACCCCTACACTGCCTTCCTGCTCGGCAATCCCGATTACACCGAGGTCAGCTCCACCAACAAGCCCGAAATGGATGGCCTCGGCCACGCCTACGCCTTCTTTGCCCAGGACGACTGGAAGGTGACGCCCAATTTGACGCTGAACGTGGGCCTGCGCTACGAACTGCACCCGCCGCTTCGGGAAACAAACCTGAACACTGCTACGTTCCAGCCCACTTATGCGGCCACCGTAGGTGGCCAACAGGTCGAAGGCGCGGTCGTGGTTCCCGGCACGCAGGCCTTGTCGTTCGAGTCCACTGCCTTCGCCGCTGCCATCGCGCCCACGCCCATCCTCACCGCAGCCCAGGCCGGCATTCCCAGCTCGCTGCGGTATACCGTCCACACCGATCTCGGTCCGCGCCTCGGCTTTGCCTGGCGGCCCTTCGGCAACGACAAGACTGTCCTCCGCGGCGGTTGGGGACGCCTCATCGAATCTCCGCTCGGCTTCTCGCTGGTCGCCGGCTGGGCCGTGGCCGCCAGCTACGTGCCCACTTACAACCAGGACTACGTGACCGGCACGACCACGCCGCTCTTGTCGCTTGCCAATCCGTTCAACCCTGCCGCCGGCAGCTCCACCGGAACCGCAGGCTTCTACTACGCCTTTCCCATCCACTACCAGGACCCCACCGTTCAGCAGTGGAGCCTGACCTACGAGCAGGACTTCGGCCACAGCATCGGCCTGCGGCTCTCCTACACCGGCAGCCACGGCCAGAATCTCGAAACCATGGAAGACCTTGACCAGGTGCCCGCCAACTCCGTCGGCTACTCCAATGCCAGCTCCGCCGCTCCGGCTACTAGCGCCTGCATCACCGATGGCGGCACGCTCATCTCCGACCACCGTCCCTATCCCTGCTGGAGCATTCTCCAGAGCGTCACCAACGCCGCCTTCAGCAACTACTCCAGCGGCACCGTCGAGCTCTCGCGCCACACGGGCGGGCTCACCTTCGACGCCAGCTATATCTACACCCGCGACCTTTCAAACGATGGCGGCGCCACGCCCAACTCCTTCGCCGTCGCCGGCGGCAGCTATTTGACTGACCGCTACCATCCCGGCCTGGACTACGGCAACGTCATCTACGACCGCCGTCATCGCTTCCTGGCCACCTATCTCTACGAGCTGCCCTTTGGTCCCGGCCGCCGCTGGCTTTCCGCAGGGTCTCTGGCCGACAAGCTCGCCGGCGGCTTCCAGCTCGGCGGCATCACCATCGTCCAAAGCGGTCCCTTCCTCACGCCGTTCCAGCAATCCGTCGATCCGGCCAACACCAACATCCTCACCACCGTGGGCCAGGCCCGCCCCGACCAGTTGCGCAACGTCACTCCCTACGCATCCGAGCGCACCACCTCGCAGTGGCTCAATCCCGCCGCGTTTCCCTGGCAGAATCTCGCCATCGATTTCGGCACGCCCAGTCAAATCGGCATCGGCCGCTTCGGCAACGCTCCGGTCGGCGGGGTCGTCGGACCCGGCACCGTCAACTTCTCGTTCTCCCTCACCAAGAGCGAATCGTTTCACGAGCGCACCCGCCTGCAGCTCGGCCTTGAGGCAGCGAACGCCTTCAATCACCGCAACTACGAGCCGCCCAACATCCAGGTCGACTCGGCCGGCTTCGGTTCCATCACTGCCCTGCAAACCGCCGAAGGCGCTGGCCCCCGCAGCCTCGAAATCACCGGCCGCATCACGTTCTAAAAGGCGACTTTATTTAAAACTAACGACTTAAGTGCGCTTCTTCGCCGTCACTGGACTCACTCTTTCGTAACACTCAAGCGTCGGACAGTAGCACATTTGTACCATTGAAGTACCATGTCCTGTGCTTCAAACTGGGAAAGTTGTTTTTCCCTTGGGCGTTTGCTACGAACTGGGAAAGGGCCTTGCAATTCATACTTTCGTCCGACAGTGATCCAAGAAGTTAAAGGGCCCATTGTAAAACCAGAAAGGTCTATCGGGTCCCAACGACTGACGCTCGTCGTCAGGGTGGCGCAACAAGGAGCGGCAAGCCGCAAGACCTTGATGCAGGACAAGGCAACTCTGGCTTTACCGAAATTCAAATCATCACAGGTATCTTGGATTTGGCTGCGGCGACGGTATGGCTTTGCATGGGCACAGTGGATACCGATGGAAATTGTTGTCTTTGCCGAACAATTCAAGAACGGCAACTGGGACGTCTGGAAGCACGTCTGTAGCCCTGAAGAGGGCGAGGCTGTAGTGGACGCCGCCCTTGCAAGAGCAAAAGTCCGCTCGTCGAGAGAGCGGCCAATTCACAACGACTTCCTTGCGGGCGCGCGCAGCACGTTTAATGTTGTGCATGGCCCAGCCACCAACCCGCAGGATGGGGATTTGCGGGTTTACTGTGTCTGCGTAGACAAGATCGTGATCGGGGTCCTCGAGAAGATTCGCCAGCACTGTCCAAAATTTGCGGGGACCCAGGAGTTCGTCAAGGTCGCGATAGAAGAACCGCTTTACAGACTCGGGGCCACAGCCACCGCTGACTTCGTTTAGACCGTCTTCTCCGCTTCGGCCAACGGATCCGAAGGGCGGAGAACTGCACTTTCCTGTTCAAAATGGCCGGCCCCGATGGAGCTCATCCACCGGGGCCGTCGTTGTTTTCGGCAAAAGGACTCGTAAGCCGAATTCTGTTTATGCGGTCATTCCTCTAGGCGCCGCGTTGCCGCGGACACTCATCAGCGACCTACCCGGAAGTTTCGGCAATGGCTCAAGCCGCCTTGCCGCATCGGGCCGATGCGCAGCCGGAGCCTGGCTCTTGGCTCCTGCTTCCCTCCCTATTTGGTCTTGCTCCGTGTGGGGTTTACCCTGCCTCCGGCATTACTGCCGGAGCGGTGCGCTCTTACCGCACCTTTTCACCCTTACCACTGCGTGGGGCAGCCTTTTGGACGAGTCCATCGGGGGTCCCAGGTCGCCCTCCCGAAGGAGGGGTAGCAGAGGCGGTATATTCTCTGTGGCACTGGCCGTCCGTGAGCCTTTACGCTCACGTCCCGGACGTTATCCGGCACACTGCCCTGCGGAGTTCGGACTTTCCTCTCCCGTCAACCCCTGCTTGCGCAAGGATTTCCGGCAGCGACCGCCCGGTCCTCCTGCCAGACACTAGTTTACCGCGAAAACGGATTTACCAGTTGCGGTAGGGGATTCTGGAGGGGACGACCTCGACGCCGTCAGGGCAATCTTCGCTCCTGAGCGGAATACCATTTCTTTCCAGCAGCATCTCGACTGCCCGCACAGCCTCGTCTCTGTTTGGGGTTGGGCCTGAAACGACTCGCCGGATCGGGTTAGGAAGGCCTTTATCCCTCCACGGAAACTCCGTGTAAGAAACCAACGTCGATCTTCCTTGCCGAAATTTGATTCGTTCTGATCTCGTTCCTTCTTCGACGAAGATAACGATCCTCCACTCGTTTTCCTCCTTAAAAGCTATATGCTTCCCGAAAGCGGCAAGTTTGACATACTCCATCATGTCAACCGGTATACTCCTGACAGGCTGACTCGACCGTCTTTTCGATGACTTCTACAAAAAGGCTCGAATCCCTAGGATCGATATAGCTGTCAGCGCCGGTGCAAAAATCCCCATAACGCCGGTTGAAAAATCCCCCACCCGCTGAGGGTGACCAATCGGCCCGATTCTGGAAGCAGAGGAGGGCCGGATG
>Ga0326728_10017794_pt1 | contig 14147 bp, 12 predicted proteins | sample MB3enrmetagenome_FD_207602 | JGI IMG/M metagenome (GOLD analysis project Ga0326728, IMG submission 207602) | Lab enriched peat soil microbial communities from McLean, Ithaca, NY, United States - MB31MN | ecosystem: Environmental > Terrestrial > Soil > Wetlands > Peat | place: USA: New York...
CCTTCCCAGATTCGACGGCGATCCAGTTTTCCACCAGCTTCTTGGAAGCGCAAGCGGCGATGCGGACGATGGCTCCTTCTCTATCGAGATCGAGGACTTTAGGGCGTCTGAGCAAAGTTATGTCCAAAATACCGCGATTTTAAAAACAATACTGTACGGTGAAGGCGGGTCCGTTGAAGTAACCGATTTTATTCCTCGCTTCCACACCCGCAACCGGCCGTTCCGGCCTCAAACGCTTATCCGGAGCATCTCCGTGAAGGACGGGCGGCCCCGTATACGAATCAAGCTAAGACCCCGCTTCAACTACGGTCAGACAGGGCCCTCGCTGACATACGGCTCCAATCATATTCGCTATGTAGGCCCTGAGATGACACTTCGTCTGACAACCGATGCGCCGCTCGACTACGTTTTGCAGGAGACTGCCTTCAACCTTTGCGGCCCGTTGAGCTTTGTGCTCGGGCCAGACGAAACTCTTTCCGACAGCCCTACGGAGATTGCCCGGAGCTTCGAGGAGCACACAGACCAATATTGGCGCAGTTGGAGCTTGCGGCTTGCCCTTCAGCCGGAATGGCAAGAGGCTGTAGTTCGGGCGGCAATTACCCTCAAGTTGTGCTCCTACGAGCCTACGGGCGCTATAGTCGCCGCAATGACAACCAGCATTCCAGAGGCTCCAGGCACTGGCAGAAATTGGGATTACCGATTTTGCTGGGTTCGCGACGCTTATTTCGTTATCCGCGCTCTCACAAGCCTTGCGGCTGGCCGCACTCTTGAAAACTATTACCGCTGGATCATGAACATCGTCGCAAATACCGATGGACACATCCAGCCGGTGTATGGGATAGCGCTCGAAGATGCGCTCACCGAACGCGAGGCCCAGCACCTCCCTGGCTTTCAGGGCGGCCCCGTACCAAACGACGGTCCAGTGCGCATTGGCAACCAAGCCCACGAGCATTTCCAGCATGACACGTACGGCAATCTAATCCTGGGCTCGGCGCAGGCTTTCGTCGACGGCAGGCTTTCCGTCCGGGCTGGGCTCGATGATTTCCAGAGGCTCGAATCAGTCGGCGAACAGGCTTTCAAGCTTCACGATCAACCCGATGCTGGAATATGGGAACTCAGATCGAGGGCCCGGGTTCACACCTCATCGAGCGTGATGTGCTGGGCGGCTTGCGATCGTTTGGCAAAGATTGCCGCCTTTCTCGGGTTGTATGAACGGGGAGTCTTCTGGCGGCAGAGAGCAGACCTTGTCAAGGAGAAGATCCTGAGCTGCGCTTGGTCGGAAAAGCGCAAATCCTTCGTTGAAAGCTTCGGAGGCGAACACCTTGACGCGAGCGTGCTGCTCATGGGCGAAATTGGCTTTGCGGATGGCACCGATCCGCGCTTCATCTCGACAGTAGAACAACTTGAAAAGGTTTTGGGCCGCGGACCTTTCATGATGCGCTATGAGGCGGCAGACGATTTCGGAATGCCGGAAACGGCTTTCAACATCTGCGCTTTCTGGCGCCTGGACTGTTTGGCGCGGATTGGAAAAAAGGAGCAAGCAAGAGAAATTTTTCAATCTCTTCTAAAGGCTCGCAACCATTTGGGGCTTATGTCTGAAGATACCCATCCAGCCACGGGCGCAGCATGGGGAAATTTTCCCCAAACCTACTCCATGGTTGGGATCATAAACGGTGCAACGCGGTTGTCCAAGCCTTGGGAGGCATTTGTGTGAACCGTCTCGTCATTGTATCGAACCGTGTGGCGGACTTGGAGAAACAGGTCCAGTCGGGTGGGCTGGCAGTGGCCCTTGGCGATGCCATACGGTCGATAGGGGGCGTCTGGTTTGGATGGGACGGAAATGTCGTCGAGGAAGGGACTCCGCTCACCGTGACGGAGACGGTCCAGAACAACGTGACAGTCGCGACTATTCCTATGACTGGGCAAGATTACGAGGAATACTACCTTGGTTTTGCCAACAAGGTGCTTTGGCCTGTCTGCCATTACAGGCTCGATCTCGTTCAATTCGAGCCTGCTTATTTCGAAGGCTACAAGCGGGTAAATAAGACTTTTGCGGCCGCGCTCGCGCCGCTCTTATGGACGGACGACCTAGTTTGGGTCCACGATTACCATTTGATTTCGCTTGCCTCGGAGCTACGCGCGCTCGGCGCCAAGCAGCGTTTTGGCTTTTTTCTTCACATTCCTTTTCCGCCGCCCGAGCTTCTGCAGGCCATCCCGGCTCATGACTGGCTTATCGAAGCGCTATTCCAATTCGACGTGATCGGCTTCCAAACATCCAATGACGCCAGCAACTTCCGCCGGTTTGTCTTGGCGCATGCTGGAGGCGAGAGCGGCGCTGCGGACAGCGGGCTGATTAAAGCCTTTGGACGCACTATTGTTGCGCAGGAATTCCCTATCGGCATCGACGTCGAGGAATTTGCCGCCGCTGCCCAAACAAGCGAGGCTGCGTCACAAATCGAGAGGCTTAATCGCCGGACTATTGTGCGCTCTCACATTATCGGGGTTGACAGGCTCGATTACACAAAGGGCCTACCCGAACGCTTCAAGGCTTTCAGGAAACTGCTCGAAACACATCCCGAGCACTTAAAAACCGTCACATTCATGCAAATTGCCCCGCCGACCCGTATCGAGGTTGAGGCTTATGCCAACATCCGTAAGGAGCTCGAAGAGCTCTCCGGCGCGATAAACGGGGAGTTTGGCGATTTCGACTGGACGCCTCTTCGTTATATTCACCGCACGATGCCGCGCGACACACTCGCAGCACTCTTTCGCGGGTGCGAGGTTGGACTTGTGACGCCGCTGCGCGACGGTATGAATTTAGTTGCCAAGGAATATGTGGCGGCTCAAAATGAGGATGATCCGGGCGTTCTTATATTGTCGAAATTTGCTGGAGCCGCCGAAGAGCTCGAAGAAGCACTTATCGTGAACCCTTACAATATTGATGATATGGCAAACGCTATGCAGGCTGCGCTGAAAATGCCGCTCCGCGAGAGGAAGCGGCGCCACGTCGCCCTTCTTGATCGTATCAGAAAGCATGACGTGCGCTATTGGCGTAAGAGCTTTCTTAAGGTTCTGACGGCGTGTTCCGCTGAGGCATCCACGTGACGGGGTGGCGGCTTGTTTCCGATGCAGGCGGGACGAATGTGCGGTTTGCGCGCGCTGAGGCGGGCAAAGACCTTCAAAAACGCAGTTCATACCCCGTCTCGCGTTTCGCTTCATTCACGGACGCTCTGCGCACTTACTTAGATGAAACTGGCGGGAAGAACGGATGCATTGGCGCAGCAATCGGCGCGGCTGGCCGGATTTCTTCTGGCGCCGTACGGCTCACCAACCTCGCATGGGATATCTCTGAGGCTGAGGTCTCCTCCGAGCTTGGCGCGCCTTGCACGCTCATCAACGACGTTCAAGCCGTTTCATTTAGCTTGCCCGTGCTGTCCACGGCTGACTTCCTAACGCTCGGCCCCCCAGAACCCTGCTTCGCGGCAGCGCGGCGCTTCCTGGTAGCAAATATTGGGACAGGTTTCGGTGCCGCGACGCTTGTGAGAATTTGCGGCGGATGGACCTCCTGTCCGAGCGAGGCTGGGCACATGGCGCTCACCTTCTCCGGTTGGGGTGACAATAGCCTCCGGCAAGAATTTACCTCTGTCGAACATGTTCTATCTGGGCGCGGGCTTTGCAATCTGCACGCGGCCGTCTCAAACGATACGCATGCCCATGCGCCCTCCGATATTATCGCCAAGGCTAGCGCCGATCCCAACCACGCGACTACGCTCCGGCTGTTTACGCAAATCGCGGGCGATGTCCTCGGCAATCTCGTGCTTGCCGTCGCCGCCTGGGACGGGGTTTTTTTATGCGGCAGCGTTGCGCGAGGCTTCGCCCAAGCCGCCGACCTTTCTATCTTGCGCCAAGCCTTTGAGGGAACGGGGCGGATGAGCGAATGGAAGAAACGGGTTCCGCTCGCACTTGTGACCAAGAACGATGCCGCGTTGACTGGACTGGCGGTCTTACCCCTAGACGGGTGCTATTAGTTTGGCGCCACTGCTGGCCGCCTAAGCGGCAAGCAGTAGTCTCGATCAAAGAGCTTTCGAACGCGGCGTTTCAGCCCAGCCGGTTACAAGACGGGTCAGAAAGTTCGAAATGGCAAGCCCTGCGGCGTTGATCCACGCCAGCACTGGGCTCAATACTTGCAACGCAACGAGGTGAGCGCCCACAATAGCTATAAAGAGACCCATGTAGTGAAGCACCGTGAGCTGCGGCCACTGCATTTCCCAAAAATAGCCAAAGAGGAACGTCGCCACAAACCCGTTGATGAAGAAAAGCTCAAGGCTTTTCCTACCCATATAGGCGAGAAGGCTAGATGCGCTGAACCGAGCGAGGCCCGCGCTCAGGCAGACAACGGCGAGCGAGCCAGCGAGCGACGATAAAAAGAAGACCGGCAAGAAGCCGTAGCTGCCCATGAACATCCTCACGCTAAAGGGATCGCTTCCGCAAGCCCGCGCAAAGTCGAAAGAGCATCCATGATTCAACGGCGCAATATAGATGGTCGCTGCGAGGAGGGGAATGGCGGCCCAAAATGGCCAGCGAACCTGCCACTGCGAGAAGAGGTAGCCCAGCGCGAAAAATGACAATCCCGGCATCCAGGTTTTCATCAGATATTGTTCTGGCAAGAAACCGGTGGCCGCGGTGGCCGCCATGGCAAAGAGTACAACGGCAATCGCTGGAAAGAGCCGCAAGGATACGTAAGCCAAAATTTGTACAAAGCATAGCGATGTGAGAAACCACAGGACGCCGACGGACCATTTATATCCTTCAAGAATTGGGTCGACGATAGACCAAGCCGCAGCCCCAAACGAGCTTCGTAACTCAGGCTGAATTGCAATATTAACGAACGCGCCAAGAATATGCACCACCCACGCCAGAGCGAGCAGCCTCAGCGAGCCGCGCAGAACCTCTGGAAATGCCTTTTTCGTTAGATTGCGATTGACGGCGCCCGATACGAGAAAAAAGAGCATCATGTGGAAGGAGTAGATAACCTGCCATTGGTCAGCGGCCATCTGAATGAGCGCTCTTCCATTATGGGCCGGGTACATCGGCTCCAGCAAGTGGCCGTATATAACGAGCATCATACCGATGCCTCGTGCGATATCCCACGTTGCGTCGCGCTTCGGCGCTTGAGGCTCTGGCATAATTCTTACCCTCCGTTGAACCGCCTCCGTTATAGTAAAAATTTTGGACAAGGCTAGCAATTCAACGGCCGGATTGGGTGGACTCGATTACCGTCCTTGCCACTTGGGATTTCGCTTATTGAGGAATGCGTCCATGCCCTCGCGGAAATCCTCGCTCATGTAGCACATCAAGATGAGGTCTCGGTCCGCCGCCTCGACGGAGTGCAAGCGTCTCAGCCCCTCCTTCGTTGCACGGAGCGTCAGCGGCGCAAGCCCCGCGATCGTATTGGCGAGCGCGCCTGCCCGCGCATCCAATTCCGCTCGGTCTTTGACCCCCTCAGTGAGAAGCCCAATTCGCAGCGCTTCCTCCGCCCCAATAAGCCGTGCGGTGAAGATCATGTCTTTGACGCGCGAAGCACCGATCAAGTCTGAAAGCCGCCCGAGGTTGCGAGCGGACAAGCAATTGCCAAGCGTGCGCGCGATGGGAAAGCCGAATTTCGTATCGGCGGTTCCGATGCGTAAGTCGCAGCAAGCTGCGATCGCTCCACCGCCGCCCGTGCAGGCGCCGGCTATGGCCGCGATGGTAGGAACGCGGCATCGCTCAAGCGCGCTGAGCACGCGCTCCATGAACGTCTCGTAGCCGAGCGCGTCCTCCGCCGTTTTGAAATTACGGAAGAGTGAGATGTCGGTGCCCGCGGAGAAGGCCTTCTCTCCCGCGCCGGTTAGGACGAGCACCCTAATCGAATCGTCCGCATCGACAGCCTCGCAAGATCGCGCAAGCTTTTCGTACATCTCGAAGGTGAACGCATTCCGCGCCTCCGGCCGGTCGATTGTTATGCGCGCAATGCCGCCGCTCACTTCGAACAAAAGGTTTTGCGCTGTGTTGCCGATTGTCATTGGCGTCTCGCTTAGGGTTGGCTCGCCGGCAGCGCTTTTCGCCGCCGCCGGCAGCCACCCTGACGGAACAGAAGCGCGATGTCACCATCCGCGATGCGCTATTCGGTTTCCCCTTGGGTTGTCTGAGTACCCGCGGCCGCCATGGCCGCAGGGCGTCCCTTTTCAAAATCCTCATATCCTTCGGGATCGACGCCGTTTTGCCTCAGCATAGCGATTGTCGAAGCCCATTTTGAGGGCGTGTCCGAAAGCAAGGCGGCGTGGCCGATTGTGCTCGCGAGCAACGACGGAAGGTTCGACGGCGCGCTTGGCGCTGGCCTGTAGGCTGGAGCAGGCTGCGGAACCGCGACAATCAATGCGTTGCGCGGCGGGATAGCTGGTGCTGATGAATAGGGTGTCATTTCAAGAGCTCTTTTGTGTGCCGTAGTAGTAATTTGCATAGTTGTTCGTAGCGCCGGAAATGCCGACCCCCAAACCGGAGAGTCCGGAGCCCTGAGATTGGCCAGCTGCCACGTTGAAGTTTCCCTGCGCGGTTCCACTCGACGTGCTGGCGGCAGACAGCGCATTGGCAGAGTTCGCGCCAAGCTGAGCCCCCTGGAATAGATCGCTCAGCCTCGTTTGGTATTCTTGCGAAAGGGCATTCTGAGAATAGCTCTGGAGTGCGGCGAGCGTGTTTCCCGATAATCCCATGCCCTGGGCGGCATTCTGCGCTTGGATTTGCTGCAGACCGTAATTCACGCCGGCTTGAAATCCGGGGTCGTTCTGGAAATTGTTATAGTAGGACTGCTCCGCTGCTGCTCCATTTACGCCTGTAGCATTGTTATAAAGGTTCAAAGCATTCTGGCCGCTTTGCATAAAGGGCTGCTCGTAGCTGACCGCCTGATTGAACCGCTGCTGCTGGAGGGCCGCGGACTGCTGCGCCGCGTTCGCTGTTGCTTGCGCACCGAAATAGTTTCCGAGAGCGGAGGCCGCTCCGCCTATGAGGATTGGAAGGGCTGCTTCTGCCATGGGAGATCCTTTGAGTAAACCGTTTCGAGAGGAGTGTAGCCAAGGCGGCTGAGCAAGATGAGCGTGCGCTCCCGCCGGCCTGCCACTATGAGGCGGCGCGCGCCCTTAGACTTAGCCCAGGCCTCAAAAGCGCGGAGAAGATGGGCTCCAAGCCCGCGCGCCTCTGGCATCGCGTACCATGCGGTTTTAAACGCGGTTGGCTCGCCCGTGAGGTAATGGGGGGTTATACCTCCGCAGAGAAGAGCGGCAACGGGCTCGCCTGTGACGAGGAAAACGCGGTCCTCGTTGCAAATGTGAGAGATTGCAAAGCGGGCGAGCTGATGGGGGGAGGCCTCGCGATTTCCCTCCTCGGCATAAAAGCGCATGCCCAACTCGACAAAGCGCTCTACATCGTCATGCGTACCGCGCCGAACTAAGAACTTGCGCGCGTTCATGTTGCAAGCCTGTTCTGGGAGCGTAGGACAGCGAGAAGCGCGTTGATCGCGCTCGCCACCTCGGTAGGGGTTGGATCGAGGGACACGCTCGGAATTGGGGCTCCCTGAACGAACTCGATACCTTGGAAGAAATCGCGGTATTGCTTGTCGAGCTTGCCCGTCGCCGGATCGATGATGTAAGGGCTCAAGGGGGCGTAAGTGGTTGCGACTGCCATACTATTAAGCTCCTGCGGCAGAGCGTAAGATGAGAGCTTGCCGCCTATCCATTGGCCGAAGATCCAGTTCGGCCCGTCGCTCCAAACTGTGCCGTAGAGCGGAAAATAGGGATAGGGCCGTGCATCCCAGGTGTAGATCATCACGCGGCTAAGATTGGCCATGCGCCCCGCATAGAGGGTGCTTTGTGGATTGCGGTCCTCGGTGAATTCGGGATCGCTTGCGTTGAAGAAGCGCAACATGGAGTTGAGATGGCGCCGCTGAATGAGGTAATCGGAAGTGCCGTCCGAAAAATGGGGGATCGCACTTTCCGACGATTTGGGATCGTAGAAAACGTTTGGTTCGTTCGATGCCTTATCGATCGAAGGGCAGCCAAGCTCCGTGAACCAAAACGGCTTCGATTGCGGTATCCACGCGGTCGGAGACGGGTTTTCGATGCCGCCTGGCCTGTTGAAATGCTGGTGCGACCACCAACTCCAGACATCCTTGTAGCGGAAAACCCACGGCTTACCATAGGCGCCGTCGGCGATCGGCGTGCGCGTTTGCGAATCCCGATCTGCCTGGCTCGCGTAATACCAGGCGTAGCCTTCGCCCCCACGGACGTTGCCCATCAAGTAATCGTAATCCGTGATGGCGGTCAGCGTTCCGCCGGAATTCACTACCTCATCGATGTTCGGCGCTGTGTCCCGCCAATCCGAAAGTGGCCAGTAATTGTCGAAGGCAACGGCGGCGATATTAGCGTCCGACCAGAGCGGATCGAGGTGAAAGAACACGTCGTTGGAACCGTCCGCCGGTTGATGGCCGAACCATTCGGACCAATCGGCCGCATAGGAAATCTGGGCGTTTGGCAAAATAGCTTTGACGTCCGCGGCAAGCTGGACGAGCGCAGAAACGAACGGGTAGCTTGCTTCGTTATCGCGAAGCCAGGTGAGGCCGCGCAACTCGGTGCCTAACAAGAATATGTCGACCCCGCCTGCTAATGCGCAAAGATCCGCGTAGTGCAGAACGAAATTCCGGTATTGGGCAGCGAACGAGGCAACCTCTGCTGCCACCTGCGGGGTCATATCCGCTGTGTTGTAATCTTTAGTGAGACGCCCGCGCCAAGGATACACCGCCTGCCCAGTGCCGCCGCTATAGGGATCGGGCAGCGTGTTCCCAGCCGGAATATCCATCAGAATGAACGGCGTGAGGCAGACTTGCAGGCCCCGCGCCTTCAGGTCCTTGATCGCCGCTACTACCGACTGGTCATCTGGCGTGCCCCCGAAAGCCGCGCTGCCATTCACTGTCGAGACTAAATGCGCTTCCTTCCGGTGAAGGCCGTTGCACACCCATTCGTGAGGCATGTCGTCGAACTCTGTGCGCGTGACGCCCGGCATAAGCATGCAGGATCCCGCACGGAGGTCGTTTCCGTACCAGGCAACGTAGAGATTAACGAGGCCACAGTTCGGAAGCTGATTTTGCAAGGAATTGAGAGATGTTGCCCAATCACAGGCCGCGCCTCCGATCCGGCCCGAGGCCGCGGCCTCGCTGTATTGGATAAGCCATTGCGAACTGTCGTAGACGCTGTAAGCGTTCTCCGTCGAGACGAACTCAGCGCCGGTCGTAATGACATCCCGGAACACCTCGTAAGGCGCATAGGCCCATTCGGTCGCCGCTGGGATCATGGTCACGGCCTGGATCGCATCGGCAAAAGCCGTCCCGTCCGCGTCGAAGCCCTTCTGCACCCACCCTTGCGCCACAAACTCGTTGATGAGTGCATTGGCGGTCACAGCGATCTGCGCCCACGATGCATTCGTATCTAGATCGGGCATGGCGGGACCCACGCGGCCCTTGAACTTCGAGAAGAAGGCCCGGGTATAGTTATCGAGCTTGCCATCCGGGCCTACCTGAAAACCGAAGCGGCTGAAAAGATTGGCTTGCCCGGTCATGCGAGGATCTGCCTTACACGTGCGTTGGCATTAAGGATGCCGCGCATGACCGGCGATGAGGATGAAAGACGAAAGGTGCGCCCAGCCCTTTGCGTGGAGCCTAGCTGATGGAAGCTCGCAACGGCGAGGCGCTCACCCACGCGTCCGAGGGAAGCGGTGCGACCGCCGGTCCAAGTGTGGCCGCCATCGTCCGACCAATCGAGCATCAATTTGGGACTTGCCGCGTCAACATTGGCGCCCGTTATTCCCACACCCGGTATGATGTCGACATCGAGCTGGTCCACGATCAAGCCCTTTGGAAACGCATGCACCGGCCCCGATTGTGTCAGAAAAAGATAGGGATTGCCGCTCTCTGTTTGCGACGTGTCGTCGAGCACATGAAGTCTGCCGTCCTGGCTTGATCCAATGATTACGAGGCCGTCGAACGATGCAAAACCTTGTGCGAACCAATTGGACAGTCCGCCGCTTGCCCGCTCGTGCCAGAGTCCAGTGGCAAGGTCGAATTCCCATGTCCAATAGGGGCTTGTCACGGCGTAGAAATCGTGGCCGTTGAAGTGCGTATAGATAGCGCGAAGCGCGCGGCGCTCGTCCCATGTTAGATTGGAAATTGCACGCTCCAGTGCATGCGTCGAGATGCGGACCGGCTCGGAAGCTGTGAGCTGACGCACCACGCCGTTTTGATCCACCCACATAAGCGCGCCAGCGACGATCACGACCGTCTGCTCGGCGATGCAACCAATGTCGATGTCAGCCCGTATGGGGGCGAACGCAAAGGGCGTGGTGCCCACGTCCTCCCAGATTTCCAGGCTCGATTCGCCCAACGCGATCAGCGCGCCGCGATGCGTAATAATTCTTCGAAGTCCATCGGAGCGGCTAGAAGCGGTGGCATAGGCAAGCGCATTGACAGTAAGCGCGTCGTTCAGATTCGTCTGAAAAATGCGCCCATCGGGGATGGAAAAAACGAGATAGCCATCGAGAAATGTCACACTATTTGGAGGGGGCAGACTCGAAAGTTTGGGTTGAGAGATGATGTTCGTGCCCGTATTGAGGACGTAATAGTCGTTATCAGCAACGATGCCGATTTGGGGGGTGGGCCGCTGATTGCCCGCCATGATGACCATGGATGTGCCGGCGATCGTTCCCGAAACGGGTGTGGCATTGCCCTGATCGTCGAACAGCGCCGCCGCTGTGCCGCCGACGACATAAAGTCCCTTGCCGAATACATAGAGCATCCCGCGGCACGGCCCGTTAAGCCCGGTCGTACCGGTATCGAAGCGCGACGTCCCCGGCACCGCGTAGATAGGGAGCGGCGACTTTGCTGCCTGGCCCAGCGCTTCCGGGTAGCCGTTCAGCAGGCGCTGGTTCGATCCGAACCCGCTTTTGTCGGGGTTCGACGTATGCCCGAAATCGACTGCGACCATAGGTGAAATCCTCTTCGAAAATCGGTGCCGCGCCTGCCTCGGCAGCTTTACCGAGGCAAAGTGCAGGAATTGGATAATTGAGCCTGCGCTGAGGGCGAACATAGTGCGGAGGGTGGCCTGGTTTTTCTTGGCTGCATTCTTGGTTTTGGTAGTGGCGCGCGCCGCCCTTGGCGAACGCCGCGTTGCGCTCGTAATCGGCAATTCGAACTATGCAAATGTGGCCAGGCTTCCAAATCCGGCGAAGGATGCGGGTGCCATCGCGGACGCGCTCGCCCGCCTCGGCTTCGACTTAACTCGCGCCAATGGTCTTGGTGTTGGCGAGATGCGCAAAGCTCTGGCTGGATTCGAAGACAAAGCCATTGGTGCGGATTGGTCTACTATTCCCGGCGGCATGGAAATGGGCGGCAAGAACTGGCTCGTTCCCGTTGACGCCACACTTGTCAAGGTGAGCGATGTTGCCGGCGAGGCGGTGCCGCTCGACCGTGTCCAACGGGTGCGGCCAGCTTATTCGCTTCGCATCGTCATTCTCGACGCCTGCCGGAACAATCCCTTTCTCGCCAAGACAGGTAGAGCCCGTGGCGGAACGCGCTCACTCGGACTGGGCCTTGCACCCGTCGACGGCCATGTGGCATTGGATGGCGACGGCGCACACAATGCCTTCGCTCAGGCCATGTTGGTTGTTAAGGCAATCGCCACGACCGGCACCTATACAATCGACCGGTACTCCCTGAATGGCTTCGCCTCGGCGCTAAGGAAGGCCGAGGAGGCTTGCCGATAAGCGGGCAATTTTGGCGTCCCGAAGCGCAGCTCTTCGCATTTGCTGCACTTCGCAATTAACCGTAACGCAGCGTTTTTGCAATCTGCGCTATCGGAACCCATAGCGGCGCAGGCTCGGCATCCAACTCAAGCCCATATCCAGGCTCGCCTGAGGCGCGATGACGTAATAGGCGAGCAGGGCCGTGTAGGCTTTCTGCGCGCGCTTTTGCGTCGAGGGCTGCGCCTCGATCCCGCTGGCCGATGCAAGCTCCACCGCGAGGATCGCCTTCGTCCCCTCCGCAAATTGAGCAAGCAGAGGGAACGGATCGTTCAAGCCGTATGATAGCGGTTCAGGCTTTGGCGGCTTCGAGGCATCGCTCGGACCGTAAGGCGGATAGGCTCCCGAGCAGTCCGTAACGTCGCCATTGATAAAATCGTCGCTGAAAAAGATGCCATCGGTTTTCGCGACGGGCGGGTTGGGGCCGCCGGGAAAGATACCGTCTGCAGCCCAGGCGTTCAGCATGTCGTTATACATGGCAAGGCCGGCCTCCGCCCGGGCCGGATCGAGGTCCGAGCCGAGAGGCAGAAGGCCGAGCCGGCGGTAGGCGCCGGCAACGATGTCACGGGCCGTTGTCATTCAGGACCTCAATGATCGCATGTTTGAGCTGGGCCTTGGTCCAGCCGGAACCGAAGCGGATGCCGCAATCGGCGGCAACCTGCATGAGGCGCTGCCGTGACATGCGGTCGAGCTTCTCCTGGCCGGTCAGCTCTTGATCCGGGCCAGGCTCCGGCAAGGTCACACGCGGCGTTTCGGGAAGCGGCTCGCTATCGCTGGCGGGCGCTGGAAATCGTTGCCAGCCCTGATCGGCTGGCACATGATCGGGATGCTCGAAAAGGCACGCCTCGCCGTTCCGGTACATCCAAAGGCGTGTATCGCCAGTCATCACTGACCTTTCATGATACCAACGGCCACGAGCGTCGCCCTGATCTCATTTAAAAGCGTGATAATCGCGGTGGCCTGGGCCTGATCGAAGCCGAAAGGAGTTGTATTCGTCGGCGCGGTCGTTGGCACGGCAGCCTGTGCGGAGCCAGAACGCTGCGGGACGGGTGGCACATTGTAGAGCGAGATGTAATCGTTCGGGCTTTGGCCGAGCACGGTGCCATCGGGATTGCCGTCAGAAAGCTGCTTTACGGGCATGGGTTTTACTCCTGAATCGAGGGAAGAAGCCAGGCGGAGTGCCATCCCAGAGTTACCGCAAGCGATATCCGGGATGGCGAAGGCATTAGCTCGACGCGCCTGAGAGGCGGGTGGCGAGGTCTGGATAAATCGGCTTCACGCCGTAGAGGATATCGAGGCGCCACATATTGATGTCGTTGATAATGTCGTAGTCGCAGATCACCCGGATCGAGAGGCCCTTATAGCTCTGCCGCGCTTTCTTGATTGCGCCCTCGGGCAATTCCATCGGCACCATGCAAAGTGCGAATGCGTTCTCGTGGAAAACGAGGTTCTGGGGATAGGACGCCCCCGCGGTGCCCATAAAGGTTAGCGCCGCGTTTTGCGCAGGCGCCGCGCTCACGGTCGCATACTGACCGGAAACGATGATGGCCGGCGCGATGGCGATCGCGTCCGCCGCGCCGGTTGCGGTGACGGGAGCGCTTACGACGAACTGCTGCAAATAGGGCAGAACCTGCTTTGTGACGGGATTGACGGCGTAAACACCGGCAATGGTGAAAACGTCGCCCTCATTCAACGTAGCACCAGCAGTCAGGCCATCGACGAGGATGGCGGTTTGGTTGGTGTTCAACGACGCGAGATAGGTTGTTACACCCGTGTTCGTGACACCGTTTGCAGACGCGGTAGCAGAAATAACAGGTGTTCCGGCATAAGAGCCGACCGTATAGTTGATAACGTTCTGCGACGAGTAGCAGTCGGTGTTGCCAACCATCGGAAGTTTGGACTTCTCCAACGCAGTCCTCGCAACGTCCGGCACGTAGAGGCCGGTGAAGCTCGATGCCATGCCGTAGAAATCGGCGGGCGACAGGCAGGAAGCACGCGGCGCGGGCACAGCCATCTCATCGAGCCGCTGCGGGCCCTTGATGAAGGATTTATAACCCGAAAGTGTCTGGCCGGGGGTACCGACCCAGTTCCACACATATTTGTAAAGCGACAAAACATCGAGATCGACCTGGTTCGCCAGCGCGATCATGGGATGCTTCAGATAGCGCTCGGCGAAGCGGTCGATCGTGAGCGTGAGGTCTTTGGTCGGGAACCGCAAATCGACGCCGCGCTGCGTGTTGATCTGGATTTGCACTTTACCTTCGGTCGCG